>OUNM010616274.1_pt1 | contig 53129 bp, 54 predicted proteins | sample 1769961 | NCBI WGS metagenome assembly OUNM01 (sample SAMEA3914820, study PRJEB12502) | metagenome | biome: forest; material: soil | place: USA | collected 2012-03-12 | depth 0.3 m
ACCATGCGGCGCGGCGGAGGCGGCGGGGCCGGCGGCGCATCGAATGCCCAGATCACGCCAAGGTTGCCGTAGACATTGCCCGTCTTCTTGAAATACGGGGTGTCCGTGCGCAGGAAGGTGGCCACGCCACGCACATCCGCCTGCAGCGCCAGCGTGGGCGTGAAGCGGTACTGCAGGCCGGCGCCCGCGTCGACGTACGGCGCGGTGCGGTCGTAGTTGATGCCCAGCGGGTCGCGGAACTTCATGAAGTTGGCGCCGACGCCGCCCACCAGGTACGGGCGCACCTGGCCACGCGAGAAATAGTAGAGCGCGTCGACGCCCACCAGGTTCTCGATGTGGCGGAAGCCGTTGCCGTTGGTGTGGCCGCCTTCATAGCCGAACTGCAGGTCCCAGGCGGGGTCCAGCGGCACGCCGTACTTGATGCCGACGCCCTCCCCGGTCTTGTCGGCGGTGCCGTTCTTGTGGGGAACCACGACGCTGCCGTTGAGTTCGATGTAGCTGGACGGGTTGTAGGTGTCCGCGGTCTGCGCCCAGGCGCCACCCGCGCAGGCCAGGCCTGCCGCGAGCGCGACCAGGCCGCGTCCGCGCGGGGTCCTCGATGTACTGCGTGTCATACGTCTTCTCCGCATGGTTGTGAGGGATGCGACACGACCCGGCATGACCCGGGTCGTTCGTTCCATTGAGTCCGGCGCCTTTCCACGATCGGTGCCGGGCACGGGTGGCATGCAAGAGTGCAGGGGCCAACGAGGAGCCAGTATGGCAACGCCCGTGCCCGGATCAAGGGGCCCTAACACCTCGATACAGCCCTCACCCGCGATCTGTCGTCCGGCTGAATCCGGGCCGTGAACAATGCTCCCCCATGCCAGCGATGCCTACCACACCTCCTGTCCCCAGCCTGAACGACGGCGAACCGCCCGAACCGTCGGACACGGGGCCCTGCCCGTGCGGCACCGGCGCGCCGTACGCCGCATGCTGCGGCCGCTGGCATGCGGGCCCGCTGCGCCTGCAGGCGCCCACTGCCGAGGCGCTGATGCGCTCGCGCTACAGCGCCTTCGCGCGGGGCGACCTGGCCTACCTGCGGGAGACCTGGCATCCGTCCACCCGCCCCGCCGCGCTCGAGCCGGACCCGCCGGGACTGCGCTGGCTCGGCCTGGCCGTGAAGCGGCACATCGAGGTGGATGCCGACCATGCCGTGGTCGAGTTCGTGGCCCGCAGCAAGCTGGGCGGCCGCGCGCATCGCCTGCACGAGACCAGCCGGTTCGTGCGCGAGGGCGGGCGCTGGTTCTACGTGGAGGGCGACATCGACTGAGGCCCCGCGGGGCCGCTAACTTCCCGTCTCAGCCGAATCTCACCGCGTGAATGGGGGGCAGGTGCAGCCCCACCGCGCGCCAGGTGTCGCCCGCATCGGCGCTGCTCCACAGCCCGCCGGTGGTGGTGCCCATCAGCAGCGACTTGCCGTCGCCCGCCACCTCCAGCGCGTGGCGGTGCACCAGGTCGTAGCAATCGCGCTGCGGCAGGCCGGCGCGCAGCACGTCGAACGTGCGGCCGCCGTCGCGCGTGCGCTGCACGCACAGCGCAAGATCGCGCGGCACGCGCCGTTCGTCGGCCACCGCCGGCACGAACCACGCGGTCTCGGGATCGGCGGGATGCGCGGCGGCGGCGAAGCCGAACCCCGACACCGGCGCGGTGGTGATCTCGTGCCAGCTGCCGGCGTTGTCGGTGGAGCGCCAGAGGCCGCCGTGGTGCTGGCACCAGAGGACGTCGGGCGCGCCCGCGCAGCGCACGATGCGGTGCGGGTCCTGGATGTTCTGGTCGTCCGCGCGCTCGGGCGGCATGAAGCCCGCGCGCATGCCGCGCGCCGACAACGTCCAGGTGGCGCCCGCGTCCTCGGAGCGCCACGCGCCGCCGCAGCTGATGCCCAGCAGCAGCTCCCGCGGGCGGCCCGGGTACGGCAGGATGGAATGGATGCCGGGCGTGTCGTAGCCACCGCCGAACCACTCCTGGCGCTCGGGCCGGTGCCACAGCGATTCGACCAGCTGCCAGCTGGCCCCGCCGTCCGCGCTGCGGAACAGGCCGCCCGGCAGCGTGCCCGCCCACAACGCCCCGCCGGCCGCCTCCAGCGACCACACCTGCAGCAGCTTCCAGGCGGGCCCCGCCGCGTCGGCGGGCTGCGGAGGATAGGTGGGTGCCTCCACCTCGTGCCAGCTGTCGCCGCCGTCGTCGGACGCATGGATCTTGACGCCGAAGTGGCCCAGGTTGAGGGCCGCCCACACGCGGCCGCCCAGGCCCGCGCCCGCGCGGTCGTCGCCGGTCGGCGGCAGCAGCATGCTGACCGGTTCGGCGATGAAGTGCGTGCGGACGATGCGCCAGCCGCCGGCGTCGTCGGGGGCGAGCTCGATCAAGCCCTTGCGGGTGGCGGCCCAGGCGCGGGTGGGCGCGGGAGCGGGAGCGGGAGCGGGAGCGGAAAACACGCTTGCGTCGGACGGGGTTCCAGTCAAGGCATCAACCTCCAGAAAGCGCCTGCAGCACGTGCACGGTGCTGTCGTCGCCCAGCGCGTCGGCCAGCGCGATGCGGTCGTCGCTGCGCCGGCCGTCCACGAAGATGACGACGTTGGCGCGCAGGTGCCCCTGGTCGTCCAGCACGTACCCGCGCAGCCGCGGATTGACCTGGAACGCCGCCTCCAGCGCGCCGCGCAACACGGTGGCGGACGTGCGCACGTCGGGCGTCTCGGTGAAGCGGCGCAGCTGCAGGGTGAAGACGACGCGGGGCATGACCCCGCCATCATGCCGCGTCCGGGCCCCCGGCCACAATGGGCACCATGCCCCTCGGTCTTGCCTGCGCCGCCCTCGCCTACATCCTGTGGGGGCTGTTCCCGCTGTACTTCCACCACATCGCGCAGGTCGACCCGTTCGAGGTGATCCTGCACCGGTCCACCTGGTCGCTGGTGCTGGTGTGGGGCGTGCTGCTGGCCCTGCGGCGCACCGCGTGGCTCGGGCCCGTGGCGCGGGATGCGCGGCAGCTGGGGCGCTTCCTGGTGAGCGCGCTGCTGCTCACCACCAACTGGACGATGTACGTCTGGGCCGTGAACAACGGCCACGTGCTGGAAGCGAGCCTCGGCTACTTCATCAACCCGCTGGTGAACGTGGCGCTGGGCGCGTGGGCCCTGCACGAGCGGCCACGCCCGCTGCAGTGGGCCGCGCTGGCCGTGGCCGCCGCGGGCGTCCTGTGGCTCACGGTGAGCGCAGGCCGGCCGCCCTGGATCGCGCTGGTGCTGGCACTGTCGTTCGGCCTGTACGGCCTGATGCGCAAGACCGCGAAGCTGGGCGCGCTGGAGGGCCTGGCCATCGAGACGCTGGTGCTGGCCCCGATCGCCGTGCCCGCCCTGGCGTGGGTGACCGCCACGGGCACGGGCGCGCTCGCGCATGCGGATGCGCCGCTGGTGGGCTGGCTGCTCTTCAGCGGCCCGCTGACCGCCGCGCCGCTGCTGCTGTTCGCCATCGGGGCCCGGCGCCTGACGCTGGCCACGATGGGCGTGATGCAGTACCTGTCGCCCACCCTCCAGTTCGCGCTGGGGCACTGGTGGTTCGGCGAGCCGCTGGACCCCGGGCGCCTGGCGGGCTTCGCGATGATCTGGGCGGCGCTGGCGATCTATACGGGCGAGGGTATCTGGCGGATCAGGCGGGCGAGCCTGCCGCTTGCGCCGACAGCACCTGCGCCGCGGCATTGACCACGGCCGCGATGCGGCCCACGTCGCGCAGGTTCTGCGTCGTCCAGCCGTCCTTCTTCAGGTTGGCGTGGTGCGACTTCACGCAGAAGTGGCACTTGCCCACGATGGACGCCGCCAGTGAGAAGGCCTCGAAGCGCGGCTTGTCCACGCCGCCCGACGTGGCGTAGGCGTTCATGCGCAGCTCGGCGCGCTGCGTCTTCAGGTCCTCGTCGTCGGCCATCTCCACGTACGGATACCACGTGTTGTTCATGCCCATCAGCGCCGCCGCCGTGAGGGCGCCCTGCGCGTCAGCCTCGGGCAACGCGGCCCGGAACGCGGCCACCAGCTGCGGGCTGCGCGCGGCAAAGGCCGCCGCCAGGGCGCAGCCGACGGCATCGTTCGGCGCCAGGCTGGACCGCGCGATCACGCCGTCGAGGTTGAGCCGGATGTCCTTCGCATAGTCGGGAACCTGGGACTTGATGGCGTCGAGAAATTCCATGATGCGAGCCTCCTGAAGGCAGTGCAGGGAAAGAAAAACCCGCACCAAGGCGGGTTGCCACAGCCGGCCGCAGGCCCACCCAAGGACCATGCGCGGAGCTGGCTCTGCCAGTCCGCCGCATGAGCCCCCTCGGGGGGCAGCGACCCGCGCGGATGAACGAACGCCGAAGCGTCAGTTGGGGAGCGTGGGGGTCGTCAGCTCTGGAGCGTGGGGGCCGTCAGCTCTGGAGCGTGGGGGTCAGATCGTTCCGCCGCCGACGTTGCGGTTGCACGGGCACAGCTCATCGGTCTGCAGGCCGTCGAGGATGCGCAGCACCTCGTCCGGGCTGCGGCCCACGTTGAGGTTGTTGACCGAGACGTGCTGGATGACGTTGTCCGGGTCGACGATGAACGTGGCGCGCAGGGCCACGCCTTCCTTCGCGTCACGCACGCCCAGCTGGTCCACCAGCGAGCCCTTGACGTCGGCGAAGCTCCAGTGGCCGAGCTTGCTCAGGTCCTTGTGCTCGCGGCGCCAGCCCAGCTTGCAGAACTCGTTGTCGGTGGAGCCGCCCAGCAGCACGGTGTCGCGTTCCGAGAACTGCTTGGCCAACTTGTCGAAGCCGACGATCTCGGTGGGACAGACGAACGTGAAGTCCATCGGCCAGAAGTAGATGACCTTCCACTTGCCGGCGAAGCTCTTCTCCGTGATCGTCTCGAAGGCGGAGACGCCGTTTTCCTCGTGGTGGTTGAAGCCGGGCTTCACGCCCGTGACGCTGAACGCTTCGATCTTGTCGCCGATGGTCTTCATGTTGGACTCCTGGAAAGAGACAGAGGGTTGAAAGGGTGGTGCGTTGCAGCAATTCTATACCAGCTATCAAAAGTCTACGATTGATAGCTTTTATTGGAGTCATTGACCTGACCCACGTCAAGGCGTGATGACGTCCGCATGACAGCCGTGCACGGTCGACCTAGAATGAATGAGAATTGTTCCTGTTTAGGTTCGAATCCACCACCCGACCACCACCGCTCATGTCCACCCTGCCCCTCCGCCTGCCCGCCCTGGCCGCGCTCGTCGCGCGGCCGGATCGCCCGGCTGCCGTCCAGCGGTCGGCGGGGCCGCGGGGCGAAGACGGCAGCGGCCTGGCGGGCCCGGCCACGGGTGGCGACGGCTCCGGCCTGGCCGGCCAGCCGCTGCCGCCCGCGGTGCCCCTCACCGCCCTGCCGCGCCACGCCACCGGCCGCGTGGCCGGCGTGCGGGTGCCCGTGGCGGCTGACGGCGTGTCGCACGATCCGGCGATGGAGCGCCTGGCGCTGCGGCTGATCGAGATCGGCTTCGTGGCCGGCGAGCACCTGCGGGTAGTTGCCTTCGGGCAGCCCGGCGACGACCCCATCGGCGTGCGGATCGGCGGCCGCGGCGGCGTCTCCACCTTCGCCCTGCGCCGCGTGGAGGCGGCCTGCGTGTGGGTGGTGCCCGCGCCGGCGCCCGGCATCTGATCCCGCCCGGACTGCCACGGATGGACACCGCCACGTTCGCACACGCCCGCGTCGCGCTGCTGGGCAATCCCAACTGCGGCAAGACGGCGCTGTTCAACCTGCTCACCGGCAGCCGCCAGAAGGTGGCGAACTACGCCGGCGTGACGGTGGAGCGCAAGGAGGGCGTGCTGACCCTGCCCTCCGGCGCCACGGTGCGCGTGCTGGACCTGCCGGGCGCCTACAGCCTGAATGCCACCAGCGCCGACGAGACCGTCACGCGGGACGTGGTGCGCGGCAGCCGCGCGGGCGAGCCGCCGCCGGACCTGCTGGTGTGCGTCACCGACGCGACCAACCTGCGCCTGACGCTGCGCATCGTCATCGAGGCCCGGCGCCTGGGCCGCCCGATGCTGGTGGCGCTGAACCTGGCCGACGCCGCCGCCCGGCGTGGCATCCGCATCGACCGCGAGCGCCTGCAGCGCGAGCTTGGCGTGCCGGTGGTGGAGACGGTGGCCGTGCGCCACGACGGCGCCTTCACGCTGGTGGAGACCATCGAGGCGTGGCTGCAGCAGCATGCGCTCGACGCCGCGAAGCCGGCAGCCCCCCGCGCCGCGCCGCCCGCCGCCGCGCCGCTGTCGGGCCAGGCCGCGGTGGACGCCGTGATGGACGACCACCGCGAGGTGCACCGGCTGCTGGACGCCGTGCTGGAGGAGCCCGCGGCGTCCGCCACCGGCCCGCGCATCGACGACACGCTCGACCGCGTGCTGCTGCACCCCGTGTGGGGCCTGGCCGTGCTGGGCGTGGTGCTGTTCCTGATCTTCCAGGCCGTGTTCAGCTGGGCGCAGTGGCCGATGGACCACATCAAGTCCGGCATGGAGGCGACGGGGCAGTGGGTGGCCGCGCACATGGCCGAGGGCACGCTGCGCAGCCTGCTGGTGGACGGCATCATCGCGGGCGCCGGCAGCGTGCTCGTCTTCCTGCCGCAGATCCTGATCCTGTTCTTCTTCATCCTGGTGCTGGAGGACTCGGGCTACCTGCCGCGCGCCGCCTTCCTGCTGGACCGCGTGATGGCCAGCGTGGGCCTGACGGGCCGCAGCTTCATCCCGCTGCTCTCCAGCTTCGCGTGCGCCATCCCCGGCATCATGGCCACGCGCACCATCGCCGATGAGCGCGACCGCCTGGCCACCATCCTCATCGCGCCGCTGATGACGTGCAGCGCGCGCCTGCCCGTGTACGCGCTGCTGATCGGCGCGTTCATCCCCGCGCGCACGCTGGCGGGGGGCGTCAACCTGCAGGGCCTGGTGCTGTTCGTGCTGTACGGCGCAGGCATCGTCAGCGCGATGGCCGTGGCCTGGGTGCTGCAGCGCCTGGGAAGGCGCACCGGCCCGCAGCACCACACGCTGATGCTGGAGCTGCCCGCGTACCGCTGGCCCAACGCGCGCAACCTGGGCCTGGGCCTGCTGGAGCGCGGCCGCATCTTCACCAACCGCGTGGGCACGATCATCCTGTCGCTGATGGTGGTGCTGTGGTTCCTCTCCAGCTTCCCCGCGCCGCCGCCGGGCGCCACCGGCCCGGCCATCGAGTACAGCCTGGCCGGCCGGCTGGGGCACCTGCTGGAATACGTGTTCAAGCCCATCGGCTTCAACTGGCAGATCGCCATCGCCCTGGTGCCGGGCCTGGCCGCGCGCGAGGTGGCGGTAGGCGCGTTGGGCACGGTGTATGCGCTGTCCGTCACCGGCGACGCCGTGGCCGAGCAGCTGTCGCCGCTGATCGCGCAGTCGTGGTCGCTGGCCACGGCGTGCTCGCTGCTGGCCTGGTACGTGTTCGCGCCGCAGTGCATCGCCACGCTGTCGGTCACGCGGCGCGAGACGGGGGGCTGGAAGCAGCCCGTCATCATGGCCAGCTACCTGTTCGCGCTGGCGTACGTGGCGTCCGGCATCACGTACCACGTGGTGCGGGCGTTCGGGGGCTGACATGGCTGGCGTCGCGATTGCCAGGGCATGGACATGATGATGATCCAGGACCTCGTCACCTGCCTGATCGTGCTGGCCGCCGCGGCGTACGCGGCGTGGAAGCTGGCGCCCGCCACGTGGCGACGCGGCGCGGCGCGGCAGTCGGGCAAGCTGGCCCGCGTGGCCGGGGCCGATGCGGCCACCGCGCGGCGGATCGAGATCCGGGCGGTGTCGGCCGCGGACGCGGCCGGGGGGTGTGGCAGCTGCGGGCCGTGCAAGGGGTGCGCGGTGGGGCAGCAGAAGGACGATTGAACCTGGTGCCAGGCATTGCCTGTTGCCTCCCCCGGAGGCAACAGGCAATGCCTGGCACCACCCACGTCAGCGCAGGTCGCCCGCCAGGCTGGCCAGCGTCTCCGCCCCGATGCGCAGGTGCGACGGGTAGTTCGTGTGGTCGCAGCCCAGCGTGACGGCCGCGCCCGCGCGGATCGCGTCGCGCGTGCCCGCGGGAAATTCGAATCGCACGAAGTGCACCGCCGACGTCTTCTCGGCGTTCTCGCGGTCCAGGTCCTCGTCCGCGATCGCGTACACGCGGTCGTAGCCCTCCACCTCCACGAACACGCGGTCCTCGATGCCGATCAGGCGCGCCAGCTCGCGCTTGCGCTCGTGCGGGTCGGGGTACTCGATCAGCATCGTCGCCTTCCAGTTGCTGCCGTCGGGGATCAGCGGCGAGTAGGCCTCGATCTCCTGCACGATGCCCTCCTCCTCGAAGATCTTCTCCACGCGCAGCATCTCCTGGATCTGGTAGCGGATGGTCTGCTCGTCCTCGAACTGCAGCGTGACGTGCTCGCCCAGCGAGACGCTGCGCAGGCGCCGGTGCGGGATCACCTGGGCCTGGATCGCCTTGCGCGCCTTGGCGTAGGCCTCCAGGGTCATCAGGCTGTCGCGGGTGAGGGGAAGGGTCATGTCCTGGTCTCCAGGGTTCATTCGAGCCCGTAGGCCTGTCGGGTGAGCGTGAGGGGATGCGCCAGGGCCTTGGCCGGCGTGCCCGCCTGCGCCATGCCCTGGGCGATGTGGTGGCCGGCCAGCGCGCAATCGCTGGCGATGACGTCGGGCGCATCCTTGGCCATCGCCTTGAACACGGGGCGCCCGATCTTCATCGCGTTGGCGTGGTAGGCCGTCTTCACGCCATACGTGCCCGCGTGGCCGCTGCAGCGCTCCACCGTGTTGAGCTGTACCGTGACGTGCTGGCCGATCAGCTTGAACATCTCCTCCGTCTTGCGGCCGATGTTCTGCACGCGCCCGTGGCACGGCACGTGGTAGCTGACCTTGCCCAGCGCCGCCTTGAAGTCGGTCTTCAGCAGGCCGTCCTTGTGGCGCGACACCAGGTACTCGAACGGGTCGAACATCGCCTCCTGCACGGCGGCCACGTCGGCGTCGCCCGGGAACATCAGCGGGATCTCCTGCTTGAACATCAGCGTGCAGCTGGGCACGGCCGACAGGATGGCATACCCCTCCCGGGCATAGCGCGCCAGCACGGGGATGTTGGCTTCCTTGGCATCCTTGACCGAGTCCAGGTCGCCCAGCTCCAGCTTGGGCATGCCGCAGCAGCGCTCCTTGTCGACGATCTCCCACGGGATGTCGTTGTGGTCCAGCACCTTGATCAGGTCGTGGCCGATGCCGGGCTCGTTGTAGTTGACGTAGCAGGTGGCAAAGATGGCCACCTTGCCCGGCGTGCGCTGGCCGTTGGTGGCGATGCGCGGGGTGGCGCCGCGCGTCGCATCGTCGGAGTGCTTGCGGCCCCAGCGCAGGCGGGTGCTGGCCAGCGCCGGCAGCCAGGCGTCCGGGTGCACGTGCACCAGCTTGTCCAGCATCTGCCGCGCGGGCTTCGTGCGGTTGACCGCGTTCACCGCCTGCACCACCACCGGGATGCCGGCGAACTGGCCGTGCACGTCGGTGGAGGCGAGGAAGCGTTCGCCCTTCGACACGCCGCCCGCCTTGAACTTGATGGCCTTGGCGCGCAGCATCAGGTGCGGGAAGTCGACGTTCCACGGATGCGGCGGCACGTACGGGCACTTCGTCATGTAGCAGAGGTCGCACAGGTAGCACTGGTCCACCACCTTGCCGTAGTCCGACTTGGGGATGCCGTGCACCTCGCCGTCCTCCGTGGCGTCCACCAGGTCGAACAGCGTGGGGAAGGACTGGCACAGGCTGACGCAGCGGCGGCATCCGTGGCAGATGTCGAAGACCCGTTCCAGCTCCTTGTCGCAATCGGCCGCGTCGTAGTACGTGGCGGACTGCCAGTCGATCGGGTGCCGGGTGGGAGCCTCGAGGTTGCCTTCGCGGTGGGTCATGGGGTCCTCTCGCAAACGAAACAGGGGGCCGAGCCCCCTGCGACGAATCGCCGCCGATACCTGGTGGGGTATGAGCGGCGCGTGCGTGCGTACTTGCGTGCGTACTTGCGTGCGGGCCGTCAGTCCGTCAGCGCGTCCAGGGCCTTCTGGTAGCGGTTGGCGTGGGAGCGCTCGGCCTTGGCCAGCGTCTCGAACCAGTCGGCCACTTCGTCGAAGCCCTCTTCACGCGCGGAGCGCGCCATGCCCGGGTACATGTCGGTGTACTCGTGCGTCTCGCCGGCCACGGCGGCCATCAGGTTGTTGCGCGTGCTGCCGATGGGCAGGCCGGTGGCCGGATCACCCGTCTCCTCGAGGAACTCGAGGTGGCCGTGTGCGTGGCCCGTCTCGCCTTCCGCGGTGGAGCGGAACAGCGCGGCGACGTCGTTCTGGCCTTCCACGTCGGCCTTGGCCGCGAAGTAGAGGTAGCGGCGATTGGCCTGAGATTCGCCGGCAAAGGCGTCCTTCAGGTTCTGCTCGGTCTTCGAACCCTTCAATCCCATGGTGGTCTCCTGTGCAGGTGGACGGAACCGGTCAACGCTAACAGATGGCCGCCAATGCGGCCGGGCGGACCCATTCAATGCGCCTATGGGCGGGATAGGCATTGGCTAAACGAAGAACCGGCCGCGCGCCCGGGTCAGGGCCGCGCACGCCCATCAATGCAGTCCGAGCAGACGCAGCGCCAGGTCGTGCAGCCGACCGTTCGGGTCGGCCAGGTTGTGCAGCACGGTGTGGTGGGTGGCGCCCGACAGCGTCTCGCACACCGGCACCGACGTGGGCCCCCACTGCTCGCGGATCAGCAGGTTCTGGCGCAGGAACTCGCTGCTCTCGTCGCCGCCCGCCACCGTGTACAGGGGGCGGCGCGGCCGCGGGAAGAAGGCCGGGCTCAGGCGCCGCACCGAGGCCGGCGTGAGCTTCAGGTCGTCCTTCACGAAGGGCGCGTGGCGCAGCGGTTCCAGGTCGTACAGGGCCGAGATGGCCAGCGCGCCCGTCACCAGCTGGGCGGGCAGGCCCGGGTCCACGTCCTTCCAGCGGCAGGACAGCAGCATCGCGGCCAGCGTGCCACCCGAGCCGTGGCCGGCCACGACGATGCGCGACGGGTCGCCGCCGTAGAGCGCCGCGTGGCGCCACGTCCAGGCCAGGGCACGGGTGAGCTGCAGCGCCATCTGCTCCACCGTGCCGGCGGGGCTCGGCGTGGTATCGGGGATCACCACCATCGCGCCGTCGGCGGTGAAGGATGGCGCGAGGAACGCGTGCGTGGCGGCATCCAGCGCGCGGAACCAGCCGCCGTGCAGGAAGACCAGCACGGGGGCGTTGGCCGCCGGAGCGGGGTAGATGTCGAGCGTCTCGTCGGCGTGGGTGCCGTCGCCGTAGTGCACGCCCAGGCGGCGGGATGCCGCGCCGCGGACCAGCGTCGACGCCTGCGCCCAGCGGCCGAGCACGTGGCCATGGTCCGGGAAGCGCTGGCGGTCGTCGTATTCCTGGTCGAGCCAGGTGGGATCCTGGCGGGACGCGGCGGCAGGACCGGCGGGCACGGCGCGGGCGACGTGATGGGTTCGGGCGGAACGGTCCATGGCACGGCTCCAGGGCTGGTCAGGGCGGGAAGGATGCCATACCTGGATGGGCGTCCGGGCTCGGCCGGGCCTCGTGTGGCAGGTGCGACGACTGGCTCGCCGTGGCGCCTGGAGCCATGCTATAGTTCTATCCTGATGGGGGCGTAGCTCAGCTGGGAGAGCGTCGCGTTCGCAATGCGAAGGTCAGGAGTTCGATCCTCCTCGTCTCCACCACACACCTGAAGGGCCTGGTCTGCGACCAGGCCCTTTTCAATTCCGGCGCCGGGGCGAGCGATCTGCGTGCAGCCGCCCCCCTGTGCCTAGCCCTGCGGCCGCCCGCCCGTGCTGCCCCAGACATCGCCGCTGGTGAAGCTGGTCTCCTGCGAGGCCAGCGCCACGTACACGGCGGCGATCTCCGCCGGCTGGCCGGGACGCCCCATCGGCGAATCCGCACCGAACTGCGGCAGCTTGGCGGGGTTCTGCCCGCCGCTGGGCTGCAGTGGGGTCCAGTACGGCCCCGGTGCCACGGCGTTGACGCGGATGCCGCGCGGGCCCAGCTGCTTGGCCAGCGACTTGGTGAACGACGCGATGGCGGCCTTGGTGGCGGCGTAGTCGAACAGGTCCTCCGCCGGGTCGTAGGCATTGATGGACGCGGTGTTCACGATCGTCGAGCCCGGGCGCAGGTGCGGCAGCGCGGCTTTGGTGATCCAGAAGAGCGCGTAACAGTTGACCTTGAAGGTGGCGTCGAACTGCTCGGTGCTGATCTTCTCGATCGACTCCCGCGCCTGCTGGTAGCCAGCGTTGTTGACCAGGATGTCCAGGCCGCCCAGCTGCGCCACCGCGTCGGCCACCAGCTTCTGGCAGAACGCCTCGCTGCGGATGTCGCCCGGCAGCGCCACGGCCTTGCGGCCCGCCCGTTGGATCAGCGCGACCACCTCGCGCGCGTCCTCCTCCTCCTCGGGCAGGTAGCCGATGGCGACGTCCGCGCCCTCGCGCGCGTAGGCGATCGCGGCCGCGCGCCCGATGCCCGAGTCGCCGCCGGTGATCAGCGCCTTGCGGCCCGCCAGGCGGCCGCTGCCGACGTAGCTCGTCTCGCCATGATCCGGCCGCGGTGTCATGCGCGCGGCCAGGCCGGGGCGCGGCTGCTGCTGCGGCGGGAATGGCGGGCGCGGATACTTCGTCGTGGGATCGGCCAACGGCTGGGCCGCGTGGCCGGCCGCGCCAGACGCCCCGGCAGCGCCGGCGGGGGTGCCGGTGGCGAGCAGCACCGGGGCGGCGGCCAGGCCCGCGCCCACCCGGTGCAGCGCATCGCGGCGGGCCGGCGAGGTCGGCGGGCCGTCCTGGGAATCCTCGAAGGCGTCATGGGACATGTGTGTGGCTCCAGTTAACGGACGAGGGCCGGAGCGCGGCAAGGAAAATGCCAGGCCAGGTGGCACCACTCACCCGCATGCCCACCGATGAGCGCCGCCCGCATACCCCACCCCGTATCAACCCCCGAGCCGATCGCACCGATGCTGGCGAAGGTCGCCGACGACATCCCGGCGGACCCCGGCTTCCTCTTCGAGCCGAAATGGGACGGCTTCCGGGCCCTCGTGTTCCGCACCGCGGACGGCGTGCTGCTGCAGAGCCGCGACCTGAAATCGCTGAACCGCTACTTCCCCGAGCTGGTGGCCGCGCTGGCGGGCCAGCTGCCGCCCGGATGCGTGCTGGACGGCGAGATCGTGGTAGCGTCGCCGGGCGGCCTGGACTTCGACGCGCTGCAGCAGCGCATCCATCCCGCCGCGTCGCGCGTGGCGCGGCTGGCCGCGGAGACGCCTGCCAGCTTCGTCGCGTTCGACGTCCTGGCGGTGGACGGCGACTCGACGATGGCCCTGCCGCAGGCCACGCGTCGTGTGAGGTTGGAGAGGCTGCTGCGTCACGCCGACGCGCCGCTGCACCTCACGCCGATGACCACCGATCGCGCCGAGGCCCGGCGCTGGCTGGCCCGCTTCGAGGGCGCCGGCCTGGACGGCGTGATGGCCAAGCTGGCCGACGCGCCGTATGCGCCCGGCCAGCGCGCGATGCTGAAGATCAAGCACGTGCGCAGCGCGGATTGCGTCGTGGCGGGCTTCCGTCTCTACAAGGACCGCGACGACGCCGTGGGCTCGCTGCTGCTGGGCCTGTACGACGACGCGGGCACGCTGCACCACGTGGGGGTGACGTCGTCGTTCACGATGGCCCGGCGCCAGGCCCTGTTCGCGGAACTGGCGCCGCTGCGCCGCGGCGCGGCGGCCCGCCACCCGTGGCGCCACGGGCGCGAGCGCGCGGCGGACGACGCGCGCGCGGACAGCCCCGCCCAGCGCCTGCCCGGCGCGCAGAGCCGCTGGAGCGGTGCGAAGAACCTCGATTGGGAGCCGCTGCGCCCGGACCGCGTCTGCGAGGTGAAGTACGACCACCTGCAGGGCCGCCGCTTTCGCCACGCCACCACCTTCCTGCGTTGGCGCCCCGACAAGGCCGCCACGGACTGCCGCTATGACCAGCTGGAGGTGGCGACACCCTTTGCCCTGGCAGACGTGTTCGGGGCGGTGGCGGCGACCGCCCGCCGCCCCGCCCCGCCGGACCCCGGATCCTCCCGGGCCCGCTGAGGGGTCCACGTGGCGGGCCCCGCACCGTGATGGCGCCGCCGGGCGCGCCGGACGACCACGCGCCCCTCAGGCCGCCCGGCGCCGCCGCGCGCGCCGTGCCAGCGCGGGGAACGCGAACCACAGACCGGTGAACCAGGCCGCTGCCAGCAACGCGGCGCCGGCCGGCAGCCATGGCGACGGCGTGACCAGCCGCGTCACCACGTACACCTCCAGCGCGATGGCCGCGGTGAGGGGGGCCAACGCCCAGCGCACCAGGCGCGAGGTGAGCCGCAGCAGCGCGGGCGACACCTCGCCCTCGTGCACCTCGCGGTGGTACGCCGCGGGCGCCATGATCAGGCCCATCGCGACCACCAGCGCCAGCACGGCGGTCCAGTGAACCCACCGGTCCGCATCCGTGAGCGCGGTATCGAAGCGCTCGTTGAAGAAGGCGATGAGCTGGAAGCCGAAGATGGCCTGCATGCCGGGCAGCACCATCCGCGCTTCCGTCAGCGACGTCTGCACCGCGTCCTTCAGGGGCAGTCGTTCGGCGGCGAGAGGGGTTGGATCGGCGGACAGCAGCATCGCCAGCAGCCGGGCAAGAACCGTTCCGCGGGCACCGGGCCCGCGTGCACATGGGGTGTGCCCTTCACGGTCGCTGCCCCCTGTCCGCCCCTTAACATCTCCGCATGACCGCCGCCATCGCCTGCGCATGAACGACCGCCTCGCGTCGCCGGTGATCGCGCGTGGCACGCCCTCTGTTGCGCCGCATTGGGCGGGCCGGCTCGCGCTGCGCTACATGGTCGACGCCACGGGGCGCACGGTCGGCCACGATCGCCACGAGGGCCCGTTGCGCGTGCTGCGCAGCCTGCATCCCGAGGGGCCGCGCGTCTGCCACCACGTGCTGGTGCATCCGCCGGGGGGCGTGGTGGGCGGCGACCGGCTCGAGGTCGACGTCGACGTGCAGGCGGGCGCCCACGCCCTGGTGACCACCCCCGGTGCCACGCGCTTCTACCGCAGCGCGGGCGAGCCGGCGCGCCAGTCGGCCACGCTGCGGGTGGCCGACCAGGCGCGGCTGGAATGGCTGCCGCTGGAAGCTATCGCCTACAGCGGCTGCCTGGCCACCAACCATGTCGCGCTCGAGCTTGCCCGGGGCGGCGAGGCACTGGGCTGGGACCTGCTGGCGCTGGGGCTGGGCGAGGCGGGCCAGCCCTTCGAGCGCGGCGTGTTCGAGCAGCACCTGGAACTACCGGGCGCCTGGGTGGAGCGCGGACGCATCGAGGCGAGCGATCGCCGGCTGCTGCAGGCGCCCCTGGGGCTCGGCGGCCATCCGGTCACCGGCACGCTCTGGTTCGCGGCCGGTGCGGCGTTGGACGACTCACGCCGCGATCGCCTGCTGGACGCGGCCCGCGCGCTCGCTGGCGCGCACGCGCTGGCGCGGACCGCGGGCGCCACCTCGCCACATGCGCGCGTGGTGGTGCTACGCGTGCTGGCGCCGCGCATCGAGCCGGCGATGGCGTTGTTCGCCGCCGTGCGGGCGGCCTGGCGCGCCGAGGCCTGGGGGCTGGCGCCCCATCCCCCACGCGTCTGGGCCACCTGACGCAGCCGTCGTACGATGGCACCGAACTTGCACATCGCCCCTCCATGGACCTCACGCCCCGCGAGAAGGACAAGCTGCTGCTCTTCACCGCCGCCCTGGTGGCCGAGCGGCGGCGTGCGCGCGGCGTCAAGCTCAATCATCCCGAAGCCGTGGCGCTGATCAGCGCGGCCATCCTGGAGGGCGCGCGCGACGGGCGCACGGTGGCCGAGCTCATGAGCGAGGGCAAGCGCGTGCTCACGCGCGACGACGTGATGGAGGGCATCGCCGAGATGATCCCCGAGATCCAGGTCGAGGCGACCTTTCCCGACGGCACCAAGCTGGTGACCGTGCACCAACCCATCGCATGATCCCCGGCGAGCTCCTGGTGGACGAGGGCGCGCATGTCCTCAACCCCGGCCGCCGGACGGTGACGCTGGTCGTGGCCAACACCGGCGACCGCCCGATCCAGGTGGGGTCGCACTACCACTTCGCCGAGACGAACGCGGCGCTGCACTTCGACCGCGCGGCCGCGCGCGGCCGCCGGCTGAACATCGCCTCCGGCACGGCGGTCCGCTTCGAGCCGGGACAGCAGCGCACGGTGGAGCTCGTCGACTATGCGGGCGATCGCCAGGCCTGGGGCTTCCGTGCCCAGGTGCAGGGCCCGCTCGACGCGACGCCCTGAGCACCCGAGGACCGGCGCCGACATGGCCACGATCTCCCGCCACGCGCATGCCGAGATGCTGGGGCCCACCGTGGGCGACCGGGTGCGCCTGGCCGACACGGCGCTCGTCATCGAGGTGGAGCGCGACCTCACCACCGGTGCGCACGGCCACGGCGAGGAGGTGAAGTTCGGCGGGGGCAAGACGATCCGCGACGGCATGGGGCAGTCGCAGCGTCCCAACGGCCCCGGCGATGGCGACGCCGTCGACACGGTGATCACCAACGCGCTGATCGTGGACGTGTCGGGCATCGTGAAGGCCGACATCGGCCTGCGCGGCTGCCGCATCGCGCGGATCGGCAAGGCGGGCAACCCCGACGTGCAGCCGGGCGTGGACATCGTCATCGGGCCGGGCACCGAGGTCATCGCCGCCGAGGGGATGATCGTGACGGCGGGTGGCATCGACAGCCACATCCACTTCATCTGCCCGCAGCAGATCGAGGAGGCGCTGGCGAGCGGCATCACGACGATGCTGGGCGGCGGCACGGGCCCGGCCACGGGCACCTTCGCAACCACCTGCACACCCGGCCCCGCGCACCTGGAGCGCATGCTGCAGGCGGCCGATGCGTTCCCGATGAACCTCGGCTTCTTCGGCAAGGGCAACGCCAGCCGGCCGGACGCCTTGCGCCAGCAGGTGGCCGCGGGCGCCATGGCATTGAAGCTGCACGAGGACTGGGGCACCACGCCCTCGGCCATCGACACCTGCCTGACCGTGGCCGAGGAGAGCGACATCCAGGTCGCGATCCACACCGACACGCTGAACGAGTCGGGCTTCGTCGAGGACACGATCGCGGCGTTCCAGGGCCGCACCATCCACAGCTTCCACACCGAGGGCGCGGGCGGCGGCCACGCGCCCGACATCCTGCGCGTGGTGGGCGAGGCCAACGTGCTGCCCAGCTCCACCAACCCGACGCGGCCGTATACGGTGAACACGATCGACGAGCACCTGGACATGCTCATGGTCTGCCACCACCTGGATGCCTCGATCGCGGAGGACCTGGCCTTCGCCGAGAGCCGCATCCGCCGCGAGACGATCGCGGCGGAGGACGTGCTGCACGACCTGGGCGCCATCAGCATGTTCAGTTCGGACAGCCAGGCGATGGGCCGCGTGGGCGAGGTGATCCTGCGCTGCTGGCAGACCGCGCACAAGATGAAGGTGCAGCGCGGCGCGCTGGACGACGGCGTGCTGCGCGACACGGACCGCCACGACAACGCGCGGGTGAAGCGCTACGTCGCCAAGTACACGATCAACCCGGCGCTGGCGCACGGCATCTCGCACGAGGTGGGCCGCGTGGCGCCGGGCCAGTGGGCCGACCTGGTGCTGTGGAAGCCGGCCTTCTTCAGCGTCAAGCCCTCGCTGGTGCTGAAGGGCGGCTTCATCGCGCACGCCATGATGGGCGACGCCAACGCGAGCATCCCCACGCCGCAGCCGGTGCATGCGCGGCCGATGTTCGGCGCGTTCGGCGGCGCGGTGGCGCGCGGCTCGCTCACGTTCCTCTCGCAGGAGGCGCTGGGCAACGGCGCGGGCGAGCGCTACGGGCTGCGCAAGTCGCTCTCCGCCGTGTCGGGCTGCCGCACGGTGCGCAAGACGGACATGGTCCACAACGCGTGGCTGCCGCGCATGGAGATCGATCCGCAGACCTACGAGGTGCGGGCCAATGGCGTGCTGCTGACCTGCGAGCCCGCGCGCGTGCTGCCGATGGCGCAGCGCTACTTCCTGTTCTGAAGCAATGGACAACGCCCCGGTGACGATGGATCCCTCGACGTCCGCGCCTGCTCCGGCCTGGATCGCTCGGCGCCGGCTGCCGGGCGGGCAGGGCTTGAGCGACGTGCTGCGGCGTCGCGCGGCGGTCGCGCGCCTGGATTGGGACCTGCGCCAGCGCAGCCGGTTCGAGGTGGTGGACGACGCCGGCCGCAGGATCGCGGTCTTCCTGCCGCGCGGGCAGGTGGTGCGCGGCGGGGACGTGCTGGTGATCGAGCAGGACGGCTCGCTCGTGCGCATCGATGCCGCGCCGCAGCCGGTGATGGTGGTGCGCGCGGCCGCGTCGTCGGTGGCGGGCGGCTTCGACCTGCTGCGGGCGGCCTACCACCTGGGCAACCGCCACGTCGCGCTGGAGCTGCGGCCGGACCGGCTGCTGCTCGAGCCCGACTCGGTGCTGGCGGAGATGCTGGCACGCATGGGCCTGCAGGTGGAGGCCGCCGAGCTGCCGTTCGAGCCGGAGGGCGGGGCGTACGCGGGGCAGCCGGTCGGGCAGGGACATGCGCATGGGCACGGGCACGGGCACGGGCACGATCACGATCACGATCACGATCACGATCACGGGCACGACCCCGGCCACACACATGCCGACTGATGCGCGACACCGTCTTCCTCCAGCTGCTGCGCCTCGCCTCCCCTGCCCTGCCCGTCGGCGGCTTCAGCTATTCCGACGGCCTGGAGCCGGCGCTGGAGGCGGGCCTCGTCACCGACGAGGCCTCCGCCAGCGATTGGCTTTCCGACCAGCTGCACCTGGGCCTCGCACGCGCCGACCTGCCCGTGCTGGTCGAGGCGCATGCCGCCTGGTCGCGCGACGTCGACGAGGCGCCGGACACGCTGCGCCGCCTCAACGACTGGTTCCTCGCGACCCGCGAGACGGCCGAGTTCCGCCAGCAGGCGCTGCAGATGGGCCGCTCGATGGCCGAGTGCCTGCGCCAGGACGCAGGCGCGGACGACCCGCGCCTGCAACGCCTCCTCGCGCTGCCGCCCGCGCCCGCGTGGCCGCTCGCGTTCGCGCTCGCGCTGCAGCGCGCGGGCGCCTCCGCGCGCGAGGGCGCGCTGGCCTTCGCGTTCGCGTGGTCCGAGAACGTGGTGCAGGCCGCGGTGAAGGCGGTGCCGCTGGGCCAGTCGGCGGGCCAGCGCCTGCTCGCGCGGCTGGCGCGCGAGGTGCCCGCGGCGGTCGACGAGGCGCTGGCGCGCGCGGCCGGCAGCAATCGCCAGGCCTTCACGCCGATGCTCGCCATACTCCCCGCGCAGCACGAGACGCAGTACTCGCGGCTGTTCCGATCCTGACCCCCAACCCCGTGGCCGTCCACCTGCCTCGAGCCCAACCCATGACCCCCGACGCCACCTCCGCCCCCGCCCGCCGCACCAAGCCGCTGCCGCCCCTGCGCGTGGGCGTCGGCGGTCCCGTGGGCTCGGGCAAGACCACGCTGGTCGAGATGCTCTGCAAGGCGATGCGCGATCGCTGGGACCTGGTCGTCGTCACCAACGACATCTACACGAAGGAGGACCAGCGCCTCCTCACGGTGGCCGGCGCGCTGGCGCCCGAGCGCATCGTCGGCGTGGAGACGGGCGGCTGCCCGCACACGGCGATCCGAGAGGACGCGTCGATCAACCTCGAGGCCGTCGACCGCCTGCTGGAGCGCTTCCCCGAGGCCGACATCGTCTTCATCGAGTCCGGCGGCGACAACCTGGCAGCCACCTTCAGCCCCGAGCTGTCGGACCTCACGATCTACGTGATCGACGTCGCGGCCGGCGAGAAGATCCCGCGCAAGGGCGGCCCCGGCATCACGCGCAGCGACCTCTTCGTCATCAACAAGACCGACCTCGCGCCGCACGTGGGCGCCAGCCTGGACGTGATGGCGGCCGACACGCGGCGCATGCGCGGCGCGCGACCGTTCGTCATGACCAACCTGAAGACGAAGACGGGGCTGGACGAGGTCGTCGCGTTCATCGAGCACCGCGGACTGCTCGGCGCGGGCGCGGGCGCAGGCGCGACGACCTGAGGCCGCGGGGCGGCGTGGCCCGCACCCCGCCTCACGGACGCAGGTACGCGTATCCCTGCTGCTGCTTTCGCATGACCTCGACCACCCCCGACGGCACATAGCCGATGCCGGGCAGCATGTCGGCCTCGACGAGCTTCTGCCCCTTCATCGTGTTCTGGCAGGCGACCACCCGGGCCCCGGTCTTCAGCGTCTCCGCGACGCGCGTGGCGACGGGGGAGTCGCCCTTGAGCATGCCGATGCCCGGGCCGAAGACCACCAGCTCCAGCGCCACGTCCGATTCGCCGACGTCGGCCTGGAGGTTGCGCATGTTGTTGAGCACCAGGTTCCACTTCGCCGGATCGCCGTCGCTCACCTGGAACACGACCTTGTTGCTGGCCGACGCGTCGACCTTCGGCGCAGGCGCGGCGAACGACGCGGTGGACGCGACGATGAGCGCGACCAGGCCGAGGCGGGCGAAGAGGCGTCGCTGGGGGTGAGTCATGGGGAGGATCTCCGTCGAAGGGTCAGAGGGTGCGCGCGATCAAAGGCAGCCGCCACTATCGCACTGGCCGGGTCGCCCCCGCCACCCGCCCATCCGCGATGCCGGTATATTGGATTGCGGCCCATCGCCCGCGGAGATGGAAAGGCATCGCATGCTCGACGGCGTCTCCCTCGATCAACTCCGGACGTTCATCGCTGCGGTGGACGAAGGCAGCTTCTCGGCGGCGGCGCGGCGCCTGAACCGCGTGCAGTCCGCCGTCAGCGGCTGGGTGAGCGCACTCGAGGAACAGATCGGCGTCACGCTGTTCGACAGGTCGGGCCGGTTCCCGAAGCTGACGGCCGAAGGCGTGCTGCTGCTGGCGGATGCGCGGGCCATCGTGTCCGGCGTCGATACGCTGAAGGCCCGCGCGAAGCTCATGACCTCGGGCGTGGAGGCCGAGCTCGCCGTGGTCTTCGATGTCTTCTTCCCCACGGCCGCCATCAGCGAGTCCGCCAGGGCCTTCGCGGCGCGCTTCCCGCTGACGCCCCTGCGCATCTTCGTGGAGGCGCTGGGCGCGGGGTACCAGCCCGTGCTGGAGGGGCGCTGCACGCTGGGCATCCTCGCGTCGCTCCCGCTCGACTTCCCGTCGCTCGCGGCGGAACGCCTCGGCACCGTGCCGCTGGTGATGGTGGCGGCGCGCGACCACCCCCTGGCGCGCTGGGAAGGCCACGTTCCCCGGGCCGAGCTCTCCCGGCACGTGCAGCTGGTGCTGACGGATCGTTCGCAGCTGCTCGCGGGTCGCGACTACGGCGTCCTGTCGTCCACCACCTGGCGTCTGGCCGACCTGTCCACGAAGTACGCGTTGCTTCGCGATGGCGTGGGCTGGGGCGGCATGCCGCTGCACATGGTGGAGAAGGACCTTGCCGCGGGCGAGCTGGTCGCCCTCGAGGTGGATGGCGTGCCACGCGCGGGCGCCCCGCTCGTCCTGTCCGCGGTCTACCCTGCCGCGTCGCCGCCAGGCCCCGCCGGACGCTGGCTCGTCGAGCACCTGAAGGACGGATCGAGCGCAAGCGCGAGGCCCGCGTCCGCGGCGGTCGGCCCGTAGCGCCGGGCAGCTGGCCCTGCGGGACGCGCGCCGCGCGAGGCCGCCACGTCAGAGCTGCGCCAGGCCGCCATCGACGGCGAGTTCGCTGGCCGTCATGAAGCTGCTGTCCGGCGATGCGAGGAAGGCCGCCGCGGCCGCGATCTCCGACGGGTCGGCCATGCGTTGCAACGGCGTCATCGAGGCGAAGACCTTCTGTCCCTCGACGCCGAGCGCTTCCTTCGCGAGCTCCGTGGCCGTGGCCCCGGGCGACAGCACGTTCACGCGGATGCCGGTGCCCTTCAGGTCCTCCGCCCAGGTGCGCGCGAGGTTGCGCACGGCCGCCTTGCTGGCGCCGTACGCGGAGAACCCGGGTGCGCCCGTGGTGCCGGCGCTGGAGCCGGTGAGGATGATCGAGCCGCCCGCGCGCATCAGCGGCAGCGCCTGCTGCACCGTGAAGATCGTGCCCTTCACGTTGGTGTCGAAGGTCTCGTCGATGTGCGCCGCGGTGATCTGCCCGAGCGGCAGCGGGCTGCCCGCACCGGCATTGGCGAAGACGATGTCGAGCGTTCCGCGCTCGGCCCGCACTGCCGCGTAGAGGCGGTCGAGGTCGGCCACGTCGGAGACCGAGCCCTTCACCGCGCGGGCTTGGGGACCGAGGCGGTCCAGCGCCGCGTCCAGCGCGTCCTGCCGCCGCCCGAAGAGGAAGACGAACGCGCCTTCGTCGATGAAGCGCTGGGCGGCGGCGAGGCCGATGCCCGTGGCGCCGCCGGTGATCACGGCGGTCTTTCCCGTCAGTCGGGTCATGTCATGGGCCTGTGCAAGGTTCAGGTTTTCAGGAAGCGATAGGCGAAGCGATCGGTCGCGCCCTTGATGGCGGGATCGAACACCTTGACCGCGTGCGGATCGGCTGCATTGGCGAGCACGGTGCTTTCAGCGTCCAGCACGAAGCCCGCCGCGGCCACCTCCGCACGCACGTCGGCCGGGTCGATCCGGTGCAGCGACTGCGCGATGCCCAGGCCACCGCCGGCGGCGGCGGCGTGATCGACGATGACGTAGCGCCCGCCAGGCTTCAGCCGTGCGTGGACGGCCCGGTTGAAGGCCGCCGCGGTCGCGCCCCGGGCCTGCATGAGCTCGGTGTGGAGATCGTGATAGAACAGGTGCACCCACACCACGTCGGCCGGGCCCGTGGGCTCCAGCATCGCCACCACGTCGTCGGAGACCACCTGGACGTTCTCGCGACCGGGCTCGCCCGCCAGGGCCCGCATGCGGCCCACGGGGTCGTTCTTGAAGTGCGCGACTTCGGCCGGCACGGCGCTGTAGACGCGGCCTCCGGGGCCCACGATGTCCGAGAACAGCCGGGTCCAGTCGCCGTCGCCGGGATAGACGTCGACGACGGTGTCGCCCTCGCGGACGGTCGAGAAGCGGATCAGCTCCGCCAGCTTGTCGGGGTCGTACATGGTGGCTCCTGAAAGGGGTCGTGGAGGTCGCTGCGATCGCGGCAGGCGTGGCGGCAGCATCAGCCCTGCGCCATGCCCCCATCGACCGGCAGGTCGATGCCGGTGACGTAGGAGCTTTCGGTGGAGGCGAGGAACACCACGGCCGCGGCGATCTCCTCGGGCCGGCCCCGGCGGCCCATCGGGATCTGCGCGGTGAACTGCGCGGCCGCCTGCTCCGCCTGTTCGGGGGTCAGGCCCGTCGTGGTTGCCAGGGCCGGCGTGTCGATGGCGCCCGGGCTCACGCAGTTCACGCGGATGTGGCGATCCTTCAACTCCAGCGCCCAGCCGCGCGCGAAGTTGCGCACCGCCGCCTTGCTCGCCGCGTAGGCCGTGAAGCCCGGCAGCCCGAGCACATTCGACACCGAGGAGTTCAGGACGATCGAACCCCCGTCCTTCAGGAGGGGCAGCGCCTTCTGCACCGTGAAGAACAGGCCCTTCACGTTCACGTCGAAGGTCTGGTCGAAGTGGCGCTCGGTCGCGACCGCCAAGGGTGCGATGGTGCCCGCCCCCGCGTTCGCGAAGACGATGTCGAGGTGCCCGTGCTGCGCCTTCACGACGGCGAAGAGCCGGTCGAGATCTTCCAGGCGCGAGACATCGCCCAAGACCGGGGTGACGTTGCGGCCGATGAGGGCGGCGGCCGCCGTCAGCTCGCTCTCCCGACGCCCGGTGATGACGACGTGCGCCCCTTCCTCGACGAAGCGCCGGGCCGTGGCCAGGCCGATCCCGCTGCTGCCGCCGGTGACGAGTGCAATCTTTCCTGCCAGGCTCTTCATGTCTTCCATGCTTTCGTGTCTGTGACGCGGGCTCTTGAATGGCGAGCCTGCTGGCCGAACACGAATGGTGGAGACGTCCGCGCCTTCTGAAAAGACGACAAATCGTGATGCGATCCATCTGCCGCGGCGATGGACGGCACGGCCGCGCGCAAAAGGAAAAGCCCGCGAGCATCGCTGCTGCGGGCTTTCTTTCGCGGGCCGAGGCCTACGAGTTCGGACACAGGGTGACGGGTTTCCTGGCTCCGCCCAATCTGCGGTCGGCTTCGTGTCTCGAGTGCATGCAGTCTACGGCCAGCTCATCAGCGCGGCTGTAGGACAAGGCCGCGAGATGCGGCGGTGGCCGCGGCCGGCCCGTGTCGAGCATAGGGATCGCGCAGGCCAGCGGGTCGAGGTGGAATCGCGGGCGCGGGCGCGCGCCCGCATGCCCCGGCCCGCATCGCAGGCGCGACCCCGTCGTGCGCGCGGGGGCCGGCCCGTCTCGTCACAGGAGCCAACCCGCATGCACCGTCCCGCCCCTCGTTCCGCCCTTCGGCCCGCGCTGGCCGCGCTGCCCGCCGCGGCCATCGTCGCCGTCCTGTCGATCGCCTCGGCACAGGCCGCCGTTCCCGCGGCCTACCGGATCGTCGACCTCGGCACCAACATCCACGTGCTGGACATGGACGGTGGCGGCCAGCTGGCCGCGTACGGCCTGCGCCCCACCGATCCCAAGGGCCACGAGTTCCCGATGGTGATCGCGCCCGATGGCCAGCGCGCGATGCTGGACGGCGGCCCGCACGGCGGCGTGGCGCACGGCGTGTCCGGCGCGCGCGCGGTGGGCCAGGTGCGCAAGAAGGCGCAGGGCCGCCAGCAGGCCGTGCTGTGGCCGGCGACCGACGCGGCGCCGGTGCTGCTGGCGGTGGTGCCCGGCACGTCGTCGTCGCTGGCGCGCCGGGTCACGCCGGACGGCGTCATCTACGGCACCGGTGGCAACGCGGTGACCGAGAAGTGCCTGCGCTGGACCGGCGCAGGTCCCGGGGGCGGCGTGGTGGAGGTGCTGGCCGCGACCTGTCGGGTGGTCGACGGCAACGACACGGGCCAGCTGGCGCTGCAGCTGGGCAGCCACGTGGGCACCTGGCGCGACGGCCACGCGATCGACCTGGGCGTCCTGCCCGGCGGCAGCCTGTCGTTCCCGACCGGCATCAACGCCCTCGGCCATCTCTCGGCGTACGGCACCGACGCGCAGGGCAACAACCAGCCGATCTGGTCCGACGGACAGCGCCTGGTGGTGCTGCCCGGGCTGGGCGGGTCGAGCGGCCAGGCGCAGGCGCTGAACGACCTGGACGAGGTGGCGGGCATGGCCACCGACGCGGCGCAGCAGAGCCACCCGTTCGTGTACAGCGGCGGCCAGACGGTGGCCATCGACGGCCGCATCCAGGGCTTCGCCGGCTGGCGGATCGTGGACATCTCGGTGCTGGCCAACGACGGCACGCTGGTGGTCACCGGGATGTTCAAGGGCAAGGTGCACGCGATCCGGCTGGTGCCCCTGTGACATCCGCGCATCGCTAAGGCACGAACCGGTACCCGATCCCCGTCTCGGTGACCAGGTGCCGCGGCTGCGCCGGATCCTCCTCCACCTTCTTGCGCAGCTGGCCCATGTACACGCGCAGGTAGTGCGTGTCCTGCGCATGGTTCGGGCCCCACACGGCGTTCAGCAGCTGGCGATGCGTCAGCACGCGGTGCGGGTGCGCCGCGAGGTGGGTGAGCAGGTGGTACTCGGTGGGCGTGACGTGCACGGGCGCCTCGCCGCGCGTGACGGTGCGGCGCGCCAGGTCCACCGTGACGCCACCGAACGTGACGGTGGACGTGGCGGGCCAGGCGGCCGCCGCGCGCCGGCGCAGGTGCGCACGCACGCGGGCGAGCGCCTCGCCGACGCTGAAGGGCTTGATCAGGTAATCGTCCGCGCCGGCGTCGAGCGCGTCGATCTTGTCCTGCTCGTCGGTGCGGGCGGACAGGATCAGCACGGGCACGTCGGACCACGTGCGCAACTCGCGGATGAGGTCGATGCCGTCGCCGTCCGGCAGGCCCAGGTCCAGCAGGATCATCTCGGGGCGGCGGGACTTGGCCTCGATCAGGCCGCGCGCCAGCGTGGCAGCCTCGAACACGTCGAAGCCCTCGCGCGCGAGCGCGTCGGTGACGAAGCGGCGGATCTCCGCCTCGTCCTCCACCACGAGGATGCGGGGGGCCGGTCCGGTCATGCGCCTGCTCCGTCAGGGGGTTCGATGCCGTCCAGCGACGGCGGTTCGTCGAGGGGTAGCGTGATGGTGAAGCGAGCGCCGCCGCCCGCACGCGTCTCGCCCGCGATGGTGCCACCGTGGGCGCCGACGATGGCCCGGCAGATGGCCAGGCCCAGCCCGACGCCCGGCGTGGCGCTCTCCTTGCGGCCGCGCTCGAACAGCTCGAAGATCGCCTGCTCCTTGTGGCGGGGCAGCCCGGGGCCGTCGTCGTCCAGCAGGATGCGCAAGCGATCGCCGGCGGCTTGCGCCGTGATGCGCACCGCGCTGCCCGCGGGCGTGTACTTCACGGCGTTCTCCAGCAGGTTGCACAGCACGCGCTCGAACAGCGCCGGGTCGACGTGCAGCATCGGCAGGTCCGCGGGCAGGTCCACGGCCAGGCGCGCGCGGTCCAGCACGCCACCCAGCGCGCGCACGGCGCCGCCCACGGCCTCCTCCAGCGGCAGCCACTGGCGGTTCAACCGCACCTGGCCCGATTGCAGGCGCGCCATGTCCAGCAGGTTGTTCACCTGAGAGCCCATGCGGGCCGCGGCCTCGCGGATGTCGCCGGAGAGCTGCCGCCTGCGCGCCTCGTCCAGGCCGGGCGCGGCCACCGATTCGGCCATGCCCACCAGTGCCGCGAGCGGCGTGCGCAGGTCATGCGAGATGGCCGCCAGCAGCGAGTGGCGCAGCCGCTCGGACTCCATCTGCACGGTGGTGCTCTGCGCCACCTCGATGTAGTGCAGCCGCTCCAGCGAGATGGCCAGCAGCGACGCGCAGGTCTCCAGCAGGCGGCGCTGCTCCGGGCTGGCCAGCCGCGCCGGCTGGTCGGGCTCGATGGCGAGGACGCCGCGCAGGCGCATCGGCGCCTTCAAGGGCAGGTACAGGACAGGGGAGGCGGGCAACGTGTTGGTGCCCTGGCCCGCGGGCTCCGCGTGGTCGAACGCCCATTGGGCGATGCCCGCGTCGAGGCGACCGGGTTGGCCGGGGCCCGGCGCGGCGGCCTGCACGCGGTCTTCGAGGTCGGCCACCATCAACGCCGACCGCGCGTGGAACTCGGAGGCCACGAAGCGTGCCGCGATCTCCGCCACCTGGTCCACCAGCAGTGCGCCGGAGAGGTCGCGCGACATCTGGTACAGCGCCGTCACGCGTTCCTCCCGCGACGTGGCGACGCGCGCCTGCCACTTCAGCACCGCCGTCATCTGCCCGATCACCAGGCCCACCACCAGCATGACGGCGAACGTGACCAGGTACTGCACGTCGGACACGCTGAACGAGAAGCGCGGCGGCACGTAGAGGAAGTCGAACGCGCCCACCGCGAGGAAGGCCGCGAGCACCGCCGGGCCGCGGCCCTCGCGCACGGCCACGAACACCACCGCGAGCAGGAACACCATCACGATGTTCGACAGCTCGAACACGTCGCGCAGCGGCGCCGCCACCGCGGCCGCGGCCGCGCAGGCCAGCGCGCTTCGCAGATAGGGCCCCCAGCGCGCGCCCGTGCCCGCGACCCCGTCGCCCGGCGCGGCGGTGAGCGGCATCGCCGCGACGCGCGGCGCGCCACCGCGCGGCGGCAGCGCGATCTGGATCACGTCCAGGTCGCGCCCCAGCCGGCCCAGCTCCTCCACGAGCGTCCGCGCCCAGGGGCGGCGCGCGCGCCCGGCCTCGCGCCCGAGCATCACGCGGGACAGGTTGTGCTCGCGGGCGTACTTCACCAGCGCCGCGGGCAGCTCGCGGCCGCTCAGCACGGCCGTCTCGGCGCCCGCCTCCTGCGCGAGCTTCAGCGCGCGCATCGCCCGCTGCCGATCGCCTTCCGTGATGCGCTGCCCGCGCGGCGTCTCCACGTGGACGCAGCGCCACGGCACGTCCAGCTGCGCGGCCATTCGGGCGGCGCTGCGGACCAGGCGCTCGGCGTGCTCGTCCGGACCCACGCACACCAGCAGCGATTCGCGCGTGCGCCAGACGGGGGGCGCGGTGCCGGTGCGGCGCCATTGCAGGATGTCGTCGTCCACGCGGTCGGCCGTGCGCCGCAGGGCCAACTCGCGCAGCGCGATGAGGTTGCCCTTGCGGAAGAAGTTGCGCACCGCCGTGGCGGCCTGCTGGCGCAGGTAGACCTTGCCCTCCTGGAGGCGCTGCAGCAGGTCGTCCGGCGGCAGGTCGACGATCACCACCTCGTCGGCCTCGTCGAACACGCGGTCCGGCACGGTCTCCCACACCCGCGCGCCCGTGATGCCGTTGACGACGTCGTTCAGTGTTTCCAGGTGCTGCACGTTGAGGGTGGACCACACGTCGATGCCGGCTCCCAGCAGTTCCTCGACGTCCTGCCAGCGCTTGGGGTGACGCGAGCCGGCGACGTTGGAGTGCGCCAGCTCGTCCACCAGCACCAGGGCGGGACGGCGTGCCAGCGCGCCGTCCAGGTCGAACTCCTGCAGCGTGCGGTCGCGGTAGGCCACCGCCTTCATGTGCAGGCGCTCCAGGCCGTCCACCAGCGCCTGCGTCTCGGCGCGCCCGTGGGATTCCACCACGCCGATCACCACGTCCACGCCCTGCTGGCGCGCCGCGCGCGCCGCGGACAGCATCGCGTACGTCTTGCCCACGCCGGCCGAGGCGCCGAAAAAAATCTTCAGCTTGCCGCGGCGCGCGTCGTGCTCGGCTTCCTTCAGCCGGGCCAGCAAGGCGTCGGGATCGGGGCGCTCGTCGGTCATGGGGGCATTGTCGGGCGCGGGCGGCGCCCGGGATCAGAACGTACGCCCGGCCTGGAGGATGAACGCGGCCTTGTTCAGCGAGCGCGTGTCGCCGTTGGCGAACGACAGGCCGCCGGTGGGCGCGCGGAACAGCGCGTTGTTGTTCGCGCCGGCCACCGTGGCCGCGATGTTCCAGCCGTCCTTGAACGTCTTGGTGAGCGTGGCGCGGTAGTCCGTGTAGTCGGGGTCCAGGGCGCCGTAGTGGCCGCGCACGTCGGTGCGACCCACGTGGGCCGCCAGGCTCAGGTCGTCCGCGAGCGGGAAGGTGAGCGTGAGGTCGTGGTACATCGTGCCGCTGGTGTGGCCGGTGTACCCCGTGCCGGCGTTCGCCCCGAAATAGTCGGTCAGCGCCACGGACAGCTTGTAGTTCACCCATTTCCAGTTCACGCCCGCGTTCACTTCGAAGGTGTTCAGCGTCTGGTCCGGTAGCGTGCAGGGCGAGGTGTAGGCCGCGGAAGGACAGGCGGATCGGTTGAAGTTGGCGCCCGGATAGACGTAGCCATAACCGCCCACGGTGAAGCCGGCGTCGTCGCCGATCTTGCCGTTGTAGCCGCCGTAGAGGTCGATCTCGAGGCTGCCCCCGGGGTAGGAGTTGCCGGAGACGTTGGACAGCCAGGTGCCGGCGTACAGACCGCTGGCCCACACCGCATCGGCCCCGCCCTGCACGGCCGGACGGCCCCAGGTCTGGTCGATGCCGCGGAAGCGGTAGTCGGAGACGATGTTGACGTTGGCGGTGGTGGTGAGCGCGGGCGTCGGCGGCGGTGCGTCCGCGGCAGAGGCCACCGCGGCCACGGTGGACAGCGAGAACAGGCAGGCGAAGCAGGTGCGGATCGAGGTCATGGGGTCAGTGACGCGATGCGTCGTCGAGGTCGAGGTTGAGGGCGAGCACGTTCACGCGCGGCTCGCCCAGGAGGCCGAACAGGCGGTCGGTGGTGTGGGCCTGCACGCGGCCCAGGACCTGGTCCAGGGGCAGGCCGCGCACACGCGCCACGCGCGCGGCCTGGTAGCGGGCCGCCGCGACGCTGATGTCGGGGTCGATGCCGCTGGCCGAGGCGGTGACCAGGTCCACCGGCACCGGCGCGGTGTTGCCCGGGTCCGCGGCGTGCAGCGCGTCCACGCGACCCTTGACGGCGTCGACCAGCGCGGGGTTCAGCGGGCCGGCGTTCGTGCCGCCGGAGTTGGCGGCGTTGTTCGCCATCGGGCTGGTGGCCGACGGCCGGCCCCAGAAGTACCTGGGATCGGTGAACGACTGGCCGATCAGGCGCGAGCCGATCGCGTGGCCGTCCTTCACCAGCAGGCTGCCGGCAGCCTGGTCGGGGAAGGCGACGCGGGCGGCGCCGGTCACCAGCAGCGGGTAGGCGATGCCCGTGACCACGGTGAGCAGCACGAACAGCGAGAGCGCGGGGCGCAGGAGAGTCTTCATGGTGAGGTCGCCTTGTGTCAGATCCGGCCCAGCGCGCTCAGCACCAGGTCGATCGCCTTGATGCCGATGAACGGCACGATGACGCCGCCCAGGCCGTAGACCAGCAGGTTGCGGCGCAGCAGCACGGCCGCGCCCAGCGCGCGGTAGGGCACGCCCTTCAGCGCCAGCGGGATGAGGAACACGATGACCAGCGCGTTGAAGATCACCGCGGAGAGGATGGCCGAATTGGGGCTCGCCAGGTGCATGACGTTGAGCGCCTGCAGCTGCGGGTAGGTGGTGACGAAGGCCGCCGGCACGATCGCGAAGTACTTGGCCACGTCATTGGCGATGCTGAACGTGGTGAGCGCGCCGCGCGTCATCAGCATCTGCTTGCCCGTCTCCACCACCTCGATCAGCTTGGTCGGGTTGGAGTCCAGGTCCACCATGTTGCCGGCCTCCTTGGCGGCCTGCGTGCCGGAGTTCATCGCCACGGCCACGTCGGCCTGGGCCAGCGCGGGCGCGTCGTTGGTGCCGTCGCCGGTCATCGCCACCAGCCGGCCTTCGGCCTGGTGGCTGCGGATCAGCGCGAGCTTCTGCTCCGGCGTGGCCTCCGCCAGGAAGTCGTCCACGCCGGCCTCGGCGGCGATCGCGGCTGCGGTGAGGCGGTTGTCGCCGGTCACCATCACCGTCTTGATGCCCATGCGGCGCAGTTCGGCGAAGCGCTCCTTGATGCCGCCCTTGACCACGTCCTTCAGCTCGATGACGCCCAGCACCTTCGCGCCGTCGGCCACCACGAGCGGCGTGCTGCCGCGCCGTGCCACCTCGTCGACGGCCGTGTCCACGGCGGCGGGGAAGGACGCGCCGAGCGCCTGCACGTGCTGGCGGATGGCGTCGGCCGCGCCCTTGCGGACCTGGCGCACCGGGCCGCCGGAGGCAGTCGGCGGCAGGTCCACGCCGCTCATGCGCGTCTGCGCCGAAAAGTGCACGAACGTGGCGCCCAGCGCCTGCACGTCCCGCTCGCGCAGGTTGAACTTCTGCTTGGCCAGGATGGCGATCGAGCGGCCTTCCGGCGTCTCGTCGGCCAGCGAGGCCAGCTGCGCCGCATCGGCCAACGCCGATTCCGTGACCCCGGGCGCGGGCAGGAACGCACTGGCGTGGCGGTTGCCCAGGGTGATGGTGCCGGTCTTGTCCAGCAGCAGCACGTCGACGTCGCCCGCGGCCTCCACGGCGCGGCCCGACGTGGCGATGACGTTGGCCTGCATCATGCGGCTCATGCCCGCCACGCCGATGGCCGACAGCAGGCCGGCGATCGTGGTGGGGATCAGGCACACCAGCAGCGCGATCAGCACCGTCACCGTCACCGGCGCGCCCAGTTTCGCGGCCGAGACGCTGAACAGCGAGAACGGCAGCAGCGTCACGGTCACCGCCAGGAACACGATGGTCAGCGCCACCAGCAGGATCGTCAGCGCGATCTCGTTGGGCGTCTTCTGCCGCTTGGCGCCCTCCACCATCGCGATCATGCGGTCGACGAAGGTCTCGCCCGGGTTGACGGTGACGCGCACCACGATCCAGTCCGACAGCACCTGGGTGCCGCCCGTGACGGCGGAGAAGTCACCGCCGGACTCGCGGATCACGGGTGCGGATTCCCCGGTGATGGCGCTCTCGTCCACCGACGCCACGCCCTCGGTCACCTCGCCATCCGCGGGGATCACGTCGCCGGCCGGGACGTAGATGTGGTCGCCCTTGCGCAGCTGGCCGGATTCGCACGGGAACCACTTGGCGTCGTGGCGCGGCTCGGTGAGCTTCTTCGCCCAGGTCTCTTTCTTGAGCGTGCGCAGCGACGCGGCCTGGGCCTTGCTGCGCCCTTCCGCCAGCGCCTCGGCGAAGTTGGCGAACAGCACCGTGAACCACAGCCACAGCGCGATGCCCAGGATGAAGCCGGTCGCGGCCTCGCCGTGGCCGGAGAGCGATTCGACGAACAGCGCCGTGGTGAGCACGCTGCCCACGTAGACGACGAACATCACCGGGTTGCGCCACTGCACGCGCGGGTCCAGCTTGCGGAACGCGTCGACCACCGCCGGCTTGGCGAGCGCGGCGTCGAACAGCGAGAAGGTCTTGCGGGTCATGTCGTTCGCTCACTTCCAGAGCATCAGGTGCTCGACGACGGGCCCCAGGGCCAGCGCCGGCACGTAGTTCAAGAGGCCGACCAGCAGCACCGTGCCCACCAGCAGCACGACGAACAGCGGGCCATGCGTGGGCATCGTCCCCTCGTTGGCGGCGATGCGCTTCTTCGCGGCGAGCGAGCCGGCCAGGGCCAGCACCGGCACGATCACGCCGAAGCGGCCGATCCACATCGCCAGGCCCAGCATCACGTTGAAGAAGGACGTGTTGGCCGACAGGCCGCCGAACGCGCTGCCGTTGTTGTTGGCCGCGGAGGTGAAGGCGTAGAGGATCTCCGAGAAGCCGTGCGCGCCGGGGTTGGCCACGCCGGCGCGGCCCGCGTCGGCCATCACCGCGATGGCCGTGCCCACCAGCACCAGCAGCGGCGTCACCAGGATCGCGATCGAGCCCATCTTCATCTCGAACGCCTCGATCTTCTTGCCCAGGTACTCCGGCGTGCGGCCGATCATCAGCCCCGCGATGAACACCGCGATGATGGCGAACACCAGCATGCCGTACAGGCCGCTGCCCACGCCGCCGAACACCACCTCGCCCAGCTGCATGTTCACCAGCGGCACCGCCCCGCCCAGCGGCGTGAACGAGTCGTGCCAGCCGTTGATGGCCCCGCACGAAGCGTCGGTGGTGATGGTGGCGAAGAGCGCCGTCTCGGCGATGCCGAAGCGCGTCTCCTTGCCTTCCATGTTGCCGCCGGCCTGCGTGGCGCCATCCGCCGCGTCCACGTGCAGAGCGGCAAATCGCGGGTTGCCCTCCTGCTCGTAGTGCATCGTCGTCACCGCCCCGGCCACGAACAGCACCGCCATGGCGGCGTAGACCGCCCAGCCTTGACGCCGGTCCTTCACCATGGCGCCGAAGGCGATGCACAGACCCGCCGGGATCAGGAAGATCGACAGCATCTGCACGAAGTTCGTGAGCGGCGTCGGGTTCTCGTACGGGTGCGCGGAGTTGGCGTTGAAGAAGCCCCCGCCATTGGTGCCCAGCATCTTGATCGCCTCCTGCGAGGCCACCGGGCCCATGGCGATCGTCTGGTGGTCGGCGGACTTGTCCTCCATCACCGGCTGGCCCTTCGCATCCTTCAGCGGCTGGCCGTCCGGGCCGTTCCTCGCCTCCTGCCACTTCACCACCTCGACCGTCTTCACGTCCTGGTAGGCGTCGAAGTTCTGGACGGACCCCTGCTGCACCAGGAACAGCGCGTAGACGAACGACAGTGGCAGCAGGATCCACAGCGTGGCGCGGGTGAGGTCCACCCAGGGGTTGCCGATACCCTTGGCCGTATGCCTCGCCAGGCCGCGCACCAGCGCGATCACCACCACGATGCCGGTGGCCGCGGACAGGAAGTTCTGCACCGCCAGGCCCACCATCTGGGTGGCGTAGCTCATCGTCGTCTCGCCGGCGTAGCCCTGCCAGTTGGTGTTGGTGACGAAGCTCACCGCCGTGTTGAACGACGAGTCCGGCGAGACGGCCGGCAGGTGCTGCGGGTTCAGCGGCAGCACCGCCTGCAGGCGCTGCAGGGCGTACACCACTGCCACGCCGATGCCGTTGAACAGCAGCAGGGCCAGCGCGTACCGCAGCCAGTCCATCTCCGCGTCCGCGCGCACGCCGCACAGGCGGTAGAGCACCGACTCGACCCGCGCCAGGAACGCGACGCGGCCTTCCATGACGTGGGCGATCCAGCGGCCCATGGGCACCGACAGCACCAGCAGGACGGCACAGTAGGTGGCCAGCAGGAGCCAGGCATGGGGGGTCATGAGAACTTCTCCGGCTGCAACAAGGCCACCACGAGGTAGGCCAGCAGGCCCAGCGAGACGACGCTGCCCAGCACGTACATCCAGGTCATCGCGGGGCTCCTTCCAGCGTCCGGCAGCCCACGGCCATGGCGGCGAGCAGCAGCCACAGCGCGAGGCCCAGGCCGAGATAGACGGCATCCATCACACGTTCTCCCAACGGTTCCAATCGATGGACGGATCGTAGGAAGGCCCGTATCAAGATGGTGCAAAGAAGCCCGGACGGGGCATCAAGATCCCGTCAAGATGGGGCGCGGGCGCCCGGAGACGCCAGGCCGCCGCCGCTCTCGCGGCGCCTTGCGGTCACGGGTCCCTACAGGTCGCGCCGGTAGCGCACGACCTCGCCCGGCCCACTCGGCCCCACCGCCTCGAAGCCAAGCGCGGCCATCAACCGGCGCATGCCGGCGTTCTGCGGCAGGACGTCGCCCACGATGCGCGCGACGCAGTCCGCGCGCAACGCGTCCATCAACTGGTGCATCAGCAGCGTGCCCAGCCCGCGCCCATGCAGGTCGCTGCGCACCAGCACGGCGAACTCCGCCTCCTCGCGGTCGGGGTCGCACACGGCGCGCGCCACGCCCAGCGTCTCGGCCAGCGTGCCGTCGCGGCCCGACGGGCGCTCCGCAACCAGCGCGGTCTCGCGGTCGTAGTCCACCTGCACCAGGCGTGCGAGCTCGCTCTCGGGCAGGTCGGCGCGTGTGTCGAAGAAGCGCAGGCGCAGGTCCTCGCGTGAGACGGCGTGCAGGAAGCGGCGATGCTGCGGCTCGTCGTCGGGCCGGATGGGGCGCACCAGCAGGGGTGCGCCTTCCCAGTCGACGGTGCGCACGAGCGCCTCGGGATAGGGACGGATCGCGAAGTTCGCCGCGCCCGCCGGCCGCGCCGCGTCCAGGCGCACGCGCGCGTCCAATGCCACCGCTCCCAGCGGGTGCACCAGCAGCGGGTTGATGTCCAGCTCCGCCACCTCGGGCAATTCAGCGAGCAGCCGCGAGACGGCCAGCAGCGCGTCGACCACCGCGTCGCGGTCGGCCGCGGGCACGTCGCGATAGGCCGCCAGCAGGCGGGCGACGCGCGTGCGGTCGATGACGTCGCGGGCCAGCGTGCGGTCCAGCGGCGGCAGCGCGATGGCGCGGTCGGCCACCACTTCCACCGCCGTGCCGCCCTGCCCGAACAGGATCACGGGGCCGAACATCGGGTCGACGCTGGCGCCGACGATCACCTCGCGTGCATGGCGCGGGTTCACGCAGGGCTGCACGCTGAAGCCATCCAGCCGCGCGCGGGGCCGCTCGCGCCCCAGCCACTCCAGCATCTGCGCGGCCGCGTCGCGCACCGCCTCGGGGCCGGCCAGGTCCAGCACCACGCCGCCCACGTCGGACTTGTGGGGCAGGTCCGGCGAGCGGATCTTCAGGGCCAGGCGCGGCGCGTCGAGCTGGCGCGCCGCGGCCTCGGCGGATTCGGGCGTGGGCCCCGCGGACAGCGTGGTCACCACGGGCACGCCGAAGGCCGACAGCAGCGCTTTCGCCTCGGTCTCGTCCAGCATCGTGCGGCCCTGCGCGAGCGCCGCGGCCACCACCGCGCGGGCGCGCGGCAGGTCCGGCTCGGGGCGCGAGCGCGTGGCGTCCAGCAGCGACGGCACGCGCGAGAGCAGCGCCTGGTTGCGCTGGAACGCGGCCCGCATCGCGAACGCCTCCACCGCCTGCTCGGGCGTGCGGTAGTCCGCGATGCCCGCGCCGTCGAAGCAGCGCCGCGCGGCCGCCATGCTGTCCCCGCCGAGCCAGCAGGCGAGCATCCGCTTGGCATGGTCCCGTACCACGGGCAGGCAGGCCTCGGCGATGTGGTCCGGCGCCACGATGGCCGTCGGCGCGTGGATGAAGAGCACGGGCCCCACGGTGCGGTCCGCCAGCAGCAGGCGCAACGCGCCCGCGTAGCGGGTGGCCGGTGCGTCGCCGATCAGGTCCACCGGGTTGCCGTGGGACCACGTGGCGGGCAGCACGGCGTCCAGCGCCGCGCTGGCGCCCGCGCGCAAGGGTGGCACCGGCACGCCGAGCGACGCCGCGGCGTCCGCCGCCATCACGCCCGCACCACCGCCGTTGGAGACGATGGTGAGGCCGACGTCCGTGCACCCGTCGAAGCGCGCGAGCGTCTCCGCGGCATCGAACAACTGCTGCAAGGTGTCGACGCGCAACAGGCCCGCGCGCCGCAGCGCCGCGTCCACCACGGCGTCTGAGCCCGCCATCGCGCCCGTGTGCGACGCCGCCGCATGCACGCCCGCGCCCGCGCGGCCCGCCTTCACTACGATCACGGGCTTGTTGCGCGCGGCCGCGCGCGCGGCCGACATGAACTTGCGCGGCGACGTCACCGACTCCGCGTAGAGCAGGATGGCGCGCGTGGCCGGGTCGCTGCCGAGGTAATCCAGCAGGTCGCCGAAGTCGACGTCCGCATGGTCGCCGAGCGAGACGAGGCAGGAGAAGCCCACGCCCCGCGTGCCCACGCCGTCGATCACCGCGGTGGTGATGGCGCCCGACTGCGACACGAACGCGAGCGGGCCGACCGGCGCATCGGCCTGCGCGAACGAGGCGTTGAGGCCGATGCCGGGCACGAGCAAGCCGAGGCAGTTGGGCCCGAGCAGGCGCATCAACGTGGGCCGCGCGGCGTCCAGCATCGCCTGGCGTTGCGCGGCGGACAGGCCGGCGGTCATCACCACGGCCGCCCGCACGCCCAGCGCGGCGAGTTGCGCGACGATCGCGGGCACCGTGTCCGGTGGCGTGCAGACGAGCGCCAGGTCGGGCACCATCGGCAGCGAGGCGCAGTCCGGATAGACGCGTTGGCCCGCCAGCTCGCGGTGCGCGGGGTTGACCGCCAGGCGCTCGCCTCGGAACGACCCGCCGAGCACATTGCGCCAGACCGTGGCGCCCACGCTGCCCGGGCGGTCGGACGCGCCCACCACGACGATCGAGCGGGGCGCGAGCAGCGCGTGGAGGTTGCGGATGCTCATGCCGCCTCGCTCGCCATCGCGCACTCTTCGGCGTCCAGCGTGACGACGTCCATCGGCTCGGGCACGGAGCACGACCACCCCAGCTGCTCGCCGATGGCCTGGCGCAGCGAATCGGCCGCCACGGGCTCGCCGTGCGTCACGTACACATGGCGCGGCGGGGCACCCGGCATGGACCGCAGCCAGGACAGCAGCTCGCGGCGATCCGCGTGCGCGGACAGCCCCTCCACGGTGGCCACCTCCGCGTTCACCGGCACCCAGCGGCCGTGGATTCGCACCGCCTTCGCGCCGCCCACCATCGCCGCGCCGCGGGTGCCCATGGCCTGGTAGCCCGTGAACAGCACGGTGTTGCGGCGATCCGGCGCGAAGGCCGCCAGGTGGTGCACCACGCGGCCGCCCGTGGCCATCCCGCTGGCCGAGATGATCACCGCCGGGTAGCGCAGGTCGTTGAGCGCGCGCGATTCGTCCTCCGTCCGCACGATGCGCACGTCGCGGCCCAGGGCGGCGCAGGCCGCGCGGTCCAGGCGGTGCAGCTCGGGGTGGTGCTGCAGCAGCGTGGTCACGTCGGTGGCCATCGGGCTGTTCAGGAACACCGGCAGGTCCGGGATGCGCTTGGCGTCCTTCAGCAGCCGCAACGCATGCAGCAGCGCCTGCGCGCGCCCCACCGCGAACGCGGGCACCACCACCACGCCGCCGCGCGCCGCCGTGCGGTTCACGACGTCGGCCAGCACGGCCAGCACGTCGGTGGCCGGGTGGACGCGATCGCCGTACGTGGACTCCACCACGACCACGTCCGCGGCAGGCGGCGCCGCCGGCGCCTGCATCACCAGGTCGTCGCCGCGGCCGAGGTCGCCGGAGAACAGCACGCCCCGGGCCTCGTCGTCGTGGCCGGCGGCCGCGGCCCGCACCAGCACGCTGGCCGCGCCGAGGATGTGGCCCGCGAGCGAGTAGCGCGCGATCATCCCGGGCACCGGCTCGAAGTCCCGGCCGAAGTCGTGCGTCGCGAACAGGGGCAGCACGCGCCGCGCCTCGGCCTCCGTGTAGAGCGGCAGCGCCGGCGCGTGCCGGCTGGTGTGGTGCCGGTTGGCGAACGCCGCCTCCTCCTCCTGCAGGTGGCCGCTGTCGGGCAGCAGCAGCTCGCACAGCGCGGCGGTGGCGGCCGTGGCATGGATGCGGCCGCGGAAGCCCTGGTTCACCAGGCGCGGCAGCCAGCCGCTGTGGTCGATGTGGGCATGCGTGAGCACGACGGCATCGATGCTGGCGGCCGGCACGGGCAGCGGCGCCCAGTTGCGCAGGCGCAGCTGCTTCAGGCCCTGGAACAGGCCGCAGTCCACCAGCACGCGTCGGTCGCCCAGCTCCAGCAGGTACCGGGATCCGGTGACGGTGCCGGCGGCGCCCAGGAAGGTGAGCTTCATGACATCGCTCCCGGCGGCACGGGCGCATGCACGAGCAGCACGGGCACGGGCGCCAGGCGCAGGATCTGCTCGGCGTCGCTGCCCAGGAGCGCGCGGGACAGGCCGCGCCGGCCATGGCTGCCGATCACGATCAGGTCCGCTTGATGGGTGCGCGCCGCCTGCACGACCAGGTCGCACACCCGGCCGTCGAAGGTGTCCAGCAGGACGCTTTCCACCAGCACGCCCGCGGCCGTCACCACGTCTCGCGCTGCACCCAGGATCTCCGCCGCGCCCTCGCGCAAGAGGCCCAGCAGGTCGACGGATCCGGCGATCCACGCGCCGGCGCCGAGCGCGAGGAACGGCTCGTCGATGGCGTGCGTGACGATGACGCGTGCGCCGGTCAGCCGCGCGAGGGCGATGGCTTCGTCGAGCGCCCGGCGCGCGTGAGGGCTGCCATCGACGGGCACGAGGATGCGTTGGTAGAGGGCCATGAGGTGCTCCTGCCGGGATCCAGCTTCAGTTCGAGAGGCCGCAGGTGCTCACGCCCAGCACGCGGTACAGCGGGCACCAGCCCACCATGCCCGTGGCGAGCGGCACGACGCCCAGCCAGCCCCAGGCGCCGATCACGTGGCCGGCCGCCAGGGCCAGCAGGACGATGCCCGCGCCCATCCGCAACGTGCGGTCGACGTTTCCCTCGTTGAGCGTCATGGCGAATCTCCTGGGCGTTGCAGCGCGACGTTGCGCCAGCCCGAGTCTGTCCAGAAGACCCCGCCGCGGTTTGACGGCCATCAAACGCCGCGCCGGGCGCCCTGCCTATCGTGGGCCAACCCTCATCGAACGGAGAACGCCATGACCTTCCGCCGACTCCTGGTCCCGCTGGAAGATGCCCCGTCGTCCCACGCCGCCGCCGCGCTGGCCCGCCGGCTGGCCTTCGACCTGGACGCGACGCTGCTGGGCATCGCGGCCACGGGCGTCGCGCGCTTGCCCCTGGGGCTGCGCGACGCGGGCGTGCTGCTCGACGCCGAGGCGTCGTTGACGCACTCGATGCAGGAGCGGGCCGCCGGCGTGGCCGCGGCGTTCACGCGCACCTGCCGGCTGGCAGGCCTGGCGGGCTGCGATGCGCGCGTGGTGGTGGACGAGTCCACGCCCGCGATCCTGGCGCATGTCAGCGCGTGCGACCTGCTGGTGATGGGCCAGCCCGATCCCGTCCGCGAGGACTACGCCACGCTGCGCCGCACGCTGGAGAGCGTGCTGCTGGAGGGCTCGCGGCCCGTGCTGGTCGTGCCGCATGCCAACGCGGTGTCCACGCTGGGCACCACCGTGCTGGCCGCCTGGGACGGCGGGCGCGAATCGGACCGCGCGCTGGCCGAGGCGCTGCCCCTGCTCGCGCGCGCGCCTCGCGTCGAGGTGGTGCGCTGGCAGCGGCACGACGGGGTGGATGAGCTCGAGCGGCAGGCGCGCCGCGACGCACGCGAGGACCTCGGGGCCTGGCTGCTGGCGCACGGCGTGCAGGCCAGCGTGAAGGACGTCGTGACACCCACGCCCGTGGGCGAGGCGCTGCTGTCCCTGGCCGCGGACGTTGGCGCCGACCTCATCGTGGCCGGCGCCTACGGCCACGCGCGCTGGAGCGAACGCGTGCTGGGCGGCGTCACCCGCACGCTGCTGGATGCGATGACGGTGCCGGTGCTGCTGGTGCATTGACCCCGGCCACGCTCGCGGATCGCCCCCCTGAACCCGGAGACCTCCATGCAAGCCATCCTCGTCATCGACTACTCGCACACGGGCATGTCGCACGTGCTCTCGCACGCGCTCGCGGAGCGCCAGGGCTGGGCCGCGGGCGGCATCTCGGAAGCGAAGCCGGGCCGCAACGACATGCGCTGCGCCCTCGACACGCTCCTGCGCAGGACGCCCGCCATCCGCTACGACGGCCCGCCGCCCTCGCAGTTCGATGCAGTGGTGCTGGTGGCGCCCATCTGGATCGCGCGGCTGGCAGGCCCCATGCGCAGCTTCGTCCATGCCTGGAAGGCGCAGTTGCCCGACGTCGCGGTCATCGCCGTGAAGGGATCGTCGGCCATCGACCACGCCGCCGCCGAGGTGGCGCACATCCTGGGACGTCCGACGGTCCTCGACGAAGGCTTCCGGGCACAGGAGATCCTGGACGGTTCCTTCACGGCGCGCCTGGACTCGTTCGCCGCCATGCTCCAGGCCATGCCTCGGCGGGCTCCCGCGTTGGCACCGGTGTCGCAGCCCCTGGCGGCCTGAGACGGCGGACCCCCTCGGCCCGCGATTCGCGGGGTCGTGTGAATCCAGTCGAGCTGCCGCAGCCGTAGGCGGGGAAAGGAGATCCCCGCCCATGACCCCTCGCTGGCACGCCGCCGTCCTCGCCCCGGTCACCCTGCTGGCCGCCTGCGCCACGGTCCCGCCCAGCAACCTGCCCCCGCTGCCGCTCGCGCCCCACGTGGACCTGCCCCGGTTCATGGGCGACTGGTACGTCATCGCGAACATCCCGACCTTCCTCGAGAAGGGCGCGCACAACGCGAAGGACCACTATGAGCTCGCGGCCGACGGCACCATCCCGACGACGTTCACCTTCAACGCGGACACCGCCGATGGCCCGCAGAAGCACTACGGGTCGCGCGGCCACGTGCTCGACCGTTCCACGAACGCGGTGTGGGGCCAGGTCTACCTCTGGCCGGTCCAGGCCGACTACCGCATCTCCTACCTGTCGGATGACTACCGCCTGGCCGTGATCGCCCGCGAGAAGCGCGACCACGTCTGGATCATGGCGCGCACGCCGTCCATCCCCGACACGGACTACCAGCGGCTGGTGGCGTTCGTCGGCACGCTCGGATACGACCCGACGCAGCTGCAACGCGTTCCCCAGGACGCCATGCCCCCCCCGCCCGTGGGTCGCTGACCCGGGCGGCGGGCCCCTCCTGACAGCCCGGGAACGACCTTTGCTGATGTGGTCGACAGTCATCAAGGAAGCGGGCCATGGAGACGGATGGGGGCGACGACCAGCGCATATCGACGGGCATCGAGGGCCTGGACCACATCCTGGGCGGCGGCCTCACGCCGTCGCGCATGTACCTGCTGGAAGGCACCCCCGGCACGGGCAAGACCACCTTCGGCCTGCGCTACCTGATGGAAGGCGTCGCCGCCGGGGAGCCGGTGCTCTACATCACCCTGTCGGAGACCGAGCGCGAGCTGCGCGCGGTCGTCGATTCACACGGCTGGAGCCTGGACGGCATCGCGGTCCAGGAGCTGGGCAGCGAGATCGGCCTGCTGGCCGAGCCCGAGCAGACCATCCTGCATGCCGCGGAGGTGGAGCTGGGGGAGACCATCGAGGCGATGACCCGGGAGGTGGAGCGGCTGCGGCCGCGCCGCGTCGTGTTCGACAGCCTGTCCGAGCTGCGCCTGCTGGCGCAGGACCCCTTGCGCTACCGGCGCCAGATCCTGGCGCTCAAGCACTACTTCTCCACGAAGGCCTGCACCGTCCTGCTGCTGGACGACAAGACCTCCGAGCCGCGGGACCTGCAGCTGCACAGCATCGCCCACGGCGTGATCAGCCTGGAGCAGGCCGTGCGCGACTACGGGGCCGAACGCCGGGCGCTGCGCGTGGTCAAGATGCGCGGCATCAAGTTCCAGGGCGGCTGGCACGACTTCATGCTCGACACGGGCAAGATCCAGGTGTTCCCGCGCCTGATCGCCGCGGACCACCACGAGCAGTTCGACGCGCCTCTGGCCAGCACGGGTTCCGAGGCGCTCGACACGATGCTGGGCGGCGGCCTGAAGTACGGCACGAACATGCTGCTGCTGGGGCCGTCCGGGTCCGGCAAGACCACCACGGCGCTGCGCTGCATGCAGGCGGCCCTGGAGCGCGGCGAGCGGGCCGACTACTACCTGTTCGACGAAGGCCGGACCACGGTGATGGCCCGCTGCACGAGCCTGGGCATGTCGCTCGACGCCTATGGCGCCTCCGGGCAGGCGATCCTGCACCAGATCGATCCCGCATCGCTGTCGCCGGGCGAGTTCGCGTCCCGGGTGGTCAAGGGCGTGTCCGAGGGCAACGCCAAGTTCGTGTGCATCGACAGCCTGAACGCCTACGTGCACGCCATGCCGGGCCAGAGCTTCCTGATGCTGCACATGCACGAGCTGCTCACCTACCTGAACCAGCAGGGGGTGATCACGCTGCTGGTGGTGGGACAGCATGGCCTGCTGGGGGAAGTGCGTTCGGACATCGACCTCAGCTACATGAGCGACAGCGTGTTGCTGTACCGCTATTTCGAGGCGGAGAGCGAGGTGCGCACCGCGTTGGCCGTGCTCAAGAGCCGCACCACCGCGCACGAGCGGTCGATCCGTGAGTTGAAGATCGGCGCGCCCACCGGCATCCAGGTGGGGGACGAGCTGAAGGGCTTCGAGGGCGTGCTGGCCGGTGCCGTCGAATACCGCGGCCCCACGCCGATGCTCACGGACGCGAAGGGGTGACGCACGTGGTGCCTCGACACGTCGACGGCCTGGTCCTGATCCTCGCGCCGCTCGGCCGGGATGCGATCGTCATCGAGCAGGTGCTCGCGCCGCTGCCGCTGCGCGCGGTCATCTGCGCCGACCTGGACGACGTGGTCGACCGGATGGACGAGAACGCGACGGTGGCCGTGCTCACCGAGGAATCGCTGCGGCACGGCGGTGCCGCGCGGCTGCAGCGCTGGATCGAGGAACAGCCCGCCTGGTCGGACTTCCCGTTCGTGGTGCTGGCCAACCGGCAGGGCGGCCGCCGCACCCGCCAGGCACGCGATGCGCTGGCCTCGCTGGGCAACGAGGTGCTGCTGGAGCGGCCGCTGAACGCCGACACGCTGATCAGCGCGGTGAACTCCGCGCGGCGCTCGCGCGGCCGCCAGCACGAGGCCCGGCGCCACCTGCGCCAGCAGGAAACGGTGGGCGCCGAGAACCGCCGCCTGTACGAGTCGGAGCGCGCGGCGCGATCGGACGCGGACGACGCCAACCGGGCCAAGGACGAATTCCTCGCGACCCTGTCCCACGAACTGCGCACGCCGCTCAGCGCCATCCTGGGGTGGGTGAACATCCTGAAGCGGCGCAAGTCGGAGCTGGGCGACCTGGCGCGCGGCGTCGAGACCATCGAGCGCAACGCGCTGGCGCAGGCCCGCCTGATCGACGACCTCCTCGACATGAGCCGCATCGTCGCGGGAAAGATCAGCCTGGAGTGCCAGGTGGTGAACCCCGCGGGGCTGGTGCAGCAGGTGGTGGCGTCCGCGCTGCCCGGCAGCGACGCCAAGCATATCCGGATCGAGCAGCAGGTCGACGCCGCCCTGCCCTGCATCGAGGGCGACCCGCAGCGGCTCCAGCAGGTGCTGTGGAACCTCCTGACCAACGCGATCAAGTTCACGCCCGACGGCGGCACGATCCGCATGGGCGCCTGCGTCGCCGGGGACCAGCTGGCGTTGAGCGTCACCGACAGCGGCGCCGGCATCGCCGCCGATTTCCTGCCGCATGTCTTCGATCGGTTCCGCCAGGCGGATGGCTCCACCACCCGCGCGCACGGCGGGCTCGGGCTGGGCCTGGCGATCGTGCGCAAGCTCGTCGAGATGCACGGCGGCACCGTCGAGGCGTCCAGCGCGGGCCTGGGCGCGGGGGCGACGTTCACGGTGCGGCTGCCGCTGTCGGCCCGGTCCACGGAAAGCCCGGCGACGCCGCGCGATGGCGACGCGTCGCGCGAGCCCGCCACCGTCGCGGACCCGCGCATCGAGGGCCTGCGCGTGCTCGTGGTGGACGACGACCAGGATGGCCGCGACATGCTCGCGCAGGTGCTGACGGAGGCCGGCGGGGACGTGCAGTCCGTGCCCTCGGCCGCGGCCGCGCTCGAGGCGGTGGAAGAGGAGCGGTTCGATGTGATGGTCAGCGACATCGGCATGCCGGACATGGACGGCTACGAGCTGATGGCCCGGCTTCGCCGCGAGGGGCACCGCCTGCCGGCCCTCGCCCTCACGGCGTTCGTGCGCACGCAGGATCGGGAGCGCGCGCTGGCGGCCGGCTACCAGATGCACCTCGGCAAGCCGGTGGATGCGGTGGCCCTGCTGTCGGCGATCCGCGAGGTGGCCAGCGCGATGTGACCCCGCGACCGGATACCCCCTGGACGGTGGATTGACCCCGGCGGCCTGGCGGTCGGAGACTGCGCCCCTCCCCCCGCCTCCTGCCAGGAAGGACTTCCATGTCACGCTTCACGTTGCGCCCGCTCGCCCTGCCCGCGGCCGTCGCCGCCTTCGCCATGCTCGGCGGCTGCTCGACCGTCACGGTGTTCAGCTCCAACTTCAACGCCAGCACGCCCGGCAGCGCGCCCAACCCGACGCAGACCGTGGGGACGGTGCAGTCGTCCGGCGACGTCACCGTGATCCACGGCATCGGCGGCTCGAACGAGAACTGGGTGATGCTCCGCCGCAACCCCGGCCAGGAGACGGCGCTGCCCACGATGAACGCCTTCATCTCGCCGGCGTCCACCAGCAACGGCAGCTACAGCCTGCTGTGCGCGATGAACGTGGGCACGATGGACGGGCCGGCGACGGTCTCGTTCATGACGGGTCCCGGCGGCGCGCCGGCCAACCAGGAGATCTTCCACATCGACCTGCAGAAGGACGGCACGCTGCGCGTGGATGACGACCCGAAGACGGTGTTCGGCCACTTCCCGCACGACGCGAACTTCGACCTGGCTGTGACGATGGACGCCACCGCCTCGCCGCCCGTGGCGCACATCAGCGTGCTGGGCTCGGACACCAGCGGCACGCTGGACTACCCGTTGAAGACCCCCGCGCAGTTCGCCACCTTCTTCGGCGCGGTGCAGTACTGGATCGGCTTCAACTGGCACGGCATGTTCCACGTCACCGACATCCTGGTGACGAAGCGCACGAGCTGATCACGGCTTCCACGCGCCCATGAAAAACGGCCCCCGCAGGGGCCGTTTGCATCAGCTCGAGGGGGTGACGACCTCCCGGTCGCCACCTGGCCTGTCAGGCCTCAGAAGCTGGCCTTCAGGCTGGCGCCGGAGTACGCCGAGTAGCCGTTCAGCATGATGTAGTAGTCGCCGGCCGACGTGGACGAGACGGTGCACGTCTCGTTGTTGCCGGTGAGGTACGGGCGGCACAGGTACGTGCTGGTGGTGGGACGCGAGCCGAAGCGCGTGTACAGGTCGGCGTCGCCGGTGCCACCGGACAGGGCGATGGTCAGCGCCTTGCCAGCCGGCGTCGTGACACGCCAGTACTGGTTGCTGCCCGCCGCGCCGGAGACCGTGATGGCCTGGCCGTTGGTCAGGTACGGGTCGCCGCCGCCTTGGGAGCCGCTGTACGTGGCCTTCAGCGAGACGCCCGAGTAGGCGGCGTAGCCGTTCAGCATCACGTAGTACGTGCCCGCAGCCGGGTTGGTGACCGTGCACGTTTCCGTGTTGCCGGAGACGTACGGACGGCAGTCGTAGGTCGTCAGCGTCGGGTGCGCGCCCAGTTTCGTGTACATGTCGGCATCGCCCGTGCCACCCGACATGTTGAACACAAGGGAGGTCTGGCCCGACGGCACGACGATCTTGTAGAACGCCTGCGCGCCCGTGGCACCGCTCTGGCCCGTCAACGCCACGCCGTTGGTCAGCGTGGTGTCACCCGGAGGCGGCGGGCAGTTGTTGCCGCAGCCACCGCCCGGGGTCGGCACGTTCACGCCGACGGCCTGCCAGGCGTTGGCCACCGAGATCTGGTCGGCCAGGCTGTAGCCCAGGTTCACCGCCGCCTGCACCGAGGCGTTGCCCGCGGCCAGGAAGTTGGAGCTGGAGGTCAGGATGTTGGTGTTGGCCTCGTACATCACGCGGATGGCCTTGTCCATGCCGATGCCGGTGACCTGGATGTTGGACTTGCCGCGTGGGTGCTTGCCGCCCTGGGACATCAGGTAGAACGCCAGGTTGGCGATACCCGAGCTGTAGTGCACGTCGACGTTGCCGGCGCTGGTGGTCCAGTAGTCCAGCGACGAGCCGTCCTTGGCCGGGTCGTACATGAAGCGCAGGCCCGGGGGCATGATCACTTCGCCGACCGTCCACGTGTTCTGCGAGACCTGCAGCGTGCCGGTCTTGCCGCCGTCGACGTAGGCTTCGGTGAACGCACCGAAGATGTCGGACATGGCTTCGTTCAGGCCGCCGGATTCACCCGAGTACGTCAGGTTGGATTCGAACTGCGTGACGGCGTGGGTCAGCTCGTGGCCCGTGACGTCCACCGAACGGGCCAGCGGGGCGCAGTTCTGGCTGGGGTCGCCATCGCCGTACACCATCTGGGTGGAGCCGTCCCAGTACGCGTTGCAGTAGTTGGTGCTGTAGTGCACCGAGCTGGTGAGCGTGGCGCCGGCGTTGTTGTACGAGTCGCGGTTCCAGAACTTCTTGTAGGCCTCGTACGTGTCGCCCGTGCCGTCGTAGGCCGAGTTCACGTCGGTGTCGCTGGTGGCGGCCTGGCCTTCGGTGCGCTTGAGCGTGCCCGGCAGGCTGGTGCCGTTGTTGGCGCTGTAGATCTTGCGGTTTTCCGCGAAGTAGATCTGCGGATGCACGGCCACGATGGCGCCGCTCGCGGCGTCGACGTACACCTTGTCGCGGACCGGGTCCTGGCCGCGCTTGCCGGTGACCACGGACTCGTACGCCAGGTGCACGCTGCCTTGCGGCGTCACCAGGTAGACCTTCGTCGGCGCGGTGGTTTCCATGCCCGCGAAGCGCGCATCGGCCATCAGCGTCGGGTGCACGGCGCTCTCGCCGACGTCACGCGCGCCGAGGGTGGCGGGGATGCCACGGCCGTTGCCGTTCAGGGCGAAGATGCGGCCCTTGCCGTCCACGTGCACGACCATGTCGCCACCGACGACACGCAGGCCGTTGTGCATCATGTCGAAGCGCAGGTGATGGTTGCCGGCGGCATCCATGTTGTGCAGGCGCAGCTTCAGGTCAGCGGCGTCCAGGTGCAGCGGGGCCAGCGCGGAGGCCAGCGCCGGGCGCACGGCGCGCTCGATCGCCGACAGCGAGGCGCCATGCGTCAGCGCCTGCGTGACCTGGCCGAGGTCGCCACGCATGAACGTGGGCGTGCCGTCGGACGTGGCTTGCACCACGTCGACGTGGCCGGCCATCGCGGCCATGGCGCTGGTGACCAGCGCGCAGCCGACGGCGAGATTGGCGACAAGGCGGCTGGCCGCCATACGGGAGTGCGTAGAACTCATCATTTTTCCTAAGTCCGTCATGTGCAGGCGCGGCGGGCGCCTGCTTCCGTACTTCAGCGCGGGTGTGTGGAATCGCGCTGCCGCATGGTCGGTTCCCCGGAATGGGGGAGCAACCAAGGAAACCCGCAAGGTTGTAACGATTCTCAGTGAGGGTTTCCGCGCTGACGCCCGCTTTGGAACCCGTCTTGCAAGGGATTTCTCGCATAGGGGTAGGGGGTATCCATGAGAGCCCCTGGATCGGGGTTTTCCATCGGACCGTGATGGCATGCGGCGATGCTGCGGTGCACCGTGGACGCCGTGCGCACCGGGCCGGGGCGGCGAGGGCCGGCGCACCACCGTGGTGATGGCGGCGCACAAGGCCAGCGCCCCCTCAAGGCTGGTCGTCGACGCGCGGTGCGGAACGCAGGCGGAATCGCCGGCGTCCATCCATCGTCTCGAAGGACGCGGGATCGCCCTCGACGCGCCGCAGGCGCTCGCCGGTCGCCAGCGAGTGCACCTCCTGGCGTGTCGCGTTGGGCAGTTGCGCCTCGGAGCGCAGGATGATGCAGGCCTCGCCGCGGGGGCCCAGGGCTTCTAGTCGATCAGGGGGGCTCATGCCCCCACGATACGACGGCGGCACGGTCGAGCGGGCCGGGGCTCCGCACGCCGCACAATGCCGGCATTGCCCCTGCCCCTGGAGACTCGCCGATGTCCGACACGTCCCCCAAGAAGTTCGCCTCCCAGGCCGACCTGGAGGTGAAGAAGGTCACCTTCAGCCAGCTGTCCGAGCACGCGTGGGCGTACACCGCCGAGGGCGATCCCAACACCGGCATCGTCATCGGCGACGACGCGGTGCTGGTGGCCGACACGCAGGCCACGCCCGCCATGGCCGCGGACGTGGTGCGCCGCATCCGCGAGGTCACGGACAAGCCGATCAAGTACGTGGTGCTGACCCACTACCACGCGGTGCGCGTGCTGGGCGCATCCGCCTACCAGCCGCAGCAGGTGATCGCCAGCGAGGACACCTACGACCTGATCGTGGAGCGCGGCGAGGCCGACAAGGCGAGCGAGATCGGCCGCTTCCCGCGCCTGTTCCAGAACGTCGAGACCGTGCCGCCGGGGCTCACCTGGCCCACCCTCACGTTCCAGCGGAAGATGACGCTGTGGCTCGGCCGGCTCGAGGTGCAGCTGCTGCAGCTGGGCCGCGGCCACACCAAGGGCGACACGGTGGTTTGGCTGCCTCGGGAGCGCACGCTCCTGAGCGGCGACCTGGTGGAGTTCGACGCCACCCCGTACGCGGGCGACGCGTACTTCAAGGACTGGCCGCGGACGCTGGAGAACGTGGCCGCGCTGAAGCCGCTGGCGCTGGTGCCCGGTCGCGGGCCCGCGCTGGTGGGCGAGGCGCAGGTGGCGGCGGGGCTGGCGTCCACCGGGGCCTTCATCGCCGACGTGCGCGCCGCGGTGGAAGCCGGCGTGGCGGCCGGCAAGGACCTGAACGCGGTCTACAAGTCCGCGTACGCGGCGCTGCAGCCCAAGTACGGCCACTGGGTCATCTTCGACCATTGCATGCCGTTCGACGTCACGCGCTGCTTCGACGAGGTGACGCAGTACGCCGACCCGCGCGTCTGGACCGCCGAGCGCGACCGCCAGATGTGGGCGACGCTGGAGGGCTGACGGCGGCGCGCGGGGGCCACGGCAGCGAGCGTAAGCGGGAGCGGGAGCAGGAGCAACGCATGCGATTCGACGAGCTCGCGCGCCCACGTGACGCGGCCATCGACTACCAGCGCCTGGTGTTCGATTACCGCCCGAGCCCGGACCAGCACGCGCCCGCGCCCGTTCGCCGGCCGGTGGTGGTGGTGGGCGCGGGCCCCGTGGGCCTGGCGCTGGCCGTCGACCTCGCGCAGCGTGGCGTGCCCGTGGTGCTGCTGGACGACGACGATCGCCTGTCCACCGGCTCGCGCGCCATCTGCTTCGCCAAGCGCACGCTGGAGATCCTCGACCGCCTGGGGTGTGGCGCGAAGGTGGTGGACAAGGGCGTGTCCTGGAATGTGGGACGCGTGTTCTTCCGCGACAAGCAGGTCTGGCAGTTCGACCTGCTGCCCGAGCCGGGCCACGCGCGCCCCGCGTTCGTGAACCTGCAGCAGTACTACGTGGAGGGCTTCCTGGCCGAGCGCGCGGCGGCGTTGCCGCGGGTGGACGCGCGCTGGCGCAACAGCGTGGTGGGCCTGGAGCCGCGCGGCGACCACGTGGCGCTGTCGATCGATACCCCGGACGGTATCTACGGCCTCGAGGCGGCCTACGTGGCGGCCTGCGACGGCAGCCGCAGCGCCCTGCGCCGCCTGCTGGGCCTGGAGTCGACCGGCCGCACCTTCCGCGACCGCTTCCTCATCGCCGACGTGCGCATGCAGCACGACGCGCCCGCCGAGCGCTGGTTCTGGTTCGACCCCGCCTTCCATCCGAACCAGAGCGTGCTGCTGCATCGCCAGCCCGACGGCGTCTGGCGCATCGACTTCCAGCTGGGGTGGGACGCCGATCCCGAGGAGGAGAAGCGGCCCGAGAACATCCTTCGGCGCGTGCGCGCGCTGCTGGCGCACTCCGAGATGAAGGACGCCGCGATCGAGCTCGTGTGGGCGAGCGTCTACACGTTCTCGTGCGTGCGCATGGCGCGTTTCCGCCACGGGCGCGTGCTGTTCGCGGGCGACGCCGCGCATGGCGTGTCGCCCTTCGGCGCGCGCGGCGCCAACTCCGGCGTGCAGGATGCGGACAACCTGGGCTGGAAGCTGGCGGCGGTGGTGCAGGGCCACGCGCCCGATGCGCTGCTGGACACCTACGCGGCCGAGCGCGAGTTCGCCGCCGACGAGAACATCCGCCATTCCACGCGGTCCACCGACTTCATCACGCCCAAGAGCGAGGTGAGCCGGCTGTTCCGCGATGCGGTGCTGACGCTGGCGAAGACGCAGCCGTTCGCACGCGGGCTGGTGAACAGCGGGCGGTTGTCGACGCCCTCGACGTTGCAGGCGTCGACGTTGAACACGCCGGACGCCGTCGACGACTTCACCGGCGCGATGGTGCCCGGCGCGCCCGCGGCCGATGCGCCCGTGCTGCTGGCCGATGGCCGCGAGGGCTGGCTGCTGCAGCAGCTGGGCGCGGGCTTCACCGTGCTGGCCGCGGTGGACGATGCCGGCGGGCTGGCCGGCATCGACGGGCAGGGGCTGGCGGTGACGGTGCTGCGCGCAGCGGCCCCGCCCGCGGATGCGCACACGCACGCGCACCCGCACGCGCATGCGCACACGCACACCCAGGCCGACCTCCGCGACCCGACTGGCCTCCTCACCCGCCGCTACGACCTGCGCCCCGGCACCGTCTACCTGCTGCGCCCCGACCAGCACGTCTGCGCGCGCTGGCGCCACGCCGATGCCGCGCAGGTCGACGCGGCCATCCGCCGCGCGCTCGCATTCGCCTGAAAGGAGCCGCCATGGACCTGATCACCACGACCCACCTGGACGCCCCCGACGACTTCTACGAAGCGCTGATCGACGCGCACCGCGATCTCTCCACCGAGCAGAGCCACGCGTTCAACGCGCGGCTGGTGCTGCTGCTGGCCAACCACGTCGGCTCGCTGGACGTCTTGCGGCAGGCGCTGGCCGCGGCGCGCGGCTAGCACTGCCGCCAGGGCATCCCCCTGTTCACGCCGGCTCGCGGCCCGCCGCCTCAGCGCCTGGGCGGCCAGGTGCCCGACCCGCCCTCCCCCGGCTGCGCCTGCCAGGCCGGCAGGCGCCACTGCCACAGCACCGCGGCCACCCGCAGCCCCGTGGCCGTGCCGGCGGCGGCCGCCAGCGCCAGCCAGGGCTCGACGTCCAGCGCCTGCGCGCCCACCATCACCCAGCCGCCCGCGAAAGAGCACACGGCGTACGGCCGGTGATCGCTGAAGGCGCGCGGGATGACGTTGCAGACGATGTCGCGCAGCACGCCGCCGGCCACCGCGGTGATGACGCCCAGCATCACCGCCACGACGGCGGGCATGCCGGCATCGATGGCGATCTGCGTGCCGCCGGCCGTGAACAGGCCCAGGCCCAGCGCGTCGGGCCACTGCATGGCGCGCTCCGTGGGCTCCAGGTGCCGTGCGCGCATGAACAGCATCGCGGCCGCGCACAGCGCCAGCAGCACCCACAGCCAGCCCGCGTGCTGCACCCAGAACAGCGGGCGGCGATCGAGCAGGATGTCGCGCACCGTGCCGCCGCCGAACGCGGCCAGTCCGGCCACCACGCAGATGCCCACGGCGTCGAGGCGGCGGCGCGCGCCCTCGATCACGCCCGACAGCGCGAACGCGATGGTGGCGACCACCTCGACGGCCACCTGCGCGTGCGACAGCGCCCAGGTGGCGGTGGTGTGCGCGTTCAACCCTTGGCGGGCTTCTTGGGCGCGCGGCGCGCGGCGTCCAGCGCCGCGGCCTTGGCCGCATGCTTCTCGGCGCGCGTGTGGTGCTGGCCTGGCTTGCCGCCCTGGCCCGCGTCCGCGCCGGGCTTGCCGCCCTTGGCGCCCTTGGCGTCCTTGGCGTGCGCCCGCGCGGCCTTGGCGGCCTTCAACTCTTCCTCGGGCCGCGCCTTGGCCACCGGCCGGTGCGTGCGCAGCAGCTTGTCGGCCTGCGTCAGCCGCGGCTTGTCGGCCGCCTGCGCGGCGCGCTGCGCGCGGTCCTCCTTCACCAGGCGGCGCGCCTCCAGCAACGCGCGCTCGGCCTCGGAGGGTGCATGTGCCTCGCCGTGGGCCTCGATGCGTTCGGCCATGGCGCGGTGCAGCGCGCGGCCGTTCTCCTTGATCTTGCGGCTGACGGATGCGGTGCGGATCGGCATGTCGTGGCCCTCAGGGTAGGGAAGGGACACTCACTGTAGGCCCGCCCGGCGCTGGACGCCAGCGCATCCCATCTCGGCCGGCAGGGACGGCCGACCCTCCCCGCCCGCGATCACGCGGCCGGCTTCGCCTTCCTTGCCGCGGGCGCGCGCTTGGCCGGCTTGCCCGCATTCGCCTGGGCCGCGGCGCGGATCAGCGCCTTGAACGCGGTGGCATCGACCACCTCGCCCTCGTGGATGTCGATCGCGCGGCGTGCGTTGCCGTCCAGGCTCGCGTTGAAGAGCCGCGCCGGGTCCGGCAGCGACGCGCC
>OUNM011337448.1_pt1 | contig 53060 bp, 38 predicted proteins | sample 1769961 | NCBI WGS metagenome assembly OUNM01 (sample SAMEA3914820, study PRJEB12502) | metagenome | biome: forest; material: soil | place: USA | collected 2012-03-12 | depth 0.3 m
AGAAGCGATCTCGAGACGCCGCACGTTCTTAGGCGGGGTTGCCTAGCTAACCCCGCCCGGACCGAACCACCCTCGTTGCGGTGTTCTTCGGCTTCCCTGGCCTGTTTCCTCGGTTTCGCACTGCGAAACCGAAGGGACAGAAGTGGGAGAAAGCTGGCCTACACACATCCAACCACACACCACCGTCCTGCGGGACACCCCCTGGTTCATCCAGGGATTCGTTCTTTGACATTTCGAATTAGCATCAGGCGATGCCTGAAGCGCTGCTTTCGGGCGACGCTTTGCGCCCATGCTCCAACGATGGCTTCCCTGTAGAGGAGAGCCCAGCCGTCTCGCGGTCCTTTGCGGTGCTGCGTAGTGACGACCGAATCCGCTTCGCTTGCGCGGCGGTGGGTTGGGGGCGCGCGAAAATTGGCAAACTCCAGCATTTGCGGGACGCCCCGGGCTGGGCGGCAAGATGCCGCCCTTCCCTGGCGCGCCTTTCCCAGTCAATGGAGGAGCGCCAGTCCGCAGACGCGCCGATTCCGCCCACGGACACACCCCAGGGCGGTTGGAAACCGCCGCTCCTTGGCACAGGTCACGCGCGCCAATTGCAATTTGACACGCTGTTTTGCTGCGCCCTGGATTTTGGGCAATTTCGCCCAACGTTCGGTCGTCAGCAGCCCCCCAAGGAGCGGCGGTTTTCAACCGCCCTGGGGAGTGTCCGCGGGAGGGACCGACGTGTCTGCCGGCTTGCGTCGGACTGCTTCGAAATTGGCCAAACTTCAGCGCGAGGTTGCAAACCTCGCCTACATTGGCGCCACTTCGCATTGCGCTTGAGCGGCCGAGGTGCGCCTTGCGTAGACGACGTCTACTCCTTCTGCAGCAGAAACACTTTGCCCGACTTCTTCTCCAGCGCCGCTTCGACTTCGAGCATCGCGGGATAGTCTTTCGGCTCCACAATGCCGGGCGAGGTTTCGAACTCGTCGGTCATGACGAATTTGCCGCCGGAAATGGAGGAGTTCACGCGCACTTTGCCTCGACCTCCGGGGGCGTCGAGGCTTTGGCTCGCCGGCGCGACGACCACGCCAAAGCCGCGCGGCAATTCGATTTCCGTGCGGACGGTGCGCTTTTCATCCATCGGCACGAGCAGCGGTAGCGTGCGCTGGTCGCCGCCGATGATGCTCTTGTAGAAGAGCCAGGGCGTGAAGGGCAGGTCGAAGTAGAGATACTTCCCGTCGACCACGGCATAGTTATCCAACTCGACCGCGTAGTGTTCGGAGCCGGGATAGGTGTCGAATTGATCGGTGAGTTCACCCACCGGACGCGCGCCCTGGCCGACGCCGGAGATGAGCTCCTGGAAATAGCGTTTCCGCTCCTCGGGACGCAATTCGGAGAAGTAGCGATTCCGGCTGTTATACTCGGCGCCAAAGTAGCGTTCGGTCACGCCCATTTGCAACTTGCCATTCTCAGCGATGGAGAGGGTGTAAACCGTTTCGGTTTTGTCCCGGCAATCCGGCGCCGCCTGAATGACTTCGTAGCCGCCGTTGCTGAGAGCAATGCCCAGATGATTGTCATTCCCGGTCGCGCCCAGGCGCGCATACTGATCAGTGTCGTTTAGATAGTAAGCCTGGCCGTCGACCGAGACCTTGACCAGAAGTTTGCTGAAATCATAAGGCAAGGGAAAGGTTGTGGCGAGGCTCTTCACGCCCTCGACGGGCGCCAGGGAGGAAGCGAGCACGAAGTCGGGTTGGAAACCGGCGGCCGTGAGCATTGCATGAAGCAGAATTGCGCGATCCGCGTCGTTGCCATAGCCGTCAGTCAGAGTCAAATCAGCCGCCGAGAGTTCCGACAAGGGCAGCGCGCCAAAGAACGGCCCGGCTTCGCGGATCGATTTTGCGACGAAGTCGCGGATGGCGGCGATCTTTTCGGTCTTCGACTTGCCGGTCAACTGCCGCACCTGTTCTTCCACTTTGGCCCGCGATTGCGACCGATTAAGCAAGGCCGCCTTCACTTCGGCGAGGTACGCATTGAAATCTCCCACAAAGTAGAGGACGCCGGAATTCCAGACCCAGGAGGGTGGCACGAAAGGCTCGGAAGGCAGCGCCTTCACATGCTCGGAATTCCAAAGGTATAGTTGATTACTGATCGTCCCGGCGGGAAACGCCATTTCCTCCGGTCCCCCATGCGTGGCGAGTTTCTCGATCTTCAGATTCGCCGGCGCCGAGAGCGTGAATGACTTGCGTTGCTCCTCGTCACGGAATTGGAATGACTCGAACCCGCCCAGGTATGGTTTGCCCTTCATGGCGATCTCGTATTCCACCTCGATGGTCGAGCCGATGTCCACTCCCGGCAGGTTGGCCACCAGGATCTTGCCACCGGTGTAGCGCTTGGCCCGGGCATTCCAACCCGCGTCCATGACATTCATTTCGCCCTTGGAGATTTCCTTGCGTTCACCCGTCTTGGAAGTGACCACGCCGCGAATGAAACGCGCCTCTTCACAAGCCGGATTGTAATCGATCTTGACCTCGGCCTCGCGGATCTTGCCCGCGTAGGTGAGGATTTGCTTGGCATACCGCACCTTCAGGACTGCGGTATGCGGGTCCGTGACCACGAGTTCCTTGGCGCTGTTGAGAATGAGGGCGTTGGAATCGATCGCCGCCGCCGCCGGACTTTGCGCTTTTTCCGAGGGCGCCGGCGTCACGCCGCTAGCCATGGCGAGCACCGGAGTCTTGCGCGTGTCGTACTCCAGCTCCTTCAATGTGTGCTTGAGCTCGGCGTACTGCGCGGGCGAAAATTCGTCGACTTTCAAGTCCAGTTCCCGCGAGCACTTCAGCTCGCCATTCTTCGCTTCGAAGCTCTGGCGATACCGCAGGCAATCGTCATCCACAGGAGTATAGGTCGGCGCGGATTCCGGACCGGCAAAGCCTTCGCCCAGCTTCATCGCGACTTCCTCCCGCAGCCCGCAGGCGAGGCGCGTTTGCATGGGGTACTTGCGTTTATCCAGACCGGTCTCCTCCAGAATCATGGTGGCGGCGCCCAGGCTGTTGCCGATCCAGGGCAGGCTCACGACGGATTTCCCATTGCCTGTGGCCGTCATGCCGTCCACGGAATATTCCACCTCGGCCTTCAGCTCCTTGGAAATATCCATCATGTCTTCCGGCGTGATCTTCAGCGAGGTTAGTCTGGCGCCGGGCATGTTTTGTTTCAGGCAGCTTTCAAAGAAACGCTGGCGGTCGTCCGGCTTCATGTGGGCAAAGCCGCCGCGATAGCGATCGTCATTGGCTCCGCCAAAGGAGAGCTCCGACTTGGCCTTCAATTCCCCGGCCGCCGTGAGCGATCCCGTGGTCTTGATGAGCATCATGTTTTCCTCGGCGGGCTTCACCGCGCTCACGCGGATGTCTTCGCCTTCCGGCCGACACACGAGATAACTCTGATCCGTATCATGCACCGGCAGGAGCTCGCGCGCATGTTCATCTGTCGGATCCATGAGCAGATAGCCGCCTTTGATCAATTGAACGCCGACGATCGCGTGATTGAAGCCGGCATCCGGCACTTCCTTGTCTTTCTTCGAGCCAACATTGATCAACACAGGATACGCGGGCAGACCGGCGGTGCGGAGCATCGAGACAAGCAGAGCCGCCTTGTCGCGGCAGACGCCGTAAGACTTGTCGAAAGTGATATTCACGTCGTGCGGCTCGAATCCCGGACGGTCCTTTTCCGGCGTCAACCCCATATAACGAATCGTTGGCGAGACGTAGTGAAAGAGCGCGTCGATCTTTTCCTCGTCGGTCTTGGCTCCGGCGGTGAGGCTTTCGACTTTGTTGCGCAGATCGGTGTCCGTGGCTTCGAGATGCGGGCGGCTCAGCTCCCAATACCACTTGGAGACATTGCGCCAATCGGGTGTGGTGCTCACGAGCACCCGCTGCAGCACCGTCTCGCCGGAGGGCATGACGGGCTCGGGAAACATCCGCGGGACATTGGTCACTTCCCAGTGATGCACGAGGGTATGATCGTCGCCCGGGTGCGTGGTGTATTTGATCGAGCCCGGCACTTCGTCGCGCACAGCGATGCGCTGGAGCGGCTTGTCGAGCGGCGCATGGACTTCATAGTCCACATGGCGGATGAAGCCGGCCCCCTCGAAAACATTCTCGTCGGCGAATTCGCCCGCGATGACGGAGCGCAGCGTGGTATTGTGCGTGACCGTGTGCAGCACATCGCCCACCTCGAGTGTGGGAATATTGACCTCCAGCACCTTGCTGTTCGGGTCATAGATATTCATCGCCATCTGGCCATTGTCGATCGTCTCTTTGGAATTCGCCGCGATGTCGACGGTCGACACCTCGCCCGTGGGCTTAATGATTTCGATCTTCGCCACTTCCACGGTCGAGTAGGGCAGCATGAAATCCAGCCGCAACGTGCGGCGGCTGCGCTTGCCCTTTTCCGTGAGCACCTTCACGTATTCCTCGTCCTGGGCCTCGGCGGTTCCATCCGCCCGATAGACTTCGACCAACCGCTGCTCGACGGTGGCATCATCGCAATCCGGATACTTCTCCAGGGTGATCTCGGCCGCGGCGGCAAGGGTCTTTTTGGCATCGACGAGGGCGAAATTGGGGCCGGCATAGCGATCCGGCTCCGCGTGAGCGGGCCAGGCGGCCAAGGTCGCAGCGAGGGCCACGGTGCGAAATCCGATCGACACGAGGGTCTGAGTCTTCATAGGGCGAGAACACGAAATCGAAAACGAAGTTTAGACGATACCGCATGGCGCCAAACCGGCCAGCGCATTCGCTCGAGCGCGTGTCATAGCGGCCCATGCCGGCTCCCGCGAGCAATTCCGGCATGGACAAAAGGCCGTCTCCTGTGGATTTCTTCCCGCATGAACCTATCCCCCCGCATCAAACTCTTCATCATGATGGCGCTGGAGATCGCCATTTGGGGCGCCTGGCAGCCGAAGATCTTTTCCTACATGGGCATGCTCGGCTTCGCCTCGTGGCAGCAAGGGCTGGTCGGCAGCATCTTCGGCATCGCTTCGATCGTGGGCATCTTTTTCTCAAACCAGTTTGCCGACCGCAATTTTGCCGCAGAGAAATTCCTCGCCGCCAGCCACGCTCTGGGAGGCATTGCACTCGTCGGCGCGGCCTTTGCCCAGAGTTTCTGGCCCTTCTTCAGCCTCTTTTTGCTCTACGGCCTGGTCTATGTGCCCACGATCTCGGTCACGAACTCGCTCGCCTTTGCAAATCTCACGGATCCGGCCAAGGACTTCGGCTTCGTCCGCATGGGCGGCACGATCGGCTGGATCGTGGTCAGTTGGCCGTTCGTTCGTTTGATTGGAGAAAAATCTACGATCGCGGATGTGCGCTGGATCTTCCTCGTGGCGGCGATCCTCTCTTTTGGCATGGCCGCCTACTCCTTGACGCTCCCGCACACTCCGCCGCGGCGGAACGCCGAAGGGCTTGACCGCCTTGCCTGGGTGCGCGCCGCACGCCTCCTCGCCCACCCCTTCGTGCTCGTGCTCTTCATTGTCACCTTTATCGACTCGGTGATCCACAATGGCTACTTCGTCGTATCGGACGGGTTTCTGACCAGCCGCGTGGGCATCGCCGGTAATATGAGCATGATTGTGATGAGTCTCGGCCAGATCGCCGAAATCCTCACGATGGTCGTGCTGGGCACGGTGCTGGCCAGACTCGGGTGGAAATGGACCATGGTCATCGGCATCATGGGCCACGCCGCACGATTCGCGATCTTTGCCTTCTTCCCGGATTTTCAATGGATCATCATTGGCGTGCAGTTGCTGCACGGCGTCTGTTACGCCTTCTTCTTCGCCACTGTCTACATCTTCGTTGACGCGGTCTTTCCGAAGGACGTGCGCGCGAGCGCTCAAGGCTTGTTCAATCTGCTGATTCTGGGCGTCGGCATGGTCATCGCGAGCTTCTTCTTCCCCGCGTACAAGAACTATTTGACGGACCACGCGACGAACGTCGTCGACTACCGCATGCTCTTCCTCTGCCCGACTGGTCTTGCACTGGTCGGCATCATGCTGCTGTCTCTCTGCTTCAAGCCACCGACCAACGGGCCGGAACAGGTCGTGGAGCATCCGGAGGAAAAGGCGCCGATGGTGGACGAAGGCGGAGTACCTTCGGCGATGTAACGGCGACCTCTTCCTACTCCGCGCGCATTCACGCGCCAATGTCGCGCGTTGGAGTTTGGCCAATTAAACGTGCGGAGCAGTGCGGCCGAAGCCAGCGTCCACGAGCAAGGTCTCGGATTGCCGCCAGATTTTTGGTGCGGGTGGTTGCTCCCGCTTTGTCGGCGTCAATTGCACACAATAGATTGGCTCCTCCAAATCGGGGGCGCTGTATCTTCCAGCAGCGGCACTGATCGAGGAGCTTGCTAAGCAAAATACGAAGCTGATTAGATGGGAGGTGTCGTTTGGCGTGAACCGATCACCTCTCTGGGAAATTTCGCTTACAAAGCGGAAGCAAGCTTCCCGCACTCCAAAAACCTGGCGGTCAACCGCACTTTCGGGTCAGGCGGCTGGCCTTCTAATGCGGCCTGCCATTCAACATGGCCGACCTCTAGGCGCCGCCGGAAACATCCGGCGGCGCACCCACCGCATCTCCGCCTACTGCGGGATCAACTTGATGTAATCGAGAGCAAAGTTATATCCGCTGCTGCTCGCGTTCTTTCCTGTGATTGTGAAGCGGAACAGCTTATCACTCGTCGATCCAGGCTTCCAGATTCCCAGATCCTGTTCTATTCCGTAGGTGTCGGAAGCCGCGTACTCGTCCTGCGGAGAACCGACATTCGCCGGTGTGATTGTCGGCGACCCGATTGCCAGTTGCACAATGCCCCGACTGGCCGCCTTCTTCACCCCGATGCGCACATCGTAGGACGCCGACCCCAGGCCGCTGACCGTGAATTGGATGACATCCCCAACTGCCTGACCATCGAGGATCACCGCCTGCCCATTGCTGTACCGCGAGTCCGCGACAATCCGCGTCGTATCCGCAGCCGGCGTCCAGGTGACGCCCAGATTTTCCGCCTCGAAGACACTATAAAGCCGCGACGCCGGAATCGGCTGATCAGGCTGATTCGAAGTATACCAGTGCAACTGCGCCTGAGACGTTCCCGTAATCTGGCAGTACTCCATACGGATGGGCAAACGCTGCCCAGCCGTGAGCGCCAGCGTATAGCTATAGCTCGTCGCTACAGGCGTAGACCATTCGTCGATCACCGGGCTGCCGGCGACGTCGTCGAGCCACAGCCGTACGCCATTGTCGGTCGTGGCGACAAAGGTGTAGAGACCTGCCACGGGCGCTTCCACGGAGCCAATCCAGCGAGCGGAGAAATTCGTTTGATTGACGCCCGTCCCCGGAGAACTCCAGCCCCAGTTGAAATCGACCGCTTCCATCCGCGTGAGGGCCGGCGTGCCGCTCACCGTCGTGTTATTGAAGTAGCTGCCCAACAACCCAGACCCGCTGCCGGGAGGCGTGGGCGGAATCACAAGCGGCGCATCCGGCGTCAACGCCGAGACCGGAATCGCCGTTTTCGAGATGCCGGGGCCGGCCCATTTGACCGATAACGACGAGCCGCCATAGCCCTGCAGATATTCCACGCGGATCGCATGCGAACCGGCGGTGAGACTGATCGCGGCCGACTGCTCCGGACCGAGATCGACCTCCGGAACAACGAGCGTCCCGTCGACGTAGAGTTTACAGCCGTCATCGGAAGATGTGTAGAAGGTGTAAGACCCGGCCGTCGGAATGTTAATCTGCCCGTGGAATGCGATCATATAGTATGAGCCCGTCTCTGCGACGGAGAGATTGAACCCAGGGGTAACGGCGCTCCGCGCAGGAACGAGCCCGCTGAAGCTCGCCGGAATCGTGGACCAATGCCCCTCGTAGTAGTCGAAGTTCAAACCATTGCCTCCCGACAGGGGAAGCCAGGCGACCGCGGTATTGGAATACGCGGAAGCCAGCGCGCCATTGATGGCGCGGACCCGATAGTAGGAGACGACGCCCGCCTGATGGACACTTGCGTCGATATAAGTCTTTGCATTGGCCCCGAGCGTTGCGATCTGCGCGAAATCCGCGTTGCCAAGCGCCTTGCTCTCGACAAGATAGCCCGTCTCCGAACCGGTGTTATCCGTCCATGTCAGATTGAACTGGTTCGCGCCCGCCGCTACGACAGCGAGACCGGTGGGCGCCCGCGGCGGCGCGTTGTTGCCGGTCACGGTATCCGCTGCAATGCCAACGCCAAACTGCACCAGATTCGTCGTGTAGGGACTCGGCGAGACGAGCGAGTTGCCGGAGAGATTCAGATTACTGCAAGACTCGACGAAAATCCCGCAGTGCAGATACTGGTCGTTGTCGAAATCGTTGGCATTCTGCGCCTCGGGCGTGACAAAGATATTGTTGCTGACGTCCACGTTCAGGCAACCACGCACCTTGATCGGGTTCACCAGCGAGTGATTGAAGGTATTGCCCTTAATCTCGACGTTCGAGACGGGCATACCAGGCCCATCCACGCCACTCCCGACCTTCACCGCGCTGGCGATGAAAATATTGTTGAGCGACTGACCGTAAGGATCACAGCTGTTATTCAGCGTATTGTTCTTGATCGTGATATTTTGCGGCAATGGGCCTTCCGACCAATAGTAGTCGGGCTCGACGATGATTTGCTCGTTCCGGCCGCGTTCGATCACGTTATTTTCAATATCCACCGTATCGATCCCACGGAGCACGAAGACCGCGACGTTGAAATCCGCCAGATAACAGTTTCGCGCGGTAAAGCTTTGGATCTGGTTCGAAGCCCGGGTTGCATCCGAAAAATCGGGAATGCGGAGGTTCGTGTCCAGGGTCACGTACCAGAGCGGCTGGGTGGCAGAAAAGCGCCAGGCTCGGCCGTAGAGCGCCCGAAAGGCGTTGAAGTTATTGATCAGTTGGGTCTGGAGCGTCGTATCGGTCAGAGGCGTCACCGAGACCACCGTTCCATAACCCTCCGGCGACCAGTTCACCGGATCGTGAAAATCGATACGATCGCCGACCGTCAGATTCGATTCGATCACGAAGGTATTCGGGCTGGTCTGGGCGAAGTCGAAAACCATCCCGGAAAAAGTGTCCCAGCCGTCATCGCTCGCCGGTCCGCAAGTGATGCCGTCCAAAAGATAATTCGACGCGATGGTGTAAATGCCGGGTTCATCGCTGCCGCCCAGGCGGTTCGTGCCCGGCTCGCGATAGTTTGTGCAATTGATCTGGCTGAAATTACCCTGGCACTCTCCGCCGGCCCACATGGGACCGTGATAGCTGGCGATTCCATTGAGCGTAATATTCGTATCGCTCGAGCCAAGGCCGACGACCGAACGTGTGGACACATTATTCAGGCGGATGAGCACCAGATCGCCGGTATGGAGCAGCGAACCCGGACCGCCGGTGAAATAACTCGCTCCCACCGTAAGGCGGGCTTTCGTCGGATCTCCGGCGACATAATTCGTAAACGCGGAGTAACTGGGGCGCGTCAGATTGACTCCCGCCGGGCTGTAGTGCCAGAAGATCCCCTGGCTCGCCGGCAGCGCCGTCGAATAGCCAGGCGTAATCTGGATATCCATCGTGCCGTTGGCCGCGCTGAAGGCCGTCACCGCTCCCTGGATCATTTGCAAGCTATCGGAGTCAAAGACCACGGGTCCGACGATCGAGACATTCTGGCAGTTCGAGAGCTTCAACCATTGCAGACTCGTGCCCGCGGAATTGACATCGAGCCAGATCGTGACGTTGGCGCAATGGATCGTGAAATTGCTGATGTTATTGAGCGTGGAACTCCCGCCGACTACACGATACACACCCGGGGCAATGGTATAACTCGTCTGACCGGAAGTCGCGGCATTCACCAACGCCGTCATCATGGAAGCGCCGGCGGTGGATTGCGCCGACTTCTGCGCCGCGGTGTAGCTGACCGTAAAGGTCGGGTTCGTGGAGACGTAGGTCGTCGGATCGTAGACCGCGTTGGCCTTCGGGGGATGCAAGACGGCGGCGCCCGCCAATGCGGCGAGCGCCAGGAAGCGAAGCCCACGCCAACCGCCGGTTTTGGGCGGCGAGTCCATCGTGGCAGCGCGTGGGCATGGCGGGGCGAAGGGAAGAACAGTTCGGGGGTTCATAGTCGGGACCGAAAGACTCGCGGCATCCCTCCGCGCGCCGCATCGTCCTTTCGGGTGAGCTTGAAAAACCCAGCGCAGGGCCGAAAGATCACCCGAAAGGATTACCATTCGCCCCGGGACACGGCTTCGCGCCTGCTCTAGATTCGTCGGCGCAAAGTTTTGCGCGCAGCGGCGGACCTCGCAGCCCCGGGCAAATAAGCTCGGGCGGACCACGATCATGACCGCATTCCCAGCAAACTCATCCATGTCTCATTTGAATCGTATCGGCGCCTCGCTACTCCTGATGGCGAGCTTTCTGACTCTGACCTGTGTCGGCCGCGGCGCGGAGAATAACCCGGCCTTTCGCTATCAGAATCCCCTCGGCTTCCGCTATGAATCCCAGGGGCGGACGGAGACGGAATTGCGGGACCCCTGCATCATTCGTGAGGGCGACACGTACTACGTAGCCTTTACTATGTGGCCGTTCCGGGGCCGGGATGCCGCGCACCTTGCAGACGCCGATAACGGCTCCTCCCCAGGCATCGCGCTCTACTCCTCCAAGGACTTACAGCAGTGGACTTTCTGCAACTGGCTGCTCGAATCCTCAAAACTACCCGCGGATTGCCCCTACAAACACCGTTTCTGGGCGCCCGAGATCCATAAATTCAAAGACAAGTTCTACCTCATCTTCACCGCGGATAACTGGCTGAAAAACGAATACAACCCCGCCGGCCACTGGGCTAGCGCTGGTTGGGCCTTCGTCGGCGTCGCGGATCGGGTGACCGGACCCTATGAACACGTCACCTGGATCGAAGGCGCCGGGTGCGACACCACCCTTTTCGAGGACACCGACGGAAAGACCTACGCCTTCATCCCGCGCGGAAATGTGGATGTTCAGGAAATCGATCTCACAGGGATCTACCAGGACAAGGTGAAGCTGCTGGGCAAACCACAGCGCATTGTTTCGCCCGATAACGCTGACATCGGATTGTCGACGCAGGCCGACTATCTGGAAGGCCCGTGGGCCACTAAGGTCGGAAGCCGCTACTATCTCTTCTTCGCCGCCTACTACTCGGAAAAGAAAAACCCGCATGGCGGCGCCGGATACTTCACCGGCGTAGCCTATGCCGATAACGTCCTGGGTCCCTGGAAGAAAGATCCCCGCAGCAATGTCTTCGAGGGCGGTCATCTGGCTGTCTTCGAGGGCCCGGATGGGAAACCGTGGTTTTCCTATCGCGGCGAACACGCAAACAAGGCTCGCGGCCAGCTTTGCATCGACCCGGTCAATCTCGACGAAAACGGCGCAGTGGCGAGTCCGGGACCCAGCGTCGGAGAACAGTCCATTCCATTGCCTGGCAAAGCGATCACCGGCCGGTAGGAAGACATCCCAACGTCCTGGAATTTCCGAGCGCCCGGCCGCCGATTTAAAGAAATTGTCGCCGAATATCCCGCTCCCGCGTTATGTTTCGTCACCCCCATGCCGCATTCCTCCCTGTGGCCCATCCTCACGGCTGCGTGTTTCGCATATAGCATTCTTTGCTTCAGGCCTTCCGCCGCGACAGGCGACGAATTGCCTGTCTTGCAATCCGTCGGCGAGATCCTGAGCCGACCAAAGGAAACGGTGCGCGGTTTCCCGCATGCTCACCTCACTGGTGTGGTGACTTGCGCCGAGGCGCGGTGGGGCAAACGCATTTTCATCCAGGACGACACCGGCGGCATTCTCATCGACGGCCCAAATCCCGCCGATTTCGCGCCCGGAGATCTGGTGGAAGTCGATGGCATCCTCAATGCCGGTCCCTACTCGCCCATCATCGCCCGTGCGAAGGCTCGCAAGATCGGCCAGGGGCCGCTGCCGAAAGCCAAACGGGTTTCCAGCGGTGAGCTCTTCACCGGCGGCGAAGATGGCCAATGGGTGGAGATCGAGGGCTGGGTCCGTTCCGTCTGGCAAATCACGCCCTCGCTCGTAGGCCTGAATCTGATCTCTGGCGGCTCGAGGCTCTCGGTCCGGGTCAGCCGCGCCGAGCAGATGCCGCTCGAAGGCCTGCCAGGCGCTCGCGTTCGCGTTCGCGGAGTGGCATCCGTCGTGCGGACTCGCGAGATCACGCGGGAGGTGCTCGAGGTGCGGCTCTTCGCCGCCTCGCCCACAGATTTCTTCGTGGAAGAACAGGCTGGCGGCGATCCCATGGCTGAGCCGCCGCTTTCCTATGTGGCTGCCTTTCAGTTTCAGCGTGGCAATTCGCCGGGCCGACGCGCGCATGTGGAGGGAATCGTCACTTACCAATCCGGCCACACCGTATTTCTCACAGAGGACCACAGCGGTCTCGAAGCGCGAACGACGCAGGTGGTGAAATTCGCTCCCGGCGATCGCGTCGCAGCCGTGGGCTTTCCCGATGTCGAGCATTTCCTGCCCGTGCTTTCAGATACGGTGCTCGTAGCGAAAGGCCGCACGGACGTGGGCGTGCGCCCCGTTCCATCCACCGCGGCGTCACTTCGTTCCGGTGTGCAGCATAGCAACTTTGTCGCGGTCACCGCGCAGCTCATCGATCGCACCCTCCGTCCTGTTTCCACCATGGATGGCGAACTGGCGCCGACGCCCGCGATTGTCCTCTCATTGCAAGCCGACGGGGGCGTCTTTGAAGCAGAAATCGCCGGCTCCGTAGACGAGCACCGGCTGGCCCGATTGGAGACCGGCTGCGTTCTCGAGCTCCGCGGCATTTGCTTGGCGCAGCCAGATGCAAATGGCGCGCCAGCCGGCTTCAAGCTGCTCATCCCTTCCGAAAAGGACCTCCGCGTGGTGCATGCCGCGCCGTATTTTAATACCCGCCGCCTCCTGCTCACGCTCTGCGGGATGCTCGCGGGCCTCTTGCTCCTGGCTGGCTGGTCCGTGCTCCTCACCCGCCGAAATGCGGCCCTTACCGCGGAAGTGCGCGAGCGAACGGCCATCGCTGCCGAACGCTCGCGCCTCGCGCGGGATCTTCACGATTCGCTGGAGCAATCCCTCGTCGGCATCGACATGCAGCTCGCCGGCGCCGAACTCACCGTCGACGATCAGTTAGCGGAAACGCACGAGTACCTCGCGGCCGCGCGCGTGCTCGTCAAACATTCCCACAGCGAACTGCGGCAATCGATCTGGAATCTCCGCAGCGCCCTACCCGAGCCCTTCGACCTCGCTACGGCCCTGCGGCGCGTGGCCGAGGCCCTGAGCCATGGCTCGGGAATTTCGATCCAGGTGGAGACCAATGGCGCGCCCGCCGGACCGCCCGGTGTGCTCGTGGAGGAAAATCTCTTCCGCATCGGCCAGGAAGCGCTCACGAATGCGATCAAACATTCCCACGCGCAACGCATTGCCGTCGACCTCCGGTACGAAGGCGCGCACATCGAATTGACCGTCGCCGACGACGGCGTGGGCATCGCTCTGGAAACCGCCGAAAAGGGCGCGGAAGGCCGCTTCGGCCTGCTCGGCATGCGCGAGCGCTCGCAGCGGATCGGAGCCGATCTCCGCATCGAAAATCTTTCGCCCCAGGGCTGCCGCATTCGAGCCGCCGTCTCCACGCCGGAAACGCGCGCAATCCTCGACTCGGCCTCCGCCACCGCATGAGCCCCAGCGACAAAATCCGCATCCTCATTGTCGACGACCATTCCGTTGTTCGCATGGGCGTGCGCGGCATGATCCGCCGCACCCACGAAATCACCATTGTCGGCGAAGCGACCAATGGCCTCGAAGCCGTTAAAGCCTACCGCGAACTGCGTCCCGACGTCGTCCTCATGGACTTGCGCATGCCTCTGCAAGACGGCGCCGAAGCCACTCGCGAAATCTGCCGGCTCGACCCCGCCGCCCGCATCCTCGTCCTCAGCACCTTCGACGGCGATGAAGACATCCACCGCGCGCTCGCCGCCGGCGCCGCCGGATACCTGCTCAAGCAGGACTCCGGCGACGACATGGTCGAGGCGATCCGCGCCGTGGCCCGGGGCGAACGCTGGCTCTCGCCGGAAGCCCGGCGCAAACTGGCGGCGCACGACACCCAGGAAACACTTACGGAACGGGAAACCGAAATCCTCGACCTGCTCGCCCGCGGCGAAGCCAACAAAGAAATCGCCCACTTCCTGCAAATCAGCGAAAACACCGTGAAGACACACCTGCGCAGCATCCTGGGAAAGCTGCAAGCCCGCTCGCGAACGGAAGCCGTGACCGTCGCCCTGCGCCGGGGCATCATCCAACCGCCGGAGCGCAATCCTAAGCCGCGATAGCGACCACCGCGCCGTTGGCGCGTAGCGCATTCTTCCCATTACTCCTATCCTTCCCATTCCTCCCAGCTTCCCCCTCTCGCCAAACCCTACGGCAGCGCCATCCCCTGGCTCTGCAACCCGCGCCGAATCAAATTCACCGCAATCGCCGCCAACAACAGCGCGACGATTCGCGAAATCGCCCGCATCGTCATCACCCCGACTAGCCGAGAGATCAGCCCTGCGCAGCGCAGCGCCCCATAGACCAGCGCGAGATTTGCCACCAACGCCGCCAGCGTCACCGGAGCGCCCACCGTTTCCACCAGCGTAAGCAGCGCCGTGAGCATGCCCGGCCCCGCAATGAGCGGCAGCCCCAGCGGGACGACGCCGAAATCCTTCGCCGGCACCCGCGGCAGTGAGTCGGAAGTGACGAGATCCTGCATGGCCACCGCCAGAAGAATGAGTCCGCCCGCAATCTGGAAGTCCGCCACGGTAATCCCAAGCGCCGCAAAGATGAGCCGCCCAAGAAAGATGAAACACAACCCCACGGAAAACGCCGTAAACACCGCTTGAAGGATTGCGCTCCTCCGCTGCTCCGGCTCGACATTGCCAGCCAGGGAAAGATAGACCGGCACGAGCCCCATGAGATCGATCGCCACACAGAGCGGGATGAAGGCTAAAATGAAATGGCGCAGGAAAGGGATCATAGCGATGCGGACACAGCGCAAACTCGGCACGACCAAAGCATAGCCCACAGGATCCACAAACCTTCAAACGTGTCACGGATCTGGGCAATCCCGTCCAAAATCCACCGCACTTGACGCTGGAACGCGCCATGCCCGACAGTGACGCGCCCATCCATTCCCCTATGCGTTCCTTTTTCGCCGGCCTTTCGCTCCTCCTCCTCGGTGCAACGCTCGGGGCCGGCGGGCTTTGGTTCAAACTCGGCCCAAATAGCCCGGAAGCCCATCGCCGCGACGCCCTGCTGCAAATGCGCACGGCGGAAAACGATCGCCTCCGCGCGCTCGTTGCCGAGCAGGAGCACAATCAGGCCGCAGAGAAAAACAAAGCCGCCCGCACCGAGATCGAGCATCAGGTCGCCGAGATCCGGGGGCTCTCCTTCAAGAAGCCGGTCGACTATGCCGTCGTGAATCGGCCACAGATCAAGCAAGTGCTCGCGCGCAAGCTCGCGGAGACCTTCTCCGAGCAGGAATTTGCCCAGATCAGCGCAGCATTCTCACGCTTGGGCCTGCTGCCGGAAAACTATCCATTGCGCCAAAAATTCATCGACCTGCTTGGCGAACAGGTGGCGGCCTTTTACGACCAGCATTCGCACAAGCTTTTCATGTTTGAAGACGCGACGCTGGAAAATGCGCAAAACCGCGTGGTGCTGGCCCACGAACTCACGCATGCCTTGCAGGACCAGCATTTCAACCTGTCAAACCTGCCGTTGGAAATCAAAGACAACGACGACCGCGCCATGGCGGCGAGCGCGCTGGTCGAGGGCGAGGCCACGCTCGTGATGAGCGACTACATGATGCACAATCTGTCGCTGCAAGCGCTCAAGGACAATATTTCCATGAGCCTGACCCAGAACATGGACCAACTGCGGCAGGCCCCGCGCTACTTGCGCGAGACGCTGGTCTTCCCCTATTTGCGCGGCCAGGAATTCTGTTCGGCATTGCTGGAGCAGGGCGGCTACGCGGCAATTTCCAAGGCCTACGCGCGCCTACCGGAGTCCAGCGCGCAGATCCTGCATCCGGAAAGTTATCTAGCGAATCCGCCCGTCACGGCCCAAGCGCTCGTCTGGCCGGCGGAAGCGCTTGCCGCGGCAAAACCCGCGGTGCAAAATGTCTTGGGCGAATTTGGCTTGCGCCTGTTATTAGAAGAAGCAGTCGCGGGAGCCAAATCAGATCTTTCCACAAGCGATGCGGAACACATTGCCTCCGGATGGCGCGGCGACCACTATCTTTATTTCAACCAAGGAGATATCTTGCTTTGGAAGACCGCATGGAGCACAGAAAGCGCGGCCAATCGCTTCCTGGAAGCGGAGCGTGGCTTTTTGTTGAAGCGCTACAAACCAGCCGCGCCGCACGATAGCGACGGAGCGCTGGGCATGGATGCGCCGCGATTCGTCCGTCTGTACCGAGCGACAGATAACACGGTCTGGTTGATCGATGCCGCCGACGCCGAAGCCGCGCAGCGGGTGCAAAAGCTATTTTCGCCGGAGCGGCCCTGATCGCAGGCTCGGGCAACTGATTCATTCAGTCCATCAAGGCGGCGAGATGAAATCGCGCGCCTCGCGTTCGGCCAGGTCGAGATGCTCTTCCAGGCGGTCCACCGTCAGGTCGAAGCGCTGCCGATGACCACTGTCGGTTTGCCGGATTTCCTCCGGCGTGAGCGCGGTCAATTGATCTTTGGCATAACTCGATTGCTGTTGCAAAGCGGTGAGATAAGTCGCGAAGTAAGGCCGCCCGGTGGCCGGAGCATTTTGCTGTAAATTGGTGATTTCCGCGCTGATGTCCCCGAGCCGCTGCTCAGCCGCGCGGCGATAGACGGCGGGATCGTCGCTCGTGTAAGCCTGGGATTTTCTCCAGGCTTCGCGGGATGAGTTGGCAATCTCGCCGGCGGCCTTCTTCATCGTCTGCTTGGTATCGTGAAGAAGATCCTTGGCGCGTTCCTTGAGCGTTTCCTCGGCTGAGGTGAGGACCGGCGCCAGAAGCAGGGCGGCGGCCAGCGATAAACAGAGTGGTTTCATGGCGAGAGCGTTTCGCAGCGCGTCGTAAAGGTGGACGCCGCGCGAACACGAACTTTCCACCCCCGGCGCTCGATCATTCTTCCCATTCCTCCCAAAACATTACCGCTCCTGCGGCAGACGCTGCAGGGGCAACTTCTCCGCAAGCGAAACATCTTCCACCTGCGGATCGCCGCGCAATTCCGGAAGATCCTCGGCAAGAAACTCGGCCGTGTACATATGCGAACCGATGTTTGTCCGCACCCGGGCCTTTTCGGGCACGTACCCCGCGGAACGCACTCTCACGATGCCCGTGAGGCGCGTTCCTGGAGGCAACGGCGATTCGGACGCCGCCGGCCGCCCCAGTTCGCGGAGCTTGGTAAAGTCCATGCCGAACAGTAGCAAATTCCGCGGGGTTGCCAAGGGGCGGTGTCAGAAATCCTTACACAAACGGCAGGACCGCGGAGTTGATCCGGCCACGGCCATACTGTGATTCCCACGCCCCGACAGCCGGAGGAATCTGCGCGACGTGCGCCGCGAGCAGCGCGCGCAGGTTTTCGATGGTCAGGTCTTTTCCTTTGCGCCGCGCTTCCGCAAACATGAGCGCGATAAGTCCGGCGACGGCGGGCGAAGCCATGCTCGTGCCGGATTTCAAGGTCGCCTTTTTGACCGAGCGCGACCAGGCGGCGACCACATTCTGCCCGGGCGCGGAGACTTCCGGCTTTTCGCGGCCATCCCGCGTCGGTCCCGCGCTCGAGTACCACGAGATCGGCGCCCCTTCTTTGTGCGCATCATACGAGCCGACGACGATCGTCTGGCGCCCGCAGGAGATGGAGCCCAGCGTGTGGCTGTTATCCTGCGGCGGCGCGAAGGACGACTGCGCAGAGTCGTATCTTTCGATCCAGGCGTGGAAGGGCGCCGCCCCGGCGCCGCGCGCGTGGAGGCGGACTTTCCAATCGCCGGCCTCAAAGGCCCCGGCGATGAAAATTCCGATATTGTTATCGTGATTGTTTGGATCGTTCAGCCGGTTCGCGATGAACACCAGCAACTGATTGTTATCGACGAATTCGTGACTATCCCCGGGCTCGATCAAGCCGACTGAAGTGCCGTCGGGCGCGATTAATTCGACCGCAGCCCGGGCGGCGCCCGGGATCCAGAGATCCATTTCCACCGGCTCATAGTCGCGCGTCTGGACCCAGACAAGATCGGCGGAGCCTCCAGCCGGCGCCTCGCCGCCCGCGTGGATGCCATCGGAAAACGAATTCGAAGCGGCGATCACAATGGCGCGATTCGGCTTCTCCCGCAGGAGCGCGTCCATGCCTAGTTCTGCCGGAGTGGAGCCGTCGTGCGGCCCGCCATTCGTTCCGAGGCTCAGATTGACCACACACGGGCGATCGCCGGCGGCGGCAAAGATATATTGCACAGCTTCGAGCAGACGCACCGAGTCGCCAAACGATTTCCCGATGGCATCTTTCCCATCCGCCGGGACGTCTGCCGAAAGGTCGACAAAGATGAGCGTGGCCTCGGGCGCGCACCCGGGGACGCCTGTGCCGCGGCCATTGCCGGCGGCAATGTCCATGACATGCGTCCCGTGCGTTCCGTGCTGGCCCTGACTATCGGCCAGTGGACCGTAGCCCAGCGCCGTATAGGGATCTGCAGCCTGCAGCGCCGCATCGATGTTGGCGCTGTTATACACGCGGCCATAGCCGTGAGGACTGTTAGCGTCGGCAGTGCCAGCCTGATGCCAGATCGCTTCGAGCCGCGTGCGCCCATCGGCCCGGCGGAAATTCTCGTGCGCAAAATCGCAACCAAAGTCGACAATGCCGATGACCACTCCGGCTCCGCCTTTCGGATCCGTTCCCGGCGGGAGCAGATCCACGCGCATCTTCGTTTCCGCGATCGTCGCGGCGAGCGTTGGATGCACCGCCTGCGCCGCCTTCAAACTCACAATCCCCGTCTGAGCTCGCACCGCTTCGACGCGGCTGGCCGGAATGCGGCCGGTCACTATCGAATCTCCATTTTCCGTCTTGCCGATGAATTGCCCGGCGCGAACCTCGCTGACGGCCACCCAGGCCGCCGCGTTCTGGACGCGCGCCACTACGGGCAATTCATTCGCCACGGCTGAGGCCTGCGCGCTTCTGGGCAAGCCCAACTTCGCGCGCGCCGCCGCAAGTTGCAGCCGCGGGTCCATGGCGGTGTGAACGCCACGGTGCGCCTGGCGCAATTTGCCCAGTGCGTACGACGTACGCGTGGCAATCCGCGGCGGCGATGCCGCAAAGACCGACGAGGCCGCGAGTCGAGGCACTGGCGGCGCGCTGGCCGGCAGCGCGGCGGAAATCGCAGATGTTTCGGCCTGCGCGATCGCTTCGGCGACAGCGGCCGGCTTGGCCGCAGCGCTCGAGCCGAGCCCGAGAGCGCTGACCAATGTCTTTAAAGCAGCGCCGGAAGCAATCTCATGCGCTTCCGCAAGCGCTTTCGCTACCGCCGCCGCGATTAATCCGGCGAGCGGTCCGCCGGCAAATGCCTCGGCCGCGGCGGCAGACAATTCCTTGAGAACCGCAGGACTTATTACCGGGGCCGGTTCCGCCGCGACACTTCCTCCCGGCTCGGCTTGCGGTTTACGAGATGACGATGGTTTCTTTGCCGGCATTTGCTTAAAATCAAATGTTAGCGTTCGACTTCTTACCGCGAGGCCCGGCGCGGCAGCAGGAAATCCGCCACCGATGCGACCTCGAGGCCGGCTCCGCCATGCGCCTTCTTGCACCCATCCAGCGGCGGGATCTGCACTTGTCCGATGCGGGTGGCAAGACCCGTAAGTTTGATCGTGATGAAATCGGCGATCTGTGCGCCGAATTGGATCGGGCGGCCATTGATCGTGATGTCGCTCACCGTAAAATTCGCCGCCGCCGGAACAGCGTACACTGCGCGGAGCGCCTTGTTTGCCGTTCCCCGGGTGATCGTCCAATAGCTCTTGGGATCAGAACCGTCCGGCGTCACCCAACCTGCGGTACTGAGATCGGCAATACAGAGCCCGATCGGGTTAGCGAGCGTGATTGCGGAATTGCTGCGCGCCAGGGCATTGACTTCCGCGCCGATGTGCGGATCGCTATGCCGCTCTCTGGCGCCGTATTTGGCGCATTTGATGAGCTCCTGTTCATCCGTCAGGATCTGCCCATTGCGCCGCCGAATGTTCGTCGCTCCGGCGGCGAGCTCAATCTCTGCGCCCAGGGTATTGTTTTGCTGAATGAGGTGCATCGCGCCGCGCCGGGCATCCTGATTCCAGCGATTTCGTGGATTGTATCGACCTTGGGAATCGACCAAATCCGAAGCCTGCGCCGCGGGATTCACATGCGTTTTGTACAATTCCACGACCTTCGGGAAATTGACGGCGGCGAGAAACTGCCAGTACTCCGGTCCTTCGCTGGTGAAGGTCACACGCGTGATTTTTTGCGTGGCATTGTCCCGAGTCACACTCCATTCACAATACTCGTCCTGCACGTCGCGGCTGCCGTCGGCAGTGGTCCAGCGCTCCACGTCAGAACCGGATTCCAGTTCAACAATGCGCGGGAAGGCTTTCCAACTGATGTCGCGCTCCACGGCGTCGGCCGCGGGCGGGTCGGTCAGTGGATTGAAAAAATGCGGACGCGGCGCGTCGAAATCGTAGCGGTCCGGCTCCCCGGCGGCCACCGCATCAAGCTGGCTGGAAAGCCAATCGCTCCATTGTTGCGCTTGTCCAGCAGTGAGATCGTCAAGAAAACCGGGCGGATCGAATTGCGGCATAGTATGGGTTGGGTTGGGTTGAGGGCTGACTAGCAAACGTCAAATGAGATCAGGTCTTCGGCCGGACCGTGGCGTCTTCGGCCATTTCCAGAAGGGGAGCGCCTTCGGGGATATTTGTGCTGGGCGTGGTCAAGGCAAACTCCGCGAGCGGCCGCCGGCGGAATTCGCGGCGGCGCGATTCGCCAAGCCGGAAAAAGTCGTCGAAACCCGCTTCCGTAGCCAGTCGGGCGGCGACGGCGTCGAGATACTTCTGCAGACGCGCCGTATATTCAGACTGCCAGGAGTCATTCGGAGTGTTCCAGAGCGCGAGGAATTCGTGCTCCGGAGCCGCGGCAGGGAGAGACGGCGCGGCAGCCTGCACGGCGCCAACCACGATGGAGGCGATGTCGGCGGCGCCAAACTCCTCCGGCATGTAGGCCAGCAATTTCGCGCGGCGCTCGGAAAAGACGGGATTTGGGAAATCGACCATGAGCAGCGCGGCGCCTAGTTTCGGCGGCAGTAAATTGCGGCTGACCAAGCCATCGAGGACGACGAGATCCTCCGCCGCCGGCTCAGGCGCCAAAAATGCAAAATGTGTATCCCCGGGAAACCGAAAATCATCCGCTCCCACGGCTACGTTATAGCGAGTCAAACAATCAAGGTAAAATTGCCCCGCGACCCTCGGCGCGTGAAATACCGGCGCCAGACCAAACACATCGCGAAAAGCCGTAAAATTCAGAAAGAACGTGAAAGGTAGATGCAAGTCGTCATCCGTCGCGATCGCCCGGCTGGCTTCGCGCGCCGAAGTGAGATTGATCGACGTCGTCTGCAAGATCTGCCGCAGGAACTCCCGCGCACGCGACAGCCGGCTTCCCGTCAGACACCTGTTGAAGCGCGCATTCGTCCAGCGACTAAGTCCTCCGCGCACCAGCAACTCGAGCTGATCGGCGCTCTCCACCGCCAGAAAGAGCGGATCCGCGCGCTGCGGGTCATTGGGTTCGAGCACGTCTGGCGAAATCTTCGCGGAGATGCTGCTCCAGTTCGGCCAGGGCGCCTTCAGTTCCTTCATGACCAAGCCGCCATTGACGTGGCTGTCGAAAGGTCCGCGTCCCCGGGTATCCTCCTCCAGGGCCTGCCAGGAACTCCCCGCCCAAACCCAGGAGCCGTGCATGCGTTGGTAAAATTGGAAAGCCTGATTGACGTCGTCCCAGGCCAGCAATTGCAGGAAGACCTCCCCAGAGTCGTAAGGCGCGGCGGTGCTGATGAGCAGATCGGCGTCGCCCGTGCGCATCCGCGCCACCGCGAGCCGCAATTGGCGGGGCAGCGCGGCGGTCTCCTGCGTCCACGGGATTTGACCGCCATCCGCGACGAGGAAGATTTTTTGATTAGGCAAGCCGTTCGGGCTCGCATTTTCAGCATCCAAACCGGCGAGCACCTCGCGCAGGGATTGCGGACTGCGGCCTCGCTGGAGAAAAATCTGCGCAAATGGGTCATGCAATTGCGCCGCGACTTCCGTAGCCGATAACAGAACTGGAGCTGCATCGCGTCCGAGGAAAAAGCGATAAACCGCGCCCGCCGCAGGCTTGAAATCGTCCGGGGTTGCGCTCACGCCTTCCGCAACGTCGGCGACCGCGCCCCTCGGTGCGTATGCGTACTGCCGCGTGGGAAATCGGGGGACCGCGCCGGCCTTGTGCGATTGCGGCCAGGAGGTTCTTTGCGTTGAATCGTTTGGCATATAGCTAGTTGAACGATGGGCTTGAATTGGGCGGCCTGGCAAGCTGCCAGAAGCGCGCTTTCAGCTCGTAGGCCGTTCGAGCAGTCATACCGCATCCTTAAACCGCCGCCCATCCGGCAAATCCCTTAAATTCCGGCGACAAATCCCCGGCATCATCGCATGCCTTTGATCTTCTGTAAGCATTCATTCGCGTCGCTCCGGACGTCATCGGGGATCAGCTCCATGACCCTGTTAATCAAGGCCTCTGCTTTACGCCCAGCCTTCGTATGAGCCGCCCAATATTCATTCGAAATGGCGCTCAGCGAGACCAAGAGCTCTCCCTCGAACATTTCACCGGCCAGCGGTTCGGCTTCCAAGCGCTTCACTACGAGCGGAACGACCCCTTCACAGTGGATCCCCTGCCTGCAAGCCTTGCATAGATCCTCGACAGACAGATCGCAGAGTGGTTTCCGGTAAATAGATCGATACCACTTCGGCAATGGGAACTCCTCGCCGCTTTTCGGTTCTAAAGGCGGGATCCCTTTGAGCTCATCCAAGTCAGCGAATGAGAGCTCTTCTGACTGCCGACTCCAACCGTCTGCCTTTGCTTCAATGTTCAAAGAGTTATTGGAAGCCGTGTTCGAGGCGCCGACAACCACTGTTTTCCGGGCGACGCCGAATTGAAACGTTATTCCGCATTTGGCTTTCGCAACTCGTCAATGACATTGCGGACTTCTTCATTCAATGTTTTTGCTCCCTCCGACAGATTGCAATCCATGAATCGCCTGCTTGAATTCAACCGTCATTGCAGCCTGGGTTAGCGACTCGCCTTATCGCTTCCGTACGAACAATAGAGCCGATAGGATTCAGGATAATCTTTGGCCATAGTGATTGACGCAAAGTTGAAGTTCAGCGCCGCCAGGCGGACCGATGGAGTTTCGCCGCGGACAAACTGGGCGTAGCGCGCGTCACCGACCGCGCAGAGGATATTTTCGGGCACGCCCCACCACGCTTCGCTGTCACCGGCGCCGTACACTTTATAGTTTGCATAGATGGCATGCAAGGCGGCAGGTTCGCCGTCGAGAGCCTGCTCGAACATTCGAAGAATGCGCTGTCGATCCGCGGGGTTTTGGCGGTAACCCGTGCAGCCGTGGCGGCAGTAATCCAGCACGGACTCGCGCGCCTCAGCTGGCGTGAGTTTTACCCGATGCTCCCGCCGGACGGGGCCTTGGCCAACAGCCGACGGAGAGAGTGAAGGTGAGGCGCAACCCGCCACAAAGAATATGGTCGAAGTGGCCAAAGCGATAAACCAGTATTTTGCATTCATATTTTCTTGGCGGCGCCAACGGACGGATTTCACGCCATTGGCACGCGCCACGCGCGGCGGTCAACCTCAAAATCGGCCGACGGAAGAATCACTTCACCGATCCAACACCTTCCGGATTTCCGTTAACAACGTCGCCGCCGTGTATGGCTTCCGCAGAAACGACGACGCTCCGGACGGCAGACCGCCATAGCGCTCCAGCGGAAAGCCACTCACCGCAAGAATACAGACATCCGGCCGGATCTTACGCAGAGCTTGGATCAGCGCCTTGCCGTCGATGGAGGGCATCATCATGTCGGTGATGACCAGGTCGTATTCCCCGGCGTTTTGCGTGAAAACAGCCAGCGCATCGACGCCTCCTTTCACGATTTGCGCATGGTAATTGAAGGCGATGAGCGTCGTGCGCGTGATTTCCAGAATCGCGGATTCGTCGTCCACGATCAGGATGCGTTCGTTGCGGCCTCGCGGGGGCTTGCTCATTTCGGCCGCGCGCGGCGTCGCCGCAGGGGCGATCAGCGCCGGGATGAAGACGGAAAATGTCGCGCCCTGGCCGCGCACGCTGCGCACCTCAACGAATCCACCGTGGCCGCGGGCGATGGCTACGACGGTCGACAAGCCAAGGCCGGTGCCCTTTCCCGCCGGCTTGGTGGTAAAAAACGGCTCGAAGATCCTTGGCAAGACATCGGCTTCGATGCCCTGGCCCGTATCCGAAACCTTCAGCTCGACGAAACGCCCCGAGACCGGCAAGGGCTGAAGCGGCGTGACATGGTGCTCCAACGTCGCGACGCCGACTTCCACCAGGATCTCGCCGCCCTGCGGCATGGCGTCCCGCGCATTGACGCATAGATTCAACAACACTTGATGGAGCTGCGTGGCGTCGCCGAGGATCATCGGCAAATCCTCCGCTACCCGCGAGCAGACCGTGATCGAGCGATCAAATGTTTCCGCGGCGAGCTTCACCACTTCCGAGACGACCTTGTGCACGGACAGCGCCACCTTTTCACCATCGGCCCCGCGCGCGAAGGATAACAATTGCTTCACCAGATCCGAGCCGCGGCGCGCGCTCGTCGCGATCACATCCAGCAGATCGGCGTTATCACCCTCCGGTTCGCTTTGGATCACCTCCACCGCCATCATGATCGGGCCCAGGACATTGTTGAGATCGTGCGAGATGCCACCGGCCAGATCGCCGATGCTTTCCATGCGTTGCGTGCGCAGGAATTGTGACTCGATCTTTTTCTGCTCCGTGATGTCGGTGTTGATGAAGAGCACCGCCGTCGCGTCTTCCCCTTTCTCGACATCGCCGACCAGCGTTTGCCGGCTCAGCACCACCGCTTCCCGTCCGCTCTTCGTGGTCTGCCGGAGCTCGCCCACCCACTCGCCATTCTCCGTCACAGTTTGGCGAATGAGCGGCCAATCGAAGGGCTCTTCCGCGAAGAGCAGCGTCTCCACGGCCTGGCCCAGCGCTTCCTCCGCCGGCCAGCCGTAAATGCGCGTGGCGCCCTCATTCCAGTACACGATGCGGCGTTCATGATCGCAGACCAGGATGGCGTCGCGGGCCTGATCCAGCAGGGCGGCCTGGCGGCGAATCTTGCGCTCCGTTTGTTTCCGCTGCGTGATGTCGCTATTGATCACGAGGATGGATTTCGGCGCGCCGGCCGCATCGCGAATGAGGGTCCAGCGGCTCTCCACCACCAGGGTCCCGCCGCTGCGCGTGCGCTGGCGCAATTCCCCATGCCACTCGGCCCGCTGCATGAGCGTCTTGAAGGCTGAAATCGCCGCCGACTCGTCACCCAGGAGCAGATTCGCATTGCACCCCATCGCCTCCTGGCGCGACCAGCCATAAAGCTGCGCCGCGCTGCGATTCCAAAACAAAATGCGCTGATGCAGGTCCGTCACACAGATGGCGTCGCGCGCCACATCCAGCAGCGCCGCCTGTTCGCGGATCTGTTCTTCCGCGAGCCGGCGCCGGGTAAGATCGCGCGAAACCCAAAGCACAGACTGCTGATTTCCATCTTCATCGCGAATGACGCTGCTCTGCGTTTCGATGAGGCGCACTCCTTCACCCGGCAGGCAGATGCGATACTCGAGCCGCTGCGGCGCGCCGGTCGTCGCCGTATGCGCGAAGGCGCGGCGCGTGCGCTCCAGATCTTCTGGATGCGTATGCAGGAATACATCCGATCCCACCACAGGCCCCTCTGCTCCAAGCAAACGCTCGTACGAAGGACTGCACCAGGCGATCCGCCCCTCCAGATCCGCAACAGTGACCAGATCCTCGATGTTTTCGACGATGCTGCGGAGCAACCCGTCCCGTCGCCGCAGTTCTTCGTGCATTCGCCGGGCTTCCGCGCGCGCCGAGGCATCCGCCAAAGCGCGGCGCGCCGCGACGAGCAGCCGGCGCGGCCGCTGCTTCAGCACATAGTCTGTCGCGCCGCTTTTAAGACTCTCCACGGCGGCTTCTTCGCCGAGCGTGCCGGAGAAAAAGATAAAGGGCGTCTCGGGCCGGAGCTTTCGCGCCATCGCCAGCGCACGGCTCCCATCGTAGCTGGGCAGCGAAAAATCGGAAACGATGAGATCCACGTCGTCCGCCTCCAGCGCCCTCTGAAAGCTGTCGCGATGATCGACGCGGACGATTTCGCAATCGATGCCCTCTTCGGCCAAAAGCGATAAAAGCATTTCGTAGTCATGCAAATCGTCCTCGAGATGGATGATGCGAAGACGACGCGCCGGCTTCTGGGGAGAATCCTCTGCGCTCATACAGCGAGCGGCGGCCCGGGCGGCGGTTCATTGATCACCGCCCAGAAACACCCGAGTTGTTTCACGGAATCGATGAACTGCTGAAAGTCGACGGGCTTGACCACATAGGCATTAACCCCGAGCTCGTACGTGCGCACGAGGTCTTGCTCCTCCCGAGAGGATGTTAACATGACGACCGGCACGAGTTTCAATTCCGCGTCGGACTTCATCTGTCTCAAGACTTCGAGACCGTCGACGCGCGGCATCTTCAGATCGAGCAGGACGACGACCGGGTTGCCCGGCTCGCGCTGAGCGAAGGCGCCGCGGCGATAAAGATAGTCGAGCGCCTCGGCGCCGTCGCGGGCGATGTCGACGCCATTTGCCAGGTGATAACCGTCGAGCGCGGCCAGCGTGAGTTCGATGTCGTGCTCGCTGTCCTCGACCAGAAGGATCTTCTTCAGATTGGCAGTCATGCGGGTGGGTCTTGGTATTTTGCAGAAGGCTCCATGCCAATGGGCAGGGAAAAGTAAAAGGTGGAACCCGTAGAGAGCTGCCCCTCCGCCCAGGTGCGCCCGCCATGGCGCTGGACGATGCGGCGCACATTGGCCAGACCGATGCCCGTGCCTTCGAATTCCTCCGCACGATGCAGCCGCTGAAACACTCCGAATAGCTTCGAGGCATACGCCATGTCGAACCCCACGCCATTATCTCGAATATAAACTATCTTTTCGCTGGGGCGGTTGTCACAGCCGATCTCGATCACCGCCGGATCGCGCGGCCGGCTGTATTTCACCGCGTTGGAAATGAGATTAACTAACACCTGCCGGAGCAGCGCGGCATCGCCTTCGACGACCGGCAGTTCCTGCCGCTTCCAGACGAGCGGACGGCCATTGGCTTCCGCGACCACCGAGCTGATCACTTCATCCGTGAGCGCGCCGAGATCCACCTTGGCGCGGTGCATTTCCGCTCGGCCCATGCGCGAGAAGGAAAGCAGATCGTCGATGAGCACGCCCATCCGCTTGGCGGAATCGGAAATGACTTTCAGGTAGCGGCGCCCCTTGTCGTCCAATTTCGAGGCCGCATGTTGGCTGAGCAGATCAGCAAAGCCGTCGATGTGCCGCAGCGGGGCGCGCAAGTCGTGAGACACAGAGTATGAAAAAGACTCGAGTTCGGCATTGGCCGCCCGCAGTTCCTGGTTGACGGTGCGCACGCGCTCGGAGCTGCGATAGATTTCCGCCTCCATGATCTCCAGGCGGTCGGGAACGTGCGCGGCGGCGGGGTCGCCGGACTGTCGGTGTTTCATGAAGGCGGTAACATCCTCCACCCGGTGCACGAAGTACTCGATGCCTCGATCGCGATCGAGGATCGCCGAATTGATCGGACTCCAGTATCGCTCCTCGAATTCGCCATCGGGCCCGCGCACGTCGTAGCGCTGGATCGGCATGACATCCGGCTGGCCGCTCTCGCGCACGCGTTCCAGGGAAGCGCGGAGATTGGATACGCCATCGCCCTGCGGATCGTCGGGATTATCCGGGAAAACTTCGAACAAGTTGCGGCCGACGATCTCCTCCCGCCGCGTCATCGTCGCCTTCAGATACTCGTCGCTCGATGCGGCAATCTGGAAATCCGGCGTAAGCACGAGGAAGAGCCCCGGAAGCGATTCAAAGAGCGCCCGAAACTGCCCATGCAGATCTTCGAGCCGCTTCCGTTCGGTAATGTCGCGGGTAATCTTCGCAAAGCCGACCAGCCGATGCTCGTCGTCCCGAATGGCGGTGACAATCGCCGTGGCAAAGAAACGCGCGCCATCCTTCCGCAGGCGCCAGCCCTCGTGCTCGACTCGACCGTCGGCAGCCGCTTTGGCCAATTCGCTTTCGGGCTCGCACGCGGCCGCGGCATCCTCAGGAAAGAACACGGAAATGTGCTTTCCGACGATTTCTTCGGCCTTGTAGCCCAGGCTCCGCTCGGCGCCAGCGTTCCAGGTGGCAACACGGCCCTCGGGATCCAGCATGAAAAGCGCGTAGTCCTTCACATTGTCGACGAGCAGACGGAGCCGCTCTTCATTCAACCGGAGCGCGGCCTCCGCCTTCCGCCGCTCGGCGAGCCCAGCCTGCGCCTCCGCTCGCGCCGCGCGCTCACGGCGGGCTCGCCACACGGCCAGGGCAAGCAGGGCGACGAGCAGCGCGCTCCCCGCCGAGACCACACCGATGGTCGCTTCCAGCGCGCGCCGCGCCGCCTCGTAGCGCTGGGCCAGGACCAGATCCTCCCGTTTTTCCATCTGGGCGATGTGGGCGCGAATCGAGTCCATGAACGCCTTGCCCCGCACCGCCGTCGCGAGGGGCTCATCATCGATGTGGGCGCGCAGCCGGCGCTCCTCGACCTGCTGCTGCATAAGCGCGAGCTTTTGCTCGATGGCGTCGCTCGTTTCGTCCAAGTCCCGCCGCTGACCCGCGTCGCCCGTGGTGAGGGAGCGGAGGGCGCCCAGCGACCGGCGCACTTCGCCCAGGCTCGGCAGGAAAAGATCGAGAAACTCCTCGCGCCCCGTCAGTTCGAAACCACGCGCCTGGGTCTCGGCATTGACCATTCCAACCAACATCCGCCCCAACTCGATGCGCTCTTGTTGCGCATGATCCACTTTTTCCAAAGTTTCCACGGTCTGGCGCGTGTTCCAGAAGGCATAACCGATGCCCAACGCCACGAGGCAAGCCAACGACAGACCGATGCTCCAGTTTGCAATCTTGCTGCCGGAGGGGGTGGGGTATTCTGGGGGCGCCGGGGTCCGCATACATTGGAACAAACACGCGTGCCTATGTGAACTAGTTTCGACCCTCAGGTGGTAGTGACAAAACGGCTCAAACTTATAAATGTTGCTTCTCGCCACGATTCAGAACCAACAATCTCGACAAACACCTCAGTATTTATCCCCGCCGATGTTACAGGGTTATCCCTGGCCCGGAATTTCACGAACGGATTCAAAGCAAGCGATCAACTTCGCCACCCGGCGATAAAAAGTTCGGCTATCTACGCCAGTCCGGCCCCCTCTCGGCGCGGTAATTCCGGCTTTTCTCGGGCGATTCCCGTCGTAAAGTGCCGCCGCCATGCCCGTCGACATCAAGCAACTCGTCCAATCCCGCCTCGGTGAAAACTACGCGCTGCACGAACGCCATCTCAATTCCACGCTCGTCCAGGTCCAGCGCATCATCGGTTTCGATCAGGTCTACGCGCGGGCGGAAGGTTGCTACCTCTATGATCGCGAAGGGCGCGATTATCTCGATTTCCTCTCCGGCTACAGCGTCTACAACATCGGGCGCAACCACCCGGCGGTAAAAAAAGCCATTACCGACACGCTGGAGTTGGATCTCCCGAACATGGTGCAGATGGACTGCTCGCTGCTTTCCGGTCTGCTCGCCGAGGCCCTGCTCCGCAAGACGCCGGCGCATCTCGATTCGCTCTTCTTCTGCAACTCCGGCACGGAGGCAAACGAAGCCGCCATCAAGTTTGCCCGGGCGGCAACGGGCCGCGCCGGCCTCGTTTCGTTCAAGGGAGCCTTTCATGGGCTCACCAATGGCTCGCTTTCCGTGATGGGCGACGCCCATTTCCACGAAGGCTTTGGCCCGCTGCTGGAAAACGTGACGCGGCTGCCGCTCGGCGATCTCGCCGGCCTGGAGGCGGCGCTGGCCAAACGCGACGTGGCGGCGCTCATCTTCGAGCCCGTGCAGGGGAAAGGCGTGCGCTTTCCCACGGATGACTTTTATCTGCAGGCACAGGCGCTTTGCCGGAAGTATGGAACGCTTGTTGTCTGCGATGAAGTGCAAACATCGCTCGGCCGCATTGGGTATTGGTGGGGGCACCTGCACTTCGGCCTCGAGCCGGATATCATCACGGTGGCGAAATCACTGAGCGGCGGCTATGTCCCGTGCGCGGCGATGATCACCCGCCGCGCCATTTACCAGAAGACGTTTTCCCGGCTGGACCGGTGCGTCGTGCACTCCTCCACTTTTGGCCGGAATAATCTGGCGATGGCCTGCGGCCTGGCCACGCTGAAGGTGCTGGAAGAGGAGCAGCTCATCGAGCGGTCGCGCGAAATGGGCGAAAAGCTCGTCAGCCGACTACGGGAACTCCAGAGCCGCCATTCCCTCATCAAGGAAGTCCGCGGCATCGGCCTCATGGTCGGGATCGAATTTCACGAGCCCCAGGAATTCGGCCTGCGCATGGGCTGGAAGCTCCTGCACAAGATGGAGGCGGAACTCTTCGCTCAAATGCTGGTCACGGCGCTCTTTACGAAGCACCGCATCCTCTCGCAGATCGCCGGGCACGCCATGGACGTGCTGAAGATTCTGCCGCCATTGACCATTGGCGACAAAGAGATCGACCGTTTCGTGTCCGCACTGGATACCGTGCTGACGGAGTGCCGGTCCTTCCCGGGCCCGCTGTGGGATCTGGGGGCGAACTTCGTGAAGAGCTCGCTGAAGCGGTCCAGCGCAGAGCCGGCGGGCACGGCGGCGTAGATACGTACAAAGACGGTAGACAACTCCGGACCGCGCCGCCTAAAGTGCCCCGGCCATGAGAATCCTTGTGAACCATAATGGCCAGCAATTAGGGCCGTTTTCCCTCGATGAAGTCCGCGCGGCGCTGGCCGCCGGGCGTTTCTTTCCCACGGATCTCGTTCGGACCGATGCCGAGGATCGCTGGATCCCCCTTTCCTCCCTTCCCGGCCTCTCCGGGCCCATCGGCATTACTGCTCCGCCCCAGACCACGAGCAGCCTGGCCATCACGAGTCTCGTGCTCGGAGTCTTTTCGGTCTTCTGCTGCGCCATCTTCACCGGCCTTCCCGCGGTCATTTGCGGCCATATGTCCCTGGGGCAGATCGGCCGTTCCAGAGGCACGATCGGCGGCCAGGGCTATGCCATCGGCGGCCTGATCACCGGCTACGTCGGGATCATCTTCAGTTCCGCGATGATGCTGGCCATTTTTCTTCCCGCCTTTACCGCGGCGCGGCAGTCGGCCAAATCGTCGATGTCCCTGCAGGAGGCGCGCCAGATCTATTCCGCCTGCAATGCCTACGCGGCGAGCCATGGCGGCAAATACCCCGCCACCCTGGAAGATCTCGTGCCTGAATTCCTGCCCGACCGGTCCAAGCTCGCGGATCCCTCCCTCACCGGCAGCACGGAGATCGGCTACTACTACTATGGCAGCGGCCAGTCTCAGGGCGAAATGAAGGAAGAGGCCGTCTTCCTGGCCAGCAAGGCGACCTACGTGCATGGGAAGCGGGCGGTGGTCCACGCAAATGGCATGATCCAGGCCGAGATCTTCACGCCGCCCACGGACTGACTGACGCTGAACCGTTGGTTGACATTCGGGCGGCCTTCGCGAACCCGTTGCGCCCGTGTTTTTCCGATTCCGATCTGTCCTGGCCGTTCTGGCCTTCCTCCTCGCGCCTGTGCTCCAGGCGCGAACCTTCGAGCTGCGCCGTGATGCCTTCGCTTTTTCCAACGACACTGTCTTTTCCTACGGCGTGGATGAGCAGGGTGTCCTGCACATCGACCCACGGAAGAAGCCGGCGGAATTTTCGCACAGCTGCTTCATCCTCGCCCGTGCCACCCTGCAGTTCTGGAATTTCGTGCGCTTCGCCCCGGAGCAGCCAAAGGTTTCGCGCGACAAGTACCGGGAGCTCATCCTGACCGTCTGCCGGATCCCCGTGTGGAGCGCAGGACCCCGCACGCCGATCGTCATCCCCGGCTTTGCCGATTTGCACGACTTCTCGGCAGCGTACGAAGGTTTGCTCAAGGAGAACCTAGGGCGCTGGCTGCCGACGTATTTTCGGATCGGCAACTGGCGCATGATGATGGGCCACCCGCGCGCCGGGCAGGCGGCGCTGGCGCGCTGGCTCGTCACGGCCGATGTGCCGGAGCATCCGCGGGCCGTTTTCCTGACGCGGTTTCCGTGGATGAACCACGTGGTGATCGTCTACGGTGTGAAGCCGAAAAATGCCGCAGGCGACCTGCGCTTCACCGTGTACGACCCAAATTATCCCAGCCAGGCCAGCTGGATCGACTACGAGGCCGCCGCGCGGAGTTTTGCTTTTCAGAAACGATGGTATTTCCCGGGCGGCCGGGTGAATCTTTTGCGCGTATACATTTCGCCCTTCCAGTAAGGCTGGCGCGCAACTTTCCCGGAAAACCGATTTTTCATTGGAAAAAAAGCCGCTTCGGCCGAATCTCCGCCGCTCATCCATGCGCCCAGCCGCACCCGCGCCGCTCAGCCGCCACTCCTTGCCGTCGCCGCCATGAAAATCGGTCTCGTTCGTCGCGGCTATTCGCCTACGGGGGGCGCGGAAGCCTACCTCCGGCGCTTTGCCGATTCGGCGGAGCAAGCCGGCCATGAATGCGTGCTTTTTTCCGGCGAATGGCCGGCCAAGGAATGGCCGCGCACGCTGCGCAAGGTGAAACACGGGAAGTCGCCGCTGGAATTTGCCCTGGAGCTTTCGGCGCTCGATCTCCGCGGCGCCTGCGACTTTCTCTTCTCGCTGGAGCGAGTCCTCGCCTGCGATTGCTACCGGGCGGGCGACGGCGTGCATGTCGCGTGGCTGGAGCGCCGCGCGCGCTTCGAGCCGGGCTGGAAAACTTGGTGGCGCAACCGGCGCTCCAAACACCACGAGATCCTGCGCCTGGAGGAAACCATGTTTCGCGGGGAAGCGGCGCAGAGCGTGATCGCGAATTCTGCCATGGTGAAGGAGGAGATCATTCGCCACTACGGCTACCCCGCCGACCGCATCCATGTAGTGCACAATGGCGCGCCCCCTGCGCTCACCCCGGAAGCCAGCGTTCAGGCGCGGGCCGAGGTGCGGAAGGAACTCGGGCTGGATCCGCGCGATTTCGTGCTGCTTTTCGCGGGGACCGGAGGCGTGCGCAAAGGCCTGAAATACGCCATGCAGGCCGTAGAAGAAACGGCCGTCTCCCGCCCCACGCTCCTCGTCGCCGGCGAAGGCCGCGCGGGGTGGAAATCGTCGTCTGGGCGCATTCGCGGAGTCGGTCCCGTGCGTGGGCTGGCCCGCTGGTTGGCCGCCGCGGATTTGTTTCTCCTGCCCACGCAATACGATCCTTTTTCCAATGCCTGCCTGGAAGCGCTTGCCGCCGGGCTGCCGGTGATCACGTCCACCGCAAATGGCTTTGCCGAAATCATCGAATCCGGCGTGGAAGGCGAAGCGTTGGAAAACCCGGCGGATGTTATGAAGCTGGCGCGAGTCATCGAAACGTGGGCTTCACACGAACGCCGGGACGCCATCCGCGATCGACTCCGGGAAAAAGGCGCGCGTTTCAGTATGGAAGCCAATACGCGGGCGACGCTGGAAATTTTCGAGCGGCAGCGTGGGCCGGCCTGGATGGCGGCGGGCGTGGCGGGGTAGATCTCTATTCCTTCTCCTCCGCCGGCGCGAGCGCGCCGATGTCTCGCACTTCCGGCCAGCGCAGGGCCACTGCGGCGACGACCAACACGGTCCCGATGCCGCCGGCCACCACCGATCTCACCGCGCCGAAGGCCGCTGCGGTCACCCCCGATTCGAAGGCCCCGAGTTCATTCGAGGAACCGATGAAAATGTTATTCACCGCCGCCACCCGTCCACGCATGGCATCCGGCGTGAGCAACTGCACCAGCGTGTGCCGCACGACCACGCTGATGTTATCGAAAGCCCCCGCCGCCGCCAGCGCGACGAACGACAGCCAGTACCAGCGCGACAAGCCAAAGATCACCGTCGCCACGCCAAAGCCCGACACCGCCATGAGCATGGTCCAACCCGCGCGTTTCATCGGCGGCAGATGCGCGAGCGCCACGGCCATGGTCACCGCGCCGATCGACTGTGCCGCCCGCAACCAGCCCAGCCCCAGCGGCCCCACGAAAAGGATCTTCTCGGCGTACATGGGCAGCAGCGCCGTGGCCCCGCCGAGGAGCACGGCGAAAAGATCGAGAGTGATCGTGGCGAGGATAGCCTTGGTCGCGAAAACGAAGCGCAGCCCGGAAAACAGATCGCGCAGCGGATGCCCCTCCACCGCGGCCTTTCGCTCCTCCGAACCGGAGCCGACCGGAAGCAGAAAGCCGATGAAGACGAGGCTGCACAAGGCATCGAGCGCATAAACCGTGGCGAAGCCGGCCCAGGCGATAACGAGACCGCCCAGCGCCGGCCCGGAAATGCTGCCGATCTCGAAGAGACTGCTGCCCCAGGTCACGGCGCTGGCCAGCGCCGCGCGCGGGACGAGATTCGCCATGAGCGGTGTGCGCGCTGCCCAGCCAAAGGTGCGCGCCACGCCATTGAGGAGCAGCAGCCCGAACACGAGCGGCGTCTCCGGCCCGAAGACGATGCTCGGGTCGTCTTCGTTGAAACAATGCGCCAGCCAACGCAAAAAAAGCGCGGATCGGTCGAGCAAGGGCCAGTGCGGCGCAGTTCCGCCGCGCAGCGAAAGCCACATGAGCCCCAGCGAAGTCAGGGCGCCGAGCGCCTGGGTGATGATGATGATGTTCCGCCGATTGAAGCGATCGGCGATCTGCCCGGCCGGCAGCGCCAGGAAGATGATCGGGAGAGCGCCGGCCAGGCCGATGAGCCCGAGCGCCGTGGCCGAGTGAGTGTGGAGAAAGACTTCGTAGCTGATCGCCACCCCGAGCATCTGGCGGCCGATGACCGAGATGAAATTCCCCGCGGAATAGAAGCAGTAGGGCCGATGGCGAAAGGCGAGATAGGGGTCCCGTATGGGGGGCGGGACGGGCTTGGCGTGCTCGGGAGGGCCGGACATGGGACGCGCAGACTCGCTGGTCCCGCCGCGCGGCTCAATACCGGAACGAAGCCAAACCCGCAAAACCCGCAATTCGCTTGCACCTCCTCTTCGAGAGCTCTTTAGTGGACGCTCCCGCACTGCATGAGATATCGCACCTACTTGATTTTCGGCGCCCCAGGCGCCGGGAAGGGCACTCAGGGCAAGATCCTCGGGTCGATCCCGCGCTTCTTCCACCTCGCTTGCGGCGACGTTTTTCGATCACTCGATACCCGGACACCCATCGGCCAGGCCTTCATGGAATATTCCAGCCGCGGTGAACTCGTGCCGGACGAGATCACGGTGAAGCTCTGGATGGCCCGCATTGCCGACACCGTGGGCGCGCACACCTTCAAGCCGGACATCGATTCGCTCGTGCTCGACGGCATCCCGCGGAACGTGGAGCAGGCGAAGATCATGGAAGAGATGATCGACGTGAAGAAGGTCTTCCATCTCTCCTGCCCCGACCGCGACGCGCTGGTCGCGCGCATCCGCAAACGGGCGCTGAAGGAAAATCGCTTCGACGACGCGAACGAGGAAACGATCCGCCGCCGCCTGGCGACCTACGAAGCGGAATCCAAGCCGCTCATCGATTACTACGGTCCCGAAAGGACGTTCGACATTGATGCCACCCAGCCGCCGGTGAAGGTGCTGCGGGATATCTTGAAATCCATCACTGAGGATCCCTCGTGAGTGACCGCGCCCAATTTGGCCGCCTGCGGGCGTCGACTCTTTTTTGCGCGGATTGCAAACAGGCCACGCCGGTGCGCGAACGGCTGCTGCTCGTGCTCCCGGAGAAGGAAATCTACGAGTACCTGTGCACCGAGTGCAGCGCCTCGGTGGGCCGGCGGGAAGTCTCCGCAGCGCAACAAGTCATGCGGCGGGAAGCGGCTGGGAATGGTCGCCAGGTGCGGATCCTTTAGGAATTTAGGAGATCGTCGCCTTCATCGATTTCATCGACAATTTCAGGATGAGCCCAAGGGAGCAGATGGCGCCCCTCCTGGGAGCGCGGGCGTCTCGCCCGCCCGGTGCGAAAGCATCTCACTGGACCTCCGCTTTCACACTCAAACGGAGTTCGCTTTGTCAGGAATTCGTTTGCGAACGAGCTGCCGCGCAGTTCGCGCAAAGAGAAACCTTCGTCTTTTCGGATGCTTCCGCACCGGGCGGGCGGGACGCCCGCGCTCCCGGGAGGGGCGCTTCCTTTCGCTCAGCGCCCTTTTATAACTAATTAAGCTCCCATGCGCATCGTCTATCTAGGAACCGGCGACATCGGCGTCCCCACCTTGCAAATGCTCCTCGACTCCCCGGAGCACCAAGTCATCGCGGCCGCCACCCAACCTGACAAACCCGCGGGCCGTCGCATGGAATTGCGCCCCTCGGCCATCAAGACCCTGGCTCTGGAACGCGGGATTCCCGTCTTCCAACCCACCCGCATTCGCCTGCCCGAAGCCGTGGAGCGACTTCGGGCCTGCGAACCCGACGTCATCGTGGTCATGGCCTATGGCCAGATCCTCCCCAAGGCCATCCTGGAAATGCCCAAGGTCGCCTGTCTCAATCTCCACGCCTCGCTGCTCCCGCGCCATCGCGGCGCCGCGCCCATTCAGGCGGCCATTGAATCAGGCGATCGGGAATCCGGCGTCGCGGTCATGTACATGGCCGAGGGGCTCGATACCGGCGACGTGTTGCTCATGAAAGCGCTGCCCATCCGACGACGGGAAACCGGCGGCTCGCTGCACGATCGCCTCGCTGCGATCTCGCCCGGCGCCTTGCGCGAAGCACTCGATCTTCTCGCCGCAGGCCGAGCTCCGCGGGTTCCGCAAAACGATGCGGAAGCCACCTATGCGGCCAAGCTCACTCGCGAACACGGCGAGATCCGCTGGACGGATTCACGCACGACGATCGATCGAAAAATCCGCGCGATGTATCCCTGGCCGTCGGCCTACACCTGGCTCCCGGGACCCGGCGGGCCGGCAAAGCTGAAAGTGTATTCCTGCATCCAGCATCGGCGCAATCAGGGCCAGCCCGGCGAAGTCCTGCGCGCCGACAAGCACGGGCTGCTCGTCGCGGCCGGCGAGGGCGCGATCCTGCTCCGCGATGTCCAGCTCGAGGGCAAGCGCCGCATGCCCGCCAGCGACTTTCTCCGCGGCCATCCGGTGGCGCCCGGCGTCGTGCTTGGAGTTGCCCCTGCTGCCACCACTGCCTGAGTTGCCCATGCCCCCTGCCCCTACCCCGCTCCACGATCACGTCGCCCGGCTTTGCGCCTGCACGCTGTGCCCCAAAATGCATCGGCCGGCCGTCTCCGGAAAACCGGTAGCCAGCAAAGTCCTGCTCGTCGGCCAGGCGCCCGGCAACAAAGAACCAGTCCTCGGTCGACCCTTCGCCTGGACGGCGGGAAAGACGCTCTTTCGCTGGTTTGAGACGGCCACGGGAGTGAGTGAGGCGGAGTTTCGAGATACCGTGTACATGGCCGCCGTGTGCCGATGTTTTCCCGGACGCAATCCGGCGGGCGGCGACCGCGTGCCGGATGATCAGGAAGTCGCCAATTGCTCGCGCTGGCTGGAGGCAGAGATGGAATTGCTCCAGCCAAAACTAGTCATTCCCGTCGGCAAACTAGCCATCGCGCAATTCATTGCTTTCGAAAAGCTTGCGGAAATCATTGGGCAGAAAAAGGCGGTATCCTATCGGGGCTACAAGTTCGACCTCATCCCGCTTCCCCACCCCTCCGGCGCCTCCACCTGGCATCGCATGGAACCGGGCAAGACACTGTTAGAGCAAGGCTTGCAGCTCATCAGCCGGCACCCCGCGTGGAAGACCCGCATGGCGAAGTAGGGCTTCAAGCGCGCTTGCCGCCGCCCGCTGCTTCCGGTTCAATCCCACGGCGAAATTGCCGCGATGAAAAAAGCTCCTCCCTCCTCCGCCAGGAACGGTTCGCAACCCCGCTACAAGCGCCCCGGCCCACCGAAGCCGCCCGCCGCCGATTGGCGCACCACGGATGAAGACGAAATCCGGCGCCGACAGGAACGCGCGGCGGAGGAGCTCCACAAGATCACCAACACCGATTCCGCTCACCCCGTCTTTTCGAATTTCCGCGTCGACTCCCCCAGCGGTCGCCAATACTCGGTCGAGATCCGGGACCTCGAAACCCGCCAGTTTCACTGCACCTGTACGGATTTTCTCATCAATGGCCTGGGCAGTTGCAAGCATGTGGAAGCCGTCCTCACTGCCATCCCACGGCGCAAACGCGCCGACTATCAGATCGCCAAACGCCTCGGCTCCTCCCGCGTTGACATCCTGCCCCGCTCCGGCACGGATCGCCTGGTCGTCGAACGCGGACTGAAGTCTCTCAATCGCCGCGACCGCGCGCTCTTCGACGAGGCCGGCGTGCTGCGCCCGGAAGTCGAATTGGAAACTGCGCTCCAACAGCTCCGCACGAGCTCTGACCCGAATGTGCGCCTGTCGCAGGAAGTCGAGCCCTGGCTGCGCTCCCGCACTCTGGCGCGCGACCGTATTCTGGCGCGCCGCGAATACGAATCCCAAGTCGCCAAAGGCATCGCCCCGGAGAGTGAAACCAAGGCCGTGCTCTTTCCCTACCAGCGCGACGGCATGCTCCACCTGGCTTTTCAGGAGCGGGCCTTGCTCGCCGATGAAATGGGCTTGGGCAAAACCATCCAAGCCATCGCGGCCTGCGCGCTTCTCCATCGCATTGGCCGGGCGCGCCGGGCGCTCATCGTCACGCCGGCTTCGCTGAAAGCCGAGTGGGAGGAGCAGATCCACCGTTTCGTCGATCTCTCGCTGCAACTAGTCTTCGGCACGCGCCGCATCCGGCTCGAGCACTATTCCCGGCCGGACGCGCCCTTCTTCACCATCGTCAACTACGAGCAGGTGCTCAGCGACTCACTGGAAATCAATGCACATCTGCGGCCGGATATCGTCATTCTCGACGAAGCGCAGCGCATCAAGAACTGGGCGACCAAAACGGCCCAAGCCGTGAAACGCCTGGAGAGCCGCTATGCCTTCGTGCTCACCGGCACCCCCATCGAAAACCGGCTCGACGAGCTCCACTCGATAGTTAACTTCCTCGACCCCGCGTTGCTCGGACCGCATTTCCGGTTCAATCGCCAGTACTATATCTTCGACGAAAAAGGCCGTCCCGAGGGCTACCGCGCGCTGGAAGAACTCCGCGCCCGCGTAAAGCCCATCCTGCTGCGCCGCCGCAAGGCCGACGTCGAAACCGAGCTTCCCAGCCGCACCGACCGTAATCTCTTCGTCGCGATGACGCTGCGCCAGCGCGACGAATACAACGGCCACGCTCAGACCGTCCTCAAGCTCATCCAAACCGCCAAACGCCGCCCGCTCACCAAAGACGAGCAGGACAAGCTCATGATCAATCTGGCGATGATGCGCATGATCTGCGATACCGCCGGCATCCTTTCCAAGAAAGACGAAGACTGCCCGAAGCTCGACGAAATCGCCCGGCTGCTGGAGGAATGTTTGTCTGATCCCGAGGTCAAAGTCATCGTCTTTTCCGAATGGGAACACATGCTCGACCGCGTGCGGCGCTGGCTCGTCGAGTCGAATATTAGCTATGCCTGGCATACCGGCAGCGTGCCGCAAGCCCGGCGGCGCAATGAAATCATGGCCTTCCGCACCGACCCGGATTGCCGCGTCTTCCTGAGCACGGACAGCGGCGGCGTGGGGCTGAATCTGCAATGCGCGAGTGTGGTCATCAATTGCGACCTGCCGTGGAACCCGGCCAAGCTGGAGCAACGCATCGCGCGGGCCTGGCGCAAGAACCAGCTTCGCGCTGTGACCGTGGTTAACTTCATTGCCGAAGACAGCATCGAGCACGGCATGCTCGCCACCCTGGCGGCGAAAAGAGATCTTTCCGAGGGGCTGCTCGACGGCATCGGCGACCTCGGCAAGGTCACGATGAGACGCGGGGCCGACGCCATGCTCACGCGCCTCCAGCAGGTCCTGTCCCCCGCGCCTCCTCCGGCGCGCGATTTGCCGCCGGCCCGCGTCATGCCGCCGGCGGATCCCTCGGCCGCCTTCGCCAAAGAATCGCAAACCCGGCTGGGATCCGCGCTCACTGCGCTCAACGAAGTCTTCCTACCGGACTCCAGCACCGTGCTTCTCGCGGTAGTCAAAGACGACGCCAAGACCCACGCCACGCGCCTCCGCGCTGATCTGGACAAGGCTGCCTGGCGCGACCAGAAACCCGAAGTCGAAGTCCTCACCGAAGCGGACTTCGCGCTGCTCCAGCGGTTGGCAAAGCTTGGCGTGGTCACACTCAATCAACGCGCCGTGCGCCGCCTGCTCGCCGAGGATAACATCGCGCCCGAGCCTCTCAGCGCGGAGGATCGAGCCCTGGCCGATGCGCTGCGCGACAAGGCCCGACGGAAAGCCCGCGCCGCGCGCACCATGGCTGCGGAAAGTCTGATCGAAGAAGCCGCCGCCACGCTCATCTCCGGCGCCCTGCAACTCGCGCGCGCCTGGGCGGTCGAGCAGCGATGGAAAGAGCCGGCGGGTTTCGATGAAGCGCTCTCCGGTCCGTATATAACTCTCTGGGGCGGGTCACTCGCGGGATTGAAGACACTCACCGGGGACCTGACCCAGGAATGCTTCCCGGTGCTCTGTGCGGATATCGAAACCAAGTCTACGGCAAACAAGTAATTCTCCAGCGCCAACGGCGCGTTCTATATTAGGCGCCTAGGCCGTAGCCCCGCGACTGCGGGACCTAGGTCCGCGCTAAAAGCGACCAAGCGCCAACGGCGCGTTCCATCCAAGTCAGCGGAGACCCAGCTCCAAAATGTTAAATAGCTCCAGCGGCACACTGCTTCGCAGCGCCTGTTTGGCCAAATGAGTTCGATCATTCGTTGACGCGAAGCGTTAGCGGATTTGGTTGGAACGCGCCGTTGGCGCTCGACCGCTTTTATGTGGCAAACCTAGGTCCCGCAGTCGCGGGACTACGGCCTAGGCACCTAATATAGAACGCGCCGTTGGCGCTGAATCGCCGCTGCGCCCGAAGTCTTGCGCCGAAAATTGGCCAAACTCCAGGCGTGCGCCCCCGCGTGTGAGCGGGGCGCGCTGGGCAACAACTGCCACCCCCGCCCCCCTTACTCCACAAACGGAATCACATGCAGCGAGGCCCCGGTGGCTGCCAGCCTCCGTCGAAACACCTTGTCTCCATTTGTGATATATAGCCACTGGCGATCGCGTCCCGAGAACGTGCAGTTGGTCAAAGGCTTGTTAGGCTGAGGCGCGGGCAGCACTCCGCAAAGCCGCCCGATCGGATCGAAGATCTGAATCCCCAGCGAACTGGCCACGTAATACCGCCCGTCGCTGTCGACACACATGCCGTCCCCACTGGCCGTCGGCTTATACGGCGGCGGCTCGTTGAACTTGAATTCGCCCTTCGGATCGATCGGCCGGCGCATGGTCATATACGGCGCCTTGCCGGCGAGGCTTCCATCGGGCTGCACGGCAAAGGTCCAGACATTGTACCCATGGTAATCCGACACCGCCAGCGTCCCGCCATCTGGCGAAAGCGCGAGGCCGTTCGGACCGGCGATGCCCGTATCGACTGCGCGAACGGCTTTCGTTCTGGGATCGTAGTACGAGACCTGATGCTTGCCCGTTTCCGTGAAATAAATGCCGCCTTCCTTCGTCACGGCAAGATCGTTGGGCTCGACGTTATCGGCCAGAACCGTGACATCCGGCGTGGAAGCGGGTGTGCTTTCGTCGCTCTTCCACGTGAGTACGATGAGCCGTTTCTTCGATCCCTGGCACGCATAGATATGCCCGGGCGTCACTTTCAGGCCGCTGCCGGCTTCATTTGAAGCCTGCGCTTTTTTCCCGTCGAGATCGATGCGGTAGATCGTGTTTGTCTTGAGATCGGAGTAGAAGAAATTGCCCTCCTCGTCCGTGCACGGTCCGTCGGCAAAGCCGATGTCTTCCGCCACCCGCTGCCAGCCTTCACCGGGAATGAGCAGCTTCAGCAGCGTGAGATCGCCGCTGAGATCGTCCTTCGTGTTAATCTCGGGATGCGCCTCTTCCTTCCGCCAGAGCCACTTCACGGCGTCGGGAAAGATCGAGCCGCCGCGATCCGAGTTGTGGCCGTAGCCTTCGGAAAAATCCAGCTTCACGTCATAGCCCATGTAGCCCAGCGCGGAATTCATCTGCTGATTCGCGATCGGCCAGTTGCCGAAGGGATTGTCCAAATCGCCCGAGCTATCCTGAAGAAAGACGCGGATCGGCTTTGGCTCGGTCTTGCGGATGAGCGAGGGGTAGGCATTCCCACCGCGCAGATTCACAAAGCTGCCCACGCTGGAGAAGACCTTGCGAAAGTCCTGGGGCCTTTCCCAAGCGACCGTGAAGGAACAGATGCCGCCTGAGCTCGCCCCCGCGATCGCACGCTTCTCCGGATCATGCGAAAGCGGCCATTGCTTCTCGACTGCTGGGAGAATCTCTTCGAGCAGAAACCGCGCGTAGCGGTCGCCGAGGGAATCGTATTCCAGCGAACGATTGCTGTTTTTCCAGGCGCTGTCGGGTTTCGGCTTCGCCGCATCCTGGCCAGGATCAAGGAAAACCGCCACCGTCGGCGGCATGTCGCCACGCGCGATGAGGTTGTCGAAGACCGCCGGCACCCGCCAGTGACCTTTCGGATTCACGTAATCGTGGCCGTCCTGAAAGACCATCACCGCCGCCGTGCCGTCGGGCTTGTACTGCGCGGGCACATACACGGACCAGTCGCGAACCGTATTGGCGAAGATCTGCGATTCCCACGGCGGCATTTTCGTGACCGTGCCGTGCGGATTCGCCGCCTGCTCTTCGGCGTCGGGGTGGAGCTGCCAGCCGTCGGCGGCAGTGGCATGGAGTGCGAAAAGGCTGGCGAAGGCGAGGGAGAGAGACAGGGCGCGCATCGGGAGATGAGGAGAGATTGAGGAGGGCCGCCGGCGATCCGCCGGCTCTTGGAAGGAGTGTTTTAGCCGGTCCTTCGTTAGGAACTCAATCTCGGCGGTGAATTTCTGGTGTCGCATTGGCGAGCGGCGAACGGAATGGGAGGAATAGGAAGTATGGGAAGAATGGGAGGGAGATTTTGCGACCGGGCCTCCGCGTCAGGCGGCTCCGCCGGACCCTTTCTCTCGGCGGCAAAGCAGCCCCACTGCGACCGCCGCCAGGACCACCGCGCGCAGACACGCAAAGGTCGGCGATTCCAAAAAGTCCGCTGCAGCGCTCCCTGGACGAAGGCCCACGAGGCTCAAGTCGAGGCACCCACAGGCAATCGGCAACCCTCGCGCCCACGCCTGACCGCTGGCATATGCGAAGGCCGCAAAAAGCACGGCCGCCCAGGCGAGCGCGGCCTTGGACTTGCGATCCGCCAGCAGCGCCAGGCCGCAAAGCAGCTCCATCCAGGGAAGGATGATCGCCACAAGTTTCAGCACGATCTCCGGCAGCGGCAGCCGATAGGCGAGCAGCGCGGTGAAAAACTCCTGCAAATTCGCGAGCTTGCCCAGCGAAGCCCAGACCAGGATCAAGCCGACGAGCAGGCGCAGCGCCGTTCCCCAGCGAAACTCCAGGGTCAATTTCACGGCTGACCTCCCGTCTTCACGGCATCCTGGCCCTCGGCCGCCAGCCACTCGGCATAGCCGCCTGGCATTTCGCGCACGTCTGTGTAGCCCTGCTCTCCGAGCAGCGCCGCTTCCTGACGCGCAATCGCGCACTGTGCGGCGGCGCAATAGATCACCAGCGGCGTATTCTTCGGATATTTTGCCGCCAGTTCCCCGATCTTTTCGGACACCAGACGAAGCGGCAGCGAGATGGCGCCGGGAATGTGTCCGGCTTCATAGGCCAGCGAATCGCGCCCATCCAATACCACAACCTCCTGCCGCTCCAGCAGCGGTTTCACCTCGCTCCATTTCAGCCCTGCCGGACTTTTGCGCGGAGCCTCGCCAGCATGATCATTTACTCCCCCGGAAACGATATCCGCGGTGATGGTTTCATTGAATAAGTCTGGATCCGGCAATTCAACTGTTGGCGTGGAAATGTGTGTCGCGGCGACCTCGGAGACGGGCTTCGTGGAATCCGCCAGAGCCGGAGCCCCGTGCCAACGAACCCCAAGCGGACTGGACGTATTGTAGGCTAGGCCGAGCGCCACGGCGGCGATAGGCAGGAGCGCGGCTTCGCGAAGGAATTTGGCGTTGATCACGGCTTCCCCTCTCCTGCTTCGGACGAAAGTTGTTTGTTAATCTCCGACTCGAAGTCAGCCGAGGAATGCGCGCCGACGATCTTCAGGCCTGTGACTTTGTCGCCCTCCACTTTGCCGAGGACAAAGGTTGGCGTCGAATCGATGCCCGCCGCATTGGCCTCCTGCGCCTCCTTTCGAACCGCGGCGGCGGTGTTAACATCCGCCGCACACTGGTCGAGTGGCGCCGCCTCGAGCCTCGCCGCCTGCGCGATCTGCGCCATCGCTTCCGGAGTGAGCGCGCCATTCGCCGCCAGGAGACGTTCGCGCATCTCCCAATATTTCCCCTGCGCGCCCGCGCAAAAAGCCGCGCGCGCCGCCGCCTCGGCATTCGCGTGCATCGGCAAGGGCAGATTGCGACTCACGATCCGGAGCTTGCCTTGGTCCACATAGTCTCGCTTCAAGATCCCGAAGACTTCGTTTTCAAACTTTATGCAATAGGCGCATTGGAAATCGGTGAACTCCACCAACGCAAGCGGCGCGTCTGGCGAGCCCAGCGACGGCGCGCCGGCGATGGAGACGGTTACGATTTCCGGGGCCGACGGACGCGCCCCGCCCGCATTATTTCCCGATAACAAAGCGTGAATCTCATGCAGCTCGGCAAGTATGGCCGCGCCTTGATCGCCGTCGACCTTGGCGTGGTCCGGACGCTCGTCACTGAGCGCCACATCGGGGCCAACCAAGGACCAGCCGCGCCCTTCCCGCTGAAACCAGATCCGCAGCTTCGCCGGGGTCTTTCCACCGAGCGCGGTTTCCGGGATCGCCGGCGCCTGCGCTGAGTCACCCAGCCTTACCGCATACGCGCCGTTGCTTACGCTCAGGGGAATTTCGCTCGAAGACCAGACCACCGCGGCGTGCTCATCGACGAGGGCAAACTTGAAGCGACCAATTCCATCTACGTACCCGCCGCTCACACTGATGCGCCCGCGGTAATTGATCACCCCGGCCGACACCTGGCTCAGGCAAGCAGCCACGCATGCCAGACACGCGAGAAGCGCTTTCATGAGGGCATGTTTGTAAAATCCATTTTGGCGATTCCGCGGATCTTTTGCCGCTGGGCTGCGTTGCTCATCACTCCGAGATTACGTCAATGAAACCGCCAGCTATTGGCACTGACTGTTCACGCAGGTCTGATTCCCCGGGCAGACATTGCCACAAGCCCCGCAGTTGTTTTTGGAATTCGTGAGATTTGTCTCACAGCCATCCGGCAGAGTGCCATTGCAATTGCCGAAACCCGCGTTGCACGAAATCGTGCACGCGCCATTCGAACAGGCCGGAGAGCTACTGGGTCTTGTCGGACAGACGTTCCCGCAACCATTGCAGTTATTCGGGTCCCCCTTCAAATTTGTCGGGCTGAGATTCACGCCCGTGAGCGTCTGCCCGGCCGCCACGGTGACCTGCGTCGCCGTCTCCGACCCGTCGGAAGCGTGGGCGACGATCGTGTAAGTCCCCGGCTCCATGAGCGTGAGCTGGTAAGGATAGCCGGCCGACTGATTCCCCACATAGGCCAGCGAATTTGTGCCCCGCACATAGACAAAGGTATGCGTGGGATCGCCGCCGCAGGTCGTAACCGCGCCGCTGATCTTGCACAGACCCAGCGCCGCGTTGCCGACCGTCCCCGCCGTGACGTGGGCGCCATCGAGATTGGTGACCGATGCGCCGTCGCCGTAGTAGGCTGCCGCCACCACCACTCCCTGCACCAGGGTGTCGCCATTCACTTCCAGTTTCGCCGTCGGGTTGCCCGTGCCGATCCCCACCGCCCCGCCTGCGGCGATCACAAACCGGTCATCGGCCACGCCGGTTTCCGTAAAGGCCAGGTTCCCGTTGGGTCCTTCCAATTGCATGTGCCACTTTTCCGCGCCGACGCTGTTTTCCAGCATCATGAGCGTGGTATTGCCGTTGGGGACGCCGTTGATCACGACCGGCGTGCCCTGAAGCGTGAGGGTGAAGCGGAGATCCGGGTCGTTCGTGCCGATGCCGACGTTGCTGGAAAAAGTGGCCGTCGTCGCCTGCAAGGGGCCGCCGCTCACATTGTCCACGTCTATTTCCAGCGTGGCCGCATAGCCGGAGCCGGGCCCCTCCTTGGCGCCGAGCAGGGCGTTGACCATTCCGTCGGGCGACGAAATGACAAAGCCATTATCCTGAATCGCCCCGCTCACCCAGTTTTGCACCTCGGGTGTCACATCGATGGCCACAAATTGTTTGGCCACGACCGAAGCCGCGGGGATCTGGGCAAAGTTGGCCGCATAACCCGGCTCCGCCACGAGGGCGCCGTCAAAAGTTTCCGCCCAGGGTGTAGTGACGACACTCACATCGAGTTCCCCCGGCTTCGTCACCGTGGGAAAGTAAAGCGTGAGTCGCGCCCCGGTCACGATCGCGCCGGAAAGTTGCGCCGCCGCGTCGAACTGCACAAAGGCCGAATGGCTCTTCGAAACATACAGGCTCCCCGTCCTTCCGGCGGCCTTCGTCACAAAGCGTTTGGTCACCGTGGGATTCTTGCCGTGGCTGAAATCCAGCGTGCTGTAAGTATCTCCCGTGGGATACAGCGTGATCGCCTTCGCCGAGAGCGTGAAGGCCAGGAGCAGCGCCAACAGCCAGCCGACCGCCATAGGCAGCCTCCGATTCGCGCGCATGGGTAAAACGATGGATTTCATGGGGCGTCTTCGCAGCGTGTGTTTTTAAAAAGAAAGGGGTGTCCCTGTGCGAACCCGGCGAATCGCACCGACAAATCGGAGCGCTTCCCAAACCACCGCCATCTATGCCGAGTCACGCACCCAACGACAAGCGTATAACCAATTTCGCCACCAAAGCCGAAACGCCGGGCACAAGGCTGGTTTCGAGGATAGGAAGAATGAGAACAATGGGAGGGATGCAACCTACCCCGAAACCAATTGCAAGGCTACGTCGCCATTGGTCGACGTTGAGAGGGTGGTGGAAGTCGAGGTGGAAATCTTCACGCCATGGATCGAGACACTGCCAAAGCTCTTGCTCTCGAAGCCAAATTGATCGCCCGCCGCTGGCGTTCCCGCCACGATGCCTTTGATCACGATGCTGGCGATCCGCGCCACGCTATTGCTGACGTGGCCGATGATGAAATCATTGCCTTCGCCAAAGCCGCTCGCGCCCACGGCTTCCTGCACGCCGGCAATGAGATCGCTGGCGATCCAGTCGCCGCCCACCGTCACCGCTCCGATCTGAGCATTGCCGTTCTGCGGATGCGCCGCGAGATTGTAGCCGGCCAGAATCTGGGTCTCCTGCACGCGTCCGCCGACGCTGATCTTGCCGATTGCCACATCCCCCGCGACTCCGGCAGCGCCCCCGGCCGAAACGAGCGGTTTGGTGACGCTGCCCGTCGAACCGATCGAGCCCGTGATACTCCCCTTTACCGTGAGGAAGCCGAGATCGGTCCCTGCTTGGATGGCGCCATTTACGAAAAGACCTCCGGCGCCGCTGACCGAACCGGCGATGATGGATCCGCCGATCGAAACGCCGGCAATCCGGCCTCCGCTATTGATCGCGCCGGAAAAGGCCACGAAAGCGGTGGTCCCCAGCGGCACACTCCCCCCCTGCAAATTGTGGCCGATAGTTACGAGCCCCAGATCCGCATTGGCGCCGATCTCGCCAGAGTCGTTGCTCGCCCCGCCGATGAGGGAGCCGCCCAGCGTCACGCTGGCGATGGTGGCATTCGAAGTGATGCGCCCGCCGTTGACGTCGTGCACGATTTTCACCGGCCCGAGATTGCCGTTGCTCGTAATCGCTCCGCAACCGTCGTCGGTCTGACCGGGTCCGCCGAAAAGCGATCCGCCTATATTCACCCCCGTGAGAGTCCCGCCGGCGGAGACAATGCCGGCGGAAGCACCGGCGCCGCCCCGGATATCTCCACCGATTTTGACCAGGCCCATATTTCCACCGCTGAAAATTATCCCAGTGTTTTGTGTGGCGGCGTTCAGCCCGCCAGTGAGAGAGCCGCCGAGCGTCACGCCCGCGAGCGTGCCGTTGGCCTCGATTTCACCGCTTTGCGAGCCATCGCCTCCCGTCATGTTATGGCCGATTTTTACCAGCCCCATCGGTTTGTCGTCCGCCGTGACAAAGATTTTCCCCGAGCCATCTCCGGTCCCGCCCAGGAGCGAACCGCCCACCGTCACACTTCCCATCGCTCCCAACGATTCGACAAAGCCGGTCGCAGATCCGCTGCCTCCGCGAATGTCGTGGCCGATCGTCACCGGCCCCATATCCAGCACGCTCTTGATCGCGCCGTCGAGTTTCATCGCGCCGCCCAACAGCGAACCACCGATGGAAATACTGGTCAGCTTGCCGCCGGCGATGACCGTGCCGGCCATCCCTCCGGAACCACCAAAGACATCGTGGCCCACCGTCACCGGCCCCAGATCGCCCGCGCTCTGGATCGATCCCGCGCTGCCGCCCACGCCGCCAATGAGCGAGCCGCCGATGCTCACCCCGGCGATCTTGCCCGTGCTCGTAAAAATCTCGCCGCTAAAGTCTCCGGCGCCGCCTTGCACATCGTGACCGATCTTTACGAGCCCCAGGCTCCCGGTGGAGATTTCGCCATTGTTCGTCGCCGCGCTATTCGTCCCACCGATGAGCGAGCCTTTGATCGTGATGCTGCCGACATTTCCCGTAGCGCCGATCGATCCATTCTCGTTTGAAGCTCCGTCGCCGCCCCGCACGTCGCCGCCGATCGTGACAAAACCGATGTCTCCATTCGCGGCGAAGATGGTCCCCGCGCTCGGTCCATCTCCACCGATGAGCGATCCGCCCACACTCACCCCAGCGATCGAGCCGCCGGTCACGATCGATCCGGCATTCAACCCAAAAGAGCCGCCGACCACATTATGCCCGATCTTCACCAGCCCGATATTGCCGCCGGTGTTGCAGGAAATCTCGCCCGCGTGCGGATTCGAGCCGCCAACCAACGAACCGCCGACCGTCACATTGCCGAGATCCCCATGGCTCGCGCCGGTCCCGCCGGCGCGAATGGCCCCGCTTTCCCGCGCCGCTCCGCCCAGGATGTCGCCGCCCACCGTGACATTCCCCATGGCTCCATCGGCCCCGATCCGGCCGGAACTCACGCCACTGCCGCCGACGATCGAGCCGGCGATCTGCACATTGCCGATCGCGCCCAGCGAGCCGACGGCCGTCGTGATCTCTCCCGACGCTTGTCCGCTGCCGCCACGGAGATCGCCGCCAATCTTGACCGGCCCGATCGCTGCATTCGCAACAATCGCGCCGCTGGCAGCCGCCGTGCCGCCGACCAGCGACCCGCCAAGAGAAATGGAGCCGATCGCCGTGTGCTGAGTCGTCATCACCGTCAGCGCCGCCTCGAAATCCCCCGCCACGCGAAGGGTTCCGAGGGAGCCGTTTAGCGTCTCGAAACCGCCACCGCCACCGCCCTGCGAACCCTCTCCCATAGTGTACGCCGACAGCCTCTTCAGCGCCAGCGCCGCGCCGCCGCTGCCACAGCTGATCGAGTCGAGATCGCCCGCCACCGTGATCGCGCCAAAATCATTCGAGCCGCCATTGAAGAATCCGACATCGGCAAAGCCATCGCCGCCCGCGACCTTCTTCACCGTAAAAGTGACGCTCGCCCCATGAAACGAAAGATCCGAGAGATCCATCGACACCAGACGCCCACTCGTGCCGTTGGTCAGCACAATCGGCGCAGTGGCGATATTCCCGGCCGTCGACTTGATCGTCACCTTATCCCCATCAACGTCGGTATAAGTAAAAACCGAAGCCGGCGCGATGCGGGACTCGAGCCGCTCGATGGCGTGGAAATGGCGAAGCCGAGCTCGAAGAGCGCGAGGAGAGGCGACAGTCATGGCAACTAGTTTTCCAGAGTGAGAGTGAGAACGGATGGCAAAGGGTCCCTGCGCGAGCCCGGCGACGCGCGCCAACGAATCGGCGTCATCCCGCCCGCGCCATGTATGCTCAGTCGCGCCTTCCACGACAAGCGCATAAGGAAATGGGGCGCCATAGGCGCTGGGGCGGTTTTCAACCGCCTACTGGAGTTTGGCTATTTTTGCAAGGTGAGCGCAGGCTCGAAGATTGGCCGCACTCTCACGCTGACCTGCCGACCCCGCGGACACCCCCGCCATGCGAATTGGAAATTCGCTCCTCAGTGCGTGACGAATCTGGAGATTCGTCACGAGCGCACATAATATGCGCGCGCTTGGACGGTTGAAAGCCACCCCTTGTCACTGGCTTTCCGCGCCATTTACATGGCCGGGACAGGAACCACGTCCCGCAAACACTCCATCTTGGCGTTGCCACCGCACTCATGCCGACGCCACAAAAAGCCCACCGTTCCCCACCGCCCACCCCTCCGCCTCAAACACCCCGGTGACAAACTCCGGCAACCGTCGCCCGATCCGGATCGCCGCCCCGCGCGCATGCGCCGTGAGTTCGCCTTCTTCCGCCCCGTCCGCTCGGAAATAACACCCCCAGAAAAGATCCACTTCCGCCGCGGTCACCGTCGCCCCATCGCGACCGTAGTGCTCCCAGATCGCCGAAAGAATCCGCGCCAGACTATGTCGCACTTGTCGCGAACAGCGAAAACTTCGCGCCGTCTTCTCCGGCGCCCACCCTAGCCGCAGTGTAAACGGGGTCGGCAAGCGCAGCAGTGATCGCCTCTCCCAGCGTTCCGTCGGCTCGCCATCTGGCCCCCACTCGATCGCCCCAAAGAAGCGATCATGATCCTTCGGCCCCGGCCACTTCTGCCGCTGCAATCCAAGCAAGGCTGCGCCTGCGCCCAGCCCTCTATTCCTCTCATTCATTTTCCAAATCATAATGAATCACAGCGTCGTTCGCTTCCCTACCCGCGGCGGCGCGGCTGCTTCCTCCGTTCCTCCGCTGCCCGCGCGGTCTCACTGCCCCGTATAAATTCCCCCTGAAACATCCGCTCGAGCAACCAAACTGCAGCCCGCTGCCGCCCCGAATTTCCCTCTTCCCCGTCATCCAGCATCCGTTTGATCAGCTCACTTTGGAACTGACAAAGCGCCGCCTCCACCGCCCTTGCAAAGGCGGGACGGTGACGTCGATTTTCCGAACCATCCTCATTCCACGCCTGCTTCCACCCTTCCATTTTGGCGCGCGTCCACCCCGCCCTCGCGCACGCCAGCCGGATCCGGCCCGTCTCCCTCAACTCCGTAAAAAACCGCTCTACCGCCGCCTCCTCCTGGGGCGGCAAACCATACCCCGAACGTTTCTTATCCCCCTCGCCCGCGGAAAGCGGCAGCTCGCCAACTAATTCATTTTCATTCATTGTATTCATAGTCGTTAACAAAATCCGGAGAATCCGGCAGGCCTAGTAAAACAGTGCACGCGGGACTCGGCTCCCTGCCGGGTCCGCCGCGTGCTCGAATTCTCCCTCGGCTAACATTGGCAGATTGATGCTGCTTGCATAAGGGCGCCAGCTCTTTCAGGGTAACATTTCTTATTTCTGCACGCGCGGTCGATAACTCGTGAGCGCAAATAATCCATGAGATTCGCTGAAGCCTCTCGAACTCGCCTCCAGAAGAGTGGGCACGAGGTCCGGGTGAGAAGCCGGGCTCGGGTTCGAACCGATCTCAACTGACCCCTTCCGAAAGCGGTACAGGACTACCGCACTCCAAAACCTGGCGGCGTTGAGGCGCTCCGCGCGAGAGCCACGCGGGCGTGTTGTAATGGCGCCTCGTTAGGGTTCCACGTTGCCAAAAGGTTAGTTGTGGAAGACTTGCGCCTTTGTCGGGGCACGGTTTTCCAGCAGTGCCGCGGAGCCCTGGCGCGTCGTAAATAACTTGCGTAGGGTGAATCCTTCTCAACCGGCCCAATCCGAAAGCGGTACAGAACTACCGCACTCCAAAACCTGGCGGCATTGGGGCGCGCTGCGTGGGAGCCACGCCGGCGCGTTGCACGACGACTTCGCAGAATGGGAAGTATGCGAATAATGGGAAGTATGGGAGCGACTGTGGAGCAGACGTTCCAAGGATTTTCCCTCTCATTCCCAAAGTTAGCGAAGCGCTTTGGGAACGCCGCCTCTCCCCGAAACTCTGTTTCCTCCGAAACCTTCACCGTGCAGCAAACGTCCCATGGATTTGGAGCGTGGTTTTAAGTCACTATCGATGGCGATAATGATCTAAAAGCACGCCCCAAAGTACGGCTTGGTTTAGTGGGAAGGTAAGGCCCAGTAAGCCGTAGTTTGGGACGTTTTGCTTTTTGCAAACGTCTCAATACTGTGGCAACTAACCCGTTTTCACGGTTGTTGCCTCTTCAAGTTGTCAAAGAACAAACCTCAGATGAACTGAGGGTACTCCCCCGGGGGGGAGTGAGTGTGTGTATGTGTGTGTGCGGGGCCGGCTCTCTCCCACCTCGTGTTCACGGTATCGCTATGGCCGATCGGCAAAAATCCATTTCA
>OUNM010623723.1_pt1 | contig 52915 bp, 38 predicted proteins | sample 1769961 | NCBI WGS metagenome assembly OUNM01 (sample SAMEA3914820, study PRJEB12502) | metagenome | biome: forest; material: soil | place: USA | collected 2012-03-12 | depth 0.3 m
CAGCGGAAATCGCAGGCCGTCGCAGCGCGCTATCAAGTTCTGAGGGCAACGTTCTCGAATCGCCTCCTCCCGGGCATTTTGGCCAGCTCGTTTTTTCAACCGAAAAAGCGAGTTCGCCAAAATGCCCGAAAGGCAAGTGAGACGAAAACGCTGCCCGTGAGAAGTCCGAGCGTGGAGCCGGCCGGCCATCGTATTCATCTGCGATCGTCCAAAATCTCCAACGTCGGGACTGCTCTTCAAGAGAAGCGATCTCGAGACACCGCACGTTCTTAGGCGAGCATAGGGTGTGTTTGCAAACACGTCCCAATATGCCCGCCCGGACCGAACCACCCTCGTTGCGGCGTTCTTCGGCTTCCCCGGCCTGTTTCTCAGTTTCGCACGGCGAGACTGAAGTGACAGTGGTGGGAGAATGCTGGCGTACACACATCCAACCACACACCACCGTCCTGCGGGACGCCCCCTGGTTCATCCAGGGTTTCGTTCTTTGACATTTTAAATCAGCATGAAGCGCCGCTTTCCGGCGACGCTTTGCGCCACACTCCAACGATGGCCTCCTGCAAAGGAGAGCCCCAATGCCCTCTCGCGGTTCTTTGCGGAACTGCGTAGCCTGGCATGGATTTTGAACTGACAAAGCGGGAGCAAGCTCCCGCGCTCGAAATTGGCCAAATGCCAGGGGCGGCTGGAACCCATCCCTTGCCCCCTTTGGTGACATCGATGTTATCTCGCGCCATCAACGGCGAGAGAGTTAGGAAATAACAGACATTGACTCAAGCCCCGGGAGACTTTGACATATCGGTACCCGCGCGTTTCTGTTGCGTCCCGCGACGCCCGCCAAATACGTGACGGTGAGTGGCCCACCAATAAGTCACAATTCCCCAAAGGAATATCTTTCCGAGCAGATAGCCGAGGGCCAGCCCTTGGGTGGCAACACTAACGGAGTCATACAACATGAAGAACGATCCCTCCGCGGTGAATCCGGCATAGAGGAAGAGCAGCACCCAGCCCAGATACCACATCCAAATCGTCCGCTTCTGGAGGCCAATGCTGAAGAGAAAGCAAAGCGCCGCGAAAATGAAATAGGGAGCGTTCTCCATGGTAACTGACGAAGGCTACAACGATCAGGGGATGGGCTCGGCCGGCTCGGCAATCGATGGGGCTTCGGCTTCGCCGGGCGCCTCCGGTTCGGCAGCAGGGAGGCGCACTGTGACCTCCAGCCCATGCGGCTCCACGTTACGGGCGGAGACGGAGCCGCAACACGTTTCGATACAGGTCTTAACAATCGTCAACCCCAACCCCATGCCGCCCGTAGCGCGGGTGCGGGAGGCGTCCAGCCGGTAGAAGGCGTCGAAAATGCGGCCGAGTTCTTCCTCGGGGACGCCGGGGCCGGAGTCGGCGACACTGAGGGCGACGTCTTTGCCGGCGGACTGGCCGCGGATCACGATAGCCGAGTCGGCGCCGGCGTGGCGCAGGGCATTGCGCAGCAAGTTAGAGATGGCCCGGATGAAGAGTTCGCGGTCGGCGGCGACAGTGAGGCGGGCGGGGATTTCGACGCGCAGATTGGCGCTTTCGCCCCATTCGCGAACAACGACTTCCTGGATGGCGGCGGCGACGTTGACGGGCTCGAGGTGGACGGCGGCCGGGCCGAAGGTGGCTTTGGAAAAGGAGAGGAGTTCGTTAACCATGCCGGCGATTTGCGCGGCTTTGGCGACGGCGGAGCGGGCGTATTTCTCCTGCTCGGGGCCGGCGTGTTGCTCCAGGATGGCCAGGGTCATTTGCAGGTGCGCGAGGGGGGAGCAGAGTTCGTGGGCGATGTCGCCGAGGAAGCGTTTCTGGCCGGTGACGAGGCTGTCGAGGTGGCCGGCCATTTGGTTGACGGCTTCGCCGAGTTCACCCAGTTCGTCGGAGCGTCGGGTGACGACGCGCACGTCGAAGCGTCCGCCGGCGATGCGGCGGGTGGCCTGGGTCATTTGCGCGATGAAGCGCGTGATGCCGCGCACGAGGGGCAGCCAGAAGAGGAGGGAGAAGACGACCGCGCCCAGGAGCAGCCAGAGCCAGGGCTTCGGGTCGAAGATGAGGCCGCCGCCGCTCACGGAGTGCGAACGCGCGACGAGAATGACCCGCATGGGGTCGCCGGTCTGTGGATTGTCGATCCGCGCGCTGCTCATGAGCCAGTATTGCGTGGGATCGGTGGTGCGCATGAGCGCGCGGAGGGGCGGGCGCCAGCCGCGGAAGGGACGCTCGAGCGGACGCTCGGCGGGGTTTGCAAGCGCGGGTTTGGCGGAATTGGCGGGGGTGGCGGCGGCAGGAGTTGAGGAATCGGATGGACGGCGGCGTTGGGGGCCTTCAAGGATGCGATCGCGGACGGCTGGCGGGAGGTCAACGACATCACCGACGAGGTGATTGGCGGCATCGTCGAAGAGGGTGAAGCGGACGTGGTAGGCCTCGCTGTAGCGGTCGACGATCTGCTGCCATTCGTCGGGCGGGGTGGTGTTCAGTTCGCCGGCGATGAGGTCCCGCACGGATTCGATGCGGGCTTGCGCGCCGCTGGCGAGAAACCAGTCGAGGGTGAAATTGAATTCCGCGGTGAAGAGGAAGGCGAAGACGGCGGCGAGCAGGACGGCATTGAGGAAGAACCAGGCCAGGATTTTGGCGTAGAGCGGGAGCCGGAAGCGCAGGTTCATGGGGTGAGTCGGATTTGGGGCGATCGGCGCGTCCTGCTTTTGCGGAGCGCGTCGGGTTCCAGCACCCCTGCCGGGGTGCAGTCGCTGGTTGTATGCATACCGGGGGTGTTACCCCCGGCTACATTACGGCAGCCCTCCGGGCTGCGGGGACGCCGACGGCGCGCGACAGGAGATCGGCCAAATTTATGTCGCGTGGTGCAACAGAAGTCCCCCGAGGCTGACAAGTCCGGGGACAATGCCGCGAGGTCTTGTGCGGTGGTCCTGCACCGCTTTCGGAGTGGGCAAATTGAGGGGGGTGCAAATCGAGTGAACTCGTCACAGTGGGACGTGGTCTCTCGCGTCCGGGTGGCCTCTGCAATCCTATAAGGTAAGAAGCCGTGATTGTCAGCGCGACTGCACAAGGCTTGTTTTTTCGCGGCCCACGGGAACGAGCGAGCGGTAACACCGCCAAGACGCCAAAACCAATGCCCACCGCGGACAGGGCACTCGAATTGCATCGATCTCAACCTGCCCCCTCCAAAAGCGGTGCAGGACCACCACACTCCAAAACCTCGCGGCATTGCACCCGGATTTGTTAAACTGGCCACTTTGAATTCACTCGGCTGCCGGATTGATGAGCACATACCCCACAGACCGGATCGTCTTAATGAACCGCGGCTCCTTCGGATCATCCCCCAGCTTGCGCCGCAGGGACCAGATGTGGACGTCGATGGAGCGGTCCAGGCCATCGTAGCTGCGCTCCGCGACGGCTTCGATGAGCTGCTCGCGGGATTTCACCCGGCCGCGCGCCTGGGCCATGCTGGCCAGCAACTCGAATTCCAGCGAGGTGAGGCGCAGGGGTTTGCCCTCCAGCGTGGCGGTGCGGAGGTCGAGGCGGATGCAGAGCGGGCCGGCGTGCAATTCGTGGGCGTTGGGCGTCTCGGCGGCGGCTGCCGGGGCTTCGGCGGAAGCGGCGACGCGACCGACCCGGCGCGTGGCCGCGCGCAGGCGGGCCAGGAGTTCGCGGGGCGAAAAGGTTTTGGGCAGATAATCATCCGCGCCCATTTCCAGGCCCACGATGCGATCCGTCTCCTCGCCGCGAGCGGTGAGCATGAGGATGGGGATGCCGAGTTGCGTGCGGATGCGGCTCAGGACCTCGAAGCCGTCGAGTCCGGGCATCATGACATCCAGAATGATGGCGTCGAATTTCTCCGCCAGGGCGCGCTGCAGGCCGGCCTGGCCGTCATTGGCCGATGCCACTTCGTAGCCGAGCGGCGCGAGGTAATCGGTGATGAGCTGGCAAAGCTCGCGATCGTCGTCGATCATGAGCACGCGCTGCTTGGGAGCGGCGGCGGTGGCGCCGGCATTGGCCTGGGCGGTCGGGAGGGACATGGAAGGCATTTTTTTAAACCCGGATGGAACGGTTTACCCCTGATCTTAACTCTTTTTAACAATTTTTCCGTCTCCTCTTAATATGGAGTTAATAGCGGGGTTGTCTGTTGCCGTGCTGCATCTCCTATGAAACACATCAAACTCACAGCACTCGCGGCCGTCTCTGCGGCCCTCCTCACCCTCGGAATCAACGAAGCTTCCGCGCAAAATGCCGGCAACGGCGGAAACGGCGGCAATGGCGCCGACCGTCGCGCAGAATTCCGCGCACGCATGAACGAACGTCTCAAGACCTCCCTGAAGGTCACGGACGACGAATGGGCCGTCCTCCAGCCGCTCATCGAAAAAGTTCAGACCGCGCAGCGGGAAGCCGGCGGCTTTGGCGGGTTCGGCGGTGGTCCCGGGGGCTTCGGCGGCGGACGTCGCGGTGGCAACGGCGGCAATGGCGGGAACGACAACGGCGGCGGCACGCCCCCGGCTCCCGATCTTTCCCGTCCCGGCGCTGCCGAAGCCCAGGCGCTCCGCACCACGCTGGAAAGCGACGGCGCGACGCCCGACGAAATCAAGGCCAAGCTCGCGGCCGTCCGCGACTTCCGCAAGAAAGGCCAGGCCACCCTCGCCTCCGCGCGGGAAGACCTGAAGAAAGTTCTCACCCTCCGGCAGGAAGCCGTGCTCGTCTCGATGGGCATCCTTGACTGATTACCCCCTCTGTGACCGAAGCGCCGCCAACCCCAGCCGGCCAGGACCTCTTAGCGTCCATGGTGGAGCGTCAACAGCTCTCCGCCATGGACGCCGAGGCTTTGGCGAGTCTCCGCGATTCCGGTGAAGCCAAAGCCGACACGGAGGAAAATGTCCTCCGCTGGTTGGCTGGCGAATACGGTCTCGGCTTTACGAATCTCGAAAACGTCGAACCGGAGCGGGATCTTCTCGCCCGGTTCTCGGCGCGCATCCTCCTGAAGGAGGAAATGCTGCCGCTGAGTGAAAAAGAAGGCGTCGTCGAGATCGCGCTGAGCCGCCTTTTCGCCCGACCGGGGCTGGATTCGCTGCGCGCGGTCATGCCCGATTTCAAGCTGCAGCCCGTCCTCGCCCCAAGCGAGGCGCTGCAGCGCGAAATCAAAAAACACCTCGGCGTCGGGGCCGATACGCTGAATCTCCTCGAGCAGGAGGAAGGCTTTCAAGTCGTCGCCGAGGAGCGGGACGACGACGCGGATCTGGACAAGGCCGCGGAGGACGCGTCGATTATTCGTTTCGTCAATCAGGTGCTGGGCGACGCCATCTCGCTGCGGGCTTCGGATATCCATGTCGAGCCCTTTGAACACGAGTTGCGCATTCGCTATCGCATCGACGGCATTCTTCAGGAAGTGCCGGTGCCCGGCCAGATCAAGCGCTTCCAGGCGGCGATCGTTTCGCGCATCAAGATCCTAAGCAATCTCAACATCGCAGAGAAACGCGTGCCGCAGGACGGCCGTATCAAGATCCGCGTCAAGACCAGCGAGGTCGACATCCGTGTCTCGGTGATTCCGATGCTTCACGGCGAGGCCGTGGTCATGCGTCTGCTGCGGCAAAATGCCGGTGTGCTCGGTCTCCAGGGCATGGGCATGGCCGACCGCGAGCGCAAGCTTTTTGAGGAAATCCTCCAGATGCCGCACGGCATCGCTCTGGTCACGGGCCCCACGGGCAGCGGCAAGAGCACCACGCTTTACAGCGCCCTGCACGAGATCAACGATTCCATCCGCAAGATCATCACGATCGAGGACCCGGTGGAATACCAGATGAAGGGCGTGAACCAGATCCAGGTGGCGGAAAAGGCCGGGCTCACTTTTGCCCGCGGCCTGCGCGCCATCCTGCGCCACGACCCGGATGTCGTGCTCATCGGTGAGATCCGCGACCAGGAGACGGCGCAAATTGCCGTCCAGGCCTCGCTCACGGGCCACATGGTTTTTTCCACTCTCCATACGAATGATGCGCCTGGCGCGCTCACGCGTCTCGTGGACATGGGCGTCGAGCCATATCTCGTCGCATCATCCCTCGAGGCCGTGATCGCCCAGCGCCTCGTCCGGGTGCTCTGTCCGGACTGCAAGGCGCTCGACACCTCGCCCCGCACGCAGGCCCTGCGCGATCGCATCGAGGCGCTGCGCGAGGTCGAGATCTTTGGCCCCGTCGGCTGCAAAGCCTGCCGACTCACAGGTTACAATGGCCGGCGCGCCATTTTCGAGCTCATGACCATGACCCCGCCCATCCGTCAGGTGCTGCTGCGCGGCGGCTCCAGCGTCGAGATCAAGAATCTCGCGCGCACGGACGGTATGCGCACCCTGCTGGAAGACGGCTGGCGCGTGGTCAAGCTGGGCATCACATCGCCCGCCGAAGTGCTGCGCGTTTCCAAGGATGAAGGCAGCGAAGGCTTCACCGTAGCCGCCTGATTTCCATGCCTGTCTTCGAATACAAAGCGCTCCAGGCCAATGGCTCCTCCACAACCGGCCAGCTCGAAGCCGGCGGCCGGCTGGACGCCGTGCGCGTGCTGGAAGGCCGCGGTCTCAAGCCGCTGAAGGTCACGGAAACCAACACCGGCCCGGCCAAAAACAATGCCTCGCGCAATGGCGCCGTCGCTCCCGCGGCCGGACCGAAGCAGGCCAAGCAGACGCCCTGGGCCTCGAATAGCGTGCCCTTTGCGGTGCTGGAGGATTTCACGCGCTCGCTCTCCAGCCTGCTCGCGGCCAATGTCCCGCTGAGCCGCGCGCTCACCATTCTTTACAAGGAAACGTCGCATCCCTACGCCGCCTCGAAGTGGCGTGAACTCCACGACCATGTGGTCGACGGCGTGCCGTTGGCGGAAGCCATGAACCGTTCGCCCGATGTCTTCCCACGCGTCTATGTCGCCATGGTGGAGGCGGGCGAGGCCGGCGGCTTTCTGGATGTCGTGCTGGCGCAGGTCTCGGAATTCCAGGCTCGGGAGAAAGAACTGCGCGCCAAAGTGAGCACGGCGCTCATGTACCCTGCGGTGCTGCTTTTCCTCGCGATCTCGGTCCTAATTTTCCTCATGGTTTTCTTCATCCCGCGCTTCCAAGTGCTCTTTGAAGGCTTCAATGCGCCGCTGCCCTTGATCACCCGCGTGATTGTCGGGATCAGCGACACCATTCGGCACTACGGGATCTTTGTGGTGGCGGGAGTCGCTGGGATCGTTTTCCTCGTGCGGAAATGGTTTGCCAAGGAAAGCAGTCGGCGCATGTGGGAATCCTGGACGCTGCGGGCGCCGATCGTGGGACCGCTCGCGGCGAAGATCGCCATGGCGCGCTTTTGCCGCATGCTCGGCACGCTGCTGAATGCCGGCGTCTCGCTCATCGCCGCGCTGAATGTGGCGCGCCGTTCGCTCGGCAATCAGACGCTCATTGACCTCGTCGCGGATTCGACGGATCGCGTGAAGAAAGGCGAAGCGCTCGGCGCGAGCATGGCGGACTGCCGCATCCTTTTCGGCGGCTCGACTTTGGAAATGATCGCCGTGGCGGAGGAGAGCGGGCGTCTGGACCAGGAGCTCATCCGCATCGCAGGGGTGACAGAAGTCGCGCTCGACCGCAATCTGAAGGCCGCGGTGGCGCTCGGCGAGCCCATCATGCTTTTCGCCATCGCCGGTCTCATCGGCACGATTTTCATCGGCATGGTCATCCCGATCTTCACCATCCAGGATTACATCAAGTAACAAAGCCTCACACTTATGAATACCGCATCTACCCTCCGTCGTCCGCACACCCGTCTGCGCGGCAACTCGGCCTTCACGCTGGTTGAAATGTTGCTCGTGCTCGTGATTCTGGCCGTGCTTGCGGCCATTGTGATTCCGAAATTCTCCGGCCGCACCCAGCAGGCCAAGGTCACCGCGGCCCAATCGCAGATCGCGAGTCTCGGCCTGGCCCTGGAAGCCTTCGAAGTCGACAACGGCTACTACCCGCAGGGCGCCGGCGGCCTCGACGCTCTCGTGAACCAGCCGAGCAACTCGCCCTCGTGGCGCGGACCGTATCTGCCCAAGGCCGTGACGTCGGATCCGTGGGGCAATCCCTATGTCTACACCTGCCCGGGGAAGAATAGCCCCGCCGGCTACGATCTCATGTCCATGGGGCCGGATGGCCGCCAGGGCGGAGACGACGACATTACGAATTGGGGCGATGCCAAGAAGTAAGTTCATCCTGCGCGCTTCGCCGGCCTTCTCGCTGGTGGAACTGCTCCTGGTGATGGCGATCCTCACGATCCTCATGGCCGTGATCGCGCCTGCGCTCTCGCACTCGTTGCGCGGGCGGAAGCTCGAAGACGAAGCCTCGCGTTTCATCGCGCTCACCGAGTATGCGCGCGATGAAGCCATCTCCCAGGGCGCGCCGATGATCATCTGGATCAACGGGGCCACCCAGTCCTATGGCCTCGATCCCAAGAATAGCTACTCCGATACGACAGTGCACAAGAAGTTTGATGCCGGCCAGGATGTGACCTTCGACGTCGCGGTCCAGTCGGCGGATAACACGACGGTGGCGGAATTCGGCCCCGATGGCCTGCCCACGCCCTCAAGCGCGCCTTCGGTGCGCCTGCACGATCGCTCCGGCGCCGCCATCGTCATCGTCCAGAAGACCGACGGCTCCGGCTACGCGGTTGCCGATAATAACACCACCACTCACTGATGCGCGCCGGATGTCCAGATGCCCAGCCTTTGTTACGCGGATTCACTTTTGTTGAAATCCTCGCGGCGCTGGCTTTTCTGGCCATCCTCATTCCCGCCGTGGTCGGCGCGCTCACGGTCTCAAACCGGGCGGCGGTGCTGGCCGAGCGCACCAGCCTTGCGGCGGAGCTCGCGCAGAATCAGCTCAACCAGCTGATGGTTAACAATGCCTGGCAATCCGCGGGCACGAGTGGCGACTTCGGCGAGGAATTTCCCGGCTACCACTGGCAGATGGACCAGACTTCATGGTCCGGTGACGCCACGACTCCCATGACGCAGCTGACCATGCGCGTGACCTTTACCGCGCAGGGACAGAGCCGCGAGATCAATCTGACCACCCTGGTCAGCACCACCGCCTCCCAGGGGCAATCCACGGGCTCGAGCGGCAGCTCGACGCCATCGACACCCTCCACCTCCACCGGATCGTGATGTTATCCCGCGCACATCGTTCGATCCATTCCGGCGCTCCTATGAGCCGCCGGCGGGGCTTTACGCTCATCGAGGTGTTGCTGGCGGCCTTTGCCGCAGCGCTCATTTTTGCGGCGATCTATGGCGTGTTCACAAATGCCATGCACATGCGGTCGAAAGCGATCGCCCACGTCCGCGTGGCTCGACTGCGGTCGCGGGCAGAATCGATCATTCGCAACGATCTGGCCAATGCCTACATTTCCGGACTGAATCCGCCGAATGCGCTCGGCAGCATCCTGTCGACGACTCAGACCACGGTCCGCAATACGACTTTCCCGGGCTACATCCAGTTCAGCACGACTACGGCGGAACTGTCGGATACCAAGGTCGGCGGCGATGTGCAGACCGTGGAGTACTACATCGCACGGGATCCGGATTCCAAGGATCAGAACTCGGGCCAGCTCGTGCGCCTGGAGACGCGTGTGATCCTCGCCACCACGGCGGCCCCTGTCGTGGAAGTGCCGCTGCTCACGGGAGTGAGCTCGCTGCAGATCACTTTCTACGATCCGACGAGCAATTCCTGGCTGCAAAGCTGGAGTTACCTCCAGGCGGGCGATCCCGTGCCGGGAGCGATTCGCTTCACGGTGCAATTTGCCCCGCCGCAGGGCAATGAACTGCCGCAGCCGACGCTGGATATCGTCGAGCCGTTCCCGATCACGACTCCTTTTACGACATTTGTCCCGGCGGCTACGAGCAACTCCGGCTCAGGCAGTGGCGGCGGCAGCGGTACAGGGACCGGCGGGACCGGCGGGACCGGCGGGACCGGCAGCGCTGGCAACACTGGCGGTGCTGGCGCAGGCGCAACCACCGGCGGCGCCGGCTCAACCTCCACGGGATCGTAATGAAGCGCCTCCCCTCCTCCCATCCCCAATCGAGCCGCCGCGGCTCGGTGCTCATCGTCGTGCTCTGGATCTCCCTCGCGCTTGTCGCGGTGGCGATCAGCTTTGGCAGCTCCATGCTCATGGCTTATCGCGGTTCGGATAACGATCTCGCCGGCCGCCAGGCCCAGGAAGCGATCAACGGCGCGCTGCAGTACGCGCAAACCATTCTTATTAATTCCGGCACACCCGGCGTGCTGCCGGATGTCTCGACTTACCAGAGCGAAGCCGTACAGATCGGCGACGCGACTTTCTGGTTCATTGGCCGCGACATTTATACCACGCCAAATACCGACACCACGCCGGTCTACGGCTTGACCGACGAAGCCGCCAAACTAAACGTCAACACGGCTACGGCGCAACAACTCACCCTCCTGCCGGGCATGTCGTCCGATCTCGCCGACAGCATTGTCGCTTGGCGGGATGCCAATGGCGGGGCCGACGACGGCTCATACATGGCGATGCAGCCGCCTTACATCTCGAAGCTCGCACCCTACGAATCCGTCGAAGAGCTCGGACTGGTCTACAACCTGAGTTCCCTCTATCTCTACGGCGAGGATGCCAACCTGAATGGCGCGGTGGATCCGAACGAAGACGACGGTGACAAGAATGATCCGCTGGATAATTCCGACGGCCAGTTGCAACCCGGCATCCTGGAATATCTCACGCCCTTCAGCCGCGAACCGAATACCCAGAGCAGCGGCGCGGCGAAGATCAATGTGAGCACGCTGACCGACGACGTGATCCAACAGATCCAGGCCTTGAATTCGAATGTCGGCTCCAAACTCGGCCCGGCTGAGCGGACGCCGGTGCAGTTTAAATCGCCGCTGGAATTCTACTCCTACTGCGTGAGCCAGAAGCAGATCCTGCCGGCGGATGCCGCAGCGATCTACGATTCGGTCACGACCACGACGGGGCCGTACAGCTTTGGCGCGGTGAATGTTAACACCGCCCAGTCCGACGTGCTCGTCGCGCTTTTCGGCGACCAGAGCATCGCCAGCGCCATTGTTTCCACGCGGCAATCGCACGTCAATGACGGCACGTGCACGTGGCTCGTGGATTCGAAAGTCCTGACCGACGACCAGGTGAAAACCTACGGTCCGCAGATCACAGGCAAGAGTTACCAGATCTCGGTCGACATCGCCGCCGTGGGGCGAAATGGCCGCGGCTTTCGGCGCACCTTGTTCGTGCTGGATACGAGCGGGTCGGCCAGCTCCACGAGCGCGTCCGCCAGTTCGACTTCGTCGACCGGATCGACCTCGACAAATCCAACCGTGATTTATCGTCGCAATCTTTCCCACCTCGGATGGGCGCTGGGCACGGTGGCCCGGCAAAACCTCGCCCAAAAGAGAAACAGCTTATGAACGCCGAGCTCGCCAAACGAAAGCTGCACGAATTGCAGCAGCGCCTGAAGATACGCCACGCGCTGGCCATCCAGGTGAAGTCGGACGGCCTCGCGGTGAGCCTGGTCCGCTGGGAGATGGAAAGCTCGCGTCTCGTCCGCACCTTTGTGTTGCCCTTTGGCGCCGACGCCGTTCAGAGCAATCCGGATAAGGTCGGCAACGAACTCGGCGCGCGTCTGCGCGCGGAGGGCATCCGCGAGAAGCGCTGCATCGTGTGTGTTCCCCCAGGCTGGGCGCTCACGGCCTCGGCCGATGTGCCGGAGATCAGCGACGAAGATCTACCGGGCTATCTGGAATTGTGCGCGGAGCGGGAGTTTCCCATTCCGTTGGGTGAGCTACGCTTGTCGCATTGCAGCTATGGCCTTCCTGACGGGCAGCGCCGCGCCACCATCGCCGCGGTGTCGGCCCGGCGCCTTGCCGCCATCGAGCAAATGATCACGGCGGCGGGATGCAAGGCCATGTCGATTTCGCTCGGCCTGGATCGCTTTGTGCCGCTGAAGCCCTCGACGGCCGCGGTGCATTTCCTGGCGAATGGCAATCACGTGGACCTCATCGTTTCCGCCGGCGGCGGCATTGCCGCGCTGCGTTCGCTGGCCGGCTCGGTCGCGCAGGAAGATGTGCCTTTCGATACCGCGGGCTTTTGCCGCGAGGTCAGGATCACGCTCGGCGGGCTGCCCGACCCATTGCGCCAGCTCGTGCGGGAAGCGCATTTCGGCGGTCCCCCGGCCACGGCGGAGTTGCTCTCACAAAAGACGGCGAACCATTTGTTGCGCATGGGAGTGACTCCCGGCTCGACGGATGTCGGCCTGGATGGCGGCGGCTCGGCCTTCGAAGCAGCGACGCAGTTTTTGCAGGATCGGCGGGTGGCTTTCGAGTTTCTCCCGCCGCAGGTGAATCGCTGGCAGGTGATGGCGCAGCGCTTCGACAGCCGCAGCCGGCGCTGGTTCCTCGCCGGAGGCGTGGGGCTCTTGTTGCTGCCGATCGTCGCCTTCTGGGTGCGCGGCCACATCCTCGGCAACCTGCAGCGCGACTGGGATGGGATGAAGCGGAATGTGGGCGAACTCGATGACTTGCAGGGCCGCATCCGCACCTATCGGCCGTGGTTTGATCCGGCGCCGGAGCTCCTGCCGGTGATCGAAGGCCTCGCCGGAGCTTTTCCCGAGCGCGGCGATACATGGTGCAAGTCGGTGTCCGTTTCCGACGGAACGCGCGTCACCTTGTCGGGTTTTGCCCGAAATCAATCGGCTTTTCTCACCCTCCACGATCGCCTCAAGGCAAAGCCGGGAATCTCGAATGTCGAGATTCAGCAAACGCGCGGCGATAACCCCGTCCAGTACTCCATCACCTTCAAATGGGAGGCCCCACATGGAAATTAAAAATCGCGAAGCCCTTCTTAAAATCGCCGTCGGAGTCGTCTGCGGGATCTGGCTCTTCGATAAGCTCGTGCTCACGCCGGCCACAAATTACTGGACCTCGCAGGGCGAACAGATCGACACGCTGCGGCGCAAGGTGCAAAACGGCCGCCAGCTCGTCCAGCGCGAGGCGTCGCTCCGCGCCCACTGGGCGCAAATGCAACGTGATCAATTGCCCGACGATCTCTCGGCGGCGGAGAATAGTGTGATCAAGGCCATGGGCCAATGGGCCAAGGAAAGCCGGGTCAATTTTACGAGCTATACTTCGGGCCATCGCAAATCGGATAACTATGAAACGATGGACTGCCGGGCCACGGCCACCGGCGACCAGGCCTCGCTCGGCCATCTCATCTACGCGATGGAGACCGATCCCCTCCCCATCCGCATGGAGGAATGCGAACTCGCGGCGCGCGATCCCAAAGGCCAGCAGCTCAACCTCACGCTGAAATTCAGCCTTATCCGCTTTACCGACCAGAAAGGAGCCCGATGAAAGCTCTTCACGCTTCTTTGTTATTACTGGCGGGATTGGCCTTTGGCTCGGCAGCTGTCGCCGCGCCGGCAGCCGGTCCGGCGGGCAAGACCCCCGCCGCCGCGGCGACTCCCGCGCCGCGCGGCTACGAAGCCTATCGCCTCGTGCGAACGGTGAATATCTTCGATCCGGACCGCCGGCCCATTCCCAAGCCGGAGGACGTCGCCAGCGCCTCCGCGGCGGCATTTTCCTCCAATACCCGCTCTTCCCGCATCGTGCTCACCGGCACGATGGTCGAGGATAACAAAGCGTATGCCTTTTTCACCGGCACGCGGGCGGAATATAACAAAGTCATTCCCGTGAATGCCAAGATCGCAGATTGCACCGTGAAGGCCATCGAAGCCACGCACGTGGATCTGGAGGAAAACGGCAAGACCATCGTCCTCGCCGTCGGCAATCAACTCGCTCTCGACGGCTCCGGCCGCGTGAGCGGAGCTCCGCTGGAAGCGCCGACCACGCAGCAAATGTCCACGGGGGACACCGCCTCCGCCTCCTCCAGCGCGCCCGCAGGAGCAGCCCCGGCCGGCGGCGATGCTTCCTCGGGCGCTGCTCCGGCCGCGCCAGCCGCCCCCTCTTCACAATCCGACATCCTCAAGCGCATGATGGAAAAGGCTGCGCAATCTCGCCAGTGAACTGAATTTTTCCCAATGAAACCCTCCCGCATTTCCACTTACCTCCGCCCGGGCGCATTGATCGTCGGCGGTTTGGGTCTTTCGATCGCCTTCCTGCATTTCTCCAAGGCGCAGGATGCCAAGCCCTCCGGCCCGACGCGTGTCGCTGCGCCAACCGCCGTAACTGCGGATGCCCCTCCGCCGATCACTCCGCCACTGCCCGATCCCATCGATCTGGAAGCCACGCCGCCGCAAGTGACGGCCGGCCTGGAAAAGCTCGGCAATAGCCCCGAAATCGCCGCGGCCGATACTCCCGGCAACCCAAGCTCGCCAACCGATTCGCCGACCATGTCCGCGGATGCTCCCGTGCCAAATGCGGATGCGCCAAACCCTGCGGGCAGTCGGACTCCCGCCGCCAGCGGGACCACGCCGCCGCCGATCACGCCTGCGCTGCCGGCGCCGGCAGCTTCGTCCATCGTCTCTGCTGCGGACCCGGTGGCCAAGCCAGGCACAAATAGCGTGGTCCTGAACTTCAAGGGCGCCTCGCTCAACGACGTGCTTGTTTACCTTAGCGAAGCCGCGGGTTTCGTCATCGATCTGGAAGTGCCGGTCACCGGCACCGTGAATGTGATCAGCCGCCAACCGGTGACGCCAGACGAAGCCGTAGACTTGCTTAATACCGTGCTCATCGACAAAGGCTACGCCGCCATCCGCAATGGGCGCATGCTCAAGATCGTGAATCGCCGCGATGCGCAAAAACGCGATCTCCCCGTGGAGCTGGGCGCCGATCCGGATCGGATTCCGCGGCGAGATGAAGTGGTGACACAGATCCTCCCGCTTAAATTTGGCGAAGCCGGCAAGCTTGTTGAGAACCTGCGCTCGCTGCTCTCCGACAATGCCACGATCACGGCAAACGATGCCAGTAACAGCATCATCATGACGGATACGCAGACCAACATCCGGCGCATCGCCACGATCATCAAAGCGTTGGATACTTCGGTATCGAATATTTCGTCGATCCGGGTCTTTCAATTGCAATTCGCCGATTCCAAGCAGGTGGCGGATCTCATCACGCAACTTTTTGCCACGCCGGCTGCTTCGCCGAATCGCGGCGGCCAGGGCGGGGGCGGCGGTCGCCGCGGCGGCTTTGGCGGCGGTGGATTCGGAGGGGGCGGCTTCGGGGGATTTGGCGGAGGAGGCGGCGGTGGCGGCGCGGCCCAGACCCCGGAAAGCGAGGCCCGCGCAGCTGAATCGCGCGTCGTCGCAGTGGCGGATCAGCAGAGCAATTCCGTGATTGTGAGCGCGACGGATGAGGTCATGACGGAGATCGAAGACATCATCAAACAGATCGATACCAACATTACCGACATCACCACGACGCGAGTTTTCAAACTAGTTCATGCGGATTCCGTGGAACTCGCTGCGGAGATTAACAGCCTCTACGGCGACGCCGGCGGCACGCCCGGCCAGACCCAGGGCGGCGGACAAAATCGCGGCGGCCAGTTTGGCGGAGGTCAGTTTGGCGGCCAGCGCCAGGGTCAAGCCCAGGGGCAGGCCCGCCCGGCTGCTGCCGGTGAGACAGAGCGTACGCTCTTGCAGGCCAAGGTCACGGCCGTCGGCGATCCGCGCACGAACTTCCTCGTGGTCACGGCCTCGCGCGACACCATGGTGAAAATTGCCGACGTCATCGCCCGCCTCGATGCGACGGATTCACGCAAGCAACACGTATACGTCCACGCCTTGCAACACGCCGACGCCTTGAGCGTCGCCACCGTGCTGCGCGGCATGCTGGGGCAATCGACTGTCGGCCCCGCCAGCCCGAATACGCAAACCCCGCTCATGACGCGCACGAACAACGGCTCCTCGGTGAATGCGCAGCAAGTCCTGAACACCAACGCCACTGCCGCCGGCAGCTAGCCTTCGCCTTCCTACTTATATGCCTTCCTCCCGCCGGCAGATCCTCCACCGCCCTATGTATCATTCTCGCCGCCTTCTCACCCTGGCCCTGGCGCTCAGCTCCCTCGCCACGGCCCGCCCGCTCTTCGCCCAGGCGCAACGCCCCGGCAACGGCACCCGTCCCACCACTCCCGCGACGAGTGGCGGCTTCGGCGGCGGCTTCGGCGGGGGAGGCGCCGCCGCTTCCTCCAGCGCCAACAGTGGGCCGCGCCAATATCGCAGCAACACGCTGCTCGGCGACGCCACCATCGAAGTCGATCCCGAAACCCGGTCCCTCATCATCGTCACGGATGAACAAACGGAACTGGAGCTATCCAAGGTGATCAGCGAACTGGATCAGCCCAAGCCACAGGTGCTCATCAAGGTGGTGTTTCTCGAAGTGACCTGGGATCGCGATTCGGACATCGGTATAGAGGGAAGTTATACATTCAACCTCAAGAGTCCGACGGCGGCCAGCACTGGCCCTGCGACCACGAGCGTCACGAATACCGCGGCAACCGGACAAGCCGGGACTCAGACGACAACCACAACCACGGCGGCGGCAATCCCGGCCAGCCTGGGCAAAACGGTCAATCTCTCCAATCTCTACGGTCTGTCTCAGCTCACCTCGGGCAGCTTTGTCCGTCTGGCCAGCGACAACTGGAGCGCGACGCTCCACGCCCTCGCTTCCAACGGCAAAACCGAAGTGCTCTCTCGCCCGACGATCATGGCGCGCAATAACCAACAAGCCGTCATCATCGTCGGCCAGGAAGTGCCCTTCGTGACCAACAGCCGCGTCACCGACACGGGCCAGACCATTAATACCGTGTCGTACGACAACGTCGGCATCATCCTCACGGTCACGCCCTTCATTACGAATAACAACCAGATCGAAATGATCGTCGCCCCGGAAATCTCCGCGCTCACCAGCCAGACCGTCGCGATCTCCGATACGCTCAGTTCACCGGTCATTTCCAAGCGCTCAGCGGAGACGGTTGTCGTCACCCCCGATGGCATGACCTCCGTGATCGGCGGTCTCATGCAGAAACAGAAGACCCTGTCCGTGGATAAGATCCCCTACCTCGGCGACATCCCCGGCCTGGGCCTGCTCTTCAAACACACCACCCGCACGGAGACCAAAACCGAGCTGCTGATCTTTCTCACGCCCTACATCGTGCACGACGCCGAAGATCTGGCCAATGTCACCAACGACGAAGGCAACCGGACCGATCTCGTGCACAAGGCCTTCACGGAGCGCGAGCTGAGCAAATTCCTCGAAGGGACGAATTTTGACAATCGCGCAGTCGAGGGCTTGGAGCCGCAGAAGAAGGTCAAGGCCACGCCCGCTCCCGCGCCACGCGCGGCCACCCCCACGGTAACGCGGACCAGGATCGCGCTGAAGAAAGCGACCCCGGCGCCCTCGCCGAAGTCGGGCGGGAATTTTCAGTAGCTGTGACCTTGCAGGCGCCGCATGTCATCACGCGGCGCTGTTTTCACGGGCGCGGTATAATGCCGCGAGGTTTTGGCGGTTCTGCGCCGCTTTCGGAGTGGGCAAGTTAAAATAGGTTCAAACTCGGCGCAATTCTTTCGCGCGAGACATCTGTCTCACACTAATGGAGGCCAACCGTGAAGCGACCCTACCCACCACTTTTCGATTTCGAAGATTGCCTCAGCTGGTGAATTAATAATAGTTGATTTGTTTCTCGGGATGCTTTGACGGACTTACTGCCAGCAGCACCGCGAAGGCCGCGGCTCCGCGAGGCCTTTCAACTCGACTTGCCCCCGTCTCAACTTGCCCAGTCCGAAAGCGGCGCAGAACCGCCGCACTCCAAAACCTTGCGGCGTCTCCACGTCCAATTGTAGCCTATACCGCTAAGATTTCCTCTCCCTGATGCCTTATTTCTCTCAGAACCCTGTGAGAATCTCCCCCTCCTTCTGCCTCGGCTTCCTCACCGCCACGCTTGGCATACTCGCCGTCCCGGAGCGGCTCGCCGTCGCCGCTCCCAGCGTCGACTACAACATCCGGCTGCTGACGGACCACACGCCCGATCTCACGGATATCGATCGGTATCTGCATTCCATCACCGCGCAGTATTCGACTCCGCAGGAGCAAGCGATCGCCATCTGGCGCTGGTCTCAGCGGATGCGCAAACAGACCACCAACCCCATCGAAGGCGGCCAATTCGTCCTCGACCCGATCCGGCTTTTCAACAGTTTCGGGTTCTGCAATTGCGGGATCATTTCCGGGGTCAACGACGCCCTTTGGTTGCGCATGGGCTGGAAGGCGCACTACGTGCAACTCGGCGACCACACCGTGACCGAGTGCTCCTGGGACGACGGCAAGACCTGGCACATGTTCGACAGCTCGATGAGCTTTTATTGCTTCAACGATCGCGGCGAAGTGGCGTCGGTTGCCGAGATCGAGAAGAATCCGCGTTTCTACCTGGAAAACTACGCGCCCGAGTGCGGCACGAATCCGGCGCGCGACGTCAATGATCAACAAGCCTGGCGCAGCGCTTCCGACCGGCCCGTGGGTTTCCAGCGGACCCTGGCCAATGGCTACGATTCGTTCAAGCCGCCGAATGACATCGAGGACACGAATATGCTCGCCCAGTGGGGCGACACGTACGTGCTCAATCTTCGTCCCGACGAATCCTATACGCGAAATTTCCGCCACGCCGACGGCAATGGCCCGCAAACCTTTCGCCCGGTCAACGGAAGCAAGGATCCGGATGCCAATAATAACATTCGGGCAAATGGAGTCTGGCACTATGCGCCAAACCTGCACGACCCCGCAGCTCCTTCGTTAATCTACTCGTCCACCGGAGTAACCTGGACCAAAGAGGGTGCAAAGGGCCCGGGAGAAGTGGTCTTCAAAGTCTCCGCGGCCAATGTCGTAACTTCGGCCAAATTCTCCGTAGCGGGAACAGGCGCCGCGCTTGCACTTTCGCCGGATGCTGGAATCCATTGGGAAAAGCTCGCGCTGGACGCGGCCGCGACGGAATGCGTAAAGCCGATTGCCGGACTCACGGAATATCTCGCCAAAGTCACACTCACAGGCGCCGACAGTCTCCTCACCGCCTTCACCGCCGACACGCTCACGCAAGTAAATCGCACGTCCCTGCCGAAACTGGTGCGCGGCCCCAATCGCATTCAATTGTCGGTCGGCCCGCAGGTGGAGACCATCCAGTTTCAGCCGTCGATCGTTGGCGACACCCACAAGACGACCGCCTTTGAAGACAAGGCCATCGACGTGGAGCATGATTCTTCTTTCTACAAACCCACGCTGCGGCCCGCGGAAAATAACACGCCGTGTTATGTGACCTGGAAAATCGAGACCCCAACGCCGATCGTCGACTGCGCATATGGCGGGACCGTTTGTGTCAAAGCGCAGAAAGATCGCGTCACCTTGCTTCACTCCTGGAATGGGGCGAATTATTCCGCCGACTACGAGAAAACTGATGACTCGAAACCCAATGATTTGATGGTCACGAAAGCAGTGACCGACCCTCCCGCCGGCGCCCGGTCCGCGTACTTCCGCTATGAATTTGAGACGGCAAGATACGCGAAGAACTACTTCGCCCCCGGAGTGCAGATGGCGCGCATGACGATCCGCCACACGCCGAAGACCAGCGGCTTTGCGCCGCTGGAAATCACGTATTGCTGGGTGGAACATCGCGATACCGGAGATATCGAGCGGCAACACACGGAATTGGTCGAGTCGGCGCCGCACGAGTACACACTCAATGTCGGCGGCTTCCGCGATCCCACGATGCAGTGGATCCGCATGAGGCTGGCCGCGCCCGGCGGCGAAAAGCCGGTCTACGGTTATTCCGATGGACAAGACGTGGGGCCAAGCGCTCTGCCTGTGTGGCAGCACTATGTCTGGGGCAAAAATCTGGCGCTGGGCAAATCTTATCAACTGGAAGGCCAGCAGGATGAGCGCAACCTCGACGCCGGCCATGATCTCACCGACGGAATCATCGCTCCGCCGGATACGGATGTTTCCGTGAAATACATGCCGACCAACGTCATGTTTACCTCGGATGTTTCGCCCACCGTGACCATCGACCTCGGCAGCGCGCAGACGGCAGCGGCCGTGCGGGTCTTTGCGGGCCAGGAAGGCGGATTCCACCTCAGCTACCCCGACGAAATCACCGTGGAGACATCGCTCGACGGTCAGACCTACACCCGCGCCGGCTCAGCGCCATTCAAGCAGGTCTTTGAACCGCCATCGGATTACGTGCCTTGGGAACTCGAAGATGCGCCACAATTCGACAGCCTGCCGGCCGGCGGACGGCTGGCCTACGCCTACCGCGTCCTTTTTGAGAAACCGTTCTCTGCGCGGTATGTGCGCGTGAAATGCCAGGCGCGCAAAGGCTGGGGGATGTTGCTCTCGGAAGTGCAGGTTTTAGATGCAGTGACGATCATTCCAGGAAAACCGCTGGTCGTCTTGTCGAAGTGAGAGTAGAATAACATGAGCGTTTCGTGACTCGAAAGCGCGGTTAACCGCCAGGTTTTTCGAGTGCGGGTGCTTGCTCCCGCTTTGTCAGCGAAATTTTCCCGCAAGGCGTTCGGCCCACTCGGAACGACACCTTCCACCAAAACCGGTTCGTATTTTGATTGGCAAGTCCCTCGATCCGTTCCGCTATGGGAAGGTGCAATTCACTCGAACTGGAGGCGCCATTGCTCCGCGCGAAACAGACGCGGACAAAGCGGGAGCAAGCAACCGCACTCCATAAACCTGGCGGCAAGATGCCCCGCCCTGAGAAGCGCCCGCCTTCCTCGGATCCGGTGGCAAAACGGGCCACTCCCCAAAATCTCTAAGAAACCCCCACCGCATCGGTTTGAACCCTGTTACACATCGTCACTTTTCAGAATTGCATTGCGCGTGACGGCAAGCGAAAGAAGAAAGGTTCTCTCTCTTTTCGCCTGCCAATGCCTCCCTCCAAATACATTCGCGACCTGCAAAAAGCGATCCGCGCAACTCACGGTTGCGGGTCGCGCCATTTCACCACCATTCCCGTGACGGAGAAGTCCGGAGGCGAAATAATTTGGCAAGGAGATGTCGAAGTTTTCGACCTGGTCAACCACCCCAAGGCCCAATGCTGCTACGCCTGGAGCTACCATCAGGCCGGCGCGGTCCAGACCATGACCATCCTGGGCACGCCGTCGGTAAGCTCGGCGGAGGACGCCGTGCGGGCCGCCCTGGCGACGAAGTAAGGGCGAAACGGCGCTCGCCAGCGCTCCTCGGTCCCGGGCAAAGTCGAGCCTCCGCCTCTTGGCGGCTCGCTTTTCATCTCCATGCCCAAAGAGGTTTACGACTTTGCCGACCTGCAGCGCTGGCCTGAAGCCGGCGTCGCCGAACCGCCCCTCCGACTCGCCGTTTTCGGTGATCCCGTAGCCCATTCGGCCTCGCCGCCGATGCACAACGCCGCCCTGGAGGCGTGCGACCTGCCCCTGCGCTACACGCGGCTGCACATCCGCCCCGACGAACTCGCCCCCGCCCTGCGGCTGCTGCCGCAAATGGGCTTTCTCGGGACGAATCTCACCATTCCCCACAAAGCCGCGGCGCTCGGCCTCATGGATCACGTCGATCCCCACGCGCGGCGCATCGGGGTCGTCAATACGGTCGTGATCAAAGGCGAGGAACTCCACGGCTACAACACCGATGGCCCGGGACTCGTCCGTGCAGTGCGCGCGGAATTCGGCGCCGAATTGCGCGACCTTCGCGTCCTGGTTCTGGGCGCCGGAGGCGGGGCCGGCCGGGCGATCGCCATGCAGTGCGCGATTGAAAATTGCGCCGGACTTTCGCTGGTCAATCGCACCCTGGAAAAAGCCCACGCGCTCGTGACAGAGCTGACCTCGGTCTTCACCGCCAACGCCGCGTCGTCTCGCATCGCCGCAATCCCCTGGGACGCCGAAGACCTCGCCCGCGCGCTTCGCGACACCGATCTGATCGTGAACTGCACCTCGGTGGGCCTGGCGGCCGGCGACGAATCCCCGCTGGCCACCGAACTCCTCCGTCCGGACCTGCTCGTCTACGACACTGTCTACGCCGCCCACCGCACTCCGCTCATGCTGGCCGCCGACGCCGCTGGCGCGCGCTCGGCCAATGGCCTCTCCATGCTCCTGCACCAAGGCGCGCTCTCGTTTGAAATCTGGTTCCAACGTGCGGCTCCAGTGGCGGTCATGCACGACGCCCTGCTCGCCCACGCTGCCCGACGCAAGTGACGCTGGGGCATTTGTCATCTTGGCTGCGCAGCCGTCCGGTTTCCCATCGCTATATCGATCATACTTCCATCCTTCCCATTCCTCCCAGATATGTTTCCCGCCAAGCCCCTCATCTTCGCCAGCCTGCTCGCCACAACTGTGATCACCTCGGCCGCGGTTCCAGCCGATTACCTCGGAACCCCCTTTGACGACGCCGCTTATCGCGCCAGAATAGATGCGTCCGCTAAAGACAAACCCAACGATGCGCCGGAGGCTGGGCAGCCATTCATCGCCTGGGAAGGCAAGATTTCCCGAGGCGGCGAGGGCTGGGTGGGAAAAGCCGAAGCTGCGGCTTCGATCGCCGTAGAAGAAAACGCCGGCGAAGGCTCGCGATCCATTCACTATCGAAACAGCGGCAACGGCCACTTTTCTATCTTCGGCTGGAACTGGGCTTCCCCGGCCGAGACGCCGATCAATCTCGATCAATTCAGCTCGCTTTCCTTCGCCATTCGCATCACCGGTCCCAAGAAATTGGCTGAGCTTTACGTCGGCTTCACCGCGGAAAACCCCACTCCGGTCTCACTCCGCGACTATGCTCCGGATTTTGCCGACGGCGAGTGGCACACCCTTTCCATCCCGCTGCGCGACTTTCATTGGAACCGGCTCGCGCCAAAGACTGATCGCACCGAAGCCCACGGCCTCGTTTTCATGACTTACCTCTGGGACAAGAGTGAGTACGAAATCCAACTCGATCACCTCGCTTTCGGCCGCTCAGCGGGCGCCATCGCGCCACGAGTGGAGTCTGCGCCGAATCCCGCGGCGCCCGCGCAAGTCATTCCCGGCCGCGTGGAGTGCGCCTTCTTCGATTTCGGCGGCGAAGGCGTCGCCTATCATGACACCGATCCCATCAATGTTTTGAGCGGTGTGCTCAATCAGCAAAAGAATCACCAGCGGCCCAAGTCGACGCCCTACTACTGGAACTTCCGCAAGGACGAAGGCGTCGATCTTTCTTATACCAAAGACTTCGCCGACTTCGGCCATCCCAACCTGGTCGAACCGCCGGAAAATCAGCTCTACATCGGCAGCGCCTCCGATGGCGAGTGGTGCAACTACACCGTGGATGTGAAAAAGGCCGGCCGCTATAAGATCACGGCGCTGTATGGGAATGACGCAAACACCATCTCCTTCGCCATCAATCATCAGCCCGCCTGCGAATGCAAATTCCCCGTCGCCACCGGCAGCATGCACAAGTGGAACAAGGCCGAAGTCGGCGAAATCACCTTTCCGGAAAGCGGACGGCAGCTTCTGACCTTCTCGTATAATAAGGGCAATAACTTCGCCTATTTCGAGTTCGAGCCTGTTGACGAACCATTGAAGTAGGCCTCTACGCCCGCGCGGGGCCGATGCTTTCCGCCGGATCGAAGCTCGCCGGGAAAAGCACACACTTCCGGTCGCGCTTGCCCCCTGCGACGCCTTGCACCCACTTCAGAATGTGGCGGATCGGCAGCTTTTCGTCATAGCACATGTGTGCGATCGGCGGATCACTCCAGCTCAGCGTCTCGTCCTTGCCGATGCTAAGCAACGACAGATCCTTTGGCACGCGCAGCCCGCGCCGCCCCAAAAAACCCAGGATCGTGGGCAAACGTGAGGGATGATCGACGATTAGCGCCTGCGGCGGAGTGACCCGAAAAAGCGATTCCAGGAGTTCCTTCAGCCCCTGCGGCGACTCCCGCCACTCCGGGATATTGTAATCGCTCCAGCGCACACCCAGCGCCGCCAATTCGTCGAAATACACCCGCACGAAGCCCGACCCGAGATCCGGCAGTCGCCAATGCCGCGGCGCGACGAGCACGATGCGCCGATGGCCTAAATTCCCCAAGGTCTGGATGGCGGTGCGCATCGCGGGCGAGATATCCATGCCCACGCTGGCGATCGGCTTGCCGATGCAGCGGCCGCCCCAGGCTAGGGCCGGCGTCGGCTGGGCGGCGAACCATTCGATGAGCTTCTGGCTCGCGGAAATCAAGATCCAACAATCGGCATGCGTCTCCTCCGCCAGGCGCGCGCAGCGCTCTGGATCGTCATGCAGATCGGCCTGCGTCTTCCGAGGAAAAACACAGATGTGCCCCTCCGCCTCGAAGCCGTAGCGCAGCTGAAAGACATCCCGCTGCACATCCACGTGGACCTCGGTGATCTTCGCCGTGAGCAAAATCGCGACCCGCAGCGCTTTCTTCACGGGCGGCTCCGGAACGGAAAGCGCGCGACGCCGCCGGCCACGTCCCTGGGGCGCGATCAAGCCCTCCGTCTCGAGTTGCTTCAGCGCCGCCCGGACGGAATCATGCGAAACCCCAAGTTCCTCGGCCAATTTACGCACTCCCGGCAGCCCTTCCTTCCAAAGGCCGCCCGCCAGCCCTTTGCGCAAATGCGCAGCGGTCTGCGAGGCGATGTCGAGGCGGGGGATGGCGGGCACGCGCCCATAATCTTAGGCGAGTCGGCCAAAGTCAATGACATCAGCGGTCGGTAGCGGGTCCCAACACTGCGCAAACGTAGGCAGGCTGCGCCGAAACTCGATCAAGCGCGAAGCCCGACAAGGATCGTCTTCATTTACAAATGGTCGATGCAGCCACGATGACTAGTTTCCGCTCCGGACAAGGCCCAATGCGGATGACTTCGTCGCAGAAACTTGCGGCACGCTTCCAAACGGCTCAGGCAATACTCCGCGACGCCCTTCGCTATTCGCTCCCATGAAATTGCCCCAGGGGCGGGTGCGCCGCAAGCTTCTCCAGTACGCACGGTTTTGACGTCCCCGAGCCGGGCGGCGCAGACTAACACACCCTTCCAAAATGCGGGATCCTTTTGAAAGTCAGACGCCGCCGCGACAATGCCCTCGATCTTGGCGTCCTCCTTTGCCGCAATCGCGTACACCAACTCCGAGGCGCCACGCGCGCCCGCCGTCCGCAGCAGCTCGACCATCGCCCTTTGGCCATTGAACAAGGCATTATTGACGAGAATGCCTGGAGGTTCGCCGCCATTGGGATCCGCCCCGTTTTCCAAAAGCACCCGGCCATTGATGATGTGTTCCATCACGGGAGCGACAAAAACCGCCGCCCGGAACTCGCGGCGAGGTTGCTTCAATCGTTGATCCAGGCCGAAGGGAACGCCCTGCGCTGACGGAATGGATGGCGGTGAGCCCGCTCCCAACTGATATGATAAGGGCTCGTAAATTAAAATTTACGAGCCCTCATCCAAAAAAGGAGGCGGCGGGATCAAACCTTGACTGGAAATCCGCTTGGCGTCTCCCCAGCAAGATTTGAAGCCCGCCCCACTTCCTCGCAATTTAGTGGCGAATCAGTTGCCAACGTTGATTTCTGTCGCCGCTGTAGCTCCATTGATCCATCTGCGTGCCTTGAGCCGTGCTGGAGCCCGGGTCTTCGAGCGTCTTGCCGCTGCGCTGGTTAATAAAGGTATAGTTGCCGCGTATCGTCAGCGCCGGCACCCATAGATCGTTGCCCGCTGAACCAAAGGCATACTGAATGACGGACGCGCCGTTGGCCGTGGAGGCGCTCTGCACGGCGACATCCTTACCACTGTTCACGTTCACCATCTCACAATAGCCACTGTCGGAATGGTGAGTAAAGGTCCACAGTGAGTTGGCGCCTCCTCCATAAGGCCATTGAATGATCGCAGCGCCATTGGCCGTGGAGTTCCCCGAAACGTTGAGAGACAGGCTGCTCGCGGCGTTTTTCAATTCAGATTGCCCGAGCGGGCGGATCACCGTCACCTGCTGAACGATGAGTGAATTGAGGGCCTTCATGGACTTTAGGCTGTCTGTCGTGGTGGTCGAGGAAAAATCTTCCCAGGTGATGTTGAAATCGGTGCGGCGGTGATCCCAGGCAGCTTGGGCATTGGCCTTCAGCCAGGGATAATACGTCGACCAAAGGTTGTTCATGCGAGCAAAGAGGCTCAAGCCACGGAAGAATTCCTCAGCGCCATTGTCCGAAGTAAAGATGTTGTGTTCACCCTGCTGATGCTGAATGGCCTTCACCGCATCATTGTAGTATTGCGAGTCGCCGGTGAGCTGGTAGAGAGCGTTGGCCGCCTCGATAAAGATTCCGCTGTTGTAGGTGTTATCGGAATTCAGCGGGCCTCCGCTGGCGACGCCCTCGATCACCTGGCCGGTGCTGGAATTGAAGCACTTGGCGCGCATCCAGGCATAGTCTTGCTTGCTTCTGTCGAGGTAGACGGAATCGCCCGTGGCTGAATAGAGCATGCAGCCCGTAATGATGAAGGGGCCGTTACTGAGCACGCATTTTGAGCTGGCGTCCTGCTTTTCCAAAATTCCGCCGCCCAAGTCGCTGTTCCAGCCTCGGTTCCACACGTTATTCCAATTCAAGATAGCAGCGTCCAGAAAAGCGCTGTCGCCGGTGATCTGGTAGCCATGAGCCAGCGTTCTGGTCCCCCATTCAATATCGTCATTCCATCCGCTGCTCAGGGACGGACCGTAATTCGAAATATAGGCGGTGACCAATTGTTCGACGAGATCCTTGCGGCTGTTGGCGATAGTGCTGTCGTAGGCATCTTCAATGCCGCCGATCAAATAGCCCTCCTCCCACATGGCAAACTGCTTTACGTTGGTGGTGCTGCCGCGAATATACGGCAGCGCATAGTTATAGCCGCCGGCAGGCTGCTCCGTGACCAAATAGGCATCGAGAAAGCCATCATAGACTGCATCGGCGTTCGCAGCGTTTTGCGCAGCCCCGGTGTTGGTGATGAGCGCGAGGACGGCCGTCCCCAGCGCTCCGCAGGCCAGCCGGCGAAGGCAGACAGTTCTTTTCCTTAAAGTGTTCGATGGATGCTGGCTCCAATCCGTCGCGGGCTCGTCGATCAGACGGTTTGATTTCACCGCATTGTTCGTCGGTGTGTTATTTTGTGTCCTCAGATTCATAGTCGGATAGTTCAGGGGTTTCAGGGGAGGGGTAGAAGCGGCATTCTATCATTCCCGTCACTGACGCCTAGCCCCCTAAGGTGATAGTCTCATTAAAAGCATCGGAAAGGCGCAGGTAATCGTCGGGTCGCCGCGCGTAATGCCGGCAAAGTTCGCGCTGCCTTTTGGAACATCAAAGACCGAGGTCATACCGAGCGCCATCAATTGCTGCGTCGACGAGATGCCCGACAATTCGATGCTTACGCTCCAGCCAAAAAAGCGCCATTCGGCGCCCACTATTGCACTCCCGGCAAAAAATGCTTCCATAAGGATTCGCCCTTCCCACCGCGCATGACTCGTCCCACCGCTATTTCCCGGCCAATCGCACCTTTATCATGGGTAGCCGGCCTGGCCTTCCTTGGTGTCGCCCCAGCCCTTTGGGCCGTGGGCAGCTTCGATATCGAGATCATTCCCGGCCCCGGCCTTTCCGATCCGGCCAATGCCGCCGCGCTGACCGCTTTCCAACGCGCCGCCCAGGAATGGGAAAACTATATTTCCTCCCCAATCACGATCTACCTCAGCGCGGATCTGAGCACGAGTGACAACGGAGTTGCGTTTGGTTCGAATACCATCGGAGCGACCGGGTTTACGACCTACGATAACTACAACGACATCAATCTCCCGTACGACACCGTGCGCAATGCCCTCGCCGCCCACGCCAGTCAGCCGGGCGACGGCATCCTGGCCTATCTCCCTACGCAGGCGCAGATTTCCGCCCAAACGCCTTCGGGCGCGAGTCTGGACACGACCACGCTTGGAATCATCCGATCCAACCAACGCGCGCTCGGGCTCCTGAGCGCCACGGATACCCGGCCCGATGCGTCCATTGTTTTCAATTCCGGGTTTACCTTCGACTTCGACAGTACGGACGGGATCGATCCCAACAAAATTGATTTCCAAACTGCCGCCGCCCATGAAATCGGGCACGCCCTGGGATTTCTCTCCGACGTCGACGACTTCGACACCGTGCCCGGGCTCGCCAGCGACAATCTGACGACACTCGACCTCTTCCGCTTTCCGACGAACCACGCGCCGACCAACAACCTCGAGTTCGAGACCTTCGCCCGCGAACTCACCCCCGGCGTCCCCAGTGTCACCAGCGACACCTCGGTTCAATACGCGATGTCCACCGGCGCCGTGAACGGCGACGGCCACCAGGCGGCGCATTGGCAGGACGACTTTCTCCTTCAGGGAGGAAACCTCACGGTCGGGCCGCTCATCGGAATCATGGATCCGACGCTCCCCGCAGGTACGTCCGAGTATGTAGGAACGGCCGACGTCCGCGCGATCAATCTGATCGGCTATGACGTCGTGCCGGAGCCGGCGACGAGCTTCCTGGCCCTTGTCGGAGCCGGCCTCCTTGCCTCCCGTCGGAAGCGGTAGTGCGTTACAGCGTGACCGCGCCGCCGCAGACCGGCTTTTCCTTGGGTCCTCGACTCACCGCCTCGGTGGATTTCGCGCCGAAAACGAATCGCGGATCAGCGAATTGAGCCGGCGCTTTCGTCTTATCGTCTTTCTTGACGAGGTTCCATTGATCGCGAGTGATTCCCGTGGCAACGGTAAAATCAGCCCCGCAGAGGACTGCTTCGGCGAGATCCGCTTCGGTGAAATCGATGCCGAAAGCAGGTGGCAACGACCCGGGCGCGGAGTCTTTGACTGGCTGAACCTCACGGGGATGCGCATGGACGGTTCCAGCGATTTTTATAGAATTGTCAACCGTCATCAGGATTACCCCCGAAAAATTGGCGCCATGGAGATTGGCCTTGGAGAAATTCGCCGAATAGATTTGAGCTTTGGAGAAATCTGCGCCGTCCAGCTTGGCTGAGTCGAAGTCGGCATCGACAATGACGCTGTCGCCAAATCTTGTTCGACTGAGTAAAGCGCCGGAAAAATTCGTGTCGACGATGCCGGCCTCCGTAAAATCACACTCGCGAAGGTCCGCGTGATCGAAAATGGCGCCCCGCAAGTCGCTGCCGCTGAATCGGCATTTGGCAAATTGAGCGGAGGAGGCGGCAAGGAACTGGAGCGATTTGTAGGTGAGATCTATTCCTTCAATGTTTTTGAGCGTTGCTTCCAAGCCGAGATTGGCGACGCCGCCATCATGAAAAGATGCGCCGCGGGAGATTGCCTGATAACAGACATTATAGTAATTGCGCGTGCCGAGAGCCTGGATAAAGCGGGGACCAAATTGCATCGACGCATCCGCCGGCGTGGGGCGCGCCACGCCGATCGTGGGCGACCAATTGGTATAAAAGCAGTCGCGGGAAACAAAAGCGCAAAGGAGCAGGACGACGAGGGCGGCGAGCGCCTTCTTCCAGGAGCGGCTCAGGTAGGTGGGGAAGAAAAACAGGGTTTCAAAAACGGCCCACCCCAGTACCACCAGTTGCAATAGGGTCGTGAGTTCCGAACGAATGCGAAGCGAACGACTCCAAAAGCAAAAAATGACGGCTAGGTTGGGCAGCATGGCCGCGATGGCAAAAGCAATCTGGAGGAGCCCTCGGCCGCGGGTGCTCCGAAGCAGAGAATTTTCCCGCTTCAAATAGCCGGAGAGGAGCCAGCATTCACATTTCTCCAGGATGGAAATGCCGTCCGGAAAAATTGCGGGCAGCTTGCAGAGGCTGTTCCAGGCGCGTTGAACGCGGTAGCCGACATAAAAGAGCAAACCCGCTAAAACAAGTGGCGCGGCGGTGAAGAGCCAAAAGGGCGGCAAGTCGACGTCCAACAACGGCATCTTTATGGGATTCTCGTTGCTCAAAAGAACGCTGTCGGTCGTTTTCAAAAGAATGAGGCCGGTATACGCGACCACGGCGACATTGGCCAGCCACGCCTTGGCCACGGCGTCGCACTCCGCCCTAGCGACATCCAGATGAGGGAACGAATACTTCTCCGGCAACTCGGCCCCAGAGAGATTCGCGCCGGCAAGATTTTCGGAAAGGCGACAATCGAGATCAGAAAGGCGACCGTTGCGGAAATCCTTTCCCCAGTGTCGTCCGCCATTGCCGCTTTTCTTTTCCCCGAGCCCGCGCGCGACGCCGTTGCCGGCGCGCGGATCAGCAACCTGTGATTCCGTTGAGTCCATTGCGTTTAGTTGGTTAGAAACTTCACCTGCAAATCAGCGCTGAATCATCACGATGCACCTCTACGGAAAATTCGCCACTCGGCGCAGCGTTGGGATTCATTCATGCACCTTCATGCGAAATCCGAAAGCCGATCGTCTCATCTCGGGAGATATTTTTGAAATCCATTGCGCTGGGCTGCACGTTCGTTTGTAGCCTGCACCTCCCGGGGAATCCCCGCTGGATATCCCGGGCTCTGAAGGTGCACCATTGATACGGCGTCACCTGACCCAGCCAATCCACCTCCGCCACCGCTCGGCGCTCCCGGTCGCAGATCGTCTCGCTCGAGTTTCCCCTCCGGTCCTTGCGCCACTGCGGATCAAGTCAACGGTGGGATCCACTCTTGAGACTTGATTACGTCATTCGACGATTATCTCAAAGAGACTATTCGTTGGAACGCGAATCTTTCTGCTCAGAATTATAAAATCATCAAGCGAAACCGCTGCCTTTTGGACAAAGGGGACCTTATTGCCAAATTCCCAATCCATCGTAAAAATGACTCTCCCCTCATTCGAAGACGCTACAAGCTATGGGACAACGGTGGAGAAGACATGCGCAGCGCAAACTTGTACTCCACCAGGTCGATGGTTGCGTTCTCTCTTGGAGACGGCACTAGAATCTCGATCGATGGCATAACATCTTCCTACAGGGCGGTTAGAAACCGCCCCGCGAGCCCCGTATTGGGGCTCGCGAGCGCGCCGCTCCTACCAGCCCTGCTCAATCGAGCGACGGCGATACAGGAACTCGAACATGTTGCCTTCGTGCGGCTGGTCCCAGGAGATTTTCATCGTGGGCACGGGGCCGAGGTTCAGGCGCTCGATGAGCGGCGAGTCCAGCAGCTCGCTCGTAAAGCCCGGATCCTTCGTAATTGCGGTGACGACCAAGGATGGCCCGATCTCGCTCAACATCTTGTTTTGCGGGACCTGCACCACACTGGCGTAGGGACAGAGAAATTCCTTGTTGGCCAGCGGATGCGCAAAGTTGTCGCACAGCACCACCGTGGGCCGCAGGTAGACCCCGCCCTCGAATTCCGCCTTGCGCGGGCCGTTGCGATGCTTGGCGGTGACATCTGTCGCGCCGGGGGTTTTCAATCCTTCCTCGATGGAGGCGTCGATAAAATCCGCCATCTTCGGATTAGCAAAGCCCGAGAGCTTCGCGTTTTCGTCGTCCGGCGCCGTGGGCGCCACCGGCCCGAGCTTGGCGGCGAGCGCTTCGGCGATTTCGGCGGCGTGGCGGGGCACGACGATGGCGCTGGCATTGACACAGGAGCGGCCGCCATTCTCGGAGATTGAGGCCGCCATGAGATCGATATATTGCGGCCAGTTATCGATCTCGTCTTCGCCGATGAGCACCTTGCTCCAGCCCGGCCCGTGACAACTGTACCTCGGATTGTCGCGATACTGCGCCACAGTATTGGCGTCGCCGAAAATGAGCGCGCGCTTGCAGAGCTTCAGCACTTCGCCGGAGCCTTCGTGATCCGTGGGATAGAAGCTGAAGGCCTCCGCGGGAGCGCCGGCCGCGATGAAGGCCTGAATGAGACGATAGGGCGTCCAAGGTTCTTCCCGGCCCGGCTTGATGACCACCGGCGTTTTCAAGGCTACGGCCGGCAGCCAGAGTGAATTCACCGCCGGAGAGTTGCTCGGCATGACCAATCCGAGCGCATTAGCCGTGGGATAGTAACTCACCCGCGCGCCGCAGTGCTCGCCGAAGCCGCGATCGATCACCTCGAGGGGCAGGCCGCGCGTGAGACCATTCAGCACTGTATCCATCTTCGTGAGCGCCTGGTGGATCTTCTGCATATTCCGTCGCACCATGACGAGCGGCAGCCCGCTCGTAGAAGAGAGCGTCGTCGCGTAGGCCTCAGGCGTCTGGGTGTGGCCCTTGTCGCCGAGCGGCAATTCATTGTGCAGAAAGATCTCCGCCGCCTTGGCGGAAATTTCGATCAGCTGCGCCACGCTGAATTTGCGCAGCGCGGCCCGCGCCTCGTCGATGCGGCCGAGATCTTTGCGGATGATGCCGGCATTGACCTGCGAGACGCGGGCGAGGACTTCCCCGTTGCGATGATTTGTGACCGTGACGGTGTCGAGGCTTTCGTAGGGTTTGCCGCGGCGCAGGGCGGGGAGATGAGGGATATTCATGCGAGAACAGTGGTGCGAGAGTTATACGTATGCGTATTAATTCAGCAACCCTTTTTTTCCCGGTTGCTTAGGGTTTGCTGATTAGTTCCCTTTGCCGTGATCTACGGGCGCCGGTGTGCGTAGCGCCGCCTCGCGCGTGGGTGAACTCCGCGCCGTGGCTGCGGTCGTGATTTTCTGCACGAGCCAGTATGGCGCTTCGCGCTGGACGTTGAGCCCCGCGGCGGCGATGGCGAGTTCGCGAGATTTGTCCGGATGCCACAGGCTCAGTGTGGCCAGGAGGAGCGCCTTGGCTGGAAGCCCGATGACGACTTCATCCAGCTGCGCCGGCGTGGGCGCCGCGTCGGCGCGCAGCAGCGCCGAGATGGAGGGACCGATGCCGCCGCTTCGCTCGTAAGCCTCCGCCGCCGTCTGCCGCCAGTCGTCGGCTTCCGGGCGCATGCCCGCGACGCGAAAGGCGGCGGCCACCGCCAGCATGACCTCCGGGCGGGCCTTTTTACGATCCGGCAGGAGCCCCCAGCTATCGGCCTCGGCGATACGGCCTTCGGCGATGAGCGCCTGGAGGCCAAATTCCTTCACCGCCGCATCCGAGCTGGCCGCGGCATCTCCCTCCAGCGCGGTGAAGTCTCCCAGGGCATAGAGCACCATGCGCCGCACCGCGCTGATCCATTCGCCGCTGCGCTGCGGATCCTTGCTCCCGACCGAAACCTTGGTCTGCAAGCTCTGCAGGACTTCCCGCGCCAGATCCGTCTGGCCCAGATCGGCGAGGGCGGTGCAGAGGCGGATCGTCTCGCGCACGGGGAGCGATCGGCGCATCTTGCGCGCGGCTTCGATCTTGAGCTGCCGCGCTTCCCCCAGCGCCGTTCGGATCTGGTAGAACATAAGATCGAAAACGGCGTTTTCCGGATCCAATTCCACCGCGCGGGCGGCATGCGCGCGCGCCGTGTCCCAATCCGCCGAGCACGCTTCGCTGGCCGCCAAGCCAAAGAGCGGCCACGGATTCTTTTCATCCAGCGCCGCGGATTTCTCGAACCATTTTCGCGCCTCCACCTGCGTCGGCGAGACGAAGCCGCGCAGGTAATTCAGCGCAGAATTCTGCGGCTCTTTCGCCAACATCGCATCGTAATCCGCCCGCAGTCCCCTCTCCGCCTTGGTCCCCAGCGCCAGGATCACATACTCCTGATGCCACAGCACGTTGACCGGCCGATGCTCCAAGCCTTGGCGCAAGTACGCGATCCCACGATCCCTCTGCTCCAACTGCAAACAATCGTCGCCGTAAATCCTGGGCATCGCCTGGTCCTCCGGTGCCCGCCGGAGCTGCCATTCCGCCAAATCCAGCGCTGCCGAGCCTTCGTGCGCCTCGAGCATCGTCGCGACCGCGTCCATCGTCGAGCCTTTGAAAACCGAAAGATTCGCCACCGTCTTCTCCGCGTTCCCCGCAACCACAGGGGCCGTCCGTTGCGCATCCTGGAAGGGCTTGTCGATCCCTGCGTAGGTCGAAAAGACCTCGCCATAGTGCCAGCGCACCACCGGTTTATCGGCTTTTTGCCGGGTGTAGCGCACGTGTTTCTCCAGGAGGATGGCTTCGCCGCCGACATTGAGCACCCAGACCTGGTGGCCAAACCATCGGTTGTCGTAGGAGGATGCATCCAGGGAAAAGTCGAATTCCTGCGAGATCGGACCCGAGACTTTCGCGCGATGCTTCCCCTCCGCCAGCTGCAGCACCACGTAATCACGGCCCACTCGCGTCTCCTCCCCATCGTCGATCCGCACCCTGGCCATCTCCGGAAAGGCATTGAGCAAATACACCTCCCGATGCCGGCGCACGTATTCGTTGCCGATCACCATGGCTGCAGCCACGGCCATCAGGATCAGAGCGCCAAAGACCAGCACGCGACCCCAGCCGGCTCTGCCGTCGGGTTGCGTGACCAGGATTTCTCGAAAATATCTCTTACGCTGCGGCAGAATCCGCGACTTTCGCGCGACCGTCCCCGGCGGTCAAGCGGCGGACGTCCGTCCGCCCGGAAGCGCCGGCTCCCGCTCAGGCTTTTTTCTCGTACATGTCGCGCAATTCCCTTCGATAGACGAGCGCACCGGGCACCCGGGACATCTTCGCGCGCACCGCGCGAAAACTGCCGTGGGGCGAACAAATCAGCAATCGCCCCGGCACTTTGACCTTCCCCACCAGCCGGTGTACGAGCTGGCGCACCGGCTCGGCGCTGTCCAGGCGATGCCAGGAGCGGGAGCCGCGCACACAGAGCACGAAGATGCGTTGCTGGGTGAAATGCTTAGTTTCCTTGCGAACCAGCTCGGCGGCGTCGGCCACGGGCTCCGCGCCGAGCAATTCGCGAAGCGGCGCCAATTCCTCCTCGGAAAGTCCATGCGGCAGAAATCGATCCCGGCCGCGCACACTGCTCCGCTCGGTCCGCGCCGCGATCATGGCGGCTTCATGTTCATCGAGGCGGGTGCGCAATTCGGCGAGACGCGCCGCGTGGCCCGAGCGCTGGTAGTGCACATGGAGCAGCCCGATGGCATGCGGAATCATTTCCTCATCCGTTTCCATGGCCTGCTCCAGAAAATCCTCTCCCGCAGCGTCGCCCTTGGCGAGCAGGCATCGGCCCAGGCAGAAATTGGCGCCGGCATGGGTGGGACGAACGGCGATCAGTTCATAAAGCAGCTCTTCCGCGGCATCGTCGCCCTCGAGATTGATGAGCGCGAGGGCCCGATCCCAGAGCGCTTCGGGATCGGCCGCCGCCGCCGGCGCCGCATCGGAGATGCGGCTCAGGCGCTCGTTGAGGGCCTTGGCGCGGCTGTGCCGGTCGCGCCACGACTTCTCGCACTCGGACTTCCACAAGCTATTCAGGTCGTCGCGCACCTTGAGATACGCCTCGCCCAACAGCATCTCCGCCGCGCTGGGTTCGCCGAGGAGCGAGAAAGCCTCGCCATTTTGCGGTTTTGCCGCCACGCCCAGCGCCGCCAGGCGTTCGGCGAGGCACGGATGCGTGTCGGAAGTGCTTGTCGACACCCGCAGCGCCTCTTCGCGCCAGCGCGCCGTTTCCTCCGGAGACGCGCCCTGCAGCAAGGCCTCCTGCAAGCGGGCAAAAACATCGCCCGGCGGCTCCTCGCAGCGATTCGCTTCCTGCCACAGATCGGGCCAGAATTTCTCATCGAGAAAGCGCGAGGCGATTTCGACATTGCGCAGGGCGCCTGCGGCCGGCTCCACGCCCGTGCACTGCGCCGCAATGGCGTCGGCTTCGAATTCATTCGACCGGGAAAGCACGAAGGCGCAGGCGTTGAACCGCGGCCAGAACCAATCGATAAAACGGACGATGAACGGACGGAGCGACAATTTGCGGCCGGGCCGCGGCTTATTCAGCTCGGCAAAGCCCGCGGCCCAGGTGCGGCGCACCCGGTAGATCCAGCCGGAAAATCGCCCATGCCGCGCCGAGAGATGCGCCGCCTCATGGGCCAGCACTGAGCGCAATTCCTCCGGCGACAGGGCCTCCATGAGCGGCAGGCCGATGCCGAGATAGAAGCGCGGCCAGCCGAGCACGCCGAGACGCGGGATCTCCGAAACCGCAGCATTGCAGGCCGGCAAAATGAGCACCCGATGAAATGCCGAAGATCGCAGCGTGCGGCGCAGTTCATCCAGCATGGCGAAAAGCTCGGGCGCTTCCTTGCGCTGGAGAAGCCGGCCTTCTGGCGGAGGCACGCGCACCCACAGTGCGCTGCCGACGCCGATGATCCCGGCAGCCAGAACCAGGCTGCCGATAATCATGAGCACGAATCCGTTTTCCGGATCCATGGTGAGCGCCGGAACAAAGAAGACCGCGCCGGCCAGGATGGCCATGCCGAAATAGAGTGCAAATCCCAGGTAACCTACGAGCGCCAGCCACGCCACGCGGAGGCGCAGAGCGCGCGGGCGGTCTTTGTAACGGGCCTCGGTGGCCCGCGCCAGGCGATCGATTTCTTCGCGAGTCATCAGCGCAATTTTTTGGTGGGTGTGGACACGGGCTTTTGCGGGGAAACGGGCGGTGGAGTGGCCACAGACGCAGCGCCGGGCTTGGCCCGCGGCGACTTGGGCGCCGGGGCGGGCTGAATGGGTGGAGCGGGTTGAGTTGGCTGAACCGGTTGGACTACGGGAACTTGCTGGACTGCGGGAGCTGGTTGCGCCGGTTGCACCGACTGGACCGGCCGAGCGTTTTTCAGCGCGACAGCTGCGGCGAGCGCCTTTTGCACCAACCAATAGGGCGCCTCGCGCCCGACGTTCAGGGCCGTGGCGGTCGGCGCATATTCGGTCGCATGAGTCGGATTCATCAAGGCCAGAACGGCCAGGAGCAGCGCCTTTTGCGACGGGTCGGTCACGATCTCGTCGATCTCCTGGAGGGTTGGCGCCATGGGCGCACGGAGGGCGGCCGCGGTGCGCCGATCCGCCTCGTCACCGCTGCTCTCATAGGCGGCTTCCGCAGCCAAAAGGAATTTGCTCGCCTCCTGGGCCGAGTTTTCGAGCCGAAAACCCGTCGAGACGGCCAGGAGATCCATCGCATCAGCGGTTTCCGGCTTGGGCAGCAGTTGCCTTCGCTCCGCCTCGCCGGTCCGGCCTTGGCCGATGAGCGCGTACAAGGCGTAGCGGCGGCCGAGGTCGTAGGCGCTCTTCGTCGTTTCCTGCTCCAGCTGATTGAAATGCCCGGTCGCGTAGAGGGTCTTGCAGCGCAGCTCAATGGTCCAGTGAGAGGAGGGCCGCCCCTGCTTGCGCCGGAGAAGGGCCTCTTTCTGCACCCCCTCCACGAAGGCCAGCGCGGCGTCGCCGTGCCCGCCAATGGCCAATTGCTCACAGACCCGAAGCGCCGGAGTCAAACCCCAGGCGGTTTTTAAGTTCTTCCGGGCCGCCTGCTCGAGCGCATCGGTTTCACCGAGTCCCATCCGGCACCGGTAGAGCAGGGCCTCGAAGTCGGCATCCGTCGGCTGGAGCGCGCAGGCCTTGGCGGCATGATCGCGGGCCGCGCTCCAGTTCGCCCGGCTCGCTTCGTAATACGCGAGGGCATAAAGCGGCCAGGCGTTCTTCTCGTCCGCCGCGGCAGCTCGCTCGTAGTACTGCATGGCCTCGGCCGCCGTCGCGGCGACGCGCCCGCGCAGGTACAGCAGCGCGCTGCTCGCCGGCTCCGCAGCCACCATGGCGTCGTATTTCTCCGCGATCGTCTTCTTCTGCACGTCGGCCACGAGCATGTCCTGAAGGGTGCGATGCCAGACGACTTCCACCGGGCGGCGCCCGATGCCCGCCAACAAAAACGTGATCGCGCGCGCCGGATCGTTCGCCCGCCGGGCGATGGAAATGTATTTGTTCAGCGTTTCGGCATCGTTTGGCTGTTGTCCGAGCCGCCACTCGCCCAACTGAAGCGCCTCGTCGCCTCGATGTGCGCTGACCATTTGCTCCATTGCCTCGTGGATGGAGTTCACACGCATCACGCTCGCGACCACTTTTTCACCGTCCTGCTCGGACACTGCCATCGACGGCGGCGGCGGACAAAACGCATACTCCACATTGCGAAAGGCGAGGAGCGATTCTCCGTAGTGCCACTTCAAAGCGGGCGGTTTGGTTTGTTGATGGGAATACCGGGCTTGTTGCTCCAGAAAGACCGCCCCGCCCCCGACATCGATGATCCAGAGCGGATGCCCAAACCAGCGGTCGGAGAAGGAGGCCGATTTGATGTCGAGATCGAACTGCTCCGAAACTGGGCCCGAGATCACCACGTGATGCCGCCCCTCCGTGAGCCGCGCCTTCACCATTTCGCCGCGGACGAGTTGAGACGTGGCCCCCGTAATTTTCACCAGCGCCGGCTTGGAGTACGCATTGACGAGATAAACGTCGCGCTGTCGGAGCGCATAGGCGTTGACGAAGAGGAAGCCGAGCAGCAGCAGCGCCAGGGTCACTCCGAGGTAGGCCAGAGTTTTGCCGATCTTGAAACGACCGCCCCCGAGCTGAAATCGGCGTTTGCGGCGCGGTAGGATCGTCGTCTTGCGTTTCAGCGCCTTTTCACAGTCGATGACGTGTTTGCGAAAATCGACGTTTTGCCCCAGGTGTGGCAAGGCTTCGAGCAGCCGGCCAAAGACTTGCAACGCCTCGTCGTATTTACGAGTGCGCTGGAAGGCGAGGGCCACCTGCTCCAGAGGCGCCAAGGAATAGAGGTGCTCGGCGCCGGGTTTTTCCAGGTAATCGACGAGCGCGCGGGCTTCGGCGATCTTGCCCTCGCGGAGCCGGTGCATGGCCAGGCCGCTCCGGGCCTCCGGCAGGTCGGGACGTAGTTCCAGCGCCTTCTTGTAATGGGCCACGCTGTCTTCGAGGCGACCCAACTGGGAAAGCGCGGCGCCCAAGCCTGCTTGCACGTGGGAGTTTTCTCCATACTTGCGGAGCAATTCACCCCGGAAGGCGGTGGCGCGATCGAATTCCAAGTAAGCCAGCATCTGGTCATGCGAGGCCATGGCATTTTCCGGCGTAGGGTCCGTCTCGTAGCGGTAGAGCGCGCCCGAAATATCGAGCTGGCGGGCCGCTTCCCAGGTATCCGCCGGAACAATGAAGTGCCGCTGGCAAATGCCGCAGGCATCGATGATGCGCTTCCGCCCCAGCGGAATCACCGGCACGAACATTACACAAAAAAACAGCCGCGTATCGTAGGAGGTCAGCGCGGAATGGCGGCCGCAGGCGCGGCAGCTCCCTTTCCGATGCGCACGATTGCTCTGGCCATAGTATCGCGTGCCGATTCCGTTAACTGTCACTGGCATGTTCGATAGGAAAGGTGGTCAGACGGAAAAACGGAATTCGCAAGCGACGGCAACGTGGAAATAAGGACGAAGAAAGCACGCCGCGGGCCAGAAATATCATCGGCGAAGGGTGCGCAATGCGCCATTTTCGTTGCGTGCGAAATGGATGTCACACAATTGTAACATCATGCGGCCCGCCCCTCCTGCTCTCCCTTCGCCTTCCCGCCCCGCTCGTCGTCCCGTCGCCCTGGTCTGGGTCAGTTTCTGGCTCGCCTTGGCGCTCGTCGCCGCCAAGGCGGTCTCGCTCGGTCCGCCGCATTCCTGGAATTGGCCGATCCGGCTCACCCTGGTCTCATTTCGCGATGTGCTTTTCGCGCTTTCGATTGCCGCCCTTGGCGAAGGCTTCGCCTGGATCTGCTCGCGCCGGCCCTGGATGGAGCGCTCGATCCGCGCGACGGCGACAGGAGTTGCTGCGCTTTGCGCACTCTACGGCGTAATCGCATATGGAGTCTTTGAATCCTTCGGCCGCCACCTGAGCTTTGATCTGCTCATGCTCATGCGGAATGCCGCGGCGGCCAAGTCCTCCGTCACGGACCGGCTCACCTGGCAAATCGCGCTCGCGCTCGTGCTGGCGCCGGGCGGCCTGCTCGCCGCCGCGCGCTGGGGCTCGCGTCGGCGCGCCTTTCCGCCGGTGGTGCTGACCGCCATGGGAGTATGGATCGTCGCCGGCGTGACCTACCACACGGCGGCCGATGTCGATCGCAAAACGCAACGACTCGCGGCCTGCCCTGCGGTGGAAATGCTCCGGTCGGCCTTTACGCATCTCGCAGGCGGCCGCCTCAGCGTGCTGCCTGCGAGCTTTCCGCCCGGCTACCTGGAGGAATTCGAGCTCTACGGGAAGCGCGCGGAGGCCGGACCGCGCACCTTTTATACGCCGCCGGCAGAAACGCCCCGCCCGCGCAACGTCATCGTCATCGTGATGGAGTCGGTGGGAACGAAATACCTGAGCCTCTATGGCAACCGCTGGGACACGACACCCCATCTGGTCGAAGAGGCGAAGCACGCGCTGGTCTACGACAACATCAGCGCTCACGCGCCCTACACCTCCTGCTCCTTCATGGCGGTGAATTTCTCCATGCACCCGGGCGTGCCCTGGTGCTACGCGCCGTCCGATTCCTTCGAGCCGAATGGCCCGCGCGAATTACCGCCGACCCTTGCGTCCGTCCTGCAGCCCCAAGGGTGGCGCACGGCATTCCTGCACAACGGTGATCTGGACTGGGGCGGCGAGCGGGTGATGCTCGATGGCTCCGGCTACGACGTGGTGCAGGACTATCGCGACCTCGGCGCGCCGCCGCTTACGTCCTGGGGCTCGGAAGACCGTTTCCTCTTCGATCGGCTCGTCCAGTGGATCGATGAAAAGCCCGGCCAGCCCTTTCTCGCCTACTGCTGGACCGACCAGACGCACAATCCCTACGCGCGGCGTCCCGGACTGCCAAAGATCGACTTTTTCCACGACGCCCCGCCTCCCAATCACGCCGAAGCGCTGGCGCGCTACCTCAATGTCTTGCACGACACCGACGAACTTTTAGGGCGCCTTTTCGCCGCCCTGCGTGAACGCGGTCTGGCGGACGATACGCTGGTTGTGGTCACAGGTGATCACGGAGAAGCCTTTGCCGATCCCCACGATCAGCAGGGACACGGATTCACGGTCTTCCAGGAGGAAATCAACGTGCCCTTCATGATTTGGAATCCGCGGCTGTTTCCACACGGCGAACGCCGGTCGGAAGTCGGCGGGCACATCGACATGAACCCCACGATCGCTGATCTGCTTGGGAAATCGATTTCTGACGATTGGCAGGGCCACAGTCTTTTTCAGCCCGACCGCCCAGATCGCGCCTATTTCGTCGCCAGCGTCGACGACTATTGCTTCGGCGTGCGCGAAGGGGACTGGAAGTATATCTATCAGGCCGGCAGCCGCAGCGAGGCGCTGTTTAAATTGGGCGAAGATCCGCAGGAACTGCACAATCTGGCCACGGCAAATCCGCAGCGAACGCACGATCTCCGTGAACACGTCGCGGCGTTTGCGTCGTTCGAGGATCGGTATCTGAGCAGCCCGGGGAAAGCCGTCGCCGCCGAAACGCCGAGTCGGTAAAATTTGCAGAAACGGGCCGGACTTCAGCCAGTTCGCGTCATCGGGGCGCCTTGCGATCCGACGTCGAAAATATTTCTTCCCGCCCAGTCCGATCTTCCACCCAATCCACTTCCGCACGGGACACTCTGTCCCGGCGGGACAATTTCTGACTCACTCCTTGGCACAGGTTCCATCCCGCACCGCCCACCCTCTTTTTTAAAACTGCTCGGACAGTCGCCAGCTGGCTGCCGAGCGTTTAAAAACGAAAGTGTAAACTCTAGCAGACGCGAGCGCGGACCTTGTGGCCATTCGAATTCAGGCGCACGCGGCCCGTCTCGAGCAGGTCAGCCACTGCGGCGACGGTCTCTTTGTTGTTCTTGCTGTAAGCGCTCACCGCGAGGATGAGGTCTCCGAGACTCAGGTTCCCGGCGCGTTCGGCTTTTTTAAGGTTCTTTTTCATGGGTGTTGGTTGTTTGTGGGGTGATGGTTTATTTGGGTTCCGAGAAAGGTATAAGCATTCAGCATGCCACCCCTTCTTTTTGCGTTACTGTTCTGTAATGAATAGACGGTTCTCCGAGGAAAAGGTTCAAAATATTTTTCTCTTCCTCACCTCCAGCCATGGATGTGTCTCCCTGCTGGCCATTTGACACGAGTGTCACGCAATTGACACTGGCATTTTTGGGATGACGCCGAGCTGGCCGGCGACGCGCTTCAAATCTCGTCAAACTCCAGGCGCCGCTTGCAGGCGAAGGCCCTCGCCTATAGGGAGTGTGCGTTTCGCCGCTGTGCCTTCGTCCTCAATGTCCATTTATCGCCGTGTGTTCGCCTACTTCAGGCCCTTCTGGAGGCCCACGGCCGTCGCCACGAGCCTGACGCTCGCCGGCATCTTTTTCAACGTCCTCAAGTTATGGCCCGGGGGCTACCTCGTGGATCGCGTGCTGACCCCGGCGAGCGAGCCCGGCTCGGCCCACGCGGTGACGAATTCGGGCCCCTTCGCCGCGCTGGCCCGACCGCTCGAAGGTCTGCCCACACCGGAGATCATCCTGATCCTTTGCGGGCTGATGGTCGTGTTCCATCTGCTTGGCGGATTGATCGGCTACTTCAGCACGATGATTTATGTCCGGGTTGGTCTCCAGTCGCTCATGCGGCTGCGGACCGATTTGTACGCCTACCTGCATCTGCTCCCGCTGAAGTATCACGACCAGCGTCGGAGCGCGGATTCGTCCTTTCGCGTGGCCTACGATTCGCAGTCCATCCAGTCGTTCTACAGCAAGGGCACGTTCATTTTTCAGTCCATCTTCGGGCTTGGTTTCACCTTCGCGGCGATCTGGATCATCGATTGGCAGATCGCGCTCCTCTCGCTCACGGTGGTGCCGTTCATGATCGGGGGGATTTATTTTTACACCGAGCGCATTCGGGTGCAGTCGACGGTCATCCAGGAGCGGGAAAGCGCCCTGCTCACCGTGGCGCAGGAAGGCTTGAGCTCGATCCGCATGGTCCAGGCGTTCGGCCGCGAAGACTACGAGGTGCGGCAATTCAAGAGCACCGCAGGCGAGAGTCTGGAGGCCAATCTCCAGCTCACCGGCACCTCGATGAAAAGCTCGCTCGTGGTGACCACGATCATGGCCATCAGCACGGCCGCGATTTATTACCTCGGCGCCAAGCACGTCCTCGCGGCCCAGCTCACGATCGGCAAGCTCATGATGATCACCGGCTATGTGATCTCGCTCTACTCGCCGCTGGAGGCGCTGACGAATCTCGCCTGGGCGCTGCAAGGGGCCGCTGCCGCCGCGACTCGTTGCTTCGAAGTGCTCGATCACACAGACGACGTAAGCGATGCGCCGGAGGCCAAAGACCTGACCCAAGCTCGCGGCGAGATTGCTTTCGAAAATGTAACCTTCGGTTACACTCCGGAACGGCCCATTGTTTCCAACGTCAATCTGCGCATCACCCCGGGCCAGACGGTCGCATTTGTCGGCGGCACGGGCGCGGGGAAAAGCACGCTGCTTTCGCTGGTCCCCCGTTTTTATGATCCGAACGCCGGCCGCGTGCTCCTCGACGGCCAGGATCTGCGCGCGCTCACAAAGAAGTCCATCCGCAGCCAGATGTCCATCGTGCTCCAGGATACGCTGCTCTTCTCCACGACCATCCGGGAAAACATCGCCTACGGCGAGCCGAATGCGACCGACGAGCAGATCATCGAAGCAGCCAAACGCGCCCAGGCCCACGACTTCATCCTGAATTTGAAGGATGGCTATCACAGCCAGGTCGGCGAACGCGGCGGCCACCTGAGCGTGGGCCAGCGCCAGCGCATCGGCATCGCCCGGGCCTTCCTGAAAAATGCACCCATCCTCCTCCTGGACGAGCCGACTTCGGCGCTTGATCCGACCACGGAGGCGGCGATCATGAAGACCATCGAAGAGCTCATGCGCGGCCGCACGACGCTCATCATCACCCACCGCATCGCCACGGTGCACGGAGTGGAAAAGATCGTCGTGCTCGGCCCGGGCGGCATTCTCGAAACCGGCTCCGGCCCCGAACTCGTCCAGCGCGGCGGCGCCTACGCGAATTTGTATCGCGCCGCGAATCTGAATAGCCTCGACTCCGCGCCGTCCATCCCCACGTCAACTTCCACTCTATGAGCAACGTATCCTCCGAACGCCGTGTCGAAAATGATTGGTGGAAAGATCCGATCCCCGAGAATGTGACCTGGGGCGAGGGCTTTTACGCCGAGACGGCGCAGAGCTTTCGTTTCCTCCGGAGCAAGCTCCAACCTGCGGTCGTCATCGGCGATCACGTTTCCATTTACGCCGGCTGCTCCTTCTCGCTCGGGCCGAACGGCTTCTGCTCGATCGGCGACTTCAGCCTGCTCAATGGCGTGATGGTCATGGCCGAGGAGCGCATCGAGATTGGCAAACACGTGCTCATCTCGTGGAATGTGGGCATCGCGGACTCGGATTTCCATCCCATCGCTGCGGCGCAGCGGCATCAGGACACGATGGCGCTGGCCCCCTTTTACAAGGATCGTCCGCCTCGGCCAAAGATCACCGCCGCGCCTGTGAAGATTTGCGATAACGCCTGGATCGGCATGAATGCGGTCATTTTGAAAGGCGTGACCATTGGAGAGAATTCCATCGTTGGCGCCGGCGCCGTGGTCACCAAGAGCGTTCCGGCCAATGTCGTCGTCGCGGGAAATCCGGCCGTGATCGTGAAACAGCTCGTCTGATCGGCCGCCGAACTGCGGTCTGTTTTTTCCACCTCATGCAGCGCAAGCGCATCGTCGTCACGGGCTTCATGGCCGGCATCCCCATCGCGGGAGTCGTGTGGCAGCATCTGCATTACATCGTGGGCCTGCAACGGCTGGGCCATGAGGTGTATTATGTCGAAGATTCGGCGCGGTATACTTACGACCCGACGACCTGGGAAACGCTGCCGGACTACGGCTACGCCATTCGCACACTGGCTCGGCTGGCAGAGGAGTATGGATTTAAAGATCGCTGGTGTTATTGCGCGCGCTTCATGCACCCGCACGAGACCGTGGGGCTCGGTTACCGGCGCATGTGCGAATTGTACCGCGAAGCCGACGCCATCCTGAATGTCTGCGGCGCCCAGGAACTCAATGAGGATCTGCTGAAAAGCGATCGCATCATTTACGTCGAGAGTGATCCCGGCATGGAGCTCATCGAGATCGACAAGGGCCGCGAATATACACTGAATTACATGCGCAAGCACCACGCGCTGTTCAGCTTTGGCGAGAATGTCGGCACGCCGCGCTTTCCCGTGCCGACGCACGGCTTTCGTTGGAATGCCACCCGGCAGCCCATCGTGACCGACTTCTGGAAAACCGAGGCTCCGCCGGCTCCGGACGCGTTGTTTACATCTGTAGCGAATTGGAATACCAGCGGCCTTAAGGACATTGAGTGGCGCGGGGAAAAATACCTTTGGAGCAAATCGCTCGAGTTTCTGAAATTTGCCGAAGCGCCCGTGCGGGCCGGCGAAACGTTCGAACTGGCGACGAATCTGCGAGATCCGGCAACCATCGAACATTTGCGCAGCTTAAATTGGAAGCTGGTCTCACCGGAACAAATCAGCATCGATCTCGACCTCTACCGGAAATACCTACAGGCATCGAAAGGCGAATTCACCGCAGCCAAGGACCAGTACGTGCGCCTGAATACCGCCTGGTTTTCCGATCGATCCGCTTGCTATCTCGCGGCTGGCCGGCCGGTGATCACCCAGGAAACCGGCTTCACCCGGCTCTACGGCGGGAAGCGCGGACTCTTCGCTTTTCAGACGCTGGACGAAATCGCGGAAGCCGCGCGCGAGATCACTGCCGACTACGCGCTCCATTCCAAGGCGGCGCGTGAAATCGCGCTGGAGCACTTCGAAGCGACCAAAGTGCTGGCAGATTTACTCGAAAAAGCCGGGATTTGAGGGTCTCGCCGAATTAACATTCGGCAATCTCGCGAAATTCACTTGGCCCCCGTCGTAGGAAGCCCGTAGGCTTGCTGGTCTTTTCCTTATGAGTTCCGAAATCCAGAAGGCAGTCGAATCAGGCAAGCTCACCACAGCCCAGGGGGCAGCGCTGGAGAAGCTCACGCCTGGCGTCTACGTGCTGCACAAGAGCTGGGGATTCGGCCAGGTCGATGGCGTCGATTTCCTGCTCGGCCAGATGACCATCCATTTCAAGGCCAAGCGCGGCCACGGCATGCAGCTCGGCTACGCCGCCGACTCGCTGCAATCGATCGCGCCGGACCACATCCTCGCCCTCAAGGCCGCCGATCTCGAAGGCGTGCGCACTCGGGCCAAGGATAATCCGGTGGCCTTCATGCAGCGCGTGCTCCAGAGCTACGGTGGCCGCGCCACCCAGGACCAGATCACCCAGGTGCTCACGCCGGATGTTTTCACCGAAGGGGAATTCAAGCGCTGGTGGGACAATGCGAAGAAGCTCATGAAGAAGGACGGCCACTTCGCGCTGCCGACGAAGAAGACCGATCCCATCGTGCTCCGCGAAGCCGCCGTCTCGCGCAGCGACGAGCATCTCGTCGCCTTCACGAATTCGCGCCAGTTGAAGGATCAGATCGCCGCGCTGGACCGCATCATTAAGGACATCGAGGAATTCACCGATCCCGCCGCGCAGCTCGTCCCCATCATCCTGGCTGCCGAAGACGCCGCGAAGAAGAACGCGAAGCTCAAGACGAACGAAGCGCTGCAGCTCATTCTGGCTCGCGACGAAATCGTCGAAAAAGCTCTCGGAATCACCAAAGGGCCGGGCGCGCTCACGGTCGTGGCCATTCTGCGGGAAGAATCCCGCCAACTGCCCACGCTCCTCGACCAGGTGCCGGCTGCCAAACTGCGCCGGGTGCTGGCCGCCGTCCCCGAATCTTTCCCCGAAGACTGGCTCTCCCGCACGCTCACCCTCGTGACCAACGGCAGCTCGCGCGTCGTGAGCGACGCCGCGAAGCTTCTCCACGAGCACGGCAAGACGGAAGATCTGCGCAGCGCCCTCGACCGATCCCTGCGTGAGCATTCCACGTCCTCGGCCTGCCTCGTCTGGTTCTGTGAACGCAAGGAGCGCAAGGGCGTTTTCGCCGATCTCGTGCATCCGCGCGTGCTCAGCGCCATCCTCACCGCGCTGGAACGCGAGCAGTTCATGGAAAGCCGCGACCGCAAGCTCCATGACCTCCTGCTCAACGATCGCGAACTCGTCACCGATCTCGTCGTCGACGCCGAGCCCGAAGAGCTGCGCGAAGCCATGCGCAAGCTGCTCCTCAGCCCGGTCTTCGAAGAGCTAAACAAACGCTCGCTCCTCGGCCGCATCGTCCGCGTCTATCCGGAACTGGAAGCCACCATCACCGGCGAGGTCCAGGCGAAAGACGAAGCGCTCGTCGTTTCCTGGGAAAGCCTGGAGCGGCGCAAGGCGGAGTACGACGATCTGGTCAACAAGCAGATCCCGCAGAACATCACCGAGATCCAAGTCGCCCGCGAACACGGCGACCTGCGCGAAAACTTCGAATTCAAGGCCGCCAAAGATATGCAGCGCGTGCTGCAACGCCGGAAGGCCGATACCGATCGCGACCTCTCGTTGGCCCGCGGCACCGATTTTGTCAATCCCGACACGACCCAGGTCTCGATCGGCACCACGGTCACCGTCCGCGACGCCAATGGCGCGACCGAAGTCTTCCACATCCTCGGCGCCTGGGATTCCGATCCGGACAAGAACATCATCTCCTACAAGGCAGCCATCGCCCAAGCCCTCCTGGCGAAGAAAGTCGGCGATAAAGTCGACATCTCCGTGGAGCCGGGCGGCCGCGTGGTGGAGATTGTCTCGATCGAGGCTTGGAAGAAGGCGTAGGGCGCCGGGCCGGTGAGTTTCGCTCGGAGCGGCGTCCGCCAGCCGCTTTCCCTCGCGCCACTGGGAAAAATAGCACACTCACGGTCAAATAATGCGGTTCACTTCGGTGAACAATTAATCGATGGACCGCGCCAAGCTGTACGTAGAAACCACCGTGCCGAGCTACTTGACCGCGCGGAGGAATCGTGACCTTCAGCTGGCGGCAGACCAGCAAATAACGCATGAGTGGTGGGAGAGTCATCGGCACGCCTATGATCTCTTTGTTTCAGCCGCGGTTCTGACCGAAGCCGGCAACGGCGATCGAGAATTCGCTGCCAAACGTTTGATGGCGCTGAGCGGGATCCGGATATTGCAAATTACAGAGGAGGTCGCAACGCTCGCATCCTTGCTGCTGTCCCAGCAAATCATCCCATCAATCGCAGCGCCGGATGCGGTGCACCTTGCTTGCGCTGCGGTGCATGGAATCGAGTTTTTGCTGACTTGGAATTGCAAACACATTCATAATCCAAAGCTCGAAGGACGGATCGCCGCTGCGTGCCAAGAACTTGGATTTCGCTGCCCGATCATTTGCACTCCTGCGGAATTGATGAAATCTTGAGCCGTGCCAGAAAACGAGATCATCGACGAGATTCATCGCTTCCGGGCGGATTTGACCCGCCAATGCGATTACGATGTTCACCGCTTGCTGACCTTTTATCAGAAACTGGAAGAGGAAAAAAAGACTGAGGGCCTGGAAGTTGTTTCGTTCATGCCTCCGGGTAAAGAGCCCCGGAATGCCACAGAGGCGCTCACGGGCTGATCTTAATTGGCCGGCAGCGCACCTGAAACAGCGCGTGCACCCCGCGCGGCGGCATTGATTCATTTTCCTGGGCCAAACCAAAAATAAGAATGGCGATTTCCCGGCAGCGTGCGGCCTCTTCGCTGCCTCGGGATAGCAAAGGCATGGCGAAGCCGCCGAGAACGGACCTCGTAGGATCCTGATTCACGGCGGCTTGCCTGCTACACCCTCCTGTTATTGCGGAATAATTTTGATGTAGTCGAAGGCCTCGGAGTAACCCGAGCTTGAGGCGTTCTTTCCGGTAATCATGAACCGAAACCACTTGTCACCGCTGCTGGCGGGCGTCCAGGAGCCGAGATCGATTTCCTTGAAGGCGGTGAAGGGTGAATAACTATCCTGCTGCGCGCCTTGGCTGTGCTGGGAACCATTGAAATCGTCCGAGCGGCCGATGGCGAGCTGCCAGATTCCGCGGGTGTTTGCGTTTTTCACCCCGACGCGGATGTTATAGGTCCCCGCGGTGATATTTGGCACGAGATAGGTCACGTATTGGCCCGTGGCCGTGGAGTCGAGGATCGTGCCGGCGTTGCCGGACATGTCTTCCTCGCTCAGGATGCGGTGGGTCACGCCGGAGCTGAGGGCGGCGACGCCGAGGGATTCCGTCTCGACGCGGCCGATATTCAAGAGGCGATCCATGAGCGCGATGTAAGCCGTGAGCATAGTCGAGGAGGTAATGCCACCCTCGCCGACGCCGTAGTCGGAGCCTTTCCAAGTGGTCAGCGAACCGCTGGACGTGCCAACGATGCCAGGGAGGATCTCGCCGACCGAACCCGGGCGAGGACGAGCAAATTGCGGCACGACATTGATGTTGCCATACGCGACGATGAAGGAGGAGCCAAAGGGATTGGCCCCATACATCCAGTTCATATAGTCGCGCGCGCTATTCAGCATGCGGCTGTCGCCCAGCGCCAAGTAGAGGTTCAGGCAGGCGGTTGCGCGGTTCGAGTATCCGGAGTTCGCGCCAAAGCCACCCGTGCCAAAGTTCGACGAGTGCGTGCCGAAGGCGGTGTTCGTGACCGCGGGAACGTTGTTATAATAGTAGTTGAGCTGAGTCGCGACGGCCGATTTCAGCGTTCCCGAGCCGAGCGTCGAGTAGTATCGGGAAAGACTGATCGCGGCATCTATTCCAGTGGCTTGATGGACGTAAGAGCCGGTTTGCTTGACCCAATTGCCGGAGCTGCTAAACTTACCTTCGTTGAAGAAGTTTGCCGCATCGGTCTGATAGGAAGAGGAGCTCGGAGAAGTCACGGCAAGTTCGGCGGCCGCGGAGACCACGGCGTCGGCGTTGCCCCACCAGGCGGATCCGTAGATGTTATTGCTGGTGATATAGTTGCTCAGATTGCCCTTGACCCAAGCCCAGCCTTTGTCGGCGGCGGTGAGGCATTGGGCGGAGAGGGTGTCGTCATATCCTTCCAACGCACGGGCGGCGGCGGCGAGTCCGACAACCGCGCGCGCGGTGATACCGCAGTCAACATTCGCGCGCAGATAAGGAATGTCCGTTTCTCCGCCGTAGGCGCCATCCGGCAGGACGCTGACGGGAAAACTGCCATCGGCGTTCTGCAGCCTGACCAGATAGCCGGCGCCGAAAGCAACTTCGGCGAGAATGGCATTGCGATCGGCCGAAACGACGGAATCTTCCGCAGCGTAAGCGAGATTGCGCAACGCGGCGCCGGTGTTGAAGGTCTCGATATCCGTCGATGTAGCATCTTTCCAGCCGCCGTGGAGGTCCCCGCTATTGCCGAGCACGGTGTAGGAACCGTCAGCGGCATACAAACGTCTCTGGAGATTGGTCTGCGGGCCTTTTTCCCGCTGCCAGGCATAGAAGCCGTTCATCGTGCTGACGATGGTTTGCTTGCCCCCCACCCCGTCAGGCGTGGAACGGTAGAAATAATCATCCACGATGAAGCTGGCATTCGCAAAACCGGATACGGAGACCGTGTAAGACCCGGGGGTCCTGGCGAAGGATGTGTCCGTGTAGAGATAGTAATATTGCCCCCAGATATTCGAGTGAAAGTTCAGCTGGATCGACGTCGAGGAGCCGTTGGGTCCGGTAAGCGTTCCAGTGAGATTCGCGCCGCGATTGGTCGCCGAGCAGACGACGATGCGTTTCGGGGAAATGGTGTCGTAGCCCGGTGGGATGGCGATGACTTCCACCGGATTGACGCGGAATTCGTTCAGCCGGAATTTCTGCGTGTCTTGATGCGTGTTCGGCGTCGTGGTGATCGGGCCGTAGGAAGCGCCCGGCGGATTTTGGACGGTGAGCGTCTGTCCGTTGAGCCGGTTGGCAAACGACAGATAGCCTCCACCCTCGTCAACGAGCGACCATTGTTTTCCAGTGGAGGTATCCGGCGGCTCCAGAAAGACCGCGGGATTGCCCGCGTCACAGACAAGGACGAGATTCCGCAGCGGGTTGAGAATTTGATAATAGCCGCCGCCGAGGGGAGTGAAAGTAAAGGTCTCATCGCCATCTCCGCGAAAGCCTTGCAGGATGACAGGAATATGCTGCGAGGTATTATTGATATTTTCCCAAAGCATCAACCCGCAGCTGCGAGCTTCGACGCGATAGCCAACGCCTGCGGCGGGCGTAAAGGCATGGGCGGCTGGAGCTGGGCAGAGAGCGCCGACGAGGAGGGCCGAGGCGAGGAGCGGAACGCGTCGGGTGTGTGGAGGGGATGAGAAATCCGAATGAAGGGGCATGGTGCTGGGAGGTTTTTAAATGTGAACGGACGAACGGCGTGACGACGTTCCGGCGGTTTGCGCGCTCGAGGACGCAGCCAGAGCCAGGCCGGCGCAGAGCAGCGTGCGGAAAACGCCGTGACAGTGGGAACTGAGGTTGATCGTGGGGATAGTACTACTGAGGGGATTTTGTTGTGGGACAAAAACGGCGGACCGCGGCGGGATGCGCGCAGCCCGGAGCTATAGGGGATGGCATCGTGCCGGACTGGCAAGGCCCCGTCACGGCGGCGAAAGTTGCGTTTTAAAACAGTACTTTCGGTCAAAACGCCAAGTCGCCCTCTGCGTCTCAGCCTCTCTACGGGAAACCTTTCTGCCGATGATTCTCCCGCAGAGGCCGCAGAGATTCCCCCCTCTCGTTCACTCTCCCTCCCTCTCGTTCCCAAAGTTAGCGAAGCGCTTTGGGAACGCCGCCTTCCCCCGAAACCTTTATTGCCACGCCTCGCATCGAATCAACGGCAAGCGACGAAGTGCGCCCGTTCAGTCTCTCGCGTGGAATACCGGCTGCTCATCGTTCCACGTTGGCGGAGAAGAAACAGAGTTTCAAGACCGCATTGCCGTTCCCAAAGCGCTTCATAACTTTGGCTGCGAGAGACGAACCCACAGTCAACGGAAAGCGCACTAGCTGGCCTCTTCGAGGCCGGACGGGCGCCGATCACTGGTTGGGCGTAAGGTTGTGAAGTCGGCGCCATTGCCCATTCGCCTTGCCTCAAATACACCGCTCAACCACCTCGTGTTCGAGCGCTCCGCGCGTCCCCGCATCCCGAAGAGATGCCAGCGATTAGCCAACAGTGCGTCGAGCGAGCTCCGCGAGCGAGAACACCGGTTGCTCCGAACAAAGCATGCATCCTGAAAGGCCCCTGAAAGGCGTGCCAGCAGACATCAATCTATACGCGAAACACTTTGTTACCCTATTCCTGCTTGCCCGCTGAACCCAACCGAGTGAATGCTGTTCTCGTGAACTACGAAAGAGGAAACATCGACGAAATACTGGCAACGGTATCAGGACGTGTTTCTCTGAGCAGGATTCGCCGGGATCAACCGCTGCCTTCGGACGCATGGCGTCAAGCAGCGCTTGCTGTAACACAGCAAACGGGTCCCGGTTGCCTCATCGTTATGAGATCCAGCCGGCGCGGCCGTTCGGGAACGGCCGCCGATCGTCTGGAAGATCCTGCCCTACGTCGTTCACAGGGATGTCGTTTCGCTTTCCTGCCCGCCTCGAGCCCCGCCCTTAGATCACCTGGCCTTCAACAAGCCGGCCTTTGGGACCGCACCGTCCGCCATCAGGAGCTGCCGACCAACGATTTCCCCGATCAAGATGACTGTGAAAAACATTGGAGTCCCTCAATCCGTCCGCGTCGGCGGAATCGGGTTGAGAGCAAAATCTCGCCAAAGCGATAGCTTTGGCAGAAGTCGCGCCGAAGCGTAAGCAGAAGCGGGACGGCTTCATGGAGGAGGGTGTCGGGTCGGAACCTTCATCGAGCGTGTGGTAACGCAGGTGCAGGTCGAGACTGGCATGGGCCTCGAGCAGCATTTGTCAGAGAAGGGAAATCCGCCGTCGGTGGTTGCGACCGTCTGTATCCTCGGGACGGCGCATAGCCGTAGGCATCCCTGTATGCGAGAGAGTTGCAACGTTGCACTGGAGATAAATCTGTCTGCGCAAGCAGGCCCTTCTC
>OUNM010019731.1_pt1 | contig 52799 bp, 57 predicted proteins | sample 1769961 | NCBI WGS metagenome assembly OUNM01 (sample SAMEA3914820, study PRJEB12502) | metagenome | biome: forest; material: soil | place: USA | collected 2012-03-12 | depth 0.3 m
GGAGGCTGTAGAAGCATCTGATTCAGCTGTTTCTGATGTAATTGTAGTTGGTTGATAGTCTTGTTGTATTGCAATTCAAGATCGTTGTTGTAGAGTAGTAGAGAGTGTCCCGCTCGCTTGTATGTCCCGCTCGCTTATCATGTACGTTAGCAACATTGGTGAGTGGCGTACTGTCAAGCAGGAGAAAGTCAACCTGCTCGGGCATGCCATCCATCCTGAGAGTCTCAAGAAGGTCGCCCTCGCGGAGCTCAATGAGCCCTGACACCTCGTCCCCTGCCTCGGCCCAATGCTCCCTCGCCTGCGCGGCCTTGGTCGGCTCCTTCTCCGTCGCGACCACCTTTCCACTGACACTCCTTCCGAGGGCCTTCTGGTCCGCAATGTTCTGTCCCACGGCGAGTGCCAAGTAGATCGTCGAAACGCCAAAGCTCGTGCCGGCCTCAACGATCTTCAGGGCCCCTGAGCTGCGGGCGAGCAGGTACACAAAGTGGCATTTGTCCTCTTCGAGTGCAACAAATTTGTCCCGCATGTGGTCATCGGCGGCTAATCCCCAAGAGGAAGAAAAGAGGTAGAAGGCAATGACCCGCTTGACGTAAAACCACGACTGCGAGAGGGTCTTCTCTTGCGCCTCGGAAGCGGCGTGGAGGCGCTTGAGGAGGGCATGCACGCGGGGGCTGGCCGAGATGGCCGAAGGTCCCGGAGGCGGGGCCATGATGCTTTGTTCTATGCCGTCTTGGTTGATGGCGGACTTACGGCATGAGGCATGCGGTGAAGCCGTCTCCCTCTCCGCACGAGTTGAATCACAGTCTCACACGGACTAAAATAAACCCGTCAACCACGGCGCTTGGTCCGCTTTTCTACCCCCCAAGACCCTTTAGACCCTGGCAGCTGCATCTCGCCTTTGAGTGCCGCCCAGTCGCATTCAAGGCCATCGGCCGAGACAGATCGACTCGGTCCGGGTCCTCGTCAGCTTCGGAATGTGGCCGACTTTTGGATTCTTAACCCCGAGTCCGAGCTGAGCTGTGCAGCCTGTCATCGGGATTTCAAACCCCCGAGACAGGGGGGAGTGGGGGCGCAAGCTTTTATAATTCTGAACAGCAAGCCAGATCGCCGCCATCTGCTTTGAACATAGGGCATGAACACCAAGTGAGAAGTGGACTGATGAAAACCACATCTTTTGAGGCTGGGAGTTCTTGATGGGCAAATTAGTCAGTGCTCCGGGCTCCAATGTGCAGGTGTCAGAGATGCTTATTGAGACAACTCACAAAACCTGCTGATGCTGGGTTTGGGTGACATCGGCGCCATGCCAAGACAGAGCCCTGACTTAAACTCAGTGACAACCTGAAGAGGGAGTCGAGGAGAGCTTTGGATGAGAGTTCGCTGACCCCATGATTCCATGGAGGGCTCGATGGCACATAACCCTCTTTGCTCCTTACCTCAATAGGTTTGAGGACCCAATACACGGCCATTTTGTTATCTTTTCACAACAGGAGGAGGAGTCCTGCAGAGGGTGTCATGTGTGTGAACTCGTATTTTCCCCGATTACTGATGGGATTGTCACCAGACGCTAGACGAAGCGCATGAATCAGCAACCAAGGGGCAAGGGTCAACACGAAGAGATCTACCCCAGGAAGCTGGCGCTAGGCCCGTCCCGCCCCCTAACCGTTGCCGCGATCACTGACCGCCCATCATGGAAAAGGTTAGTACTGCTATTTTCGGAAGGAGGGTCGACTAGTCGACCATTGGCCTGCTGCTGAGTGACTTGGTTCCCACGATGAGTAAGTTTTCCCAATCCAGACACACTGGAGCCACCCAAACACACAGATAGGGTCCAAGGGCACCAGTGAAACTTAACTTGGAATATATTGGGCCACTGGGTAGGTTCTCTCACTTTCATTTACTGCTTCTTTACTTTACGGCGACCCAAGTTGTGTCCGCATCAACTTGCAATCTACAACAATGGTCCTTTCAGGGGTGGCTTACGCCCTCTACGCTGCTGTGGCCCTTGCCATAGCAGCCCACGGGCATCCATCTTTACCCACCAAGTTGACACATGAGAGGCGGGATGTGGTCCAGAGCCAATGGACCAAGGTCAGTCGTGCCGGTGCAGACACGCCGATCACCCTGCGCATCGGCCTGAAGCAACGCAACCTCGAACGGGCCGACGAGTTTATGCACGCCATCTCCAACCCCCGTTCCAACACGTATGGCCAGCACTGGTCGCCCGAGCAGGTTGCCGACATGTTTGCCCCGACTGAGACAGCCATCACCGAGACGGAGCAGTGGCTCCTCAGCGAGGGCATCCCAGGTGATCACATCTTGAGGACGACAGGTCGCAACTGGATCAAGGTCAGCACGACCGTGGGAAAAGCCGAGTCCCTGCTTGACGCCACCTACAGCGTGTATCAAAACGATGATGGCGCTCAGCTTGTTGCCTGCGAGTCTTACAGCGTCCCGGCAGCCATCAAGGAGCACATCGACCTCGTTGCGCCTACCATCCAGTTCGACGAACGGGAGGCCGTCACCGTTAGCCGCGGGCTCAAGAAACGGGCTGAAGCTCTCGCTCCAAAGTTTAAGAAACCTCCCCCGGGCCCTCACCAGCCAAATGCGCTGGGTAACTGCAGCGAGCTCACAACACCAGCCTGCCTTCGCGCCTTGTGAGTAACTACCTTAAATATTCAACTCTCTCCTGAAGTTTGGCTGATCCGATCCAGGTATGACATTCCCCAAAACGCCAAGCCTGTCAAGGGCAACAGCTACGGCATCGTTGAGTTTGCCCCTCAGAGTTACAACCAGGATGACCTCAACGGCTTCTTTACCGTCTACGGCAGCGGTATTCCCAACGGCACCACGCCTGTCTTTAATGGTATCAACGGTGGCTATCTGTCCACCGAGTCTGGGTCCGGCGTCAGGGGTGAATCCAACCTTGACTTGTGCTACGCCATGTCCCTCACCTACCCTCAAAACGTGACCCTCTACCAGGTTGGCGACAGCGTGGTTTGGCAGCCGGCAACCAACAACATCTTCCTCGACGCCATTGACGGCTCCTACTGCACATCGGGCGGGGGCGACGACCCGGTCTGGGACCCCATCTACCCACACGACGACACCTACAACCCGGGGGCGTACACGGGTCAGCCCATGTGCGGCGTGTACAACGCCACCAAGGTCATCTCGGTGTCGTACGGCAGCAACGAGGACGCACGCCCCGCCAATTACCGCGCCCGCGAGTGCGTCGAGTACATGAAGCTTGGCCTCATGGGCGTGACAGTCCTGTTCTCGTCTGGAGACACGGGCGTCGCCGGGCTCAGGGGCCAGTGCGTCAACGCTGACGGCTCCTACACTCCAATCGCTTCGGATTACGGCCGCTTCAACCCCAGTGAGTTGTCCGTCTCGCCACGAGAATGAATACAAAGCTAATGCTTTCCCAGTGTTTCCCGGTACCTGCCCCTGGATCACCTCCGTCGCCGGTAGCGCCCTCCCCGCCGGCAAGCCCATCGGTACCCCCGAGGTGGCGTCATACGACTTCTGGTCGGGCGGCGGCTTCAGCAACCTCTTCCCCATCCCGGCGTATCAATCCGCCGCTGTCAAGGGGTACTACGCGCACCACGACCCCGGGTACAACTCGTCGCGGTACAACAACACGCAGCGGGTGCGCGGCTACCCGGACGTTGCACTCGCCTCGCAGGACTACATCACGGGGCTGGACGGCGGGTTCACGGCCTTCTCTGGCACGTCGGCGTCGGCGCCCACCTTTGGCGCCATGATCTCGCTGATTAACGGGGAGCGGCTCAAGGCGGGCAAGAAGCCTGTTGGGTTTATCAACCCGGTCTTGTATGCGCACCCGGAGGTGTTCCAGGATATTGTCGAGGGCAAGAACCCGGGCTGTGGCACGCAGGGGTTCAATGCGGTCAAGGGGTGGGATCCGGTGACGGGGTTGGGCGCGCCAAATTATAAGAAGCTGCTGAAGGTGTTTATGGCTTTGCCTTAAGTGTTGTGTGGTAGAGATCTGAGTCCGAATGGTTCTGGTCTTGGGGTGCGGGGGTTGGCGGAGAGCGTGGTGGAAGGGATAAGTTCAGGGATTGGAATATGATGCATTTGGATATCTACGTATCTATGCAGGCAAACTATGATGACTTAGCGAGAGTAGTTTCATCCGTATTTATTCTGGATATGTACTTAAGAAGCTGTTTTCTCTGGTGTTGCAAGGTCAGCTTCACTTCCGCAATGAAGCATACCGCAGATCACTTCAACCCCTGAAGCGATCTTCGTCGCGTTGACTGCAGATGTTTACGTTTCCTCCATAACTTTACTGGAGCGAGTAGGACCCCGTCTTTGGAATGACGTCTGTCCGGGAGTTGAGTCCCCGAGGCAGCTTGAAGCCACGCGCGATGGGACCCTGATCGGCAGTCGGCGGCTAAAGGGGACATATTTGCCTTGCTATTGCGCTTCGTATGCGGGTGGGTCCCTGCAGTTTCACACGGCTCCTCGGGAGATCAGCAGGCGATTACCCAGGCGTCATGCGAGGGGAAACGGCCTGGTAATTGGTGGGAAGTGGGCAGTGTTTGGTCGGCGCCGGGTTTCAGGTCCTCACGTAGATGATCATCATAGTGGGATGCCGGGTTGGGCGGTTCGGAGGGAGAATGGCTTGTGGGTAGAAGATGGAAATAAGGAGCCTCACTCGGGGGTAATATCTTGGCTCGGGGGGTTCCGAGATGCGAGATGTCATTGGTACTTGCCGAGGAATTGCTGTGTGGACGCTCACATAAGAGCGGTTGAAGGCTTACCTGCTGGAGTTTCCACCTCGAGTGCCGACATCCACCTCTCTTTCCTCCATACATACCGCTGAACAAAATGGGCTGGCCGTGGGAGACGTCACTCGCGCTCTTCCTCGCCGCTGGCGCGGTCGCCAACCCCGTCCTCCGGCCACGCCAGCTCCCATGGACAGAACCGATTCGAGCATCCTCCATCGGCCCCCTCGACTGGTCCACAATACACCCCCCAATCTACTCTTCCCAGACGCCCAGCACCAAAGTGTCCACCTCCGGCAAAATCACGACCGACGCATCCTCCGCCCTCGACGATTCCTCCCCGCCCCAATCCGTCGACTGGCGCAACCGGTCCGGGCTCAACTACATCACCACGGCCCAAGACCAAGGAGGCTGCAATGCCTGCTGGGCCTTTGCGGCGACGGCCCTGATCGAGGCCATGGTGCGCATCGAGCACGGCGTGTGGAGCAAGCGTAGCGAGGCTGACGTGCACGACGGCGTGGGCGCGGCGTGCGAGAGTGTGGGCAATGCTGAGGAGATCCTCGCGTGGGTCGCGGGCCAGGGCGCCTCGTGGGTCAACAAGCCTGACGCCGTGCCCCCCGGCGTGGCCGACTGGCCGTGTGATCCGTACCAGGCGACGGCGCACGGGTATGAGCACTGCGGGGACCGGTCGGGACGGACCACGCGGATTCCGTTTTACCAGTCACTTGGCGAAATTGAGGACCAAAAGAGGTGGTTGGATCAATATGGGCCACTGGTGGCGACCTTTATCTTGTATGGCGACTTTGGCGGGTGGAAGCCAACCGTCGGGACGGGAGTGTACAAGTGGGATGGGAAGTCCACGACGTCGGGCAATCACCTGGCGCTGATCGTGGGATATGACGACGCTAAGCAGGCGTGGATCATGAAGAATTCGTGGGGGAAGGGGTGGGGCGAGAATGGGTTTGGCTACTTTGCGTGAGTAACTTGCCCCTGATTCACCCCTGAGCGAACACCAGATCTCGGCTTCTGACGGGCGACGGCAGATACAACGACTCGAACATCGACTACTGGTCAAAATACGGCGTCGCCAATGTGAATCCTGACCCCTGGACACGGAAGCGACACCAGAGCGGGAGCATGCTGCAGTCTGGCAACGGCGAGACGCACCGCAACTTCGAGCTCCTCATCGGCAATCCCGCCGGGACTAGCTTTGCTCACATCTCCAGGGATGGAAGTGCTGCGGAGTGGGCCAAGGTCGCCGACATTCAGGGGAGCCTCGTTGGCCATCCCGCGATTGTTGGGACCTCGTTCAACCGGGACTTCCATGCAGTTGGCGTTGACAAGGACAAGATCGTGCGACAATGGGCGTACAGCCAGTCTGGCAAGAAGTGGTCACAAGTATCGACGATTGAAGGGAAGAGTATTGACGGGTTTCCGGGTTTGACCCAGAGCGACGGGTCGCAGCTGGTTGTGGTTGTCAAGCATGCTGATGGGACCCTGAACGAAGTAAGCCTGCCAGCGTTTTTGCTCCTTATCCTGTTTGACTACAAAGTACTAATGGCCACAGTGGCAACAACAACCCAACAGCACAACGTGGACCAAGGTGAACTCTCCCATTGCAAGCAGCATCGCCCAAAGCGGTCCATCACTCGTGCAGTCCAACGTCGGACTCGACATCTACAACTCCCAGAGCAGCTCCCGGGGCAATCTCTACACAGTTGCCATCCGGACTGATGGGAAACTGCAACTCTTCTGGCGTAGCGGCGCAAACACCGCTAAGTGGTCCGCCGGAGAGGTGTTTGGCTCCGGTGTCCCACTCGACACCCCCCCGGTCATGATCCAAGACTTTCTCAACACCGCTAATGAGACGAGCATTGGCGGCTTCCAACTCGTTGTTGCGGTTGGTGGCAGTGTGCAACATTGGGAGAGGGTCAACGATGACATCCAAGCCAAGGCACCCGTGGAGGGCGCTCAGGGGAAGTGGCGGTTGGTTGAGACAGCGGGGACAGGCGTCAAGCATGTCTCGGCGCTGGTGCAGGGAAGTTTCAAGCAGAAGATGCACATGATCACCGAAGGGACGGATGGTCAGTTGTCGTATTGGGAGCGGGACGGAAAATGGGCTGAGGTCGAGAAGCTGCCTGCGTTGAGTGACACTTGGTCGACGTCAGCTGCGGTGAGTGGCGGCTGAGAGACGGGCGCGGATTTAAACATACACAAAGACTATAGAGAGAGGCATTCGAAGCATTCAACTTCAAGTCCCTCCTTCATCTCTACAACTTTGCCTTCCTCCACCCCTCTACCCGTTCCCGACTTCCCTCCAAACCCGCCAACAACATCTCATCGCGCCCAGGTATCACCATCTCAAACACCGTCCCCTCCCCTCCAACAACCGCATACTCATAATACCCACACCTCGCAATAGGTCTCACCCTCGCCACATCCACCCTCCCCCTCGCGTCCAATACGCCATCAGCAATATGCACCCCCACCACCCTTCCAATCACCACGTCCACACTCCCCATCTCCCCATTCCCCGGCAACCGCAACGTGGAATGATACACACACTCGAACCTGATCGGACTGGCAGCAACCATCGGCACCGGGTTACTCTCATCCCCCGGCAAGAGTGTGGTGAATACCTTCTCTAACCCCGCATGCACAAACTCGTCCTCGCCAGACGGCAGCTGCTGTGCGGTGAGGTTGACGGCCTCGCGCAGCTCGTAGGTGGCCAGGTTCCAGGCGAACTTGCCCGTGGCCTCGACGTTGCGGACCGTGTCCTTGCGGGAGTCGAGAGCCTGGAGCGGGGAGTGGGGTTTCTGGTTGGCTGAGAAGAGGACGTAGGGGGGGTCAAAGTTGAGCTGGGCGAATTGGCTGTAGGGGGCGAGGTTGTGCTGGGCTGGGGTGTCGGGATGGGAGGGGGTCGTGGTGGAGATCCAGCCGATTGGGCGGGGGACGACGCAGGCCTTGAAAGGGTCGAAGGGGAGGTTGTGGGGTGTTTTGCCGGGCTGGTAGAGCATCGTTTCTGAAGAGCTGGTTGGAGACTCGGGACGGTGGTGGTGTGCAGTTACTCGGATTTAAGACTTTGTCTCTCGGAGTCGGGGAGGAGTTGCGAGCAGATGACGCGGTTTGGCGAGTCCTTCCCCACCCAACAGCTCGGGTGAACGTTCCCGGAAGAGGCTTTTTTTGTGGGCAGTTGATCGACCGGGCAGAGGGATGCCCGCGAAGATCTGCCTTCTCCCCAGCGCTTTCGCTGAAGTGCATTCAATGTCCGTGTACTTCTGGCTGTTTAAAAGATACCTATTTGGGCGGCTGAGGTCTAGTACCCAGACACCTTTAACGCAAAGAGTCAGGACTACCTGGGTGGGTAGATGGAACACTTGCCAAAGCAAAATGCCAACATTATGTTTCCCGTCCAGGTTACACAAATCCCGGAGCCAGCACGCTCAGTCCTCAGATCTTGAACCCCCCTGCCAAATCCATGACCCGGTCAGGATCGATCTGGTCCCTGATGGCCCGCAGCCTTGCCGCGTTCCGTGCTCCGTACAACTCCTCCGCTGTGGTGTCCGGGAGTGCATAGTTTGAGTAGGCCGGCAAACTGTCGTTGTAAATGCCCTCGGCGCGGGCAACTTGCTTCAGCGTCGCCAGAGCCTGGCGTATGCGAGCGTACCACCAGTCATCCTCGGCTGAATCGAGCCAGGAGACTTGGATATCGAGCTGTCCACGTTCCGCATTGAAATTGTCAGGGGTTGCAGGTCAAAGGCGGGGAGGGGCTTACAGGAAGAAGCGAATCGGCATGCGGATACGCGCTATCGGTTGCGTACTGGCCGTAGTTGGTGAACGGCTCAATATTAAAGTTGACCGTGGTACCACTATGTGACAAGGAAACCTGCCCGATGGCCTGGATTGTCAACCAGATCAGCAGCCTCTCCTCAGTTGCCGTGTTGGTACCTCGCTCAGGGGGTGACGAACCGCTGCCTCCGCCCGGAGGGCTTCAAGAAATCGGGGAGTGAGGAGAGTGGTTGAGAACGTCGCAAATGCACCCCTCACATTCAGGGCTAGATTTGCCGGAAAACTGTCAATAAACATCCTGAATGACTTCTCACCGACATTGTCGAGGATCGTCGGGAAACCGTCAAATCCATCAAAGACTGCAGGTTTCTCTGGTCCGTCATAGAAGAGAAGGGCTAAACAATCGACACCAAGCCCGCTCCCCGCGAGTGTGACAATAATCTGTGCCTTCGGGTCTTTGTTCTCGTCGATGAAGCGTTGGGTTGCGTTGAGCAGCGTCGGGAGATGGCCAGAAGGAATGATGCGGAGGCCGCCCTGGGGAGAACATCGCCAATGTCAGACTGACGGTAACTCTGTGGCTATTACCTCAATGACAAGAGCTCTAGAGGCCCATTTGCATACCCAGACCCTGTGATGCTGCGGGTGTGTGTAGAACTCGGCCGAGGTCACAATCCCGAAACGGTTGAGACCTCCTTTGAGCGCAAAGAACAAGTCTGGGTTCTTCGTGTCAGAGGCGGTCGTAATTGTCCCGTTCTTACGCGTATTAAGTCACGTCAGTTAGCCACGGCACTGGCATAGTGAACGGGAGTATGGCCGAGGCATCTTACCGGAAGGACAACATTAAAGCTCTTGACTGTGTCTACTGTCAAGCCTGGCAAGAAAAGACGCAGTGTTAGCCCTTGCAATGATCCCTTACGTCCGTGAAACACATCGACACACCAAACTGATTTGTTTTCCTAGACCATGTGATGTCAGGCTCGATGGACTCATGAGTGCGATGCCTGAGATGACTCCAACTCACCACGAGAACCCACCACCAAGCGTTAGCCCGCCCAGGCCGGGGCCAGGAACTCTGCCCCCTACGACGTTGACCATATGGCCTTCTAAAGCATCATACACATCTACCCATCTCTATCAAATACGTCAGCACTAGCCGTTCATAAAACTTCAAATCTAGACACGGATTCCACCAACCTGACCAAAGCCCAACGCGACGACCTTGCTGTCTGGCGACAGCTCAACCTGGTTTAAGCGCCGAAGCGAGACGTGGACGCCACGGGTGCTAGAGAAGCCCGGGTTTGAAGTGTGTCCACCAGAAAACACGGCGAATGGCGTGCGGGACGCGCCCACAATCTGCAGGACTTGCGAAACGTCTTCCGGCGAACCGACCTCGACCACGCAAGCTGCTCGGTCGTTTGAGGAGCGGAACCAATGTTGTTGGTCGTCATAGTAACGCCATGTTGGAACTAATAAGCGCCCAGGTGAGCTTGAAGTGTGTTTTATACGAGTTCAGAGGCGTAATCACTGGGGTAAACCACATCGCTCGCGTTAGAGATCCTGGCCTCGATTTTCCTGCAAGCATCAGCTGCATCGTTGGAGACTTCAGCGTGGCCAAAAATAAATGACAGAAGACCCAAGAGCCTGGAAGATTGGGTCATGTTTAGAATTTGCTGGCCGTTTGGGCATCCGTTGAGGAGAAGCAGGGAGATAAGTGGTTTCACGGGCAGGAGGCCGCAGCCTGACGACACCTACTTGATATACCTCTAATTTGGACGTATCCTGACTTACCTCGGGTGCGAATGTTACTGTCTTGACTCAGTATGGCCAATAAGCGGTCTATCGTGGGTTGACGCCAAGGAATGTCTCGGACATCTGGGACGAGGAAGATGCCTTTCGGGGCTAATTTCGGAAAAGTTTTGGAAAGCATGTCTGTATCCGATGTCATGTGCAACTGGATTTGTAATATTGGCCGCTACATTCTTCCTTTTTCTTTCGTGGGAGGCCCATCGGGCTGAGTTCGGCTCTTCGCCCCCTGGATACATAGACTCTCTTCAAAAGCAGTCTGTGGTAGATACAGATCTACCCCCCCCTGAGACGCTTGAGACACAAGGCCGGACTGAGGACCCGGTTAGAGAAGTGCATTGGCCCAGCATTCTCTATATAACCTAGTCACGCCCTTACGCTCCCGTCATTTCTTGCTGTAAGACAGGGGCCTTAGATGAGCGAGGGGCAGACGCAGGCAGATGCGGAGACAGGTACGGAGGGAGGGACAGAGATAGGTAGGCACAAATCCATTTTCTGCTCCTGTATTGGCAGGGGTCAAGTTCCGCAAAGACCCAGCATGGTTGCTTGATGCAATGGGTCCCCGACGTGTGAATTGTTGCCAGAACTAAAATACCTAAGACACCACTCAAAGGAGCAAGATACCACAGATGAAAGCACGACCAGGCCCATCTGGCGTGAGCCGACGACCTCCAAACGCGAGACTGTGGCCCTCTAATATCACAGTTCACGCAGCAGCCGTGATCGCCGCAACAACCCCAAAAAAGGAGGAGGCCGGGTCCAACTTCACGTCACCCAGCCACAGCCCGTCATGGTTGGAGACGCCCTCAACGAAACTGTGCTCCACCTCCGGTTGGGTCTCTGGCCTCCTGGGGTGTTTGCAATGGTAGCAGTGTTTGTAGGAAATGCCATGAACCACCGGCTTAAAACACTCGCGGGGCCATTCAGTGGTCGTGTTGAACGAATTTTCCAGCTCCGGAATGGGGATCGTATCGGGAACCAGGAATGTGGCGCGCTTCTCAGGGTACTCAAACTCCGTCCAACCGCCTTCCTCCACGCTCGACTTCAGTGACAAGCCGAACTTGTGCTGCAGACCACGCTGGATGATTGCGTGACAGAAATCGCGGACAAAAGCCGACTGGCCCGACATGTCCGGCCCTTCTGTCGTCATGTATTCCCATGCCTGGAGTTGACCAAATTCGTCGACGAGATAGTGACTGCCGTAGAACTTGGACGCCGGCCCGGGCTTCGTCGGCCCCAGGATTGGAATCGGACCATGTGGAGGAACATTCACGTCCCCGAAAGCCATGATCTCGCCTTCCTCCAATTTGAAGTGGATATGGACGAGTTTGATGCAGACTTTCGCTGACAGATCGTACTTGTCCAAAAGACTTTGAAGGTGGCTGAGATCAGCCGAATGGGTCTGATGAACGTCAGACACTTCCCGGATGTTGGGAAGGGTGTTGTAGACCGAAGAAGGGAGAAAGTCGTCCTTGAAGAGAGCCATGATGGAGTGTGGCTGGTTTGTTGTTCTTGAGGGAGTAGGGTAAGATAGCAGGAACTTGGAAAAGTTGTTTGGGAATTGAAAGATTGGAAGCAGTGTTGGCATGGAGAAAGAAAGAGAAAGACGATGGGGATTGAGGGGGAACGAGGACTAAATGCCCGTGAGAGGCAAACAGACTGTCCTGGTTCTCGACTTGCCCCTCATTTATCCCCATTCGACTTCTCCGGTTTCGATTAGAATCATCTTCTCCGGGCCCAACTGGGTTTGTCTTGTCCGGCACAATCAGATTCGCTTTCTCTGGCCTTGGCCAGCATCAGGGGAGGAGGAGGCGCAGCGTATACAGTGTGGGATCGTTTCCGGTCTCAACCGAGCGTCGGGATCAGGTGAGCTATGAGCGATACACAGTGTGAAATTGATTCCGGGTTCGATTTTGTATCACTGATCCAATCGGTGCTTGGGGTTAGACTTGGAGACGAGGGGATATGCAGGATTCGCAATGTGTGTGTCGCTATTTCTGCACTAGAGAAGATGAAATCACATACCACAAAACTACCTAACCCTGCTTGTCTTGGAGGAATTGGCAGAGCTCGGTTTTCAGGGTCTCCCGGTGTCCCACGCAGCAGTGTGACATTTTTCCCCGTCCTTTGGGTGATCTGCTTGCGCCAGGAGGTTCTGGAGGAAGTGAGGACCAGAATGGTGACTCCTGGCGCATGAGAAATTAAATCGAAGAAGACTTCAAAGTTTTCTCATTCATTGTATTGCTATACTGAAAACTACCTAGAGTTAAGTCTGGAAAAACAGCGGAATGTGAATTCACCTCCCTACCGCGGCCGAAGTGAAGACGTTGGCTCAGGACACGCGTCAGATACCTTCGCGAAAGAGACCATCTGACCTCAAAACCTTACCTACTCTTGCGACGAAAAAGCAATGGCCCGATTGAAGGCATCGATAATTCCATTATACAAGCGATTGGTCTCAGCCTGATCCATGTCAGTTCCCGTGAAGATTTCCTCATCGCGTATCGGAAACAACAGCTGATGAAGCTCAGTTGCCAAGCCTCGGAGACCCGAGAAGGCGGTCGAGAATTCAGCGAGAATCCTTGGGAACCCATCTGGACTCATGTCCACCAACTTGTTTTGCGATACAGCCCTAAAGTTCGTTGAACACCATCCTCGAAGCCGGCTCGTCTCCGGTTGGTGCCTGAGTGATCTTTCGTCATCATACTCGCGGTCATTGCAAATGGAAACCCAGAGGAAGACGTAGAACAATGACTCCAGGTCGTGGCGGTAGGTGTGCGGGTCTCCAGTGAGAATGCCGATCGCCATGAACCCTTCCGACCCGACCAACTCTCCCTTTCTTGCCGGACCTTTCCCCAAATCCAGTGCGCCATCAAGATCGATGAGAACCCCCTTTGCATCTTCCCCGCGGCATCGGTCGGGGATAATGAGATTCTTGACACAGATGTCGCGATGGAGGATTCTTCCGTCTTCGTAGAGGGATTTGAGCGCCTTTACGACGTCACGACATGCCTCCAGAAACTCTGGGATATCATCAAACTTGTTGATTGACCGCCCAAGAGGGGCTGTTGCGATGCATGACAGGATGCGGTTGATAAACTGTGGATCGGGATTTGTGGCGGAACCTGTTGCCGTGGAAGCCAGCGTGTCGCCTTCGGAGGTGGCCCATTTGTTCTCTGTGACTGGCATCAAGTCGTATGGTTGGTGAAATCGGAGGCCCTTCCGCAAATCTTGGATGCTGTCAAGGAGGTCCTGCCACCCAAAAGCCCTGATGACACCCCGAACATGGCGATCTTTCGTCAACTTCAACAGCTCACACTCCGTATGTGTCGTCTCTTCTCTCCAGGCAAACTTGACGACGAATCCCGCGTGCTGGGATGCCGACGTCGTCGCTGCGTAACACGTTGTGCCAGGTCCAACAAGATATTGCGGTGCAGCGATCGGCTTCAAGAGATAGAGTCGCGCCGTCTCATTATCATCAGCACCGCCGAATGCGACGTAGCTCCCCCGCCCGTCGTGCTGGATGAATGAGGTGAAGCCCACTTCCTCATCGGGCATGAGCGCGTAGCTGGCCATGATCCTGATCAGCAACCTCGGCAGCCCCGCAAGGTCCAGCTGCTCGCTGCTGAACGCTCCGGATCGATCAAACATCCACAACTCCATCGTGGAACCGCGGATCTGAAAGCCGTGTAGGAATCTTCGGGTTGGCCGAGCTTGAAATACTTGACGGGCCATCTCGCAGAAGCGCAATACGCTATCGGGTCCAATGTCGGTGGCGTCGAGGCCGAAATCGCCAAATACCCGAACATCGGTTGCGGGAGGATTGTTGGTGTTCTTGAGTTTGTCCGCTGGTTTCACGAGATAGACCATGGCCCCGAGTGGGCGATCGAGGGCGTTTGCAAGGCAGATTTGTGCCTTTTGTCCATCGGCCAGAAAAATCGACTGGAGTCTGGAGAGCCAAGGGTGAAAGTGGGCTTGTGATTTCAGTTCTAACAACTCCTTGCACAGGGCGCTGGCAATATCCAGCGGGGTGTTTTCTGCAACTTGTTCCGCAGCGGCTGTCCAAGACTGGCCTTCGAAGTACTTGGCAAAGAAGCCCTTGACACCGCGGAAGACGCAGCCGCGGAGTTCAAGGTAAACTGCAGCAGAGTCGACCTCGGATTCGGGGCCGATTGATGGCATCAATTCCGAACACGACGACATGTTTGGCTTGCTGGAGTTCGGATCATGCGAAGGTCTGTGGGCGGTGAGGGCGTTTGGGCAACTTATTTCTTTGAAGCTTGTCAAATCGAAGTTACCTATGTACGGAGTAGGCCAACAACCCCAACACGTGAAAGTGGTCCATTCATGTTGGCCAGTTGCCTGGCTGCGGCAAAATTAAAATCCGGGAGACAGCCTGGAGGGAGGGACGAAACTCCCTGCACTGCCATTCGCACCCAACCCCCAACATTTGATCACTCTCAATTGTCCAGGCTTCTAAGATAACAGATGGGTGAAATAGTCATGGAAACGCTCAGCACTCCGTTCCATATTATCCAGGGCCCCAGTTACCTCAGCGGAGCTTCGCCGTCCACCCTCCCCCCTCCTCTCCACGACCAGCATGCCTCCGCTGATGAGATTCAGAAAGTCGTAGATGAACCTGTTGCACTCCGACCGCGAATGCAGTTCAGTTATGAACTACAACTGTGAGTTGAGGGCGATTGGTGCCTTCCAGCTTGCGAATTGTACGGACCTCGTAGACAGTCGTCTTGACTTCGGCTCTGGGGTCCCCCCTGCTTCATCATTTTCGCAAGGGAGAAAAAACGTGCTGGTGTCGACACCCCAAAAGACATTGTCCCGCGCCAGTCGGCTGTCCAGGAAACGGTCGACATACTGCCAACCACCAAAGAACCAGGCAAGGAACTCGAGATATATACACCCAAGACTCCACACATCGCACGACGTATCCATGGAGGCGTCGGAAATGCAGACCTCGGGAGGCTGGTATTGAGAACCTGAGAAATACGTGGGCCACCTTCCTTCGCTGTGCGACGACGTCTCTGGCCCCAAATCTACGACCGCGCCTTTGCCATCGACGGCCTGCGAGCGCGCATTTTAAACACGCTCAACAGCAAGGGCGGATTCGGCGTGCTTGACCCGGGGACCAGAGAAAAGGGCTTGCTTCGGCGCAGTCTGCTGTGGCACCGCTCCGACAAGTCACTCCCGTTCGGGCCAATCGACTTTCCCGCTGACCGGTCGCCAGTGCCGTCGTGGTCTTGGATGGCTTGCCTTGGTGGCATTGACTACTTCAATCCCGGATTTGGCAATGTCGAGTGGCACGACCTGCAGTCACCTTGGTCCGGGGGAGAGAAGGGGGTGCATCCTGAGATGCAGGAGGACAGCATCGCCTTGGTTGCCAGTGTGCGGGAATATGACACTGCGAGTACAAGGTATGCGGGAGACATCAAGTTGGTATTCGACAAGCCGTGGGTGTCTGAGCAGCTTAGGCCGCTTTGTGTTGTTCTCGGCAAGGAGATTGTGGAGGACTCGTGGCAGAGGTATTACGTGATTCTTGTGCAGGAGACAGAGTCTAGAGACCAACACGGGCGCAAGATCTATGAGAGTCGGGGCTGGATCTTTGTCTCGGGTGTGTATTGGGAATACCGGCGACAAGGTTGCCATTCACTGACTGCTTTGGCGGGCAGCCCAAGAGCCGACCACACCGCCAGCACCGCCGGCCCCCTGTATCATGGTTTCTCTCATTTTCTTTTTTTCTTTTCCTATTTTTTTGCAATGAAACGGCCAGTCCTTGGAGTTTGCTGATCAAATACACGCCAGCTTTGAAACGGTTGACACATGATAAGTACAGCAGGTAACAGACTGGGCACCTCCAGTTCTTGTCATCCCTCCCGAGAACACAGTGCAAACGTTTGTGCGTCTCGCAGCAACACGAATACCAGACAAATCAGATCGAGCCGGATGCGGCCTGATTACTGATCAAGACACCTGACAGCGTGTATCTGACGCGCCAAGAGAGTTGCGACTCCACGACTTCCTGGTTCTCCTCAACGCGTCACGACGCCACGGCGCGGCTGCAGAGGGTTGATTCGTCCATGTCTATCCAGCCAAGACAGCCTCCACCTCCGCGGCTGATTGCTGCCTAAGGAGCGGTCTGCATGACAAGGAGGGGAAAGGAAGTGATGTGCCATATAAGACTATGGCACCCAGGACGTCTGTTGACGAAAATCTTCCAACACTCACCTCACTTTCACATTCCCACCCCAGAAACGCCACACACCCTCAATACATCATGGCTCTCAATTCCCTCAAGATTACCACCTGCCTCTGGTTCAACGGCCAAGCCGAAGAAGCCGCCATCTTCTACACCTCCATCTTTCCCAACTCCAACATCACACACATCCAGCGCTACACTGAAGCCGGCAGGGACAAGCATGGCCAGGAGCCCGGCCGCGTAATGGTCGCCCAATTCGACCTCGACGGCCACCGCTTCGTGGGTCTCAACGGTGGGCCGCAGTACCAATTCAACCCGGCCATCTCGTTCCAGATCGACTGTGCCGGCCAACAGGAGGTGGATTACTACTGGGCCAAGCTCGGCGACGGGGCTGATCCGACCAAGCAACAATGTGGCTGGATTACTGACAGGTTTGGTGTCTCGTGGCAGGTGGTGCCGACTCGGTTGAAGGAGTTGATGGCTAGTGAAGACAGGGAGGGGGCTGGACGAGCTACAGAGGCGATGCTTAAGATGAAAAAGTTGGATGTTGCGGAGCTGGAGAAAGCGTTCAGGGGTTAAGGGGGATCTTTGAAGGGTTAGGGTTGCAACGAGAAAATGCTCGAAGTTGGGGGCTCGGTCACAGATTGTCTCAATTTCGTACGCTATGGTTGTTGATCATGGTGTTTTGCGTTTAAACAAGTCGTCGTTGTTGAGAATCGTCGCACTTTTTGCTTGGCCTTCTTCTCGTTCCCATCACACCTCCTCGCTCTCAGGATCCTCCTCATCAAGTGGCTTCCACCCAAGCCACACCCACTTGCCCTTCTCGCTGCCGCTGTAGAAGTGAATTTCCAAGGGCCCGTCCTTTAGAGAGGGCGGGCTGTCGGCGGCATCAGTCGCCACGACGCCATACTGGGCGTACCGTAGCACCTCCCTTCCCGGAATGGGTCCATCAGTCCCGAATGTCTGTCACAATCAAGCACGCAGGTCAGCCAGTTCTTGTCTAAGCTCGGAGTCTTGGGGGACATAGAAACCTAGAACGTACACCGAAGATAGCCGCTTCAACACTTGCACCGCACTTGAACGTCGCAACGTCAACCCCACATCCACCCTCGGGCACCGACAGATGGAAGGTGGAGTTCCCGATCCGCTCGGAAGCAAAGGTGCCGCATTGGGCATCGTCTGCTGTCCACTTGCCAGCGCTGGTCAGGCAGCCCAGATCGTCGTGGCCACGACCGATGTAGAGGGTGCGAATTTGCCCGTGGCCGGCAAAGTCTTTATCCTTTGGCTCGAAAACTGCTGCGGAGATCTTGGGTTCGAAAGCCGCTGCGCGGAGAAGGGCCGAGGCCGCTAAGAGAAGGTCTCTGAGGTGCATAGTGGACAAAACAGTAGATTGTGGGAGTTGAAAGCAGGAGACGGTTTTTTGGGTACAGGATACATACAGTGTCAAGATGAACGTCAAAAGACAAGCGGTCCTCGAAGGTTGGGCCCCGAAAAGAATATTTTCCGAGTATGAGTTCACGCCACAAAGTTTCGAGGCCCCACGGCTGGTAATAACGAAATAATAAACTCCAGGGGCGCTAGGGCCCATCTACCGCGCCCCTGAGTGCCGGACAGTTCCCTCCGACAAGTTCCATGTAGGAATCTTTCCTTGTATCCCCCGACGCCACGCATGCCACCGAGGTTGCTTGCGGCAGTGGCTGTTGTTCGTGTAGGGCGGTAACTCTGTTCGAAAACCTGGACCCGAATGCAATGTGAGTCCGGCAAATCTCCATGGCGCTCAACTCAGAGCTCACGGATGACGCGTTCGCGGACCTCCGGTGATCAGGACCGCTGGTTTTCGGGAAAGGGACTCGACGTATTAGCCGTGATTAACCCTACTGGCGCCCAACTTCCACCCGATCTTCAACCTAGCCAAAGCTGCGGCTGCACTGACCCTGGGCTTTTGGCTCCCACCCGAAGCCCTTCCGTTTCCAGTCCTCGTCCACAGCTGTGCTCTGTAGGACGATTGCCGCGCCATAAGCAGCAATTATTTGGGTCGAGGTTTACGATTGGATATCTGCATTGAAACAGCCCGATTTATTTGAGTACGGGATAATTATTGCATACCTACTGATGCAGCGAGGTAACGTGGTGCTGTTGAGAGACAATACAGCAGCACAGGCTCCTGGTGCGGCGCGGCGTTGCTGGACAAGGATTTGCAACCGCTTTACTCTCGAAGATCTTGAGCGCGGTGCCTACCCGTTCAGTGATTTAGTTCTCCAGCAGCGTAAAACAGGAACCGCCCTGCTCTGATTTTGTGGGGAAGTTCTTTACGACAAAGGCTTGGACTGAAGTGAGTTCCCCCATAGTACACCACACCACATGTGCAGGTATTGATGAAGGATGCTGACCCTTCATCAGATCCACGCTTGAAGGATGACCTCGGGCCATGAGGCTGTTGCTTGTCCACGGGTTGACGACTTGCGTGGCCGCGGTTGGTGTTCTCTACGGCCTGGCATCTGCTTACGTGCGGCTCGAGGTAGACGCTGTGCTCTCGCAAGTGTCTTGACTTCTGTCAGTTTGGGCGAACCTGGGCTTCGGTTGATCATTAGGGGAAGGCGGGGCAAATTGCAAACGAAGAGCACTCCTCGTTGCTCACCACGGAGAGGGGTTGGCCTATCATGTAATATTCCTCCCTTGAAAACTCTTTGGGGCCAGCCTGGTGTCGAGAGTGGATTATCATTAAAATAATAGTCTACATGCGCAAATCGATACTCTCCAGCTTGCAGCAAATCCGAGCGGAGAGGCTTCTGCGCTCCAGGTACCTATTCTCCCATCATCACTTATAAGTCGCGATGTTCATTACGTTTGCTTGGCGGCAATCGGCCCCAAAAATGCAAGCAAGTCATCCAAAACTTGTTCAGCATGGGTCAAGTAAAGCCCTATATGACTCTCGGTTTAGCCATGCGCCCACCCACAGTTCATCAGCCCAGGGCAACTCACCATGTCCTGCCTTCTCGTACACTTTGAGCTCCGACCACGGCAACATCTTCTTCACCACCGCCGAGCTCGACTCAAGCGGCATCCCGCCATCTGAATCGCCATGTAGCATCAAGATGGGCAGCCTATTCTCTTCATCGGCCAGCGCTTTGAGCTGCCCCGCCATCGGCTTCTGGCAGATCGACGCCGTCCGCTCGACAGCCATCGGGTCCGCCTGGCAAACCAGCCCCTCAAAGAACCTGAGCGTGCTCTCACCAACACGATTCCCCAGGTCCGTCCGGAACACACTAGGCACAGCCAGCGTGATAAAATCCTTCCCGCCCGCCCCGCGAAACCCCTGGATGAGCCCATCCCAGACCTCCGGCGCAGGCGAGTCGGGCGACTCATCACACTTTGCTGAGTACGGCATGTTCGGCCCAATCCACACAAACCCCTTGCAGTGCTCCCTTAGCACCCCGCTGGCGGCGCGCGCCAGCACCGACTCGCTGCAGCCCATGCTAGCAGCGACGAAGACGAAGGGCCCCGGGTTGCGCTGCATGGCGTGTTCCAGGAGGCCGACGGCGTCGGCGACGAAGGTGTCAAAAGTCACTTCGCCCGTGGTCGGGGTGGTCCAGTCGCTGTTGCCGAAGCCGCGGCGGTCCGGGGCGATGACCGGGTACCGGTGGGTCTCGACCAGGGGGGCGATGAGCTGGTCGAACATGCGGGAGGACATGGGCCAGCCGTGGAGAAAGACCAGGGTCAGGGGCTGCCGGGCGAGGGTTGTTGCCGGCCGGTGGGGGGAGGAGGAGGGGGTGTAGTGGCGGTAGAAGAGGCTGGCGCCGTCGGACTCGCTGTGGAAGATGGCCATCATGGATGGTTCGGGGCGGCCGGGGTTAGTTGATTTCGCTAATAAGGCGCAAGGGAATGTCAAGTGGGTTTTGGAGAATGAGGGTTTGGAATGCGTGTGCCTTGGCTGCCAAGCGGCAGGACATGTTGGCTTATAAGAGGCATGATACGAGGGCTCTGCATTGCTTTTCTCCGTCCCCATATGTGATCAAGTTGGTCATACGTCTCACTTCTTGCTGCAGTTGAGCTGCGTCGTTGCCTGGGCTAACCAAGACAAGCCAGCGGCAATGAAGTTGCTCCGCGTCTGACAGTGAAGCAATGCTCAAAACAACGCACTTCGTCCGTCTTTGGCCGACGGAACATCAGGCGGAGGCAGAACGTAAGCGGGAGAAGCCGGGGGAGACGGAAAGTATCGGTATGCCACGCGCATTCCATGGAGTCGATTGAACTTCTCCAGAAGGCACTTGAACCAGCTTTTCTGTCGATGACCAAAGAAAAGACTGAAATGGCCTTGTGCATGATTGTCACGCTACTGCAGCACCAATAAGACACACAAGAGCTGGTTTGGTCCGTCTGTTCCCGGCTTTTGCCGGAACAACTTGTTTGAAAAGCCCCAACAGGACTCGACTTCCGACAAACCGCGAACATTATGGCTCACTGACTTCCCAGCTTGCCCTTATCCTTCTTGTCCGTGCTCACGGCCACTCGCTTCCACTCCACATACCGTTCCTTGCCCGACACCCCTGCACTGAGCAGCCGGTCAAACTCCTCCTGGGCGCCGTGCTGCCCCGGCTGGAGCTTCAGTCTGAACGGCCACTTCTCAATGATGGTGTGCGTGTCCTTCATCACGGCTCCGCATTGTTGCGCCAACTCGGATACGTTTGAGCTTTCCAGGAACCTTGGCATGGTTAGGATGATAGAGCAAACCTCCGCTCTCCCCTGTTGTCAGGTACTCACTGGTTAAAAGCGCTGTCGAATGTTCCAACAATGCCCCCGGCGAATGCGAGCTTGATCATCTCTGGGTCATACGGCCCAGATGGCTTGGTCTTGAGCGGGATGTATTTGAGAAGATGGGGCATGGTCTGAATCTGCGCCATTCTGACCATTTGATCCTGGTTGATGGTCTCGAGCACGGCGTTCATGAACAGGGTGACGAGAGTCGCATGGGGGTTGTCGAGAGGTCCATGAAGCAGAGGCGCCATTGCGTCCACTGTGCGGAGAACCCCCAGATACGCCCTGTCTGATATATTCGAGACCTGTGCGCGGGCAAATCAGGTCAGTGTCGCAATATTATCTCGGTGAGGGAGAAATGAACAATGGACTCAGAGAGTTCTTACCTCGATTCGAGTGAAGGTACTCGGTTTGAGGTGACGAGAAAGCTGGGAAGCTTCCATCTGAAAGAGCCGAAAATCCACCTTCAAGTCCGAGATACGAAGCCAAAAAGCCCGGAGCACCCCGCGGATGTAGCAGAAGAGCTTTCCGTAAATGTCAGCCGTCGCAGGCCCGCTCAGGCACTCTTCAACTTCCTTCAATGGCCATCCGTTGAGAGGATCAGCGTTGTCATGCATTGGCCAGGCTTCGGCGTTCTGAAAAAGGGTGCTGTGTTCGATCAGCCCTACCCGTCTCCCTTCTTCCTCAAAGGCAGAGGATTAGTGCTCACGGATTTGGCTCTTGGAAGCCCTTGCGTTGAGAGCCAAAAGGCAACAGAATCCCTTCTTCCCGAAACCGATTCATCGGGACCTGATGGGCACGGCGCTGGAGGAGCAGATACCGGTCACGCCAATCCTTCCGGGAGTTGGCAAGAGTAACGGCCTGGCGTATTTGTTGCGCTCCTGCTGCCGTCAACCCTTCTGGGGTGTCCAATAAGGACAAAAGTCGGTCCCATGATGTCTTTTCCAGCACCAGCCTCAACGAGCGCTGCTCAAATTGCCAGTCCGCCGCGACGAGTTTGTTGATTGACTCACCCTCAAACATCTTTGAGTCACACACACCCTTAACAAGCGGACGAATCTTGATCTGGAGGATATCGAGATCGGATTTGCGGATGAGAGCCGAGTACCACACGTGAATGATGCACTCCACTGCTTCGTCCATGTCCTCGACGACGAGAGCGATCAGGAGGAGAATGGCATTTCTGGCCACAACGTCGACATCGTGATCGTTGATTATGACCTCGACGGACTGGGAATAGCTCATGGGAATCTGGGAGAGCGTCTTGACCACATTTCGGAGATCGCCAGAGGCTAGATGTGCGCCTGTCAGCTTCGGAACCGATAAACATTGCGCTAGATCGACTCGGAACTCAACACACCAGCGAACAATAGGCGTATGTCTTTTTGATAATCCTCTCCTTCGTTGGATCCAAGCTGAAGCACATCAATGGCTAGAACGTTGCCCCAAAGGTACTTCATTCCCCCAAACGGCATCGCCGACGGTCCTCCGATGAAGCTCGGCGTGCGGGTCTCCAGAACCCAATCCGGGGTCCATGATTCTTTGCCAAGGAGAGATCTGCAGTCTAGTTTGTGTTTGATCCAGTGCGACTTTTGGCAGTCCGGACCGCAGTACTAGGAATATTGAAATTGGCGCCTGTCAGAAACAGCTCATGTCACATAAGACCCAGCGTGTTATGCATCTCTGTTTGGGGTAGTTTACTCACCAAGACAAGACGGCAATTTTGGCAACCGTATTTGCCCACTTTCTGGCAGTGGGCGTTGTCTGGGTCCCAGTTTGCGCAGAGAAACGGGGAAGTTGCCATGTGTATGACCTCCTGGAGCGGCAGGGGGGGAATGGGATTTTCTGAGCTGCGGGCAGAAGAAGTCGGGCTAGAGTTCTATGATCAAAGAGTTGGGATGAAAAAAGAACAGTATCGCCTCTCCGGGCCTAAGGAACTTTAATATTCACGTCTGGGGATGGGACGGACGCTCTGAGTCTGTGACTCAACGACAAACACATTGATGTTTGCGTGATGACAACGCATTTTCATCACTGGATGGGATTCCGCCGCCTGGGATGGAAACAATCCTGATAACTACTGCCAAGTGCATTTGGTCGGCTAGCTCGGTTGGCGTGTGTTAAAAATGGCATCAATGAATGAACGACCTGGGAGTGGCAGGCCGTTGGTCACGGCTGGAAACCCGCAGGGCAAACGGGTAGTTGCGGAGTCATTGGCGCCAAATATTGCCATCAAATACATTATCACACAAATGGAGATGCAGAGTAGGTGGTCGTTCACAAAAGCCTCTGCTTGGGATGGCACCGACTCATTCTGCTCGGTCTCCAGGGGTTCCTCACCACAGGCACGAACTCGTCTCCCCGACGCCGTTCCTCATCCGAGCGGGACTTGCTCCTGATCACAGCGGCGGAGGCAGACTTTGATGGGTAATGGCCCGCCGACAAGGGAGGTGGAGGCCGTCGTGCAGGGAGAAATGATGGACTCTGGAGATTTTTCCTCGACGCCCAGTCCACGCCCCTTCTGATTGACATCGCCCATCGTCACGATCCAGGCATGGACAGCGCTCCCTCAGTGCTGACAAGTGACAACCCCTGCCAAGAGGCGGGCTCCTCCCAGCGACCCAGCCTATCACATCGAACAAGGCGACACCCACCCAACACACCGCGGCGCCGGCACACCAAACCCCAGAACCAAACAAGGCTTCCGCGCCTTGAGTTTGCGCAAATGCGTTTGCGCAAGAAAATGTCAATCAATTCTTCAGGATAGCGTGCAACGCCGGCGTCACCAGCACTTCAGTATCGGATTGATCAGCCCACCCACTTTATGTTGATCTCGGTCCACACCTCGCCATGGCTGTCCTCAGGCTGAGACGGATGGCGTCCTCCTCAAGCCACCGGCATAATCTTGACGACGTTGACGAGATCGATGATACTCCAGCACATGGTCTAGTACCCCCGGCCCGCGAGGGGCGACCGGCAGCCCCAGCAGTGCCGCAATCGCAGCGGCTGCTCTCCAACAGCCAGGTTCCCCTTTGGTACACTGATTCCTTCATCCTCACTGGATACCGCCCGGTCACGCATTCTGTCAAGTTCTGCTTCAACAGCCTGACTTACCTCCACAACGAGACGGTCAACATCTACTCTCATCTTATCCCCGCGTTCTGCGCAGTGGTTTTAGCAGGTCTCGTATCGGGCTGCTTTAGAGCAACGTTCCCCAAGGCGACGCGCGGCGACAGGCTGGCTATTGAGGTATACCTCGCAACGTCGGTCGTATGCTTTGCCGTCTCATCACTCTACCACACCCTGCTCTGCCACTCTCGTTATTGCCGGGACCTATGGGTGCGCTTCGACTACGTCGCCATCGTGTTTCAGATCCTCGGGTCCTTTATCCCGGGCATCTACATCGGCTTCTACTGCGAGCCGCATCTCCAAAAGCTGTACTGGTCCATGGTGAGTGACCGTATCAGCTCCCGATAACGGCGTGCTCAACTCACTGCCGGGCCCACCACCACAGATCGGGGCTCTCTCGACCCTCAGCGCTTTCGTCGTGCTACATCCGCGCTTGCAGTCGCCCAGGTTCCGCCTCCTCAGGACCTGCAGCTTCATTGCCACGGGGTTCTCGGCCTTCGCCCCGATTATCCACGCAGCGTCCATATTTCCCTACCGTCAGCTTGATAGACAGGCCGGGCTGCGGTATTACTACCTCGAAGGAGCTCTCGTGCTCATTGGAGTCGCCATCTACATCGTGAGTTTCGGTGATATGGCAACTCTGATTGCAACCCCGTGTCTGGGGGTTCGGGCGAGGGGGAGCAGACGGTGCCCAAGGACGCTGTGGCTGACAAAGCTTTATCTTCAACAGACTCGCTTTCCCGAGGCCTGGAGACCGGGTAGATTCGATCTCTGGGGAGCCTCGCACCAGTTATTCCACGTCCTGGTGGTCCTCTCGGCGGTTGTGCACTTGTACGGCATTCTGAATGCTTTTCGGTGGAATTATGAGAATCCGCGGTGCTAAGATAGACGGATGCTGCCGCTCAATTCTGCCCTACCTTAGGTAGCTAGAGAACCTGAAATTTCGCTTCAAGGGGAAATTTGAAGTAATTTTGTTACCGTCCCCTCACGGGCACCCTCGGAACTTGAATCGAATGCAGACATAGGTATCTTTTTGGGGTTTCAACAACAGTGATGAGGGAGCCGAAGGTGAGGGAATTCCTTGTCAGCCACAAGCGGAGTGCAATGGATAGGTACTTCCTCGGGTACGCTTATTCATCAATTCCGCGCCAATGGTCTAGTGGTTAGGATTCAACCCTTCCAAGGTTGAGGGGGGGGTTCGATTCCCTCTTGGCGCACTGCTTTTTGGCTCGAGACCCATGAGCCATGAAGAGGATGTGTCACGAAAATCAAGACAGAGGGGAGGAAAGTTGTGGGGTAGTCTCTCTTTGATTGCTTCGACGTTGACAAACGATCTTGTGCCGTCAAACTTCAAACAAAAAGAGACCAGGGTGAGCGTCTCTCAGGTCGAAACAGTCCTACCGCCGGGGGATGAAGGGGTCTTTGAAGTCCTCGGCGGGCAAAAGCCCCATGCCGGTCACCGTACATGGCAGCTTTTCCATTCTCTCCAACATCTCAGCATCTTCCGGGGACTGGTAGCCATACTTGGGCAACTTGCCGTCGTGCTCGGTCCTCCAGGTGCGTTCCTCGTCCCATTGTTTATCCTCGAATTGCAGATAGTGCGCCAGCCTGTCTGGCGACCACAGCTCCTCCTTTTCGTCCTCTGCGGCAACTGTACCAGTCTAATGATCTTCAGGCCAGTCCTGAGTGGGACAGATATAGAAGCGGAACCCGGCTGACTGGGACCGACATCCTATTGTTCGCCCAGGAGCCGCGGCCTCGGATGGCGAGGGCGTAGGGCCCGCCGCTGACAATCCGACCGAAATGGTTACGCTCGGTGTATTGGTCAGGTCTAGGATCTTCCATTTCATCGGTCGCGACGCCGCAGACGTCGAGCTCAATCATGCGGTGCCGCTGGAGGTGGAGCAGCCAGACGCGCAGGCGCAGTTCGAAACTGGAAGGGAGGCGGGGAAATGGAGCCCACACGCCACCGCAGGGCGCTGGGGACGCGGCCTCGAAGCGACTTGCATACACGTCGTTAAAGAGGATCGGTCTTAGGGCTAAAGAGGATCGGTCTTAGGGCTGTCAGGTCTGTTTCCACCGCTTCGTCGGCATCCCTTGTGGTATTTGCGGAATCCATGATCGGATGGGGAACTGAGAATGAAGTGATGAAGGAAATGCCCGGAATGTTGAGGCGGGGACGTCGTAGTACTGCATCTTGCTGCGTGTCCTGCGGATGCAACTGGCTGAGATTGAAGGGGGGTCGGGTTAGAACCCATGGAGAACAATAGCAAAACAGCTGACAGCAACCATCCATGCTAGCCACGGCATATTAGAAAAGCAGCAATTTAAATAATTCAAGCACTCCGTTGCCCAAGTACTGTACATCCATCTTTGAAAAAAAAAAAAAAAGAGGAAAACCAAGAAACCAGCCCACGCCCCCCCGAGTCCCAACCCATCCTTCAAAGCAAAATAACCCCAAGCCCAACCCCCACGCCAAAAGTAACCATCATCCCCAGATTCAACCCCATAATCTTCCCACCCACACGATCGGCAGCGCTAGTAGCAGCAGTCTGGTTGGAAGTGTTGTTCCGGTGCCGTCTGCGCCTCGCCTCCAAAGTCATGCCACGCTCCTCAGGCTCACCACCGTTGGGGTTGGAAGTCGAGTTCTTCCCCCCGTGACCGTGGCCTTTGTGCCTTGCCTGCAGACTGGTGCCACGCTTCTCTTCAGGCTCACCGCCATTGGGGTTGGAGGTCGAGTTCTTCCCACCGTGGCCGTGGCCTTTGTGCCGTGCCTGCAGACTGGTGCCACGCTTATCCTCAGGCTCACCACCATTGGGGTTGGAAGTCGAGTTCTTCCCGCCGTGGCCGTGACCTTTGTGCCTTGCCTCTAGGGCGGTACCACGCTTCTCCTCGGGCTCATCAGTAGGGTTAGAAGTTGAGTTCTTCCCACCATGGCCGTGGCCCTTGTGTCTCGCCTGCGGGCGGGGGCGCTTGGTTGGGCCGTCTCCTGGAGGGTTACCGTTCGGGCCGACTTGTTTGGGTCCGTCTTCGCGGGCGTCAATTTCGGCGGCGTAGCTGGTGGGGTTGGGGAGGGTGCCAGTGGTCGAGGTTGCCACCTCGACTGCTGCGACGGATGTTGTTGCTATCTCTGCGACCTCAGATGTTGTTGCTAGGTCTGCTGCGGCGGTGGCTGCGAGGAGCGAGAGGATGGCTGTTGTGGGCTTCATAATTGTGGTGCAATTGCGGAGGTCTAAATTGGAGGTGACGGACGTTGAAACTGTGCAAGTTGTGTTATGTGGTTTGTTGGTTGTGGTCTAGGGGACGCTGTTGTGGATCGGGATGACTTGGATGGTATGCAGGATATGCAGACCACGGCCTTGTCATATACGCTTCCGACTCTGAATGAATCAAACCTCGCATGTTATGCGCAAAGTTCTCGGATTCTTGAGTCTGGCTCAATGTTACGTTGAAACATTAATGGAGGCCGTCTCGACGTTTTCCTGGGGTTGAAACCCGGCACCTGCGGGTCTGGGGTGAGGTACCAAGCTGATCCACGTTTCCGTACGACGCTTGTGGGGATAGGGCAGGATCGTTGAAGCAGGGTCAGTGACCGGTCGTTTCGGGTGACGTTCAGTCGCGGCCCGGGCGGCCGGGCGGGAAACCGGGCGGGGTCGGAGATGGGGATGTGGATCTCGCAGCTTGAATCCAGAACTTTTGCTAGGGGGCCATCTCGGTTTTTATACTTCAGCCTCCGACCCCGAATGGCCCATGAACTTGGAGAAACCCGGACAGACTGCCTGTCATCTACCCGTTTCTTTTGTCGGGCTGGGCGTGCCGGGTCACCTCTCGGGTCCGTGGTGGGGCTGACCGTTTGAGACCCACTTCTCCGGCCGGCTGCCGGGGGTACTCTCCGGAGGGAAACTGGCGCGCCTTTTGAACCCAGGCCTGGGGACAGGATCACGCTGTCACAAACATAGAAACGCCCGCTTTCTGCTTGCGCAAGTTTGCGGCTTACACTCAGCAACTGGATACAAGTGCCTTCACGTGGATTTCCGAAAAAGAAAATCGTCCGACGCATGAACCAAAGAAAACTTGGAAGAATGCGAGTTCGAAACCCTATGGCCACAGCGAGTCAAACATAAACAGCCAGTCCTCCCAGTAATTCTCGTAGTTTCCAGCCAGCCAGCTCCGCCCATCCCCATCCCCGCCAATCTTCCACGGCCTTGTCAGCAACCCTTCCTCTTGGAGGTGCCTCTTCCCGGCAACGTTCATGCTGAAAGAGCTGGGACTGACGCCGAGAAAATAATCACACTCCAAGAGCACGACAAAGTCGACAAGCGCCTGCTGATCCCACGAGAGGGCCTCCAGCGTGGCCAGATCTTGCGGATGGTCCTTGAGCAGGTCGTGCTTGGTGATGACCGCCATCCCGTGCTTCTCAGCCGCGGCGCTGGTCAACTTGAGAGCCTCCGTCTTGTTCCCCGTGGCGAGGTAGGCGGCCTTGAAATTCATGGCGCCGGCCCGTTTGAGGTACGCACCGCTCTGCTCATCAAACTTGGGCCACCTGCTCAGCGCGTCGCTCTCGGTCCGGAGGTGGAGGCCGGCAAAGGCACGGGAATCGCCGCGCTGAGCAGCTAACCGCCGCATGTAGCTGGCAGCCCTCTGTCCCAGGCTTAGAATATCCTGCCGAAACCTCAAGAGACCACCAAAGCTGGCGGTAAACTCGGGGCCGTCGCGGAAGACAGGCCAGTCCCACTGAACGCCCCAGTTGAAGCGAATGATGCGAGGATGCTGGAGACTAGGCGGCGGGAACTTGAATTGCTCGGCAGTCTCTTCAAGATGGGTCCAAAACTGCTTGTTGAAGCGGCCCGTGTGCTTGTTAAGCTCGCGGTTGTCGCAGCCGCCTCGCCTGCCAAAGTTGCGGGGGGTGATCATCTCGGCCTTGAACGGTACCGGGGCGTGGAGGATCTCGTCTGTGGAGTTGTAGAGCATAAACTGAGGACAGGCAGCGCTCAAGCTCCGGCGGAAGTGGTCCTCGTCGAAGAAATAGTCGAAGCCTTGGGACCCCAGCTGAAGGTTCGAGAGGTCCTTCTCGGAGCGGGTGCTGATGCGCGGCAGAACGAGCCCTCTGGCCCCCGCCTCGATGGCGTAGCGCACACAAGTGAGGATGTAGTTGCGAATGTTCCCAATGCCGCCCGAGTTGTTATCGCAGACAAAAACCAGCCCGGTGGTCCAGGTTGGGGTCTCCTCGCACACCCTCTGAAGCGGCCAGCCGATGAAGGGCGAGTCGGCCTTGGAGAGATCGACGGCCTGCCGTGTGGGCGGGTTCTGGAGTGGGCCCGGCGCGGCTTCACCGTACAGACACATCTTTGGCAGCCGGCACACCCAGATGGTTGCCAGGCTGATGAGGCAGACGGCGAGCAGGACGCCGCGGGGGCGCGCCCCGGGGCCCGAGGTGCCAGTGAGGCGAGGCGCCATGATTGTCGGCCTTTGGTGGTGACGCTGGCGCTACTGGTGTTGCCGCATCAGCAGTGCAGACATGCAGACAGACCGGCAATTGCAAGCAGACACGCGACGGGAAATTGGGCCCTTGGGGTGGGTGTGGCCTGGGATCCTGTTCCCGTGGAGCCGTTATTGCCCGGCGGAACGACGGTTCCGAGCCTGTCGCACTGCCAATTGGCCGTCGCATTGTCCCGTCCATGGCTCGAATCCATCGGGAATCCCATGATGCCTGATAGCTCTGGCCTGCGATGGCTCGGAGGGATGCTCTCGGTGGTCTTCCTGGATGCATTATGGGGACCCGCAAATTCCTGCTTTTGTGGTTGGAAGTTTGACAAGGTTGGAGATCGAGCAATCGGTTCAGCTTTGTGTTGGTGCAAGCAGCAGCAAAGTCACAGCCAACTGACCCCACAACCCTAGTCCCGCCCCTGCTGGCTTCCATTGAGAGAGAGACAAAGCCAGCCATGGAAGCGAGCCAAGGAACGAAGCCCCGCACTGCGGGGTGATAAGAGAACCGACCCCACTAAAAAGTTGGAAATCCACAAATTTTTGACCCGAATTTTGCGACCAGCATTCAGCGGGCGGGTTGGGTTCAGCTGCTGTTGCAAGTACTGAATACTGTCAGCATCCTCCCAGTTTCCTCACAATGGCGAAGCGCACAGCAGAAGACGAGAACGCCGCCGGCCCCCTCAAGGCCGGCGAGCGCCCCGACGCCATGGACATCGACGAGAAGCCCAACGAGATGGGCGAGTTTGAAGACGAGTTCGAGGACGAGTTCGAGAGTGAGGACGAGATCATCGAGGCCGGCGTCGACGGCAGGCCAGACGCGGAGAGGGAGGCCGAGGAGGCCATGGACATCGACCCGGCCGCGCCCGGCACGTTCATCGTCGGCAGGACGAAGCTCGAACCCGGCCAGACCCTCGCGCCCGACCCGACAACATACCGCATGCTGCACAACCTGACCACACCATGGCCGTGCCTCTCCTTCGACATTATCCGCGACGGCCTGGGCGACAACCGCAGCGTCTACCCCGCCACCATGTACACCGTCTCCGGCACCCAAGCAGAAAGCGCCAAGGCCAGCGACAACTCCCTCCTCGTCATGAAGTTCAGCGGCCTCGGCAAGATGCCAGGCGGTGACGGCGACGAATCGAGCGACGACGAGGACGAGGACGAGGATGCCGAACCCATCCTTGAACACAAGAGCATCCCGCTCAACACCGTCACCAACCGGATACGGGCCCACCACACTCCCTCCCAAGACCCCTCCAGACCCGCCACGACGCTGACCGCGACCATGACCGAATCGACCAACGTCTTCATCCACGACATCACCCCCCATCTCGCCTCGTTCGACAACCCGGGCACCGTCATCACGCCCCAACAAAACAAGCCCCTCTGCACCATCCGGGCACACAAGTCAGAGGGCTACGCCGTGGACTGGTCGCCGCTGCACCCGGCAGGCAAGCTACTGACTGGCGACAACGACGGCCTGATCTATGTGACAACACGAACCGACGGCGGCGGCTTCGTGACCGACAACCGCCCCTTCCAGGGCCACACCTCGAGCGTGGAAGAGATACAGTGGAGCCCGTCCGAGGCGTCCGTCTTCGCCTCGGCCTCGAGCGATGGCACCATCCGGGTGTGGGACGTGCGCAGCAAGGCCCGCAAGCCCGCCCTCTCCATGCAGGTCAGCAACGTGGACGTGAACGTCATGTCGTGGTCGCGCCAGACGACACACCTGCTCGCGTCGGGTGATGATGCGGGCGTGTGGGGCGTGTGGGATCTGCGGCAGTGGAAGCCGAGTGCGGCCGGGAATGCCGCGCCGCCCCTGCAGAAGCCGAGCCCGATTGCGAGCTTCAACTTTCACAAGGAGCAGATCACGAGCGTGGAGTGGCACCCGACCGACGACAGCATTGTGGCAGTCTCCGCAGGCGACAACACCGTCACCTTGTGGGATCTGGCCGTCGAGCTGGATGACGAGGAGAGCAAGGATACTGCGGGCGTCCAGGACGTGCCACCGCAATTGCTGTTCGTCCACTACCAAAACCAGGCCAAGGAGGTGCACTGGCACCCGCAGATACCGGGCACACTGGTGGCGACGGGCGAGAACTTTAGCGTGTTCAGGACCATCAGCGTATAATTCTGAATAGATTGGGAGATTTCCCGTTTTACTTCACAACCAACATGACCTGGACGGCAAACGGCCTGGGACTCGTCACGCTCAGCCAAATCCCCATCACTCTCAAATACCCTTGTCTCTCTTCTCCCACAACATACATGTTCTTCCATAAAACGAACCCAAAGCTCAACACCGATGTCCTAACACTCAACCATCTCTGTACAAATATGCCATGAGCCATGAACCATGGAACAAACACCATTCACGTCGATACCCCAAAATTCTCGATGCAAATCCAGTCCCAGCTCATCGCGCTTCCCGAACTTGAGCTTTCCAAACTTCAAGTCACTCGACGGGATCGGACGTTGACCAAGATTTTGTATGCGGAAGGGCGGAAGAACCAAACCAAAGGTGTGAGAAACCGAGCCGAACTTCGGAATCGAGGAAAAGCGAAGCCGAAAGCCCTGTCCAGACGGTGGTGGTGGATGTGGGTACGGATGGGTGCGTTTTGAGGGGATCAAAAACGGCTCTTGAGTAGACTGGTGGCACCGAACCATTCTGTTTTAGGAATTTGTTCTTGGAATGGGGCAGGGGGGAAGTTGAGGGTCGATTTGAGAGGGGACAGTCGATTCCATACCGGATTGCGATAGAGGCGTGGGAGCGATGAAGGTCTAGGGGAATCGGGTGTTAGATGTCGTGTTTTGTGTTTTGAGAATGAGGCAGGCTAGGGGAGAGGGGAGCGGGGAGTGGGTAGCATACCTTGACGGCTTGGAGCCGATGTGGGCGGTAGTTCTTTCAGGGGAGACTTGAGACGGTATCGCGTGTTGCGGACGGTGGGCGAGGAAGACGGGCTTGTATGAGCACATGGCGTTGGTGGGTATGTATGGAGCAGTCTTTGGGAAAACGACATGTGGGGTGATATGAGGTGAGGTGACGACGAAGCGAGGGACAGGGCCCATGAGGTGGATGAAAGGTGAAGTGGATGGACGATGGAACGATTAGGTGGATGGCGAACAGTCGGCGGCACGATGGACGGTCACGACGACAGCGGTGATGTCGACACTCAACTCTCCGGAGTAGGCCTGCACGACTTACCGTTGCAAGCTGTTACCTGTTTGTCAGCTGGGGTTAGCGACCACGCCGAAACTTACCGGAGGACATCATGTCGCTCACGGTCCGGAACGGATCAATGGCTTCGCTCTACGCCCTGCGTGGACAAGTTAGTTGGAGTTGCTGGAGGAGGGACGCCGATGAGGGATGCGGTCATGGCCGCGGGCCGGATGGATGCCAGCCGGAAGGCGTTGTTGTAGGCATGTTGTCCTTGTCCTGTGGTTCTGTGTTGATCCAGTCAACGGGTGTCATCAGGGATTGGAACGAACGGGGGAAGAAAAGGAAAGGCGGACAGTTTGGAATGAATGAAGAAATGAAAAGAATTTGCAGTTTTGACAGAAAGGACTGATAGCTCTCGTGGTCAGCAGATTAATTTGTACACGTCGTGTAGGGCCGAAGCTGTGGCGACAGAGGAGCTGACCCCTCTCTTTGTCGCGTCATTCTGGGGTCAGGCGTGAGGACGTGGCACCACGTCCTCCTATCAAGTGATCCATCCATGAATCATGAAGTCAGTACAAACACTGGCGGGATGCGTTGGAGGGGTAATGGATACGAGCTCACCGGTTGTTGGGAATTGCTCCCTACAAGTCCCCTCTGGGGAACAGTGTTGCAAGAGATGAATCGACACATGATCCGATCCGAGTCCCCTGGACAGTGCAGCCATCTCTGGAGCGCCGCCTACCTGCATGCTTGCCTCTTGGACTATTATGCCATCACTCCTGCGCTCTGCCGTGTGGCATTAGGGTGATCTAGATCATCGGCAAAGCACCTGGACTACCTTAGGTCTATGGCTCATGGACAGGTAGCAATGCACTGATTCGAGGACGATCAAACTATTTAGTTGAGATAGTCTAGGTATTGCCCCGAACTCATCCCAAACCGTGCCGTGAAGAATCCCCATTCCTACTTGGCGAAAGCACTCTCTCTCTCGTCACTTTTGGCCAGGAGCAAGACACCATATACTACCGAAATATCCATTACACCAACCCCATGAATGAATACGTTGCTCCCGGTGTGGTATCGCAGAGGTCAGGGCCTTGACTTAGGAATCAACAGCTCTGGAAAAAACGGTTGAAGTTGGCGTGTTGACAACTGCCGATTCACACTCTACAAGTCCACGATGCGGGAGGGATCTGGGTCGTTGACCTCATCGACGACACAAGTGAAAAGACTTGTTCAACATGTCTCGTGAGTATTCTAGAAATGCCTTGGCAATGAGTCGAGGATGGTAAACACCTCTAGGCTCTTGTCGCTGGTCAACGGCGGTATGGTACACACAGCGCTGCAGGGGGCAGCTGGCGAATCTATACTATACTAGGGTACGAAAATGTTGGATATCGAGAAGTCAGTCCAAAGCACACCTGAAATCTAGACGTTTTGTGCGCAAGAAGAGATGAGTCGTCTCTTAAGGGACTGGTCGCAAGGCACAAAGAGAGCAAAAGAGGCTGCAATACTGAGTGTCGTGTTGCTTGGCGCTGAAGGGGGCTGGTGGGAAAAAAAAGTCCCGCCCACAGAGGATCTTGGAGAGAAAGGATGCCGTCGCGGGGGAAAGGCGAGCCCCTGGCAGCCAGACCTGATGTAGCCGCGGGGTTGTCGCCCTGCAACACCTGATTACGAAGGAGGGGAACTTTCGGGCTGTAATCTATAGAGCTCTCAAAGCAGCCAGGGGTTTGTGTGGTCGGTTTTCGCCGGCCCGCAGAGATGCCTGCCGGCCGGATGCAGCATCGTTGGTCAGCTGTGCTGTCACATTGCTTGCGTGACCCGAGGTGGCTTGCTGATTACGGATCGAGGAGCTCTGGCGGACGAATCAACTAAGAATAGCACAATTCAGAATTACCGTATCTCATGTCATGATGCCTAATCCCGCAACAACCAATAGCCCCCCTTTTCACCCTTTGTCCCAACCATTATCATTGCTACTTCAGAACTACTTATTAGATGGCGACACCCATCGCTCTAACTTGCACATCGTCAATCACAACACATCTTTGCTCTCAAGTTCAACAGAATATTCGAGATAACCGCAGCTCAAACCAGGAAGCGTAAAGCATGTCCGCCCCTCAAAACGTCGCCGCCTGGCTTCCCGGAGTGGGGAAGGCCTTGGAAATACGCGAAGCACCCCGTCCAACGCCGAGCAACGGCGAACTTTTGATCAAGGTCATGGCGGTTGCGGTGCAGCCGGCCGAGTACAAGATCCAAAAGGGCATTCTCCCCTTCCAACTGACGTATCCCACCATAATCGGGCGTGAGTAACCCTTCTCTGCGTCTCCTGACGAGGAATTCATTATGCGATACGTGAACTGACAGCTCGGACCCCACTCAGTCTCGTTTTCCGGCATCGTCGCCGAGATTGGCCCAGATGTCACGCGGTTCAAGCCGGGCGACCGCGTAGTTACGAACAGCGGAGGAACAATCCGTGATGACGCTCGCTTCGGAGCATACCAGAACTACGCTCTCACGACTCAGGAATTGACTGCGAAGGTGAGTCCTCGCTCGATAGTTTCTGTGCGCAAACCTGCTTGCTAACGTAACTTGACGCTAGATTGGCGACTTGCCGTTCCAGAACGCAGCTTCGGTCTCGAATCTGTATGGTGCCGTGAGCGCTTTGGTCCTTCACCTGCACCTCGACAAGCCGTCAAAAGCTCCCAAGCCTGAGAACAAGCAAGAGAGGATTTTGATCTGGGGCGCCTCATCTTCCTTTGGAGTCTATGCCGCCCAGCTTGCTCAGGAGGCCGGCTACACAGTCGTTGGCGTCGCGTCTGGCCGCAACGAACAACTGGTCCGTTCTTCGGGCGCGGACCATTTTGTCGACAGAACAGCCAAATCCGCAGCGCAGGATCTGATAGCTCTTGGCCCCTACAAGGCCGTTCTTGCGGCTGCTGACTCCGCTGAGGACCAGTTGGTGTTGGGAGAGGTCCTGTCCGCACTCGGAGGCGGTTCGTTTCTCTCCACCATGGGTGTTAGGCCGGGGGTGAAGTTGCCAGATGGGGTCACTGGGCATTTCGCCCAGTATTTGGACGATTACCTTGACCCCAGAAATGCGGAATTCACAAGATGGGTTTGGTGGGAGTACATGGAGGATGCTTTACAGTCCGGGAAGCTCAGGCTGGTTCCCACTCGGGAGCTCGGCGGTCTGTCGCAGTTGCAGACGGCCTGGGACCTTGTCAAGGAGGGAAAGGTCAGCGGTGAGAGGTTGATAATTAGTCCAAACGCGGAGTGACGATACTCTACTATAGAGTTCCTCAGCAATGCCCAAGGTTCGACCGTTAGCGTTTGTTCCTACATGGGAGTTCACAAGAACTCCATCTGGAAGCTCTTCACTCTGATCTCCCCCCCAAGCGCCTTCGTCGCGAAATTAAGCACTCCAAACCTGTATCCAGAAAAATACCTCCAAGAGTTGGTCATAGCAAACGGTTGTCCGAGCTTCGCAAACGTCCTGCCGCCATCGAGACTGTACGAGAAGGTGGCGGTCTATAACAGCTGATATTCCATGCCTAGAAGGTTAAAAGCTTTGAAAGTCCGGCCAGATTCATGGATTTGCGCGCAAAGACGCCAGCTGTGTGTGACCAAGGTACCTAGTTTGCGGTTGAGAATTCTTTTGCAGTCAAGACTCAGTCTCCGGGCAGTTTATAGGATCCGTTTTCCACATCAGTAACACCCAGCACATACTACTCCAAACTCCTCAAAGTAAATGTAGCAGGTGCATGGGAGGGCTAGGTACCAAGGTATCCAGGTATTTAAGTACTTGATCACGCCCGAGCAAAGATAGCAATCTTCCATGCAACTTCAATTGATTCACGCTGTGCAATTCTTCTCCGGCGTCTCCTTCTCGTGACAGCAAGTAATATAATATGTACACGAATTCAAGCGAATCTGCCACCGCAATAAGTAGGACCTGGGCTTGCCGAGCCAGCCAACGAGACCAAACCCTGCGATTCCAACCTAGCAGGTGTTGAGCATGCTGGTGAGCGCCGTCTTCTCAGCCGAGGTGATGCTCAGCGCATAGGTAGTTTTGACAGACACCCAACTCCTGGCGTAAGTGCAGTAAAAGGACGCAAGAGGAGGCTTCCAGGCATCGGGAGACTTGTCGCCCTTGGACTGGTTGACGTTGTCCGTCACGGCCCACAGCTGCGGGCTGTTGATATCGTTCGCGTATGCCTAAGGCGGCCAACAATGTCAGTCCTCCTTTGTATTCCTTCCACACATCTCGGGCTTGACCTACGGTGCGTTTGGCGGCCGTCCAGGTGTTGGCACCCGAGATCCAGGCATTCTTGAGCGGAACCATGTGGTCGATGTCGACATCAGAGGCGGCAGTCCAAGTGGCGCCATCGTACGGAGAGAACCAAGTCCCCGACGTTGCGGCGCAGGCGCTGTCGACAACCACGTTGGTGCCGTCACGCTTCAGGACGTATTCACTGGTCACGGTGTTCTTAGTTTTGTACTAGGGTACAGGGTAATATCACATTGAAAAGAGCTCACCGAGTGTTGCAAGTTCCGCTCACAGTCGTCCAGGTCGTGAACAGGTCACGGGAATATTTCCCGTCATCGACAGCAGCCTTGACGGTAAGAGCAGCCAACTGGCTTTTAGCGGTCGCGGCCGTCGGGATACCGGGCTTCGAGCTTGCGTCAGCAGTCTTGCACAACCCCCGCCCAACGCCCGTGTTGATGTCTCAGACGGACTTACAGGCGTGGGAGCCGGCATAGGAGTGGCGGCGACCGCCGCGATCAAGAGCGAACCAACAATGATCGACTTCATCTTGTTGAGTGACGAGGAACTGGTGAGCAGGATTGTGTTTCTTATTTCTGAGTCCAGGAACGCGGGGCATTACTGGCTCATAAATAGGTACCCAGACTGCCGAGCTGGTCTATTCCCCAGCGGCTGGGTGAAGATCAGCAAGACACCCGTAACACGCACCAATACCGCATCCGGAAGGCGATTCATGGTCTGGCGCAACGCTAATCACCCCTTTTCAGGCCTCCTCCCGCTGGAACAGAATACTCGGTGAACTGCCATTGCCGCCAAGGGCCATGGGCGTCTTCCAGGACCGCCCAGGCAACCAATGCCGACGCGATGTAACCCAGTCGCAGGGCAGCCCTCAATACCCCCGATATCCAGTCAGGTTGCGAGATCTCATCACGTCGGAACGCTCGTGGGGGCCACATTCCCGTCCTTATCAGGGGTTCAACAGTTAAAACAAAACCAGCGCCCAACACGTGCGGCCTCGTCCCCGCAAACAACAGCATCCCCCAGCTTCCAGGTCGGGATCTGCCGGGCGGGAGCGGGAGCAAGCCGTCCAATCACCCCGCGATGCATCACAACGTTTGCCGCTAATCATCTTCCCATGGTGTTCCTGGCCGTTGAAAGATGCAAGGGGTGGCTTCTCAACCCCTCGCCAAGCACGCTTGTGCTGCAGGTCCACCTCAAAGGGATACCGAGGAGTGATAGACACGATTGGGTGCTGGAAGTGGAGAGGTAGTCTAGAAAGAATCCATCTTCCTATCAAGTTATCTGACCAACAAAAGGACCGTTGCCCTAGGGAGAGTACCGCTAGTAGTAGTGGCTACAGACTCAAAGCGGAAATCACAGCCGTGCGCCCATCTCCCTGTCGTTCCCTTCATCGGCGTCCCCAGTCTCCCTAACTTCAAGTTCCATTCTCCGTGTCAAGACGCAGCTTCGATGCTAGGGCAGCCCAAACTATCATTATTAGACGCTGTGTAACGACAGCGTTTCCAACTAAATTATCATCCTCAAACGGACACCTCGTCATGACTGGTCCTTGAAGTCCTTTCCAAGGGCCCCCATCGGCTGCCAAGGCGCTTGAGGGCAGCCCACGCCATTCGACTTCCGATGGCTGGTAGCGGTCTGGCCCCGGGCATCTGACGTGGCCTCGGTGACTCGTTCTGGAGTGACAGCCGATGTCAACTCCGCACCTATGGTCAAGCTCACAATGAGATTTGGGAAGAAGGCGCTGAGTATTGACCCCTCCGCAAATGGACCCTGACCAACTTCGATATCGTAACACAAGCATGGCCGCCATCTCCCATGTAAGCTACAATTCCAGAAGACCCCGACAGAAAGCCCTCGGGGCTGCCATTGCGTTGCGGGGGATCTGCCGACTGCGAATCCATCTTGCTCCAGCTTTCTTTGCAGAGACAGGGGTAGCGAGCCAAAATTGATTCCAAGGAACGCGTGCATCTGATTCTCGGGGACTGTGGCTTCGGCATACAAGTCAGCGACTATGTTCTTAACCAAGATAGTCGGGAAGGCTGAAGCTTGAGGATGACGGAACGAGTGCAGGCCGTGGTTTGGCCTTGTATTAAGCGGGAGAGGTGATGTGATATCGTTGCGCATGCAGTGGTGGCGGCCTCTGAGACGGCATAATTAGACGGTGATAGCCGGAAGAGGGCCCCCAGGTTCATACAAGCCTCTCCTTAGAGAATACGCCACCTCCTCGACGGAATCCTCTCCTTTGATTCAAGCCCGTAACCAAATGGGACTCTGAACAAGATTGGTAGGAGAATGTCTGGCAGGGTCAGCCAGGTGACGCAGCAACTAGCGTACAGAGAGTCGCCAACTTCAGGGCCGGGATGTGAGTACTTACTAGCGAACAAGGGGCACCAAGATGATGCCAACAACAGGCTTACTCACTGTGTCTAGGGAGGCAGAAAGGTCACAGGCTTCCATGATTGCCAAGGCAACCTCAATGAGACGACGACGGTCTCGAGTTGAAGCTAAAGGGCATATCCAGCAGGATCTCAGACACCTTGGATGAAACCTCAAAGGGAATGAAATATATTGCTTGTTCTCCATACGAGCCATCACCCTATAATCCCTGCGGAGCTCCTGCGTATCTGCGTATAATCCATCGTGTCCATCTTGGTAGACGCGTTTAGCGCGGTGGCATGAAGCGGCTTAGACGTAGTAATATCTCTTTTGGCAGCTGTGGAAGTCGAACACGGCTCCGTATGTGCCATCATCCTTGAAGCCAGAAAAAGTCTTGAACCCGTTGGAACCGGTTCTATTGCGAGTCACGAGATACACAGTCAGCTCAAACAAACGGAAGCCTTAGCTTAGACGACTCTCACTCACCCGGCAGGAGAATAAACCGGGTCCCAGCCAATGCTGGTCGGAATGTTCCAGCTGAAGGTCACGCCCGTACTGGGAAAGGTGCAGCTCTGGTCGGTGCCCGACGCCCACTGGTGGGTACCAAAGAGGTCTGTAGAGTTTGACATGATGCAGACATCGTCGGAGGGAAGGAAGTAAGATGTCTTGCTACAATCCTCATCGTTGGCGCAGTACTAATGGGAGCGGACAGATCATTGATTAGCCTCAGAACAAACATCCGCACTCGACTTTCACAGAAAGAAGACCTATGAATTCTTGATTACGTACCGCAACCAGGGAGATGGCAGTATGAGGCCAGGGGGTTCCTGACATGGAGTAGCAGTTGAGAAAGTGCACCCCCTCGCCGACGACGCCCTGAGCGAGGAAACCGGCTGCACCAGCAAGGAACGTAAGACCGAGCATTGTGGGCTTGGGTGATTCGTACGATGAAATCCGGGGATAAGTGGTTGCGATGGTTGTTGGATTGAGCTGATGTTCCCTTCAGTGCAACAAGTCGCAAGCAGATAGTCCATATATACTACTTGTATGTGGCAAGCATGCCTCAAGAGGCAGCCGAACCATCTTCACTCTGAGCTCTACCCAATGTGTAGAAGTGCTTACTGACGATGGCATACTTCCTTCAGCTTTGATATTGGTCATCATGGAGTGGCTCTTCCAATGGTTGAACGACCACATGCCAATTGCCATGCTTACAGGCTCGCCAGGTTCCGGGTATCGCGTACAAGTGCTTACTCACGACAGCATATTTCCTTTAGCCTTCTCGTACTGAAGAAAATGGTATTGGTGGGCACTGGGTGGCGCTTGGCACCCGGCCGCCCCTCACTGGTAAAGAGCGTAAGGACTGCAGCCAAAGTTGAATGCATGCGTCCTCGATCATACGCTTTAGAGGATGTGTTATAGCTCTTTGAGGCATTGTCATGACCGTTCGAACATGTTTCGTGGTTCTATGAGGGTCCGTCGTGATTCCATGAAGCTCTGTCATGGTTATGTGAAGCTCTGTCATGGCTGATGCAAAACGACAGGGTTATTACTGACAAAAATTACCCCTGAACTTGCCTGGCTCGCCTTACTGGCGGGTGAGCGAGGGCGAGCCGCGAGCACATCAGCCAATCAACGAGCCGAGGCCTCGAGAGTCGACGGCCTCCCGGAAGCATCCTTTGAGGCGGCCAACAAACAGCATGTGACAACCTGCCTTCAACACACTGGCGCCGCTGTATCCTGGTTTAGATTTGGAGATACGCCGAACCGAGATAGTGGGCGACGGATAGGTATGCATGCTAGCTCAAGGGCTGCTCGAGCTTGGGAAAGTCGACAATGCTGCCGGGCAGCCAATGTAAAGGCCGGCCGGGTAGATAATTATTGCGAGCACCACTGCATGTGTTTGGGCTCTCGGGGTTGACTGAGGTGCTCAGTTGTCAGTGGTTGTTGAGTTGCTCGAGGGGTTGGAAGCCCACCTCGGAGTCAGCAGCTCACCTCGCTGGCCGGCCAATCAGCGAGTTCAAATTTTAGGATTCAGAATTCAGTTTGAGGTGCCCAACTCTCAGTTCAACGCCCCACTCGCATCCCGCCGACTGGCGACGGCCACCTCGCCTCCAACCTTCGGTCAACAAGAAAACACACCAGGCCTCCTCGGCAGCCTACGGGATTTCGAATTGTCAAATACCGTCCCGATCCCCGGCAACTTCACAGCCCGCTCGCAACCAATTTGAGGCAACTGCGCCTCTTGAACTGCGGTGCCTTGACCTGACCGACAAAGCCTTCACCGACAGAATCCCAACCCCAAGTTGCCAACGAGCCAAAACCAGTCCCGCCGCGGCCACTTCGCACTGTTCGCAGCCATTGTATGGACGCAAGTCGCAAAGCAATCGCCGTCCGACATGGCCTCCGCCGCGACTCTGGAGCCGCTAGCTCCCTCCTCTTCCCCTCTTGAGAGCTTGCCGGCCGAGCTGAGAGACCGGATCCTCTGGAACATGCCCGACCTGCCAACGTTGCACTCGATCGTTCGGGCCTCGCCTGTGATGCATGGCCAGTATCGGAGCAACCGAGACAAGCTCCTCCGCGCGTGCCTGGAACGCGGATTAGATGGCTTCCTCGTTCACGCCCACGCCTGCCAAATGTCCCGGCTAGACCATTTGGGCGAGAACCGGGCCCACGAGGTTACCATTGGTTTCCTGGAGGGCTATCGCGAGTGGCTTCCATCGGGCTCGAATCCCTGTGCCAATCTAGGCTCGGTCAACGCGAGTGATTGCCGGTGGATGGCAGCATTCCATCTCACCGTCATCAGGCCGCTCACCCGTCTGTATAGCAGATGGGCGTTTGCAAAGTTCCGAGTCGCGGCAGCAGTCGCGTCGGCAGAAAAGAAGGATTTCAAAACTGCAGCGGAAATCATGGCAACAGTTGCTGCGGTACATGAGGATACCAGTGCCTACGATCTGAGCAGAAGCGAGGAGATTCGCATCATGCGGGCTCTGTATCAGACCGAAACTTACCACCATCTAATCGGGTATCCTCAAATGACCGAGGCAGATTTGTTCCTGGAGTATCAATCTATCGACATGTTCTTCTCCTTCTTTGATCCCTGGGAAGCCGAGGCACTCGGATGTATCGATGTGTTTTTCACGGAGGAGTTCGGCCCTCTCTTCGGCAAACTCAGCGTCAAGCTCCGTAGAGCTTACGCTGGGAGGGGTCCAGGCTACCCAATACAAAGTACACGAAGAAACTCCGCCTTGAAAGCACACGGGAAAGTACTCCCACGCTAATTCTTGGCCGAAATGGTTATAGTGTACACCGAATGCACCCTCGCGCGGAGCCTCCAGCTGAGACTACGGTTTCTGACACTCGACAGCCGTGGCGATGACGACACCCTCGTCGCCGACGTTGGGCGCTTTCTTGCCGTGGACAAAGAGGAGTGCTTTACCGCCCTCGACTGGTGCTTGGAGATTCCAACACAACGTGGCAGACGTCACCGGACAGGGCTCAACGCCCGGGACGAGGCGGAGGCGCGGAGGGATCCGATCAAGTTCACCGGCGACGTGTCTCTCGGACCGCCGTATGGATGGGTACTCCTTTGGAAAGGCATCTATTCCAATCTCTTTGCAGAATATGTCCCCCGCACCGTCAGGAAATGGGGTTATGTCATGTGGGACCGAAATCGGTGGGACGGGTTGGGAGACCTTGCTTGGGGACAGTGGAAGACGGACGAGGAGTTGGCGAACCAGATTTGGAGCGATTTTGAGTGGCGTCCCTATCCCTAGGGTTGCTTTCGCAGAACAACGGTTGCCGTTTGTGCCACTGTAGCTGTCGGATGAGATCAGATGCTGGTGCTGCAGTGCGAATCATGTCAGAACCAAGGAAGCGTTTAAGGCTTCACCCACGCCCTTCAGTTCACAACATACCAATATCCCAAGCTCCGAGTTATTTCTGAATGGGGGTGCCGACGATGTACTGATAACTACCTTACTTCCGATACCACATCCTTGTAATCTTGGTCCGCTTTATCTTTCTCTGCAACTGAAGAATGCCATACAACAATGCCTCGGCCGTGGGAGGACAACCCGGGACGAAGATGTCGACGGGCACGATCCGGTCGACGCCCCTGACGACAGAATAGCTGTAGTGGTAATACCCGCCGCCATTCGCGCAGCTCCCCATGCTGATGACCCACTTCGGATCCGGCATCTGGTCGTAGCACAGGCGCAGCGCAGGCGCCATTTTGTTGGTGACGGTGCCGGCGACGATCATGACATCGGCCTGGCGCGGACTCGCTCGGAAGATTATGCCTTGGCGATCGTTGTCATAGCGGGGCATCGAAACATGCATCATCTCGACGCCGCAGCAGGCCAGGCCAAACGACAGGGGCCAGAGTGAGCCCTGCCGAGCCCAGTTGACGAGAGCGTCTATCGTGGTCCTGGGAATTGTTGTGTTGGTCATCTGTCCTCAAGCACGCATTGTAAAAGGTACCTGAAGGGGTGTTTGGCACTTACAGGACATGTTTGGCAACGGCGGTTGGCTTCTTTTCGGGTGACAGTGCTGTTGTTGGGCGACTGGAGGGGAGAGGACGCTGGCGAGGACCACTCGGGGTTCCTTCGAAGCTGTACCACCGGGGGAACCTGATGGACAACGAAGGGATAAACTGGCCGGCCCTCTGTATTGGCAGTACATGGTTAAGGGATCCGAGAGCATGCATGATGTTGATGATCGCTGGGGCGTGGTGAAGGTGGACGGACTTGACCCGCAGGCCCAACATGGAGAAGCGACATCGAGGAGAGCTCCGAGCTGTCCAGGTTCCCATTGACTTACACTGCCAGTGTCAGGAGCCCCCCTTATTGGCCAGAGACCCTCCTCTGGCCCAGAATTGAACAATATGCCGAGGAGGACGTCGGGACAAGCCCACCTCTCGGCCATGTGCAGAAGCCGAGCACGCACTGGGCTAGCTATCGCACCTTGGCGTAGTTTGACAGTGCGGTTTTCTCCCAGAATCTCGCGAATTAAAGTTGCTTCATTCGACTCGGGGCCGGTTCGTTCCGAAACGACGCCACCACCCACAATTTGGAAAATCGGGACAAGCCCACAGTTGGCGGGATTTCCCCGAACTCACACCCAACAATCTCGAGTCCGACAAGCCAAACGCAGGATGCCTCCAACCCCCTCATCGGGATTTACCTGCCCCACATGCGGCAGGCAATATCAGCACAGCAATCACCTCCGCAGACACGAAGCGGCCCGTGAGTCTTGGTGACCCCCTGGACAGGAACGGGCGCGGGTCTTGGCCGGGACTTCGTGCCCTGAGCTGCGCTGAGCGGAGCACACAACTGACTAGCAGAAATGGGCAGACTTGGGGTCCCACGGCTTTAAATGCCAGTACTGCGCGAGAGTGTTTAAGCGGAGGTTTGTCCCTCCCCCATTTTAGGCCCGCTTCCTTCTCCTGCCATGGTCCGGACACCCAATTTAGGGCCTGTGTCTTGACACTCTCCTCACAGAGATGTTTGGCGCAAACACCACACCAGCTGTGAGGGCAACAACAGCCATGAAGAACCCCCTCCGGCCAAGCGAGGGAAAAAGCCGCGAGCATGCGACCCGTGCTTTCGCAGCAAGGTCGCTTGTGACGGCGGCTCCCCGTGTTCCCGATGCACGACTCGCCGGGTGGCCTGCAGCTACGTGAGAGTCCAGTTAAACACCGACCGCGACATGACTTTGCACACGCCAGGCATCAACAACACCACCACACCACCAAGCGCCAGCAGTGCTTCACCGATGGCACCTACGCTCACTAATAAAGAAGAGAACACCAAGATTCCTGTGTCGTTTCTCCTCGGCCTCACCAACCCGGAAGCCGAGTCCATGGTCGGGATCTTCCTCAAGGATCCAAGCTACGACTGCGACGACCCCGGCAGCTCAGGTATGAGCACGCAACCAGAGGCTGATATCAACACGGACCCAGACCAAGACCCTACCTCCAGCGACGGCCCCTTCTTCCCGTGGGTCTTTGGCGACCCTCCCTACACCGACCTCTTCGCCGCTGCCGAGGATTATGCCGACGGTCTCACCTCCTTTCCCGAATCCGCCTCTCCCTCTACCCCAGCCATCGACCCAACCCTCGCACCAACCATCTCCACCCTCGAATCCCTCCACACCACCCTCACCGCCACCGACCCCTCCTACACCGGCACCTTCGACGCAGCCCTGGCCGCCCAAGTCTTCACGGCGGCCAACGCAACGACCTTCCTATCCAACTACTTCCGCCATACGCACAAGCACCTGCCGCTCCTCCATCGCGCCAGCTTCAACACCTCCACCACCACCCCGGCTCTTGTTCTCATCGCCTTTCTTACCGGCGCGCTGTACGCCCCGCCGAGGGACTGTGTGCTGGCTACGCCGAGGTTCTTCCATATCGCGGAGGAGTTTGTGTTTCGGAAGCTTGAGAAGCTCGTGGCGCGTTTTACTCAAGAGGAAGCGGAGGAGGAGAAAAGTGGGGAGATAGAGCTCTATGAGACGCTGCAGGCGGCCGTGTTGATTCACGGGGCGCAGTTTATCATGAACACGAGGAGTGCCGACGCGAGGAGGAGGGGGTGGATGGTGAGGAAGCCGGTGTTGGTGGATGCTGTAAGGAGGTTGGGGTTGACGGCGGCGAGGCATGAGGAAGAGGGGTGGGTGGGTGGAGAGGACAGGGAGGAGGGGTGGAAGCGGTGGGTGAGGGATGAGATGAAGATTCGGTGAGAGCTTTTCTCTTCTTCCCTTCCAATAGCCCTGAACCGCTACTCTACATGCTTGATACTAACGGCGATAGCATTGCCACCTGGACACTTCTCACAGACTGGCAAGAAAGTGGCGTGCTTCATCGGCCGGGCTTGATGACAATCCACGAGATGACTGGCGAGCTTCCCGGTCTGGAGGAGCTGTGGGAGGCGAATGACGCAGCCGACTTCGAAGCGGTAGTGACGAAGACGGGCCAAGGCTGCTGGCGGCGCTCAGCCTCTGTCAGGGACTGCGTGGATGCGTTCATGGCGGATCCATGGTCAGGGGCAGCCGGGTTTCCTCTGAAGAATATAACGATGTACGATCTTTACATCTGCATAACCGGTAAGACAAGGCTCCTGGTTGCCCACTTCGATACACTCACTAACGTATGTTTTGGGTTATGGCAGCCATATCAGTCGTGATCGCAGTGTCCCGGCTCAATTCATTGCTGCACACGACCTTGCCGGCGCTCCAGCGTGCCACAGATCGATGGGAAGAGCTGTGGCAGGGGGTTCTGAGCCAGCTGGGCGAGGAACAACTGCGTATGAGCGGTTTCGTCCGGCACTGCGGCGAGTTCGGCTGGCTTGCCAGGGCAATGCTTCAACACTCGCGGGATGGGAAAGACCGGACGGTTCCGTTTTACGACCGGATCGGCCATGACACCCCGAAGGAGCTGCATGACTTTGTGCGGGCATTGCGAGGGCCGTGAGGATTCCCGTCGATCTCAGGGGTATGGCTTGGAAGTGTGTTGATTTCGGAAGGGTGCCAGTGTTTTTCTCCGTCATCTTTTCTCCCTCTCTAATGATGTTATGACTCTGTCAAACGCCCCATGGATTATAGCGTCCTCTCATACCATCGACGTCCAAGTCATCGTCAAACAGACACAAGTACTCAACCGCTGTCGGCGCTTGTTTATAACTGGCTGGAGTTCGCAGCCGTCCCGCCACGACCGCTTGCTGCAAAATCTCTGCGTCAATGTACGGAAAACGGGGTCACGAGAGACGGCAAAGGGTGAAGCGGTAGAAACCACCTAGCCCCTATTTTTGAGGCCAGCCTAGAAGCTACCCAGATTCTCACTTTGCCACTTGCTGGCGGCACTCGTTGTCTTCTTGCGCCAGAATGCCGCTGTTATCCGAAGGGCGCGGATGTCAATTCTTCCAAGTGGGGTTCACGGTCCATCGGAAGAGGAGTCCGGCCCGGCGATTTTGGAGGTCAGGTCAAGGGAGCTCAACTCTCGAGATCGAATTCACGCTGTCAGATTTTAAGCATGAATAAACATATGGCTGGAGTTTGAAACATTTAAGCCGAACACAGGCTTGATCACAAGCTTTCCCGGGTTTCGGTGTCCGAGTTGCCATGGATATCGCAGGTCACGGAACAAACCCCGTTTTTCACCAGCAAACCTTCCAGCACACTCCCTGCAGCTCCAGGAACGCTTGGCACAAATAGACCCACGCCCTGCTAACGACTAAACAGGTAGGTAGGTACACAAAATCTTCAGGGGCCCCGCGTTCTCCCACACTCACCCGCGACATCCGCCTCCCAGGGAAACTCGACATTCCAAGAGGATTGGAGACGTAACGGTGGGCCGCGGCGTGCAAGGAGGGAAACTCCGAGAAAATGAGCCCCGTAGCAGCAGACGAAACGCAGCCGCTGCTCCGAAGCATCACCAACGAGGGGCACCAAGTCTACACCGACCCTCCCCAAGATGCCCAGCATGACGGCGACAGCCTCTCCACCACGATCGTCGACTTTGATCCTGCGGGCGATCCAGACAACCCGCTCGACTGGCCGACGCCTTTCAAGTGGGCCATTGTGAGCATGCTGGCCCTGATGGCCTTCACAGTGTAATTCCCCTGTCCCGTCACCTCTTGAGCATTCACTGACCAACCCCCCCAGAACAATGACCTGCATCGGGGTCGTACCCCTCGCCGCCACTATCGTGCGAGACCTCTCCCCGCCTTCCTCGGAGGAGGACCCAGCAAAACTCAAATCCTCCAGCATCCTTTTGGTGACCATCTGGGAGCTGGGTGAGGCCGCCGGCCCGCTGCTCATCGCGCCCCTCTCGGAGCTCCACGGCCGCTACGCCGTCACCAACACCGCCAACCTCTGCTTCATCGTCGCCTGCGTGGTGGCCGCCACGAGCACCACCGTGCCGCAGTTTGTTGCGGCGCGCATGCTGAACGGGTTGGCGGTCGCGGGCAACGTGCTGAACCCGGCGATTGTGGGGGATATCTTTGCGCCGGAGGAGCGCGGGGGCGCGCTGAGCTTGCTGTTTTTGGCGTCGCTTGTCGGGGGCGCGTTTGGGCCGATGATTGGGAGCGCGGTGGCGGAGAGGTGGGGGTGGAGGGCCGTGGTGTGGATGTCGGTTGCTGTTGCGACGGGGTGTGAGGCGTTGTTTTTGACGTGCTTTCGCGAGACGTACAAGGTGGCGATTTTGAGGAGGCGGGCGAAGAGATTGTCGACGGAGGCGGGCGGGGAGAGGAGGAGGTTCAAGACGTCGTTTGATGAGCTTGAGACGACGGGGGTCGGCGGTGTGGAAAGGAGGTCGGAGTGGAGGAAGTTGAGGGATGCGGTGATGAGGCCGGCCATGGTGCTGTTTGGGAGCGGCGTGTTGATGGCCATGAGCTTGTTCAGCTCGGTCGTCTTCACCTTCTTCTACATCTACAGCACCACTTTCTCGGACATCCTGCTGGACCTCTACAAGCTGTCGCCCGTGACGGTGGGCTCGTGCTTTACCGTGTTTTGTAAGATGCGCCCCTGTGTCAAACCCCAACTGTCCAGGACACGCTTACTGACTCGTCGCAGCCGTTGGCTCAACCATCAGCGTGGTCATCTGCAACCGGTGCCTCGACCGCATCTACATCCGGATGCGTTTCACGCACAAGGGTGTCGGTAAGCCCGAGTTCCGACTCCCGCTTGCGATAGTCGGCGCCTTCGCTCTACCGTTAACCGTGGCGACATACGGTTGGGCTGCAGAGCTTCAGATGCCGCTCCTGTTCTTGCTTTTCTCCGTTTGCGCCATGGGAACAGCGCTGATGCTCGCCATGATCCCCGTCATGGCCTACGTCGTTGACGCTTTTGGACTGTTCTCGGCTTCTGCCATGACGGGGGTCATAGTGACCCGCTGTCTGATGGGCACGTTTTTGCCCCTGACGACGGCTCCTCTGGTGGACAAGCTCGGGTATGGATGGGGTTTCACGGTGCTGGCTGGGTTTAGTTTGCTCCTGGCTCCCATCCCGATCTTGATGTTCCGGTACGGAGCGCACTGGAGGAAGTTCTCCAAGTACAGCCGCGAGGAATGAGTTTCACGACTGATGAGGACCATGACTGGACGCCCTGGAGGACAAGGATATACGAATCACGGCCACGGTTACTATCTACGACAACGGATAAATGCTGGTTTCATTGATAGACCGGATTTCGGCTACAGTGCGAGGTGCTAACGGGGGCGTCATAGAGGAAAAGTGTTTTATTGCATGCTCGACCTCGAATAATAAGATCACCACCCAGAGCAAGCTGCTTCTATCCTTTTAATACCCCTAATCCTCACTGAAAGCTCCCGTTCGTAAAGTCCAAGACGCCAACCTTTTCGATGATTGCGCCAATCTCCTTCTTGAAAGCGTCGTGAGCTGGATCCTTCTCGACGTAGTAGTTTCTGTCGTCCGTATTTGCAAACTGCATGACGAAAACGTGCGTAAAGCCATTCTATGGACGCAGAGGTGGTCAATTGGTCGAAATCCGGAAGGAGGCAGTTCTTAAGCACGGATACCAACCTACCTGTTTTCCTTCCTGTGAGTGGTCCTTGCCGCCGGTGATGTCCTTGATGTATGCGTAGTTGGAGTTGGGCGAGAGACACGCCTCTTTGAGGGACATCATCCTGGCACACGCCTGGGTCGAGACGGTCGAGTCAGCCGTCCATCCTCATTCACCACCACCACTGGCTTTCGGCAACGCCACACGCACCACGTCGACCGCAGCAGGGTCCGCGTCGCGCTTGAACTGAAACATGGCGATGTGGGTGACGCCGCGCGTCGTGCCGGGCATTTGGTTGGCCATGGGTGAAGATGCGAAGCCGATGGGGTCGAAAAAGAGAAACAGTGTGAGCAGGCAGACCACGACGATGCCGATTCTCACCACGTGCGGTTGTGCCCTTGAGATGTCGACCATGGCTGACGTTTAACAATTTAAAGTTCCCGTCCTTTTTTGGCGTGGTTTCCCAGTTGAGATGGAATTTTCACTCGAATGGAAGGGGCCCTACAGTTGGAGCCGGGAAGGGGGTTAGTGGGGGTACCATAGCAGGAAGGGGCGTCGATTGCCACAGGCTCGAGGGAGGGAGGTAGGTGGCTCGTGTGGGCCCGCTCAAATTGAGCAAGTGAGTTAACGGCTCCTCGCTGGGGCTAAACAGCCTTGCAGCTCCGCGTCCGACCCACCTGCTGAGCAGTTGTTGGCTCGCGCTTCCTGCAGTGAACTTGTGCATCCCGGTCCCTTCTGGGGTGCTCTGTCAACCCCTGGAATTCCGGACAGGGGCCCGGCGATGGATCACACTCAGTCGAGCAACGACAGTCAACTGGGCTCTCCGCATCATCTCAGGGGCCACATCCAAATCCCAAAACATCGTTCACTACACAGGTTTACTCGTCTTTGCGCCTGACTTCATCTTTCCATCCATCCACTTATTATGACCTAGTTATTAGAAGGGCGCTACTTGTTTGTTCATGCATCTGCCCGCGATGAAATGCAGATGCTTTGAGCCCATCTCTCCCTCCCTCCAGTGTTTCTGAGTCAATCGCAGCGCGGCCCCTTCTGAGGGGCTCTGTCAATACCTTGGGGTTCCCGGTCACCAGTTCTCTGACGGTCCATCGGCTTCTGCTTTCGTTTGCTCTTTGAGGAGGCGGTGTGTCGGCATATAGCGGGGATCTTTGTTCACTTTCTGGGGATGGGACACTTCCGCTGTGGGGACCCCCGGATACTCGCAACAGGTTTTTGCCTTCGGTTGTGAGAACGGTGGTTCCTGACACGATCCAAGTTGAACGGATGCAAGCGACAAAACGATGGCTAAAGGCCTGGGTGAGAGAGCGGCCCAAGTACTTGCAGGCTCGAATATAAACAGCTTGGATACAAGCTAGGTACTCAGAGAGGCTATGGAGAAACACATCTTCAATGGTTGACAGCACTCACTGGCTTCGTTTGTCAAGAGTCGCGGACGCATGCATATTCAGAAACAACGGCCTTTGCGGGCAGGTTCCAAGTGGTTCCGGACACGATTCGTTTGAGTGTGTGTGTCCAGTTGGGAGGTAAGCCGCAAAAGCTACCACAGATGCCTCTCCCGTTTTGGCAAGTTTTCGTTTATATATACCTAAACTCTCTCAGCCTTTTCGTGGAGGGTTAGCACCAGCCCATCCGGTCGTTGCTCTCAGACCACTCCACTCCGACTGGACACTCCGCAGCATGGCTCTCCCGTCCAGCTATGCCCAGGTCACAGATTGCACCGCCATGATCTGTGGTATCGATTTCGGCACGACGTGAGCAACACGCGGCCCCCCTCCCACCTGCCTTCCCCAAGATCCTGGGGCTCTTGGAGATGGACTGACAACTCTCTGTCGAACGTATAGCTCCACGGCAGTATCCTGTCGGTACCTTTCACCACACGACTCTGGGTCAACGAGCAAAATCCAAACACTTCTGCGGGCTCCCACCCGCGTTGCGATTGAAGTCAACAACACCCGGTACCGTTGGGGCCACCAGGTGGACGACAACGAAGAAGCATTCCGGTTGTTCAAGCTGGCGATGATTCATCCGGAGGATCTCAAGGACAGCTTTCGAGACTCGGGTGCGCTAGAGGTTGCACGACGCCTTCGCCGCTCCTACCACAAGTCCCCCAGGGACGTGATCTGGCAGTACATGGCGGGTATTTGGACTGCCTGTCTTGAGACCGCCGCCCGCCACCTCGGCATCTCAACACACGAGGTGGACTTCCTTACCAAACATATTGTCATCGGCATCCCCACCAACTGGCCGCCAGACGCCCTGTCCCGACTGCGAGCCGCCGTTGACGCTGTAATCTCAAGCGCGCGATCTACCGTGCACTTTCTCCCCGAGCCCGAGGCTGCAATCCTCGCCCGACTCCCTCACCTGCCAGAAGCTGCCAGGCCGGAGGTATGTCTCCTGCCATTCATCAATATACCCCATCTCTAACGTTGCCCAGCCGGGTGACGTCTTCGTAATTACCGACTTCGGCGGCGGTACAGCTGTAAGCTCCTTTGCGTCTGGGCGCCACCCCCGCTGCAC
>OUNM011122981.1_pt1 | contig 52638 bp, 59 predicted proteins | sample 1769961 | NCBI WGS metagenome assembly OUNM01 (sample SAMEA3914820, study PRJEB12502) | metagenome | biome: forest; material: soil | place: USA | collected 2012-03-12 | depth 0.3 m
TATCTAACAACTCTCTTCGTCTCCTGTCGGTGTGATCCACCTTGTCTCTTTCGACCCAAAATCAGGCCCATGACTGGCCCCTGATTCGGTGCATAGAATGCTCTGAAGCAGCCGCTGCAACGGTGAAGTCAATGCATGACTCGTATGTTTGCCCTTGGCCGAGCCAGTACCACTGAATGACCTGATGTTACCAGCTTGCGTCAGAACTGGCGACCAGTGGAAAGGAAAGTAATAGACAACTCGAGGGCACTCACGCAGACACCAGCTTCGGTGCACTTATTGCCCAGCTCGGGGATCTTGATGCTGAACTTGGTCTGGTTTGCTGGCGGGGTGGCGGTAGCAGCGTAGTTGTCGGGCCAGGAAATCAGGGGTGTGCCAATAACGGTGTTGCTCGTCGTGTCGACGACTGAGACGTTGGCGTACCCCTTGTGTGGGATACGAATCCAGACGTCGAGGTTGACCACCTGTCCGGCCTTGTAGCTCTGCACGTTGGCAGCGTTGTCGGCAAACTGGTAGCCTTTGCAGAGATAGAGATTGCATTTCTTAGCGTCGTATCCGGCCTTCAAGCCACCAGGGTTTGCCCGAAGAAGAGCCTCGGGGTACGAGGTGTTGTCGGCCCGGTAGAACTCGGCCATAATCTTGCCACATGCCGCCTCCGTGGCTTGGCCCGGAGGCCGCGTCACCGGATTCGTCACGAGGCCGTGAGCCGAAGCCTGGACGACGAGCCCGGTAAGGCTGAGAAGTGAAGCTAGACTGAAATGCATGGTTGTCTTTCTCTGGTCGAGTTCTTGGTGGGAAGCTTGCAGTCGAATCTCAAGGTATCGTCTCCACGACCTCCAGGAGCAAGCCGCTGCGAGGGACTTTGCCATGTCTTAAGTACTAATTTCCTAATTTCTATCCATTCTTGCCAGTGGTAAAGGCGGAAGCCGGGATCGCGGCTTCTGAGTCCTCCGGCAGTTTTGCCTAATGATTGTTGCTGGACAGTGGTCGGCTCTCGCAATCAATTACCGCCAAGCAAGAGAGAGGGGGGATGATCGAGATATAGGTCGCGTTTAATTGCGAACCCTCGGCAATGCCGCTGATTGAGATACCCGGCACTATGGACGGGGGCAGCCGAGCCGTTCCACACGGGGTGCGCATGGAGTGTGGATGTGCAACAATTTCAAGGGTAATCGCTCTGAGTGCCAAAGCTCGAGACGGCTGCTGGAACGAGTGCACGTCTTAATATTCAATACACATCCAAGCCACTCTAGAAACCCGATATATTCATAATTTCTCTGTTTCTTGGGGACACACATAACGCTATCAAACATGACAGGTCTGTACTGTAGTAGGCTTCTTGCATTAGACTGTCCGTTACCTACACACCCGACCTCAGCCTTTGCTCCTAACTCCATAGCTACGTAGGTGCCTTAGCTGTCAAACCCAACTGTTCACATCAAGCAGTGGTGACGGCAGACGCCTTCGCGGCCAGCTGGGCAAAGTTGGCGATTTGAGCGCTCTTCAGGTCAAGCGACCACTTGGCGTGAGCGCTGTGGATGCCGAAGCGGCTGGCGTTGTTGGCAGGCTCGGTGGGGGGCGTCGCGGAGATGGCGTACGCCAATGACACACTGCCGGCCGGGTTGAGCTTGGTGGTTCCGAATGAGCTGACGCCTTTAGCAAGCACGTTAAGGGTCCAGTGCGTGCTGTTGGTTGTCGAGCCGGAGAGGACCGTGTAAGTAGCGCCGGTGTATGGGGTCGGATACGTGCGAGAGCTGTGCAAAGGCCAAGGGATGATTGCGTGAGCATAGACACTTGAAAACAGAGGAGGAGAGTCACTGGGCACTCTGGGCCGCAAAACATGACGGCACTGACCTCGCGCTCCGGCTCGACACAACAGTCTTGTCCCCGTTGGCCCAGCCCAATGTCAGAGGGTTGTTGGTCATGACACCGCCCCATGCAATGCCTGCCCAACCCACAGTCTTGGGTGCGGCAATCTGTAGCAGGACATCAAAGTTGCCGGCGGTTGCCGTGTCTGGAATTGCAACGCGGAACGCAATCTTCTCGGGGCTCCACCACTCAGAATAGCATATCGTAGTGGACGCATCGCAATACTTGGCAGCCGGAGCGGCTGAGCTTTGGGGGACGGGATTGCTAGTGGCCACGCTGCCCAAGGTGAGCACTGCGGCCGCGAGCTGGAGAAGACCCATTGCGTATCGGTGAGAGGTTGGGGCAAAGGGAGCAAGAAGATGGGTAAGTGAAAGGCAGAAACCTGGAAGACAGGGACAGTCCCGCAGAGGAGCGTGTGCTGAGACTAAATCTTAAGCTATATAAACGTGATGCCATGGTTATTCAACGTGAGAGACGGTTTATCCGGGCCGGTGATCGGTCCCGGCTGATCGCGGACTGCTATTTCGGTTCTCGGAACGGCTGAAAGCGCCCTTCTCGCGTTCCGGCTGTAGTAATACTAATCCGGAGCTTTTCAGTGGTGGCCGTCCATGTCCCAATAACCGTGGTCATGGATCTCGCAAAGATATAGTTTATGGCTCCAATGAGGAGGCGTGGGCAATGCCGAGGCGCGTCCTGGAGCCCATGTCGCTTGTAGATGCGAGAAGCGTCGCAAGACCGTTTTCTCCCGGCCTAAACCGGACCTTCGCCAACGGACCGGCAGTGCGAGTTGAGCCGCTCTGCCGTGTACCTGCGGGTACCTGAGATGGGAGAGCGCGGACAGGGCATCATAGGCCCGAGGAGCGGGGTGTTGGGAGTGCTAATATCTGTTCATCATCTAACATAAGCTCGAATTGCCGTGCCTTGGACATCGGGGCCGAGCATGTCCGTTGCGGAGAGCGCCGCCTCTAGTACAGGTCTAGGCTAAAGCCGTCGGACTGCGGTTTCCATAATGGCACTCTGCTTGGTACACCGAGGTAGTCTTGCATACTGTACTCCCTAGTTTATGAAGGCCCCATAACAATACAGAGACGCAGACATCGCTAAGTAAAACCCACGGTGGCAATCGTTCTCTTTGAGAGCTGCGTGCATCTTGAGATGGTTCAGAGATCGGCCCCGGTTTTGGGAACGACGCTGTCATGAGGAACAAGGAGCTTCCCACGACGCCGACCGGCTTTCACTTCTCGTTCCACTATTGGCGAAGAATGGCTGTGCTGGGGTGAAACTCGTTATTTCAGGATGCGCATCAGATATAAAGCATCTGGATGGCGAGGTTTCTCAGGGAACCCCGAGTATTGACTCCTAGAGTAACAACGCAGACATAAGTTCCATCTGAGAAACGTGGTTGAGGGGGTGAGTTGGCTCTCGACATGGACTACCTCGACCAGATGCTTTGACTCAGGTACCTCCCACAGCTCAAGTATTCGGCTTTGCTCCCTTCTCTCCCCGACTTCTCAGAACAGGACTCGATTCTGTTCTGAGATCTCAGGCTGGAGAAGATCGTGACTCGGAGAAAGGAGGGAGCGCGAAAGGATTGGCTGCACGGTAAAGAGAGGGGGAAGATAAAGGAGAAGGGGAAAGCATCAGACAGCTTACTAACTTGCAATACCACAGACGCAGATTCCCAGGGGCTGTAGTATATCACGACGTGCCTACCGGTAGGATTGCGTTTACCGCGCCGACCAGCATATAGCCCGTGAACCACCATTACTTCTACAAAATGCTAAGGCACGCATGTATTTCACGAGCATATACAAAACGACGAAAGAGATGCTGGCGGCAAGCGGTGGCCGGTAGGGGTAAACGACGATTCGCACGGGGTGAGCCTGCTGTCTGCTCCAGCAAGGAGTTTGCAGATGTACGGCGTAAGAGGGTGAGGAATTCAGGGGTTGGCACTGGCACGCGAGAACCAAGGCGCTGGTGACTTTGCGACGGAGGACTGGAAAGCCCTCTGAGGAGGCCGAGCCGAGAAGATCCTGGCTGGCACTTTGCCGAGTTTTGATGTTGAATCCAGCAAGCCGAGTCAGACAAACACAACTCAAGCGAACTGAATCGAAGCGGTTGTGCTTCCTGTCCTACTCCCTACTCCCACCATCAGTCCCTCATCTTGACAGTTGCATTGAGGCCCTTATTCGCAAGTCTGCAGTCCCTTCTACCTCGATTTTCATTTTGTTTTGGTGACCCTAATCAAGTCCTCAGATGACCCAAGATCCCATTGTTCATACAAAGACAAAGTGTTATGTTGTACACATACAAGAATTCATTCCACATCACCATCACCTGTTTCAATGTACGGGATGACGGCAAAAGTCAGTCCGCTGGCCCTGAGTCGCGAAACAAACCCGGCCCATGAGAGAAGGAGAATAACCTTAGCTGCAATCTCCGCGGTAGCTGAACGACGACGAGCCCTGGGAAGAGGGCAAAAAGGCAGGATGATAAGCCAAGGTTACGAGACCCCCACCGTGCACCCCAAAACTGCCACGACCAACAGGGGGTATCAATCAAGAGCCACCATGGCCAACCCAAAGCCGCACGCCTTCAGCGGCTGCCACCACCACCGGTCCAGCGCCCCCTCCAAATCAGTAAGGAGCACCCATGTGGCTCGGGCACCACCACCGGTCCAGCGCCCCCTCCAAATCAGTAAGGAGCACCCATGTGGCTCGGGGCATGCATCGAGCCGTGGCGCATCTGGACGCTCTCAGCAATGCGGCCCGCAATCTGGCTCATGCTGGAGAGAGTCTTGAGAGATTGGTCGTGCGGCGCGATACGGCTGATCTCTAGGAAAAGCTGCTCGATTCGCGTCTTCAAGAGCGTCATAATCTTAGGTGTGACTTCCCGGACCTGATCGTCCTGTGACAAGAATGATCTGGTTAGTACCGGTGCAGCAGGGCGGCGGAGCGGAGATAAACATACCAGGGACCCGAGATTTTGATTGAACGCATAGATGACAACTTCCAAGAGGTTGACCTTCTTCATGAGTTTCTGGGAGCTGCGGCTCAGGTCGACCGAGACGGTGGCGCCGACTGAGAGCAAGAGCAGAGGCTGGAGATCCTGGACAAAGATCGGGTTGTAATTGGACAGCACCTGCTGGAAGACCTCCTCGGCCTTGTCACCTGACTGCAGCCAACGCAGCATTGCCTCGTCGTAGTTATTGGACCGCATCAGCCCGTCAATCGCCTCAACCTGGCTGTCGAGCTCCATCTTCTGACGCTCTTCACGGTTGAGGGGCGCGAAAACGACCTGCCCTTCCTGGTTGCCAAACTGGTGTTGCTGTTGCGGTTGCTGCTGCTGCGAGTATGGGGCCTGAGCCGGGTGGGTGTGCGCGGCGGGTGACTGATGATGGTGCTGGTGAGTGTGATGTTGGGTGGGATAGTTGACTAACTCCAGCGAGCCGGTGCCAGCGCCGCTGTGGGAATGAGCATGGCTGCGCACATGTTCATCGGCGGCCGGGGCCCTCTCGCGACTCTGCTCGACGACTTGCTGCTTCAGAGCGGCAAGGTCTTGGTGAATCTGCGTGTGAGACGCTGCCAGGGAGGAGATGGCATTGGCGAGATCCTGCGTCTGTGCAATGAGCCGGTCAAGTTTGCTGCTCTCGTCCCGACGGCGTTCCTCGAGCTGCTCAAAGGCCTCGCTGATCCGGCCATTGACATCGTCAACAACACGCTGGTGCACGCTCTGAGCCGTCGTCTTGGCAATGGCAGGAGTGATAGTATTGAGGGACTTGGCGATCTGGGCTTCCACCTGAGCAATGACGCTGTGCGAGACCTTGTCCGAAATTGGCTTGGTAAATTCGGGTTTCTGTATAGCCTGGTTGACCGCCGCAGGAAGGAGCCTCTGGATTTCCTTTTGAAGGGCGCTCGCTTGCGCACTCGATTTGGCACCCAGCTGTTCGGAGACCGATTTGTCGATAGCGCTGCGGACCGAAGGAATGACATTGTTGTTGATCTGGGCGATGATCAAATTCTTCAGCACCGCCTCGGTGTTGTCGTTGAGGACATCTGCCACCATCTGAAGCAGCGTGGATTGGTTGCTGGCAAAGGCCGAGTCGCGGCCGTCCTGGAAGCTCTGCATTTGCTTCAGAATCTCGTTGAAGACAGCATCAAAGCGGCCCGAGATGTTGGTGACAATGCGCGACTCCATCTTCGAGACCACGGCGTCGAGTTGTTCCTGGAACGCGACGCTTGAAGTGGAGGATGCGTCAAGCGCATGTTTGCCTGGCGTGGAATCTGAAGCATCGGCGTTGCGAGAGGGTTTGTTAGCCTTGCTCGGCGCGGGCGCTCGGGTTACCTCTGGAGTGCCATTTGATGCAGCGTGATCACGATCAGTCCCCGCGGCGGCGGCGGCGGCGGCGGCTGCGGCCGCAGCAGCAGCCTTCTTCTTTCGGCCTTTCTTCTCATTCTTCTCCGGCGCGGGAACTGGCGTCTCGACCTCATCTTTGCGCTCCGACTTTGGCGGGGTCGCTGATTCCGATACCGGACCGTTCTTGTCGTCTCCTTGAGGCGAAGGAACCTTCAGCGCAACGTCCTTAGCGTTACGCGTAGCGATCCGGATCTGAGGAGTCGCAGCGCCATCGCCGCCAGGGACGGTGACGCTGACTTGCTGGGTCTCCGCCGGCTGGGGCGAGGGTGGAGCCACCAGCTTCGAGATTCTCGCCAAACCAGCCTCGACAGCATCGGCAGGAGAAATCACCTTATTGTCTTTCGTCCAGCCCAGCTCAGACTGCTTGATGAACAGGCAAGTGACTCCCTTGGAGTGCATGGCATACAGCTCAAAGAGGGTCGGCTCATCGCTGTCGCCAGAAGCTGCAGGGTTCTCGAGGATGTTCAGGCTGCGGAGCACGCCCTTGTTGGCAAACGAGTACTCCCGGATACCACTAATGACGGCAGTAGACTCTGGCTGTGGGATCGACGAGTCTTGGGCGACGAGTCGCTGGATGTAATCGACCTGCGACAGGTTCTTGAGGCTGTATTTAGGAGCCGAGAGATGGAGGAAGTAGACCGAGTTGCGTGTCGGGTGGCCGACAATGATCATGCTGGACGGCGCATGGTACATGACGCTGCACACTGCATCCGACTCCTTGTTGTGCGGGAAGTTGAACTCCTGCACCGGCTTGCCAAGGGCGAGATCCCAGAGCTGGAGGGTGTGATTTTGCTTCATGCCCACAATCATATACCTCAGGGCGGCACGTTTCTGGTACGGACGGAACTTATCCAGCAGCAACACCGACGTGGGCCACGCCTTTTCGCCCTCGGGCGTAGTAGTCAGGGTCATGAGTGGCTCCTTGATCTCGAGCGAGGTCCGCGCCGGCATGGGATTAAGGGGATCAGAGCCCTCTTGGGTAGCTGTGAGGTCACGGACGTCCCAGAACTTGACCCTCCCAGATTTATCCAACGAGACGACGAGCGTATCGTCCTGGCTGAAAGTAAAATCCTTACCGGCCTTGCCGGTATTGATCTTCAATGAGCACTGCTTCAGGAGAGTTTCGGTGTCGACAACGCGGTCGAGCCCGTTCTTGAACAGGTTGTTCTCAAAGATGAAGGCGGGCCAAATGATGTTGATTGACTTGCCCCTGCCGACAGCGAAGAAGTCCGGGTGCATGGCCGAAGGGCGGGCTCGCGTCTTGAGGACGCCGCCGGGAGCATCGCCACCCTCCGGAGCGGAGATCGGGGGAAGGGCGAAGCCGTATTGCTCAGGGTGCGCGTCCTCGAGGTGGTCGCGGTCGCCGTTCTTGAGTTGCACCCAGTACACCGTCCCGCTGACTCCGGTACCGATGATTGCCTCTTTGGGGTGGTGGGGGGCCGGGGTGGCCGAGATGGCGACGTTGAAGATGCGATCTTTGGTATCGGTGAAGAGCTTGGCGTCTTTGCCATCGTCTTGCCTAATCACCCGGAGACCGCCGGCCTTGGACATACCGTAAGCCATGTAGGTCTCAGACGCCGACACGAGGTTACGGTCGATCTGGTCGAAGTCCTTTTTTAGGCGGGCGATGTCGAGGATGGCCTCTTCGCGAAACACAGGGCGGGACTCTTCAATCTCCTGCAGACTAATGGTGATCCAGGGCTTCATGGGGAAGTTGAACACCTTAACGGGAGAGGCGGTCTCTTCGATCACAACAATCTCTTCGGCCTCGGCACTCTCCCAGCTGTCGGCTACAGGCGCCTGAGTCGCATGGCCGGCGTCGTCCCCACTGTCACGGGGATCCTGAGCCAGATCTCGTGAGAGCGACGAGTGGAGGAACGCCCTGTCATCGTCCTCGTCGGCAAGCTCCTGTTTGACGGAATGAGAGGCGGTTTGAGACGAGCTCGCAAACACGTCATCCGTTCCAGGTTGGGCCGGTTCGACGGCCTCGGCCTGCTCTTGTTCGGCGCGGGCCAAAGCCTCTCTGGCTTCCCTGTCGGCCTGCTCAGCGAGGCCGCTCACGGCATCCGCCACGCTCTCTTTCTTGTCTTCGACGGGCGCTCGGCCCGTGTATGGCGACGCGCCGGTGGTGGCAGCCGACAGAGGCGATACGTTGCTGGTAGCAAGCGCGGGAACATTGATTTGCGACAGCGGGGAGACGGGATGGTCGAGCTTGCGCCTGATGTGCTCAGGGCTGTCGACTGCGGCGCGATCGCCGAGTGGGCGCTTTTGGTCGTGATAGACTTGAGCTGAATCGAGCTTCTTGAGAATCTGGATCGGGACTGGGGCGGCATGGCCAGCACTAAAAGTCGAGCCAGAAGCTCCAGGGGTGGTTGAGGATTTGGGAGTCCGATGGATGGGGGAGGAACCCGAGACGCCGTCAAAGTGATCCGAGTAGCCGATGGCGCCCGGCCGCGAGCTGGACTGCTGCGAGTGCTGAGAATGCGGCGTCGAGTCGAACTTCGGAGGCGGAGACTCGAGGTTCTTGGGCTCATAATCGAACTCGGACCGCGACGCCAAGGTGCCCACGAGAGTAGGCTCCGCAGACCGACCGCCGTGTGAGCTTTCGGCGTCCTTGAGGTCGTCCCCGGCAGGCGGCGGGGTGAGCAGGCTGGGCTCTTCGGGGTCGGCGGCGTCGTGCTGGCTGGGCTTGGGCCGATTGAGGAGGTTGAGCAGGTATTGCTGCGTGCCCGAGGGGGGCGAGGCGTGACTCCACGTCGACGAGGAGGGCTCCGGCTTGGCCGTCTCCGGCTGCAGGTTGCCCTTCATAAGGGCAGCGAGCAAGCCCGTGGGATCGGCAGCTGCGGGGGCGGGCGCGTGGATGACGGGAGGCGCAATTGGTGCGGGCGCAAAGCTCAGTGGCGGATCTCGAGCCGGCGCCTGGTGTGCGTTGTTGGCAGGGCCGCCCTGCCCGCTGAACTTGAGGAGGTTCAGCAGATGGGCGGTGCGATCATCTCCGCCGCCAGCTCCGGCGCCAGCTCCGCCGCCGCGAAGGCCCCCCATCTGATTCATCAAGCCAGGCGGGAACTGGGAGTGGGAAAAGCCGACGGGCGGTGTGGGCGCTTCGGGCAAAAAGGCGGGCGAGTCCATGGCGTGCTGGACATGGCTCGGGAGGTTGGGAGAGTCGGCGTTGGAATGGTGGCCGTAGAAGGCTTGACTGCCGTGGTTGTAATTGAACTGGCCGTGAAACTCAGGACCAGAGCTTGGGCCAGGCCCGGGACTGGGCGACGACTGGAGGCGAAGCTGAGCGAGTAGCGATTCAAACTTTGGGTTCGCGTCTCCATCGCTCGCGCCCGCGCCGCCAGGCATGCCGTAGTTGGACATGGTGATGGCGCAGTGTTGCTGTGATGATCGGGTTTCGCGAAAGCCACAGGCAGCCAAGGGCTGCGCGCGCAAGGTGTTGCGGGCGAGCTGCGCGGGCTGCGTCAAGACGTAGTCGTAGCGGGAGTACCGTTGTTGCTCGCTCGATCAAGGCAGGCGGCTGCGATGGTTCCGCGACGGTTCCTCGATGGTTTGGAAACTAAACGATGCGACGGGCGGTGGACGGGAAAACGAGGACTCAGGGCGCGTGCAGGGCCGACCGATCTCGAAAATGCAGACAGCAGAGCTTGGGAGGAAACAAGCCTGCCGATAAACTCGCAGAATTACGACTGGCGGGCGCTGCTGCGTTCAGCAAGCAGAGACGTCCGCAGGTTCTGCAGGCAAAACAGGTGGTGCCGAGAAAAAGGCGTTTGTTTGCCTGACCTGCTGCTGGATGGAGGAGTTGCTCCAGAAAAATATATTGCAGGCGGCGGTCGAGGCGGCTGGGAGCGTTGGGTGGTCCGTGCCTCTTCTTTAGCGGCTACACGTGTCCGTCGCTGTGGCGCGTGGCAGCGGCACACAACAAAAGGCGGGCGCCATGGGGAAGAGCCTGAAGGAGCCCAATGAGCGAGGGAGAGGCTGGGAGCCCGCGAACCCATGCCTCTGCAGCCAACAGGACTGGGGACTGGCTGCGCTTGATTGTTCCCGGTCACCAGCAGCAAGCAAATGCACACTCAAAGCGCATTGCGTGTGAATTACTATTCTTCTTTGTGGACAACAAGAGGCATAAGGCGAGATTCCAGTTCGAGATTGATGCTCTGCCTGCAGTGTGAAGCTGTGCTTCCTGTCCCTGTGGCCTCGCCAAGAGGCAGATGGCCGGGGCCCCGGTCGATTGTTGGTGCGCTGCATCGGCTTGTCCCGCGTGTCTGAGCTTCGCTGGCCGTTGGACTTCAAGACACACAAGCCGCCGCTTTCCTTCTAATGCCATGATTCAAAACAAAATGAACGAGATTGAGAATCTGCATGAGAGCTTGATATAGCTATAGGAACTACCTAGAGGTGCACACATAGGTAGGTATTGTTGTAAAGTTTTGGGTCTGTCCAGCGTCTCCCATGCGCAGGTTTGCCCGATGCTTTGCGTGTCAGGGGGCGCCTGTGGAGGACTTGCCCAATGCGCTTCGCGTTTTCGTGGACCAAGTCTTGCGGTGATTGATTGGGCTTCTCGCTGTCGTCGAGGAGCTGCCACCTGCCACAACTCTCTCTTTTCTCACACGAACCCACCCGCCCTGCCAGAGCCCCCTCGACCTCAGTTCCTCTCCCGAGGCCAGCAGACCGAGATCATCAACTACCTTGCTGGCGCAGAACGCCAACGTTAGCATCAAAGGCGAGCGGATCGCTGGTTGCCAATTCCACCCCAGCGACAAACCCGCAACACCAAGGACTCTTGTTCTTCTCCCTCGCCGCCCGAGGCCGCATCTCTCGTGGCTGTTGACACTTTCCCCTCCTCCCGGGGCCGCACCCGCCCGACCAGCCTGCGCTCTGGGAGTGCGGACCCGACAGGTTGCCACCCTGAGCCCAAGCCCGGCCAAAAAGCCAAGTTCGGCAGTTCGCAATGTTTTGTCTTCGCAGGTGCGTACCCATTCCCCCAAGCTCACGAGGGAACTGGGCAACTGGGAAACGGGCGGGCGCTGACCTCCTTCTCAACGATTGTAGCTGGCTCCCGCTCCTCTTCATTCCGACAAACGCATCCCCGGCCTTCATCTTCCTCTTCTTCCTCTGCACCTACTTCCTCAACCGGCCGTGCTTCTACTGCTCGTTCCTCCTCCTCATACTCTTCCTGACATCATGCAACTGGTCCGACCGCTGCTTTCTCGACCTGGGGAGCAACTGGTTTCAACCCCAACCCCCGGGGAGCTACATCTACTTGCCCATCCCCGGATGGAAGAGGGGGGATCCGGCCAGCGGCGCCGCGAGCGGAGATCTTAACGCGACAGCGTCGGCCGTGGTTGCCGAGATGCTCAACACAACCGCCGGGGCCCTTGCTACCGCCGCCACGGAACAGATGGCCCAAGCCAAGGTTGAGTGGACGGGGCTTGGCCTGGAATGGCTGCGGAGCCTGCTTGGGCGGAGGGAGTGGCGGATTGACTGTTTGGACGTATACATCCGGCTGTAGATTACCTCGATTACCTACGGGACCAAGCTGGTGGTCTGCACCTGGCCTGACGGTTTCAGGCCCAGCGGCTCGGGTTCGCTGCGTCTGTGGACATTGCCCGCGCCGGCGTACATGTGCGTCTCTGCATCGCACGGCGTTCGGGCGGCAGTAGCATGATGTCTCCCTCGCTTAGCTTGCTGCGGGAGGAGGTGGTCAGCGCATTTCTGCCTGGACACGGGCGAAAACCAGTTCGCCACCGATCACCTTGCTCTGGCTGCTACTTGTTCGCCAGCACGTGTATTCTGTATATAAGTACTCGTCAGGGAGCTGGAGGGCCGGCGGGTTGCTGACACAACACTGTAAGGTTTTGATTGTGACCGGGAGGCTGATGCAAACTTGATTCTCCAGTCTGCTGGAAATGGCCATGCGAGCACAGGGCGCAGGATGGTGTTGGGAACATCATCGTTCACGGTACGACACGTGTATGTATAACGTCGGTACTACTGTCCCGAGATCGATTTTCGGCTCTGGAGAATGCAGGGGCAAGCAAGGGCGGCACAGGCGGCGAGCTGGGCTCGCTGGGCCTGTGTGCGAGTGTGTGTGTGTGGTGGGCCTCCGAAACCGATCAAGGGCCCAACCGATGTGCTGGATTCCCAATAAAAACAGGCGATGAGACGGTCTCCTCGGGCCTAGAACGCCCAGATCTTCCAAGATCAGGGACAGTGACGCGGGCAAACCCTTGCCCCTGCGGGCATGACAGCCTGCGAGCCTGCCTGTGTCTCGTGCGCACGAATCAGTGGTATCTTGGTGGCACCATCCCACCTCTCACGAGCAGCCAGGGACCAGCCTGGAGCCAGCCTGCCCCGCTGCCAAGCAGATGTCGCCTTGGTCTGCGCACCCCTCGTTGCCGCGAAACCGCGTTGGCCCGAGTCATGTCTGGTAATTACTCCGTAAGGGAACGCGGCACCTAACTCGAGCTGTTGTTGGCAAAGGGCACTCGGGCACAGATCAGGGGACCGGCACAGAGGCGCCTGGGCTCAGCTGGCTCGAGGCTGGGTAAGCGGATGGGGATCAAACGTTGCGTGATCTTGCGGGGGTTCGTCTGAAGCTGGGGTGTCGCCGTGGCGGCCGTGGTATTCCTGTCAATGTCCGAGTTCAGTCTTCTTCACCGTTCGTGTGCCGAAAGCTTTGGAATACGGTCGATTACAAGGGCGGCAAGGGGCTTGGTGGACCCTATGACGCAAGATGCCCCACATTCCGACCTTCTCGAATTCGCCGCCCACTGCGCCCACCGCCGCCGGCCCCCGAATGAATGAATGACATTGGATTTACAGTCCGCCGCGCTGCCGCCGGGCACCCAACGCACCGGGGGACTTTTGTGCAATGCTGGGCAGTACTACAGTAACGAACAAACATTTGATCCTCCCGAGGACTGCAGTAAGCGATTTGTCTGTTCGGTTTTCCTCCCTCGCCATAAACCGCGTGGTTGCTGTCCGCATTGCTTGCTGCTTCCCGGCCGAGCTAGTGAAGTCACTGCGGGTCCACTCCGCTGCCAAAAAGAATGGAAGCTGGGTTGTGCCGTTTCTGGAACTAACAGATCGTTTCCTGTTAGAACTCGAAAAACCAGGCTCCAGACCCCTTTCGTTGAATTTCCCCCTGCCTGGACGGCACCGTTTCTAGATCGTCCCCGGGGATCGTCCCGAGTTTCTGCACAGCGACAACTCGGAACCCCCTACCAACCCAAACTCATCTTGACGCTATTACCCCCGCAGGCCCTTCCTTCGAAGAACGTTCTCCCCTGGACCGAGCCTCACCTCAGTCGGAGTCTGCTGAACACCTCCCTGCTGTGTATATCTCGAGGCAAAGACTCGATCTGGCACGTGCCGACCGACAGTGGTAGGGTAGAACTTGCAGCCGTGGTGCCGCCTGCACAAACATCCAACCCGCCCCCGCGCCCGCGCCCGCGGTGACTCGGCGAAGGCAACGACATCACCGGACAGGGGTCGTCGGTACCCTGAGCTCCACCCAAGCCCAAAGGCGAACCCCACAAGAGCCGACTGTGCTGCACCCGTTTCAAGAGATTCCAATCAACACCCAGACTCTTGTCTGCGTGCAAGTGCAAAAGCCCCGTCCCCCCGCCACCGCCCGTGGCCTGCCCCAACCAAACCTTTTGTCGACGGCCGGTCCGTGTTGACGACAATCCATCACCGCTTTCTTTCCTTGCGGCATCCTACAACATCGAAGCCGAGACGGAATACGGGGAGACGGACACGGCGTCCCCCTGCCCACCCAACACCTCGCCTAATTCACATCATCCCACTCAGCATGGCGGTTTTGTGACGGGCTGCGGCCAGAACACCACATCTTTGATCATCACGGCAGCCTGAAGAAAGCAACGCCAGTTTCCTCTGCAAACATACCGCGCATCGAAAATGCCTCCAGAGCACCGGCCAAACGATCGGCCCACCTACTACACCATGAAGACACCAGCGCCTATGGCGTCGGTGGGCTCCCAGGGGCTCACTCACTCACGTTCCAATTCCCAGTCATACATCAGCAGCAAGCCAACGACTTCTCCCATGTCTTCCTCCCGGCCACCACCCACAGCCGGCCAACCGCACCCGCCCAAACTCTCCCCGGGAGGCGCCCGAGCCGCCATCCATGATGCCCGAACCCCGAGTCCCAACTATTTTGGACTGGCCGTCGACGCTACCGTGCATGCAGACCCCCGGGATTCGTGTCTGCTGCCGCGCGAAAACTGGAGCTCCCCATCCTCGTCGGTCAAGTCGTTTGCTGCAGCGATACCGAAGCAACTGCCGCTGGATGCGAATCCAGAATTCGAGGCCTTCCGCAGGCAGGTGGATGCAAACCGAGCGAGGACGGCCTTCAGCCTATCAGCTTCTCACTTCAGCGTGACGGGAGGAGGCGCGCACACCCCCCCGGCCTCGACGCCATCGACCCTCCAGCGACCACGACCTCCGAAATGGCACACCCAAGGCGCCGATGGATCGGATTTTCCACTCCTGCGGACCTCACGTCTTGCCGCCGCCTCCTTTGGTCTCGGGGACTTACCGGACAACAAGGCGGACGGGGGTGCTGGCAGTCTGCAGGGAGACTCGCCGGACGTGTCTGCGGATCCCAAGCGCAGCTCGGCCGTTTCATCAAGCTTGCCTCTCTTTATGAACATGGGCGGCGGGCACGAAATATTTCTCCCCGGAATTCAGCCGCCTTCGGCTGCCTGTACTATCCCTGCTCCTGCCATTGAGGGCGAAGTGACAAGCCCCAAAATATCACCATACTCGATGTCTTGCGTCATGGCAGACTCGCCGCCTCCCGGCTCGCTGGGCCAACCCAGGGCGTCGGCGGCCCCACCCCCGCCGCAGGGGACCGGCGGCCCCTCCATGATATCTCCTGCCGAACTCAAACACCTCTTAGAGACGGACGAGGGTGCGGGCGTCCTGGTGCTAGATCTCAGAGTCTCGCCACAGTTTGCGCAGTCGAGAGTGCGGGGCGCCCTCAACCTCTGCATCCCGACGACTCTCCTGAAGAGGGCAACGTTTAATCTACAGAAGCTCCAGCAGACGTTTCAGGGAGGTCAGGACCAGGAACGCTTTTCCAACTGGCGCAACTCGAGCCACCTTGTCGTCTACGACGCCTCATCATCCGACAAGCGGGACGCCGTTTCGTCAGTAAACATGGTCAAGAAGTTCACTAACGAGGGCTACTCGGGCCCGGCCAGCATTTTGCAAGGCGGCTTCAATGCCTTTGCAACCGCCTATCCAGACCTCATTGACCGTTCCTCCGGCAGGTCATCGCCGGGGCTATCGCTCGGATCCAGCTCGGCTCCCGGCGGATTCCGCGTCAACCTACCACCAATAATCGGCGGAGTGCTTTTGCCCAACGCAAGCGACCACCCGAGCCCCTTCTTCAACAACATCCGCCAGAACCAGGATCTCGTTGATGGCGTTGGACAGATGGACATTGGCGTGCCACCAGGGCTTGCTCAGGCCGGCCTCCCGAGGTGGCTGCGTCAGGCGGCCGAGGCCGGCGATCATGGGAAGCGCGTGTCGGACAAGTTCCTGAGCATCGAGCGCACAGAGCAGACGCGCATGCGCGAGGCATATTCGATCGTTTTGCCCGCCGATGCGCGAAACGTGATCCAGGAGGAAAACGCCAAGGTGCAGCTGTCGGGGATTGAGAAGGGCGGAAAGAACAGATACAAGGACATTTTGCCCTTCGAGCACGCCAGAGTGAGGCTTTTGGGCCGCCCAGAAGGCGCCTGTGACTACGTGAACGCGAGCCATCTCCAAGCCAAGCGCAGCTGCAAGCGCTACATTGCCAGCCAAGGGCCCCTGCCGGCGACTTTCGAGGTGAGGATCTGACCGCCCTCCCACCCGACGCCCGCTTTTTTTTTTCTTTTTTTTTTTTTTCGTTGAACGGCGGCTGATTGATAATTCAGGATTTTTGGTCCGTGATCTGGGATAATGATGTGCGCGTCATCGTCATGTTGACCGCCGAGTCGGAAGGTGGGCAGCTCAAATGCCATCCGTACTGGAAGGGTAACGATTTTGGCCCCATGAAACTGCGGGTGCTGTCCGAGAAGAAGATATCGCTGGGGTTCGACAAGCGGACGTCGCCGTCAACCACACGCACAACCGACGGTTCGACGGGCTCGGCTCAAGCCCCCCCGCCCGACCCATTTGTTCTCGAGGGACCCCGCCGGCGCGCCAACACAACCACCACGCTCGACTCGGGGTCACAGACGACGAACCAATTCAATTTCACCCCACAAGCGGCCGGCGCTGCCGAGCTGCAGTATGTCATTCTCCGCAAGTTTGCTCTCAGCCACGCGGCGCATCCTTTTCTGCCCATCCGCGAGATCACACAGCTCCATTACCCATCGTGGCCCGACTTTGGTGCGCCCGCCCAGCCCAGCCACCTTCTTGCGCTCGTCGAGCTCGCCAATGTCATACAGCGCGGTGCGGCCCCGGTCGATGCGCCAGGAACTCTCTCCTCGGCATCCGTGCCGCGCCACAACGGCGATATCCCCGTTGACGGAGCGGGCAGCCCGTTCTTTACCAGGCACGGCACAGACCGAGGCAGCTCCGCTAGTCTGAAAAGGATGGATAGCGAGAGTTTATCCCTGAGCTGGCACGAGGGGCCTGAATTGAACGAGCAGGCCAGGCCGATGTTGGTGCACTGCTCTGCTGGCTGCGGCCGCACCGGCGCGTTTTGCACGGTTGACAGCGTCATCGACATGCTCAAGCGGCAGAGACGGCACCTGATGGGATCTTCTGCGAATGAGACAACCGGCCAGGCTCAAAGGAAGAGTGGGCACGGCCATGACTCGGACGGAGACACCGATATGGCTGAAAACGATGACGGACCTGGCGGTGCCACCACAGGCCGGCACTATAGACCTGAGGACCATCCAGACATCGACACAAGCTGGTTGAATGACGACAGTATCGACTTGATTGCGCAGACGGTGGAGGATTTTCGCGGCCAGAGGCTGAGCACGGTGCAGAGTTTGCGGCAGTTTGTGCTCTGCTACGAGACGGTCCTCGAGTGGATACGGCGGCTTCAGGAATGCGGAGGCGGGGGAGTCGACGCAAGAGGGAGGGTGCGGAGTGGAAGTTTGGCATTTTGAGAAGCGGGATCGCAGTGGCGGCGGTCATACCATGGGGAGTTGATGCCCTGTGTGCCCATTTGGGCACCCGTTGGAGGAACAGCGGAACATACGGAATACTGGGAGGGCAATTGGTTTTTCTACATCGCCGGGCGGAGGCTGGGCGAACGTCAGGCTTGGGCCCGAGGGTCGGTATGGGAAGGGGCATCGTCTTGTGTTTTAGGTAGTAATCTCGAGAACGGGGCAACCGGTCACGGGGCGAGTTGTTTCTTCGAATGATACCTAGGTAATCTGTAGGCACATGCATGTCGGGGACAACAACAATAGACAGGTTTGGGGTTTACAACGGAGAAAGCCCGAGTTGTGCACGCTCGAATTTGAATCACAGACAGTTGACCAAACTCGGGGTGTAAATACCTATCTTACACATGAGATGGACTGCAAGACGCGAAGACGGGCAGGGGACTATCAGTTTTCCTTCCGTCTTGGTCCATTACCCCTGCTTTCCGTGTTGTACAAGACGCGCCACGATACGAGGGGTCTGTCCGTCCCGTCGAGAACGACCTGTCGACTGCTGTAGCGCGGCCCGAATCTTCAGTAACAACTGACTGCTGCTGCAACCTTGCTTTTCGCCCACTTTGGCAGCCCAGCCCAGGGCCAGGCACGAAGCCATGGCCGCGACTTGCGCAATCCAACGGACCACCAAGTCCTCTTCGCCGCCCCTAGGTCCACTCAACGCCAAAGCTTGGCTAACGACACCTCCTTGTCGTCGTGCTTGTTCAGGATCTTGGCAGTGGCAAGCTCAAAATCCTCCTGGGTGACATGCACGCGCCTCTCCCTCAGGGCATACATGCCCGCCTCAGTACACACACCCTTGAGCTCAGCACCAGAACAGCCGTTCATCTTCTCGGCGATCTTGGTTAGGTTGATGCCGCGCGTCAAATTCATCTTGCGGCTGTGGATGCGAAGAATGTCGGCGCGGGCCTCGACGCTGGGTGGCGGGAACTCGATCTTGCGATCGATACGGCCAGGCCGGAGGAGGGCCGGGTCCAGAATATCCAGCCGGTTTGTCGCCATGATCACCTTGATGTTCTTGGTTGGTTCGAAGCCGTCAAGCTGGTTCAGCAGCTCCAGCATGGTGCGCTGGACTTCGGAGTCGCCGCCGGACGAGCCTTCAACACGGGACGAGCCGATAGAGTCGATTTCGTCCATGAAGATGATGCTCGGTGCGTGCTCCCGCGCCATGACGAACAGCTCGCGAACCATGCGGCTGCCCTCACCAATGTACTTTTGCACCAGCTCGGAACCCGACACGCGGATGAATTTGCAGTCGGTGTGGTGGGCCACGGCGCGGGCAAGAAGGGTCTTTCCGGTACCGGGCGGGCCATAGAGCAGCACGCCCTTGGGCTGCGCAATGCCGAGCGACTCAAACAGTTCGGGGTGCTTGAGCCCGAGCTCGATGACCTCCTTGATCTCCTTGATCTGCTGGTCCAGGCCACCAATCATGTCGTACGTGCTGTCGGGCACCTTCTCGACCATCATGAGCGAGACGAGTGGGTCGACTGACGAGGGAAGCATCTTTTCGAGCTTGTACGAGTCGGATAGCAACGTCACACGTTTGCCGACTGTGAGCTTGGTGATATCGACGGAGTCGGCCACATCAACCACTGGAAGGAGCGCGAGTCAACACCTGGGAACCGAGTGCGTCCATCAAGACGGAGCGGGTCAAAAACAAGATGTAAAGCATACCGTATTTCCCCTCGGGATGTACCTTGACGAGGACCTTCTTGGTGCTCATCACCTTGACGACTTCGCCGACGTACGAGCCTGGCTGCTGCAGCAGACCCAGCTCCTCCCTGAGCAGCCGTACCCGCGAGTTGTAGTCATTTCTCTGAGCTTCGAGGCGGCGGAGGACGGCTTGACCCTTGAGAATCTCGAGTTGCATGGCCTCGATTTTGTTGTGGTAATAGTTGTCGAGCGCCATGGTGACGGCGTCGCTGGGTGGAGTCGGCCGTGGTCGGGGAGGCTTGGAACCGAAGGTGCTCGCGGAACAGGTCTGCAGGCGGGAAGCAATTTCAATAGCCGGCTGGAACCGTAGTTGTTGTGGGTGTCTCGGCGCGACCAATGTCACGTTTCGCCGTTTGCTGAAAATCGACGCGGGGGATGCGGTGTGGGAGGTGGGAAGGCGAGCTTGGGTTGCTTTGGTTCAACAAGGCAGCCTTCAGGTCCACGCAATGCGCCGCTGCCAACGCCCTCGCCCAAGCGCGGCGCCAGCGCCAGGGCGGAGCTCTCCACGTGACCTGGCCCTCCAGTCAAGCTTGATGTTATCGGAGTCAGGCAGATAAGACGGAAAGGCTTATGTAAGGACACTGTCCCCGCCACGGCATGATGTCACCGTCACCGGAGGACTTGAGGTACCTTAGGGTGTCTGAGGTTTCCATCGATGGTGTCCATGGCAGGCAGGGTCGGCCTAAGTCTCGAGCGAGCCCACAAGCAACACTTGAATGCTGTTTCTTCTGCTTTGAAAATTGCATTTTGACAGCCAATGCCAACCTGTGTCGCTTAGTTCGTGACAGCGGTGAGATTGCCCTGTGCTGTCAGACCCCGGCCGTCCAGCAGCTGTGGACGGCGGCGTGTGAGGGAGACAGAGGGAAGATTTAGGTACCTCCCTCGCTCACGCTCAAAATCTGCGCGGAGTCGCACATCTTTGGCCCACAACGCGAGATGTCAGCGGCGCTTGATCAGCTGCAGCCCAGTTGACACGGAACCAAGCTCCCTTCAGAAGAAGTGCGGCGGAAGCTAGAACACTTCCAGGTTGTGGTGCTGCCTTGCTGCCCCGTGTCACGGGTCGGTCCGAAGGACGCAGCTCTGTGGATGGCTCGGATGGGCAATAGATCTGGTACAGACTCTTGGGCATGCAGGTTGTCAGCTGTCCTTGGAAGGATGGAGGGAACCTTGAAGCCACTCCGTCCGCGGCACAACCCGGCGCTGCTTGTTTCGTGGCCGTCTGCAAGGCCAGAGGGCCTCGCGGCCAGCCACCGGCCCAGCAAACGCCGCATCCGACCCACTTCCCTGAGCTCCGGCGTCAACCTGGACAGCCAACCGAGCCAACCCAGCAGCAAGCTTGGCATCACCGCCGGTGCGTTGCCGTTTCACAGCTCCGCTTCCACCGCTCACTCCAACCGACACTGGACGGTGTTGGGGACGCAGATGGAACTTTTGTGCTGCGGCATGCGCAATTGCGGTCGCACACGCCTTTCTATTGATGTTATAAGAAACCACCCTTTTCCCGCTTCCCGTCTTCTTTTGCATCGGCTAGCCCGTCATTGGATCTTACTTTTTTTCATGCTGTGGTGCCATCAACTGCATAATTACCTAGCAGAGTGGTGGGGACGTACTCGAGCTTCGATCTCTCCTCACCTGAGCTGCTGACGCTGCTGGACGAATCGCCAGGCGGCGACCCGATCATCCCGCCGCGCAACTCCCATCTTCGCTACCTCTCCAAGAACCTGAGGCCGTCGGCCATGATCCGACCTTGCACACATTTTTCTTCTCGTGCGACTGCCATGTCATCGCAACCTTGCTGCTGCATCGGAACCACTGCGCCATTCGACCATCCTGCCGCCCAGCGTTGATGTTGGTGGTTGCAGGCCCACTGCATCCCAAACACCCGACCGCAGCGCTAGCAGCGCGCGAGCAGATCAAAGTCATCGACTTCGCCCGTTGACCCATCACTTCTCAGAATTTGCCGCCACCATGGATTCCACCTCCCCGCGGCCTGGCCGCGACTCGCCGAGCGATCCTTCGCCGACCGATACGCGTCGACCCTCGCTATCCAGCCCCGTTGCGCGGGACGATGATTGGACCTTGGACAACCTCCAGTCGACAGATACTGTGCGGAGGCGGCCGGCAGAAGGTGGGCACCCATCCGCATCCGCAGCGCTCCGCCTGCTTTTGGCATGCGTGCAGCAACATCTCGCAGCTGCTGTCTTGGGCATCTTTCGGACGAGCTCTCGGCTGACATCGTCTTCGTCTCTCTTAGGTTTCGTGCACAGTCCAATCCCCGGAAGTGCTTTCCGTTCTGAAGGAGGCCAGTCCCCAGCTGCCGACCTTCTTGTACCGCGAGTCGGCCAAGGGGCTGCGCGTTCGCCGTTGCTGGGACCCGAGCGCGGCCGCGCGCGGCCCCGAAAACCTGCCATGACACGCCGCGCGTCTTCCAACACGCAAGCCCCCCAACGAGGCGGCGTTTTCTCCGTCGACGATGGCATCGCCGAGGTTGAGGCTGATGCTGCGGAGCGCCAACAGAGCTACGCGGCAACCCTGCGAAGACGAGCCGGCGCCCTGCCCGCACTCACAAAAATTCACTCCAACCCCGACGACGACGACGATGACGTCGCTGTTGAACAGCCCGAGGACCGAGCAGACCAGGCTGATAGCGGTCCGGCGGACGAGACTGGCGCAGAAGAAACAGCCGGCGATGACGGCCCAGATGACACGGCCCCCGTCGACGAGGACGGGGACATCAGCGATGCCGAGAGCTTCACACTCAAGGACCGCCAGCAGGCCATCAACCAAACACATCCTTTTGGCATTAGGCTGTGGAAGCCAGCCCTGTACAAAAAGAGCCGGTCCGTGCAAAAGAACGCCGAGGGCGACATCCACTCTTCCCCAGGCGGCCATGTCAACAACTGGTTGCTGTTCTTTAACTTGCTGTGGACGCTCGCGTTTGGCTGGTGGATGGCCCTCATCGCCTTTGCGGGAGCTGTCGTTTGCTTCGTCTTCGCTGCCGCCCCTGGCGGGCGCGAGTACGGGCGTATCTTGTGGGGCTTGGCAGCCTATCTCTTCTACCCCTTTGGGAAGTTTGTGCGGCTAGAGCAGCAGGAAGCCTACCTGGACGAGGACCAGGGCGAGGGCCGAAGCATCAGCGAGTACGAACAGTGGCAGAGCGGCGACCTGGAGTATGGGCGGCTCTTCTTTGGCCCAGACAGGAACCGCTCCATCGTCGGCCGGTCCCGGAGAAGCCTCGACTCGGAACCGGACGAGACGGAGAGCCTGCTCGGCAGGGCTCGCGGGGGCTCACTTGATGACCATCTTCCCCGGATGAAGCGAAGGCTGTTTGGACGGGGAGATTGGAACATCGGCCGCGTCGTCTTCTTCGCCTTCTTTTATTTCCTCATCACGCCCTCCTTGTTCGTCGTCTCGGCCATCTGCTGGTTGCTGGTGTTCTCGATCCCCATGGGCAAGGTCACGATCCTCCTGTTTTCTCACCTCCGGCGCCACCCCCTTGCCCTCTCCTTTGAATCCGACATTGTCTCTGCTCGCGCCCCTGCCGCGCCCCATTCTTCCATCTTGGTCTGCACCTATCGGGCCGTCGGCCTCAAGTACTGGAAGTACACGATCGACGGCACCAACATCTTCCTGATCAACCTCATGGCTATCGTCGTCTTCGTCATCTTTGACTGGCTTGTCCTGGACGGGCTTTTGCACATGGACAACGTTCTCACCTCTCCGGCCTTCCTCTTCGTCTCGGGCCTCCTCTCCATCATCCCGCTAGCCTACTTCATCGGCCAGGCCGTGGCGTCCATCTCGGCCCAGTCCTCCATGGGGCTCGGCGCCGCCATCAACGCTCTCTTCTCCACCATCGTCGAGGTCTTCCTGTACTGCGTCGCGCTCCAGCAGGGCAAGGCCCAGCTCGTCGAAGGCAGCATTGTTGGCAGCATTTTTGCCGGTGTCCTCTTCCTTCCGGGCCTGTCCATGTGCTTCGGCGCCATCAAGCGCAAGACGCAGCGTTTCAATTCCAAGTCAGCCGGCGTGACCTCGACCATGTTGCTCTTTGCAGTCATCGGCGCTTTTGGCCCGACTCTCTTCTATCAGATATACGGCACCCACGAGCTGACGTGCCAAGACTGCGTCAACTTTGACGCGCCAAGTAGTGGCGGCGGAGCTCTGAGGGACTGCCGCCGTTGCTACTTCTCGCAGACTCCTGCCATCAACGACCGCTTTTATCTCGAGGCGGTGCGTCCATACTGTTATCTCGCTGCCAGCATGCTATTCATGTCCTACATCATCGGCCTCTGGTTCACGCTTCGCACACATGCCGCCGTCATATGGAATTCCGAGCTGGAGGAGAAGAAGCACGATGACCACGTCATGCTGCACAACACCCCGCGGCCCGGCTTCGGCAATCCATCGGTCGGCGACGCCACCGGCACCGATATACGGGATTCGCATCTGTACAAGCGCATCCTTGGCCAGTCACTCCGACAGGTTGGCCAGTACCCGCGACCGGAAGAGGAGACACGGCAAAGCACGCCTCTCTTGGGGAGCGGAGCCAACGGTACCCCTCATGTCGTCCCGCCGAAGGCCACGGGCTACGGAACCACTGAGACCAGCGGCCCCACCATCAGCATTCCCGGATTTACCGACGCCGAGAACAGCAACCTCGTTCACCAGGTTGCCGCGATCGCGGCGACTGCTGCCACTGTCGCCGCCAGGAATGTACAGGGCAGCGCCCGGCGAGGCCCGCTCGGTTCAACCTCGTCGGCTGCCCAACCATCCGGCTCCGGCAGTCGATCCGGACCAACGCGCAGCGCCGCCCTCTTTGCAGATCAAGACGATGCGGGAGGGCCGACCGGCGCGCCAGGAGATGGGCACGGTGGCCATGATGCGCCCAACTGGAGCCGACTCAAGAGCTCCATCATTCTCATGGGCGCCACCGTGCTCTATGCCATCATCGCCGAGATTCTCGTTGACACGGTGGATGTTGTGCTCGAGAGTTTTGACATTGATGAGAAGTTCCTTGGGATCACGCTGTTTGCACTGGTTCCCAATACCACAGAGTTCCTCAATGCCATCTCGTTCGCCATGAACGGCAACATTGCACTCTCGATGGAAATTGGCTCTGCCTATGCGTTGCAGGTCTGTCTTCTGCAGGTTCCGGCCCTGGTGCTCTTCTCGGCCGTCAACCCACTCAGAGTCCCCGCCGAAGAAGTGGCTCGGTACACCTTCAGCCTGCTCTTCCCCCAATGGGACATGGTCACGGTCATCCTGTGCGTCTTCCTTCTGAGCTACATGTATGGCGAAGGCAAGAGCAACTACTTCAAGGGAAGCATTCTGCTGCTCAGTTACCTCGTCGTCATAGTCGGCTTCTACTTTAGCAGTTTTGGAACCAGTCTTGACGGCACCGAGAGTGGTGCGAGCCGGTTCGACACGTTGGGGGCCGATGGCCAGTGGATGAGTTATCGTTTCAAGACTGTTGGGCGAAGCACTTCGGGGCCCGCCTTTTGAGCTCTCGAAAGAATCATGGGTCGAGGAACAGCTCTCGCTGAGTTGCGGGATGCGTGGAGGTTGCAACCTGAGGCTTCTAGGGAAGTCGCTGGGGGTGTCTTCCTAGAACCTTTGATCTCACGAAGACGGCTCGTTTACATATTCCTACTCTTGTTTGCTTGTCTCGCATGTTGCCATAGGGCCAGATGGCCAGCTAGATTGGTACGGTAGGTACGTGGACATGGCTGTATATGTGTGGAATGGGTCTGCTTCACCTTATGTAGGTTTGAGCAGAGCGTTTTGTAGCAAAGTGTTTAATTATGACGAGGTTAATTTTGGCATGGTGTCTCTGAGCTCTGGCCTGACCAAGTCTTTTCTTGCCTGGTTTTTCATTGCTTTGTGCCCATTGTGTCACAGATGCTATACCAGTGCCTCTTTTCCAACCCGCTTTCAGCAAGTGCCAGAAATAATTACATGCCTTTGGGTCGACAGTCTCGACACTAGGGCCGGGCAGTCGCGCGGTGCGTTTAGGCAGAATGGCTTAGCTGGTTAACGGCAGTTGACAAGCACTCGGGGGCTGCCGATCCATGATCATTCTGGGGGTAAGATTCCGCCCGCCGAGTGGCATTCGCTCAGGCACCGTGAGCACCGTATTTCAGGGTGGCATGACTGTGCCACATTCTGTCCGCTCTGACCAACGGTTCTATGCGGCGTGGTGACTACACTGTTCAGCCTCGGCAATATCATTAGTGATCCCGACGCCCCGGGTCAAGGGCGTCCTATCTACAACTTGAGAAACTAGTATCACCGCGTTCTGATTGCTTGCTCTCACTTCAGATTTGAAAGCAATCAGCGGCTGTAGAGCCATGTGGAATCGCTCAGCGGCATAGAGTACACAGCAGACGAAAGATATAGACCCAGGACGTGGTGGTGGATATAATTACGGGCTATCGTTTGCCGTGCGTAGCCAATCTGGTCCTATGGGTCCAGTCAAAACAGCCCGGAAGGTCTAATAAGCCCGGGGCACTGTGGCAAGACCGCATCAACTCTCGAATGGTTGCTCTTTGGGACGGAGATAAAAGATGTGACAGGCTAGGTTCTGACTAAGTACAGATTTCTTTATGATGAAGATGGTGATGGTACTCGAGATATTGGAAAGAATGACTCAAGTACAGTGGTGAAACAAGAAGGAAGTCAACTGGCGGAGGTTCTCGCCCTTGACGAAGAGTGAAATCCTCGCGCGCAAGATGCGGGAAGAGAATCGCGAACTACCTAAGTTGGTCGGTCTGCCAGTGAGCAAGGGCTCCTTCCAAGCCCTCTTCTTCCAGCAGCTCGGGGAAGAAACAATGTCGATTCTTGGCTCCCCAGGCCAAACCCCCATAGCTCCTTTCTGACCTGGATGACTGACAGAAAGGAAGAAGAGGAAAGGCCAAGTTAGGCCTTGACGGCCATCTCGCCCATGGGCATGGCCTTGAGCCCTGTGTCGTGGTGTGTTAGCGCCTGGCTCTTTTGAAGTTGGAGGATGAGACTTACAGCCGTCGACGGTCTCAGGGGCTTGTTGCTTGATGGTGCAAGCGTTGTACTTGTCGGGCGTCTGGGCCGTAAGACCGGCCGAAGGGCAGTCCTTGTTGAGGTTGCAGCCCTTGTCCATGGCCTTCTGAAGGCTGTCTCCTTCCCAGCCAAAGACGTAGTCACCGTGTGCGGCAGAGCCACTAGTTGGCTTGTCAGTCACATTTCGAACCGCGTAATGCCCGTCAGGGGGCAAATCATTGAAGCTTACCCGAGGTTCATGCTGTACACAAAGGCCGGGCCAGAGGCGGGCCAAAGGCTCTTGTCGGAGAAGCTGGTCACGTTCCACATGAGCTCGTACATAACCTGGGGCAGCTTGACGGGATGGGTGCTCGGGCAGCTGCCGCCACCGGTGGCACCGGAGCCCTGACCGTAAGTGACGTGAGACTTGTGGTCGGGAGAGTCGAGGTTCTTGCCATCCCAGCATCTATCGCGTTACCGCAGTGTCAGCCTTATATTCGGTCTGTATTGGAGAGCAGCAGTAAATGAAATCCTTAGATAGGGTGGCCCTTACGCGGGGAAGATGACTGTCTGGCGGATCATCTTGCACTTGGTGTCCTGGGGAATCCCGACAGTATCAGACCCACTGCAAGGAGCACCGCCCACGAAATTGCTTTCACTCGTCGAAGTCCAGCAGCGGTGGCAAATGTTGCCCTTAGAAACCTGGCTGTCGTCGGTGTTGGCAGCATTGCCGGCAAGCATACGGAAACCCTGAAAGGACGTTGTCAGTCGTGGGGATTCCAGATGCCTTCGAGCCGGACTCAAACTTACGGGCTTGAAGGCCGTGACCTTGCCGCTGGGGATATAGTAGATGTCAAGACCGCCGTTGTTGACGAGCTGGCCCTGGGGCCCGCCGTTGCCGACTTGGGGCACGCGGTGGTAGGTGCCGTTCTTGGACTTGAAGAACATGACGGCGGTCCAGTAGTTGGACTTGTCCTGGTTGAAGCTGCATGATGTGCAGCTTGACCGCTTCGAGAGATCATAGTCGACGGGTGTCATGGTCAGGTTGAACGAGTTGCCGCCCACGATCTGGTGGAGATGGGGCGTGTAGCGAAGGCCGGGGTTGACCAAGGGGTCGATACGGTCGACAACAAGCTGCGAGCAAGCGAACCGCAGCATGTTGCCCTGCGCAGCAGCGCCGTTGGCCAGCAGCGCAACCGCCGCGGCGAGGGAAGCCCACTGATGCATCTTGATCTTTCCTGTGGCCTGATTTTCTTGACTCTGTCTCTCAAGCTCTCTCGCCTTCCCTTGGATGAGACGACTGGTGTTTTAGTAGAAGTTGCAACTCTTTGCGACGAGAGAACGAAGAATGAGAAGGCGAAGGCGCACAAGAGGCTGGAGAGAAAGTAGGGGAAGGACGACGAGAACCAGGAAATACGGCATGGGTGATGTCGTACCAGAGCACTTATACATGTTGGCTTCGCCTCGTCCGGCCCTCACTTTCCCTTTTTTTCTTCCCTCCCATCCCCCCCCACTCTGTCTAGCACCTTGGAAGGCGATGACCCGGTCGAGCCATGCGCCCGTCTTCAGGCGCCCCAACAAACTGGCAACTGCCGATGCTACGGAACAAGTTCGAACGTCTTCTCTCATTTGGGTATAATATCGACGATTGGTGTCTAGTGTGCTCCAGCCTTTATTGGACGCCTCCTGCCGCACCTGTTGACAATTGCCGGAACTCCGGAAGAGGCAGCTTGCCCTGGCGCGTGCGAACAAGGTATGCCTTCTTCAATTGATCCCCCGGATAAAATCAGCCCCATCCAACCCCAGACCCCCAATATCCCCATTATTGCCCCAGGTCACGCCCCCCCTCGTCCGCCGCCCTCCTCGCTTGCAGTGGGGCACATGGTTGATTAATGAAGTACCAGCGGCAAAGCCCGGCCAAGTGACGTATAAAGACCGTTAGACAGGCGCCGAGCCAGCTATTATTGGCAGTTCCGGGACGTGGAGAAGCGGTGTCCCGCCAGGGGGTGGCTTCACTGGAGATCTGGGGAGCCTGGGGCGGTCTGGGGTTGCCGAAGAGCTCTGCAGTTGCGTGGTCTTGTGGCGACGGCATCTCCAAACACGGCCCCGTGTCATCTATGAGTGTCTCTGCTGCTGGCTGATCCGCGACCGCTTCGGGCCTTTACTGTAAATGACCAATCAATCATGGTAGCGCTCGAGGCGGCAAGTTGCAAGAGGACAGCCTAGCAGCCGTGAACCGAGATCCGAGACCCAACACCAACACGGAGCCTTCAAACCTGGACAGGTAGGACTAGATGCCGAGCCGCCAGACTGAGTGGCATCCCACCACATGGCAATGGTAGCCTACCGCTGAAGAGCCCCGAGATTGGGCAGCAACATCCTCTAAGACGGTCCGGGATGGTCCAAGTAGTATGGATGAGCTGTGTTAGTGGGGGTCGAGCAATTCACTGCCTACGCCTGGCTCTTCGCTCGGGCCTGCTGTTTTTTATCTGCCCGATTGCATGATTTATGGCAGCTAGCCACGGTTACCGTTTGGGCAGCCTTTCGCTCTCACATTCTCGGCGACTTGCGTGGTCCTATATCTGCCGAGCATGCTCAGCTCTCTGCCAGGGGTAGAAACTGTAGATGACTGGGAAGTTAAGAGCTTTGTCAGATATAGACGCAGTCGAGAATAATGGGGAAGTCTTCGCAATGGTTGATATTACCGTCCTGCCCAGCGGCGATGTCCCCCGCACACCCCCTTTGCCTGTCAGCTCAAGATACAACTCCGCTCGCAGGATTCATGGCCGGCACTGGAAGCCCTCTGCACTTGAGGACCATGGTTGAGAAGAACACTCAAGCACCCCCACATGAATGTCATTCCGCTGACAGGGCAGACTTATAACCCTAAACTCCATCCTCGCTTCTCTTCACTCACGCAGGAAAGTGCTGCGGTTTTGGCTAAGTTGTGTGATAGCCAACCTTGAGAACTCTCAAATATGACACTCCCTTGCAAGAGTTTCTACATGACAACAAGAGTAGCCTGAGGGGAACCACGAAGGGAGCTCTTAGGAGCATGATTCGGTCAACAGCGAAGCTGGTAATCAGTACGAACGAGCTTGGGGAAGTATTCACTCTTATTTTGTTCTCGCTATTTGCGTAGTATCTCAATCTATTTTGGGGTTGTTTAGATCTTCTATTTCAGTCGGTAGGCTGTTGCCTTTTCATCATCAACACTTCCACTTTTTCTTAGGGTGTGTCTTCGTCAGTAGGTGCATCTCAAGTTCTCAACAAGCTGGCTCTCGTTTTCGGATTTCAGGTGGGTCCCGCAGGAAATGCGCTCGTCGCGATTGACAGGGAACATGGCTTGCCACGCACCACTTCAGACGTTCGGTTTCCCCCAGTCTCAACACAACCCAATTCTCGGAGCCAACCGTCATCACCACCGGCTTCATTGAAGACTCGTATCGCAACCATCTCGGTCTTTTTCTCTGGGAATCTCCTCTGGAAATCTCTTGATATCGATCGAGTCGACTGAGCAAACGTCGCCTCCGGTATCGGGATTGGGTGAAGGCAACAAACCATCATCATGGACAGTCCCTACCGCCACGAGCTCGAAGCAGCCATCGAAGGCGCCCGGACAGCTGCTCGTATTAGCCGCGAAGTTCTTGCAAGCGCCCAGGCCGACGCCGATGCGGGAAGTTTTGACCTTGTCAAGGATGACCTGAGCCCAGTCACTGTCGCCGATTTTGCCATCCAGGCCTTGCTCACCCGCACCCTCGGGAACGCCTTTCCGCAAGACGGCTTCATAGGCGAGGAGTCAGCCGATGAGCTGAGACAGAACCCGAAGTTGCTCTCTCGTGTCCTCGCCGTTCTTGCACAATTCGCCGGCAATATGCCGTTCCGCGATGCCGACGATCTCTGCAGTGTCATCGATTCCTGCGCCACGCTCACGCCTGGTGATGGTGCCGGCAGGATCTGGGTATTCGATCCCATCGACGGCACAAAGACCTTCATTCGCCACGAGCAGTATGCCATCAACATCGCCCTTCTCGAGGGAGGCCGTCAGGTTTTGAGCGTGGTGGCCTGTCCGCTTCTCGCCGTCGACGTCGCGGCTCCGGTCACCGACGACTCGGTCGATCCAACGGGGAAGGGTTGCATTCTGTATGCGGTCCGGGGATATGGGGCGTATATTAGGCCGTTGCTTGCGGAATCCAGTGAGATCCAACCTCGGAGGCTGCCCCGGCATGCAGACAACGCTACGTCCCCCGAAGACCTCCGCTCTGTCACCTGCTGGGCTCTTCTTGACTCTGGCGTAGATGTGGTTCACAAGGGAGTGGCCGAACGGCTGCGGGTGCCGTTTCCCGGCTGCGATCTTCTCGGCTGGGTTCCGAGATGGGCCGTCATGGCTGTCGGCGCCGCCAACATGACGGTGTGGGTGTACAAGAAGAGGGACCGCTACGCCAAGATATGGGACCATGCCGGTGCTATGCTGCTCTTTGAGGAAGTGGGAGGCATGATTACCGACGTACATGGGAAGGACATCGACTTGACTGCGGGAAGAAAACTGAAGGCCAATTTTGGGTTCGTGGCGGCCCCAAAGAGTGTGCATCATATTGTCCTAAAAGCAGTGCACGACACGCTGAAGGCACAGAAAAAGGAGGAGCTTCTCGAGTAGTTGAAACGCTAAAAGAATCGACCATGATGTCCCATCCAAACCAACCTGGCATCGCTGATGCCGAGCGCACCTGCAATGAGAGCTGGGACCCAGCTTCGACGCCCACCAACGTGAAATAGACCAAATACGAGGGCATCATCTTGAACGTCCTGATCGTGAGCGACTTGATCACTGACGCTGCTCCCTCATAACTCCCTAGTAGTGACGTCGCACTCTGGGTGGGATAATGGACGACAGGTACCCGCGACTTCATCAAACCAGGAAACGGCACGCAACAACAGCAATGCAGAAGACACTCCCCGCCCCACACAAAGCATCTTGCCAGACGGGAACAGGACCGAATCGACAAGGGACAAAACGGATAATTACTCAAAAAAGCCAGCAGATATATTAATGTAGGAGCGTAGTCCGGACGCGCCGGCAGAGCAGCCATCCAAATGCAATCATGCGGTACGGTACATCCACCAAGACAAAAACTTTTGTATTTTCTTCCGAAGATTAGTCCAGTCGTCTGCCGCCTCCTGTTGGCTGCTGTGTCCGCAGACGACCAACCGGTGTTGACACGTCGCAGGGACGAAAGGCTGAGTGAAGGGGAGTGGCGGAATTAAGAAGGGGTTTCATTGCCGCTGCGTGTTCGTTTTACTCCCCGTGGGCGGCACGGCAAACGTGTCGAAGCCTGCCAGAAGGGAGGTTGTCGTAGCCATCTAGGACGTCAAGTCGTAACACCGTAAACATTCATAAAGCCTGGCGAGTGGCCAGTAAAGTCTCTCAGCCTCGCCGCAGGCTCGGCAGACCATGGGTCGGCAATGTGGGAGCGGAGGGCTGGCAGCGATCCAATGGTGCGATCGTGTCCGTGGTTCAAGCGCACAGCCTCCGCCCAACTCCGATCGTGGGGGTACATGGTTGCCCATGCAGGGTGTGGAAAGTCTGTGTATACCCAATTTCTTCCGTTTCTTTTGTTGGCATGCTGTCGTGTCGTCGTCGTCATCGAGGAGGAGGGTGAGGTGAGAGCGGGATAAACGGCCGACAGAACCCGTCGAACACTGGCGGACAATGGGTCTGATGCTGAGCAGCACTGCGGTGGGGACCTGAACGGCGAGTTCGTGTGTCTCGGCTCAGGAGACAGAGATTTGGCCCAGTCCAGAGGGGAAAAGCGGACTGGCCGGAAAACAAAGCGCCGATCGCTCGGAACGACGACGAAAATGATACAAAGGCGTGTTATGTTCGGGAGACGGGCATTGTGAGGTGAAGAGGCTGGGCCCGTCGCTGTCAGGGGCCAACCGACCGAACCCGTCAACAAGCCGAGTGAGCAGACCGGAAACAGCTCCAGCAGAGACATAAGCGGCCGAATTCTCAGCAGGAGAGACCCTGTCCAACAGCGGGTGGCGCCCCGGGCAGACAGCGGTGGGTACAACACTCTGGGACCTGACACTCGCGCCTTTTGAGCTGCAAGTGTCGTCGTCACCGAAGCTGGTTGCTGCAGCGTTGGCGTAAACCCACCCTACTGGAATCTCGACGCCGAGGAGGATGTTGTTCGCACTCCGTTGTCGGACGAGTCTGGAGAGCCTTTGTTAGTGCGCGGTTCCTGACTTGGGGTGAGGGAGGCCTAGATGAGGTACATACCACTGCCCCGCTGGATGTGGCCGTTGGTCCGGCCTCGCCCCCCAAACCCAACCTTCTCGCCCCAATCGCCGCCGGGTCCGTGGGGCTGGCGCTCGGGCACGCTGCGGGTGCTGGATCCGTTCAGGCCGGGCCGTTGGCTTCCGATGGCACCAGGGGTCTCCCGGGGCCGAAGCCGGTTACCAGTGTAGGGCTCGCCCAGTTTCAGGGAACTAAGCTCCGGGATCAACATGGATGGATCGTTATTGGAAGTAGTGCCCGGAGTGGTCGGGGTTGTCAAGGCGCTGGGCTGGCCGAGGCTTGCACTGTATTCGCCAAACTGGGCCACGTTCGGGGCGTGGATGGTGCTTCCCTGCGGATATCCCGATGTGGTCGAGAGGGACGGGCTCGGGGTATAGGAGCGAAGATCGGCGAAAGACTTGACGCCGCGCAGCGCGTTCAGACCTCCATCAGGGCTGTCGGGGAGTTCTAGAGTCGGACCGTGGCGTTGCCTGCCGAGTGTGTTGTATTGGCCTGGGGCGTTGCCCCTCGTCTCGGCAAAGTCAATCGTGGCGGCGCGGCTCAGGCCCCGGCGGTGGGCATCGGCAGAGACGCCTGGAGGCATGTGGATGGCCGGCGCGGCGCCCGTATCCTTGATGACATGAATCTGCCGGTGTTGCCCCTCGCCCACGGATCGGTGTTCCAGCCCCATGTTGTGGGCCAGAATGTGGACGGTACGTCGCTGCTGGGGTGTGATGGTGCTGGGAAACACAATGATCTCGCGGCTCGGGTCGCTCTTGAAGAGCATCAACTCAGTGTAAAAGCTCAGCGTGTCGGGGTTGTTCAGGTCCACATCCCCTGCCGTGGCGTGCTGATCAGTAGCGGTCGGCTTGGAGCGAGCTCCCGTAGACGACTTACGCAGCGGCGAGTTGCGGGATCTCGAGGTGTGTGCTGCGTTCAGCGAGTGCATCGAGGATTGGTGGTGCAGAGTCAAGGGCTGGTGCTGCTCCTCAAGCTGGCCACGCTTCTCCCGCTTCTCCCGCTCGATCCTTTCTCTTTCATGCTCGGGCAGCATCTTCTTATACTCGACCCTCAGCTTCCTGCCCTGAACCTCGTAGCCGTTCAGTTGCTCGATGACGGTCTGGGTGTCGACTGGGTTCTGGAAATTGGCGAATGCGAGGCCGCGGAAGATGCCGTTGTCGAAATGGTAGTTGAAAGCATACGGCTGTGGCAGCCCGAGTTCCGACATGATGGAGGTGAGCATCTCCTTCCTCACGTTGAACGGTATGTTCTTGATGACGATCGCGGTGGGGATCAGATCGTTGCCCAGGGCCTTGGCATCGTGGCGGGGATCGTACATGTTGGTCGGATAGCCGTGACGGTCGCCTGGGAAGGCACCGTCGCCGTTCATGAGGTTCATGGCCGGGTTGAAGCTGCCAACGGGAGGGTACTGGGGCGAAGGGACGTGGGCGGGAGGCTGGTTTCCAAGACCGGGTTGCTCGGGCATGGTCCACTCCTGTGTGAAAATTGGGCGGGTCAGCAAACGCGGCCCATCCCAAGGGGCAAGGAGACACGGGGTGAGGACAATGGGGTACTGACCTGCGGGATTGCTCGGCGGGCGCCCTGACGGAGCCGGCCCTCGCCGTGCGATCCAGTCACGGTGTTTGCACCGGAACCGTAAGCCCAAGCCTGCGCATTCCCGATGAAACTGTCTGCTGAAAACCCAGGCGTGGGCTGCATCCTGCCCTGCCTGAAGGCGTTGCTGTCGTACGAGCCGAAGCGGTCGTCGGTCGCGAAAAGGGCGGTGGGGGCTTGGCCAGCAGGGTCCATTTGCCGCTGGTCGAGGCGGTTGAGGCCGGGATGTCCAGTGGTGGTGTTGTAGCCCGGCCTCGAGGAGCGTGGAGAGCGGCTTGACGTGTTCATCGCGTACGCGGGGAAGTAGAGATCGGGTTGTTGGTTCATCTTTGGGGCTAACTGGGGTTCGACGCCGCTGGCATCAAGACGCAGCAGATCGGAACAGGCCCTGCGGGGGACAGACTCGGCGTTGCCGAGAAGGTTGGGAGATCGGAGCTTTTGTCGGACGGAGGCCGGCTTCAGAGAGGTTCGGACCAAGGCGTTTGTCTCTCGATCCGAGGTCTCGTGTCGGCGGCCGCCTCTCGCCGCGGATGGTCGAGGTGCAGAATTCTTCGAGTGTGGAGAGGGGCGTGATTTTTCGATGATGCAGAAGGGGTTGCAGGCGTCGATGGAGAAAAAAAAAAAGGGACGAACAGCGGAACTCTCCACAGCGCGGCACCAGGACGTCTCCAGGAGGAGCGGGGACGGGGAAATAGACGCTGAACAGGTGCAGATCAAATGGCTCTAGGTCATCACGTCGTCTCGCAGCTTCGTGGATGTCGTGAAGGCGGTGCGCAAGGCTCCCGGGTTGTCTGGGAACTTGGAGGATTGCAGGACTCGGGGTTGGGGAGGAGGTAATGCAGGCGGCGCCGAGAAAGTGAACTGGCAGGGCGCCTGTCAAGCTGAAGGGAGGGCGGTCTGCTGATGCCGGCAACCTCAGGTTTTTTGTGTGCGAGATCCACAACACACACCCAACGGCCCTGTTGCGCACTCGCCCAGACCGGGGCAACGGGAACAGGGGGACGACTGACTTGCTGCTTCGCTCGCGCTGCCGCGGTCGCGTTTCTCAGAATTGAGCCGTTGCGACGGCAACTTCTCCGGACAACAAACCGTGCCGCAGCCGCAAGTATTGCGCACAGAAGCGGATAACGTTATTGTTTTTGTCTGGCTGTCGTGTTGCCATTGCTTAGGCGCAGGCCAAAAAAATCCCCAAGGGCCTAAAAGGGTCAAAAAGATGCGCTTCCAGGTTGCGGGACGACACAACCGCAGCCGCAGCGCCTGTCAGGGGCCCGCCCCCACCCCAGCAGCGCTAATCCGGACTGGACCAACCCGCTTCTGCAGCAACTGCGGCGGTCTGATGCCAAAAGCATCTCGTGGACCTGTCTGTCTCCTCGACCCTCATCCAAGCACCACCACTCCGGGGTGACGATTCATTAAGTTATTCTGGGGATGCAGCACATAACACACACTGATCACACACCCCATTGATATCTGATAACTCCCAGCTGCCTTTGATTCTTTCTTTTTTTTTTTTTTTTGCCACGTCCCGTACAGAGTTGGTGTCCAGTCTAAACTCCGAAGCAACGGAGCACTCAGCAATCAGTTTGCCGGACATGTGGTCCATTTTATAGGTGGTCCCGTCAACAGTACCCTATGGTAAAGTAAGTGGTACTTGCTACTACCAACAGGCTTAGCATGCCACACAAGTTTGGTTTGGCTTTTGTCTGCTGAACGCTCCCTCACTTGAGGGCAGAGCACGAAGTCGTCTTGGCGAATGAGCCAACACTTGGCCGAGGCCCATCGTTGAATGTCAGCTGATTAGCTACAGACGCGCTCTCTCTATAGCTCGGATCGGCCTGCAGTGTTGCATTACTTTTCAATCAGCTGCCCCTAGGCTCAAACAGACAATATTTGTGTGACAACAACATGTAGTGTGGCTGAGATCGACGGACTGTCTCCATGAGTGGATAGCGTACTTCCCACTGTGGTAACTTATGTTACTTGAGGAGAGACCCTGACGAGGCATTTTGATAGTCAGCTTGCTCTGATCATCCCGATCTGAAAACAAACTGTGAAGACAAGACCCGCCACGTTGGCAGCCAAACTTCAACCTCGAAGAGATCGGGATATTCAGTGCTCGGTATCATATTGGCGCCCTGGTCTTGATTCATTCAAAGCTCTTTGCGCTGAATCCTATGCTTATTTTTCGGGTTCACTCAATAACATTTCGTGTTCTTTACATTGGGCAACCAAACATTCCAAATAAACTCCGTCAACGGTAGCACTGACTCGAACCTGACTGTCAGGTACCTAGCCACAGGCTCACAACCTGCGCGAGCGTTCCTGCATTTGTGAGACATCGCGGGAAATGATGCCGTCCTGTTACTCGATTGATAGTCGATCCGGCCTTTGACATCCGAAAATATCGGCTCTGTTCGCATGTCTTTGTCAAGGTGCTACAAAGGCTCGAAACTTCTATTGTTAGAACTTATTCAGGGGCGCATCGCCGCGTTGGTGCTTAACACTTTAGGACACAAAAGAAATGCACAGCATTGTCCTCTTTGTTCCTTCTCGAGCACACCGAGCAAGATAAGTTTTCCAGTTCCCGCCTGCAGTGCAGTGACCAAGGAGCACAAGGACGTACTGACTACATTTCCCCGACTTACCATATTCCTATCATTTGATTTGGCCCATTCTCATTCAGCGACCTGGCTCCGGGTTTCTCGAGAAGATTATTATAACTGCAATGGCCCTAAAATTAGCGTCAAAATCGACCCAGACTAAGGTCGTTTCGCCACCGCTTCCGCCGCCTCGAGCCCCTTTTATCTGGACTTGGACTTGTCACAAATGCGGTTCCGAGTTTCCCCTGGCTTGCACCCGGCGATGTCTTTCCTGCAGCCACCAGCTCTGTACCCCCCAAGGCCGAGGAAAGAGGGTAAAGACTTGCACAACAGAGTTTGACTACACTGGCTGGGAAATCTGGGGCGCATACCGTCGGTCTGTCGCTGCTACCCGCACAGCCAGAACCAATGAGACCGGCAAAAAGCCTGCTGCCACCGCGGTGGACCTGAGTCGGAGGCAGACTCATGGCCCCTGCAGGAGGAAGCGAGGCAGTGGCTTAGGAGCTGCCGACTATGACACCTTCGCAACATGGAAGCTAACAGCAGAGAACAGCTCAAGACGTGGCTGGATGACCCAGAGTCTTGTGTGGCAGCCACTCACAGAGACAAAGCTTGCGGAGGTGAGCCGCCGCAAGGAGAGGATGTATGTTGGGGGACGGCACGACTGCCATTTTCATTGCGATTTTCCATCTGAGTGCCTTCACGCAATCCGCACTGCCTGGATCGAGCGCAGGATTCGCCCAGCAAGCAAGCATGAACCTCCACCCCGCCAGGTGTAGAGTGGTCACGGGCTGCTCAAGCGTCTCCCTACCAAGTCAACCGACACGGTAGTCCGTGGAACGCTTTAGCAAAGCGGGAGGGGTTCCAGTGGCAGCAAGCCATCTCCGGTGTACCAAGAGTAGACGGATACAGCCGACAAAAGATTGAAATCACCGTGACTCTGATGAGCCAAGTCGATTCATAATCTCACGAACTTGCGAATGGCCTCAGACTGTTGCTTGCCACTTCTGCTGTTGATCATTCACTAGGCCTAGAAATACGATGCTAGCAAGAGTAATTACCTCGTAAGAGGTCTAGACACGGGGGCATGAGATGTCTGGCCTTACTGGCTGGTCATGACTCATGAGGTCAGGAGGGAAAGTACCATTTTAGGACAACATCGAACATCATCATGCACGTGCGTAAACAAGCGCCAGCATTGCAATCGAGAGAGTAACTGCATTCTGTCTGCTGACCTTCTCAAGCGCGCCCCCTTCAATGTCCTGCCCTCATCGGCAAGTGATGGGAGACAACACGCATCCCGCCAGGCAGTGCTACGAGTAACCAGCCCTTAGAGAACAGGTACGGGGCTGTCCAACGCCTCAACCAACACCCTTGCCTTATCCATCGAGTCCAAGAAATCACAATACTGTGTGTTGTTACAGACCTCCGAACATATCCCGGTTGGCAGGGGAGGGGAGGCCACGGCCACGGCCACGCCACCGCTCCCCCGCCTGGATCCTATGCTAGACCAACGCCGGCTTTCCGTTTTCGCGGCACACCCATTGCGGGTGATGGTTGTGTCGGAGGCGTCGTGAAATGCCCAACTGCTTCCAGCTCCTCGGCGCCCCGTTTCGAACCTGAGCTTCGAAACTGAAAGAAACACGGCGGAGAGCTGGTCGGGCTCGGTGTTGCAAAGAAGAAGAAAAACGAGTACTGAAACCGTCCTGCCAGATATCGCGTGCAAAAAAACCAACCAGCGTGCAACAATTCGCGCCAGCCGCATCTCGTCCTCTATGCCTCAGCGGCCTTGGCCTTCTTCTTCTGTTCGACCTTGAGAAGAAGCGCGCGATTGATGTGCGGGAGAACACCTCCAAAGGCGATGGTGGCGCGGATCAAGGTATCCAGCTCCTCGTCGCCGCGGATGGCGAGCTGGAGATGGCGAGGCGTGATACGCTTGACCTTGAGGTCCTTCGCAGCGTTCTGTGGCGGGGAAGCAGGGTTAGTCCAGACCATACACGAACAACAATCGCACGCGAAATCCGCTGGAACACAACGGCAGGGCAAGACTCACCCCGGCAAGTTCAAGCACCTCGGCGGTGAGGTACTCTAGCACCGCAGTGACGTAAACAGCTGCCTTGGCACCGACGCGCATCTTGTTTTGGGTGTTTTGCTTCAGGAAGCGCTTGACACGGCCGCAAGGGAACTGGAATGCCATGGATTAGCGACGGTTGCAAGAAGGGAAAAGGATCAAGCAACATGACACGCGGTTGATGGGGAGATCGAGGCCGGGCCTCCCAGCCGTCCCGCATCGCCTGGTGTGCAGAAGTCGGCGCGATTGACTTGGAGTGGCCCGCAGCTATGGTTGAAGTCGCAGCAACGGCGAAATATCTGTGTTGTTGTGGAAAATACGGGCTTGCTGAGGAATGTGCGGCCGAGGCGCGTCGTCGCGGGGCGCTCCCAAGCAGCGGCTTCGATGCGCTTGGCGTCGCAACAACAACCACGAGTGTTTGTGACAGAAAGACGTATCAACGATTTCACGTACCTGCAAGCCGGCGCGGGCCGAGTGGCTCTGCTGTTTCTTTGAGCCGTCAACCCCAGACGTCTTGCCGCCGGAGCTCTTGCCCCCCGAGGATTTGCCTTTTCCGCCGGCCATTGTTGGGATGCGATGCACACGAGGGCGCGTGGGACGATAGGTTTCGAAAGGAGCTGGAAAAAAAGGTGTATTTGTAAAATGCCGTCAAGCGATGCGCGGTCTCGATGGTGGTGACGCGTCGTTGAAAATTCGCGACGTTGTGGTGGGGGTTGGTGATGGTTTGTATTGATGAGCTGGAACGCGATTTTGGTGTTGACAAGGCAAAAATTCAGAAGACCGAGAGCTTGCGCTGATGTTGTTCGAGGTCGCTGTTCCGCCTGGGAAAGGTACAGTACCTCTGCTGCGGAGCAACGTGCGCCCCACCACGGATTTGTACGGCGGGCGACAAGCACCATTGGCGCAGTTTGGGTTTGAGGGGGTATCTTGGGCCCAAACCACACGGAGATGAGACCAGGCAGCCGTGCAGGCCAGAAAGCGGTCGTGCCTGGGGAATTCTGGGCTGTTCTCATGGCCGACAGTCATTGATTGCTGTCTCAGGTGGTCGGCCAGGTGTTGAGGAGAGCCCGGGCAGCGCTCGACCGGAGGCTTGGGGAGCACGAAGCCACGCACAGCCGGGTCGGTGCATTGTTGCCCTCGTGGCAGGACGGGCCTGCGGAACAGTCAAAGAGGGCTCGAGGAGGGATGAAATGCTGGCAAGGGCCAAAGAAGGAAGATGCCATTGCCATGCCCGAGCGTCTGGGTGCCCCAGGAGGAGGGAGTGGCGACGGATTGGGCTCTTCGTGTTGCTCTTCGGCGGTGATTTGGGGCCTTTGAGGCCCGGCTGATGATGTCGTTTGTGTGTGCCCCACAAGTCGCGTGGCGCTCGCGGCATTGGGCTGAGGTTCCCAAGAGTGTGGCTCAGCCACCAGCTACAAAATATTGGTTCGTTTGGGCAGCCCCGCCATGCTGCCTGCTAGCGCGGCTGCCTCGCGCGGCAGGCTCGGCTCATCGCCCTCCATCGGTTTCTCGCGCGAGAGCACGCCAGGGCGGCTTGTCCATCGCTTTGTGATGCACCAACTGGCAGTCAGCCAGCCACCTGCCGAAGCAAAGCTCGAAATTCCGCTGGCTTACCAAACATCCCGGAGCCGAGTAAGGTCACCAGCGGATACCCCGCAAAACCCCATCTCGCCTCTGATCTGTATTCTGGCTTCGGCCATGATGAGTGCGTTCTCCGTATTCGTCCCCGCCTCCGGGTGAGGGAAACCAACAGGGAGGCGAGTGAGCCTACAACACCGTCTTGGGTTTGGTCTGTGGCCGAGCCGAGCCAATCGTGGCCAGGCGCCGCCGCCGCCTTGCAGGTCCAAGGCACCTCCGCAGCCAATACTGACGGGAGTTACTTGTCCACCCACTCAATGCATTTGTTCTGGGGGGTTGAGGCGCAGTGCGGGACCGCTTCAATTTGGTTTCAAGGCTCTCTCAGCCTTCCCAGCCCCGCCCTTGACCTCAAGACTCGACAAGCCTGGAAAAGGTTGTTGACCGCACGCTGCGGACTGACCGGGAACTCCACCAGACCGAGCTTCGACGCCGAGAACACTGGCCCGTGCTGTTGACAATTCTGGCCATGGAACATGGCTCTGGAACGACGCCGGCTGCCACAGGGCATGGGATCGCCCCCTCAGTGCAGGAGGACGACATCCGCGCTGAAGGCTTTGCGATGGAAGCGCCTCCTCTGGGGCTCCTGCGGGCTAAATCTCAGGGCGCTGAGCGTCCTGTTCGGATAGACAAGGACATCGTCGATGAGTGTCGTCCGCTTGAGAGACAAGACACGACTGAGAGTTGCCTTTCCGAGTTTGGCCCTCCACGACGAACCAACACCGGCTGGTCCGTTGCTGGCTCCACGGCCACTGACTTGACCGACCTCAACAGCCCTGATGTTGCCTTCGCTGACGAGGGTCTGAACTTTGAACCCGAGAGTTACGCGTCCTCACCTCGCCGCAGCAGCTTGTTCCCCTATCCGATGCCTTTTCAGAAGCGCTTCCCACCTCGTGGCCCCTCCATCTCCAACGAGATAGACGCATGCCGAACGCCTCCCTACGGCTCGCCGCTATCCGCCGCCGCGCCTGTTCCTCAAAATCACTGGCTGGGGCAGATGACTTCACGAAAGTCCAGTTTTGGTCGCAATCCCTTTGGCGCCCCCAGTGCGCCGAATCCACACGCAACTAAAGACACCCCAGAAAACGGGAGCGCACGGGAGCAGGGGGTTGAAGACGAGCTGGGAGGGGAAGAAGAGACGGATGACAACGCAACGGTGGAGGATGACGCGCCAACTCCTGGAGCAAGCGACGACGCTGCGTTCGAGGAGCAACCCGAATCAAGGTGCTATGAAACACCGGACTTGCGCGATGATGGCGATGCACTGCCAGCACCGGATGCGGACGACGGCGTCATCAACGAGGTTTGTGGCCAAATCCTGCAGCAAGCGTTTGGTGTCCAGCTTCACGACCTTGCACTCGCGGGCGCGGTCTCGGCAGCCTACGAGTCTGTTGGCTATTGCCTGGATGAGCTCTCGCATATTGTCCTCAACAGCGGCCTCAGCAGCGCCGGCATTGTGATTAGCGAGTCTGCACGGGGGCGATCAGGCTCCAGCGCCACCCCGATTTGGCCTGCTGGAGGTGCTGCGGACAGTGTGGGCGGCATCGGCGGAGGTCATGGCGACGGGGGTGGCAGTCGGAAGCGTCCAAATGGTGGCCATGACAGCGCCGACTCTGGTGATGGGACCGGAGATGGCAGTCCTGGGGATGGGAAGCGTCAGAAGATCTCACCTACCCGCCACTCCTCAGCCGATATGCAATTCAGCTGCCCCTTCCGGAAGAGGAACCCCGTCAGGTTCAATATCCGGGCTTCCCAAAGTTGTGCGGTGCAGTCATTCCCGGATGTCCCCCAGCTCAAGTACGTGCCATTACAGTACCTCCATACACCACGGATCTAACCATGGATCTAACCACGGACAGACGACACGTCAAAAACTTTCACAAGCAGAGACCCATCATGCCTTTCACCTGCCAACGATGCAGGCAGGCAATGGGATCACAGGCTGCCTTGGATGCGCATATCTCGGTGGAGAGAGAGCGAATCTGCAACCCCCACAGGGTGTCGTCGAGTGCGGACCCCGAAGATGGAATCACGTCTGGGATGGAAGAGGTCCTCAATGGCCGCAAGGCAGACAGGAAGATCGATTCCTGGGAGAGCCTGTGGCGCCTTTTGTTCCCCGCTGATCTTGAGGTGCCCGAGCCCGGTATGCGAAAGCCTTCGATTTTTCGCTCGAGCAAGCCCGTTCTCGAGCGTCTCTGCCAAGATGCTAAGAGCTGACAATGAGTGCCTTAGATTTCATCCCCCCGACTGAATTGGATGAGGTGTACGCCCGATTCAGCAGTGGGGATTGCACGCACCAGCTGCGGCAACGGATCCAGGAGAGTTTGGGTCCGACTGGCAACGCCGAGAGCATGTTCTCGGTCTTCACGAGCCATGTCGAATTGGTGTTTGAAGCCTGCCGACGGAAAACAAGCGGCAGGGCGGGAGGCCGCAAACACGTCCGTCCCCAGACACTGCAGCAGGTAACAAGCCGGGGGAACAGGGTGCGCCTTAATACTGGGCAGGGGATGCCGGGGTATCAAGGCTCGGGGATTTCCGAGAGCAGCATTTCTTCGCCCGTTGCCACCCCCAGCAGCACCAACATGCCGGCAAGCGCCGAGCAGTCGTTGGAGGAGTCGCGGCCAAATCTTCCGTATGAACAGCAGCCGATCTGTGGCTTCCCCGAGACTGGAGCCGATGGCGCCGCAGGGCGAATGATACCTTTGGTTGTTGGTAATCGGGGAGGTCAGCCTGTCACGGTTCCCGCGCCGGCACATCTCCATGTGGGATTCGGGAGCCAAGAACAAGACTCGGCCAGCCAGCTCGGACACCACCCGCGGCTATTGTCAATGGACTCGGGGGTAGATCTCGGTGCTAGTTTCCCAGAACAAGCGGCCGGCTTCTCGACTGCCCCCTCGTTCGCGTCGCAGAACAGCTTTCCGAACCTGACCGTTGGGTGGGCAATGCCTGATCTCAGTCTACGGCCCGTCCCACAGGACATGCAAGAGGTGGTTCCGGGACCGATGTTCTCTTCGGTCGACTCGAACATGGTCCCGCAAATCACGTTCTATGATGTATCGGCCATTCAAGAAGCAGAGTTGGAGGATATTCGGCGTGGTGGTGAATGGATGTGATGGCCAGGCCTGGGGGCGGCGACGTCTTTTGCATTTTCAGGGATCTGGCACGGATATGGTACTGTAGGAACCGTGAGACAGAGGGGTGGATGCATCTTTGTATAATAGCAGATTACAAGGGCATTTTGCCTAGACATCCTTAGTGCCAAGCTTGACTCAAAGTTGCGAGGTCTTTGTCTTCTCTTCCAATAACGCTCGAAAAGATTCATGGGGTGGATGATGGGATTTGGTGGATGATCTGCTCTTGGTGGTTTGCCGGATCGGGCGCTGCTTCGCTTGTGGGCAGGGTTCCCAGGCAGGGTCCAGGCTCTTGTCACAGGGACCACCACAACGAGGGCCCGCTGCAGCCCTGTGTCAGGCCGATCCTCCTTCACCACCACCGGCATTCGACAGGTTGCCCAAATGATCACGTCATCACGCCGCAAACCAGAACGCCAGTGAGGTTTACCACTAATCTTTGCAAGACACGCGGCAACCAAACACACTCCCCCAAAACCCGAATACATCAGTGGCCCAGCTGTTGTGACGCCTTCTCTGCCATTTGCAGCGCCAGCGACACTGGAACGAGCTCGACCTGCCCCGCCCTGGCCGATCAGGGCCGTGGCGAATACATCAGCCGCAGCTGGGCGCCCGCGCTGAGGTGTGATGCGGTCCGATGGTCCTGGCGGCGCAGCCCGGGCCCGGTCTCGAGAACGAGTGAAAGCACTCAAAACATCAGCACACTATCTGCGAATATCGCTCAAACAGTGAGTGCCCACCACGCGATCGTTGCTTGCCCAGCCTCAACCCCGAAACCGCGCACCGCGGGTGCTCTCTTCTCCGGTGCCAAATCTCGGCGATGGCTGCCGGCCCTGTGGAGCCCGCCCCGGCCAACTCCGACAACACGTCAGCCTGCCAACTTCCAGCTTCCGATCCGGACCCGGGGCACACCACACCGCCTGAGCCAACCGCGCAAGGCGGCAACTTTATTCATGGCCTCATCGGCCTCTCTCCCGGAGGCTTTTCCGAGACTGTTCGGAGCTCCTTCTCGTCCCTGACCCGGAGGGACAGGGACCCAGAGATCATGACGCTCGCAGCAGTGGTGGTGAAGGAAGAGGACACTCCCTCCTCGCCGCCGCCACCGCCGCCGCCAGAACCATGTCCCCGCCATCTTCTCACCCTACCGCCCGAGATCTTGCTCATGGTTCTGCAGCGTCTTGACTCTGCCGACATTGTGCGCCTACGCAGGACGTGCAAGCAGTTCCATGCCTTGGCCAGTCCCCAGCAGCTCCGCATCCTGCTTGGCCCGGCCCAGCTGCGCATGCAGCTTCTCGGCCACTGCAAGACCTGCCTGCTGTATGACCCTTTCCGCCGCCGCCTGCTGCAGCCGACCCTGGCGGATCCCGGCTACCCGCTGGCCAGCTGTTGCCTCGAGTGCGCGGTCAAGTCTGGCGACCCTCGCATCCGCGTTGGCAAGAAGATCAACCTGGCAAACTCGGACACCGTTTGGGTGTGCCGCTGGTGCGGCGTGCCCATCATCGACGGAGGCGCGTTTGGGTGCGAACAGATGCATCGGTTCTGCTATAAGCGCTACAACGATGCCCTCTTTCTCTTCTTCGTTCTCGGATGGCTGCAGCTGGGTATGGGCATCACAGCCGCTGCTCTTGCCTGGAAGTATTACCGAAGCTCCATTTTGGTATTCGCGCCCACCGTGACCAGCTTCATTCTCCTGTGGGTCTGCTTGGGGTTTCTCGTCTGCCGGGGCAATAAGTGGAGGACGTACCACTGCACACTGGTCCTCGAGCTGGTCATTTTAGGACTCTGGATCCTACCCATCTACCAGATTGCTACCGAGGTGGCGAACGCATTGGGCGGCCCCATCGCCAGGAGCACCCAGGCCACTTTGGCCCTTTTTACCCTGAACGTGTAAGCAGACCACTTTGTTGTCCCATAATAAGTCAGTGAGCCGTCCACCGACAGAGTGCTGACTGACAACGTCCTGCAGCCTCTTCCGGCTCGTCAACATCCTGGGGAACGTCGTACTCCTCTGCCGCTTTGATACAACCACAAGGCGCCGATCTAGTCTCTCTATGTGGAAACAACCATTCCATTACCTAGGGACCGTTTTGGTTATGTGGACATACCCTCAGTCGTTGGAGCAGAAACTCCCACCAGATTATTTGTAACCAGCATCCGTCGAGTAACATCTCGTTGATCACACATTCACCTCGCGGAAAAGTGAGTGGGAGGGTTTGCGAAGCTCACAAGCCCACGCGAATGTAATGTTCCTCGCTGGCCCGAGATCCTCGGGGAGCTACTTGCTGAAGTGTCTGTTTGAGCAGAAATGAGAGGATGCCGTGAAGTCACGTTCAACCTCGCCAGAACTTGACGCTTCCCTCTTCTCTCGCAATATCCGTGATCATCGTCCACGATCCCTCTTATTTCTGACAACACAGCCGAGTAGGCAGGTGCTCGGGAAAGAGTCCGTCCGGGTTGACAAGCCACGGCATCCCCGCTCAAAACCCTAGAATCCCTCTCGCTACCGACCCTAATCCCTCCGATATCCGGCCCATCCATTATCAGTTGTTGAGATGACTCCATCGTTGCTCTTCCAAACTCACAGATCTTGAATCTCGAACTTGACCAACAGCGAACATGATGTCTCGTGGCCTTTCAGATCCAGCATGCGGACAAACCTCCAACCAGCTTCGACATACTGCAGCCGAAGCGCGGCAACGACAAGGATCGGGTTGCTTGAAAAGCTGTCGTCACTCTTGATGAGCATCCTCAAAAATACCAACTCGTTGTCATCGAATTCCCACTCGAGGGTCTCATCCCAGATCGGGTCAGTCTGCACTGGGTTCTCACCCCGGTGGCCGACAGGGCCGACGATGGGTAAACTCAAGACCCTCCGTCTGTGGTAGGCCGCGGTTTTCCGTTTGACCTTGATCAGCTCAGTCCCAAGTCCAGGCTGGAGGAGTGTGCATGTCAGGTACGGTTTCAGATCCTCTGCCTCACGACCCTTGGGAAGGGGAATGCCACTGGCCCCAGCCACTCGGAGCCGTAAACTCCTCCGGCGTGCATTTGAGCCGAGTACACCGCTACCCCCGAAACGTAGCGCAGCCGGCTTCAGAACATACCCAGACGAGCCGGCAAAGAGAGCGTCGTTTAGCTGCATACCGGCTCCAAAGACCGTCTGCCAGTTGAGAGCGCAGATTTGGGCGCCAACAGCCCAGAACGGGATGGGCGAAAGGTTCTGCGACGAAATCCGGGTGCCTTTGGGAAACACACGCATAAGATGGCGGGCGTTGTGCTTCGCAATATCCGCCGGATGTTCCCTCATATGAGAAGCCAGACCAGACTCGGAGATGTTTATCAGGTGGTGTTCAGGGGGGCCGTCCTTGATCTTCCCATCGATGTACCAGGAACTATCGCGCGGTTTCACGGACTGCGCATAGACACCGAGCTTGGCCAGTTCCGGGATGATGATTGACGGCGGCGCAGCTTTTTTCCTTGCCTTGTACTGCGCGCGGGCTTGCTTGTCCTCTTCGGACTCGCTGGACGAGCTGGAAGTAGACGGGCTGCTGGAATCATCCACCTCGTCGGGAAGGTGGTACTCGACAATGACAGCAATCTTGGAGCCCAGCTCATCCAACCGGACCGGTGCGCCTCCCTCCTGTTCTTCACTGCCTTTCTTACGCACTGGTGCGCTGAGCAAGCGGTCGCCCCAGGCCTCCTTCATGATTTCGACCAGACGGAGCTGCCCTTCTTTGCCACAGTGATTTTCCAGCGAAATCAAGATGGGAGCAGGCGGATACCCCCCCACCGTGGACTCCGCCGCCTCGCGGTCCACAACATCGCGTATCGTCTCGCACGCTGCCCGAAAGGGGATGTTCGAGACGAGAGTGTATCCGTGGGTGATCTTTGGTTCGTCCTTGTTGTTTGGGTTATCCCTAGAGCAGACGTCAGCAAGCCCGGCTTTCCGCCCGGTTTGAATTACATAGACCCCAAGGTGTCGAGGAGGAGAGCGTGAAGAGACGATCCAGACATTGCCCGACTTACCAGGCGTCGATCTCAATGCACCGCGCCCCAGCCTTGAGCGTGGTGTCGTAGGCGCCGGCAGATGATTTGCCGTAGAGCTGATGGGCCATCAGGTATGTATTGTGGCTGGAGCTGATGAAATACTCGGATAGCGGGTGGGATCGGTCGAGAAGATGGGACGGCGGCGAAACGACCGGCTTGTCAAGGAGGGCACCGAGCGCTTCGGCATTGCTTTCGCCCAACACACCTTCGTGGGAGAGAAAGGATTGAAGAGCATGGCTGACTCGCAACTTTTGAAAGTGCTGATGCGTGATATCGGCCGGCGTTGGCCACGCACCATGGCCTCCGCCAGCGATCGTATTACTGTCAATCTCCTGCCCCTGATCCTCGTCATCGTCGTCATCTATAGATTTAGACTTGAAAGGGTTAAGTTTAGCCATGCGGGACGAAAGCCCTGAGTGCGGTGGCTCGGACATGGTGCGAACACTTTTAGGAACTTCGGAGAGGTTCGGCTGATGAAGATGGTTGGAGGATGAATCGACCTGCGGGATTTGAAGAGGGGTTAAGAGCGGGGTTGCTGCGGCTGTCTTGCAAGCTCGCGAAAGCCGGGCGAATAGGAGGTACAAGCCTTCTATGCATCTTTTGGTCTTCAAGTCTACGATTATTACGTATCAGGTCACTGCTTTGTGACCTGATACAAGACTCTTGCCATGATAGACTCCATAAGGGATCGGGCTTGCTATGAGCGAGCGAGATCAGAGCAGCGAACAATATCAACCTCCGATCACCCGGTATTCATGAGCATTGTGCTACCAAGGGGTTCATTACTTCGTCGTCCCTCCCAATCCATCCATATGCCACGTGTGTCCCCCTAAGCTTCTAAGAGGATGAAGAGATTGTTCCGTGTTAGATTTCTGAGATCACCCCTTCGGCACTGTGCTTGCCGTTCGCCTAAGCTCGAAATGCTTCGTCTACTCCAACAGTTTATAGCCTATATCTCGAGTTGTACAGCTATTGACCAGGGCGTGTATTTTTACGTACCTAGGTAGTGTCGCAAAGAGTCACAAGATTTGCAGAATTCGTGGAGCTTGGAGCACTGGAGATCACGAGGGTTAGGGCTCTGCATGGGATCGGCCATCACCCCCTATTTTGGGCATGCGTTGATTTCCTTGGTCTCCGCGGCAGTTCCCCACATCACTCACCGCCGCGCTCATCCGCATCAACCTTCCCAACACTTCCAGTCTCATCTCTCGAATCATTTACTCAACCGCGGCCTCCGCGACTGAGAATATTATGAGGCTCCTACGAACAGACACGCTGGAACTTGTCGAGTTCGTTGGCAGAGCACCTCCTTATGTGATCCTTTCCCATACCTGGGGCCATGACGAAGTCTCGTTTGAGGACATGTCACTGCTTCCCAAGGCTGCGCTTAAAAAGAAGACCGGATATTCCAAAATCCTAGGCGCCTCCTCACGAGCGGCCGCCGATGGATACGATTACATCTGGGTTGACACATGCTGGTATGGAGCCTGCTTCTCCGCTCCGGGATTTGCCATGTTTGCCAGCTGAACTCTCCTTTCGTTTGATAGTATCGACAAGACCAGCAGCGCCGAGCTGTCCGAGGCTATCAACTCTATGTACCGATGGTACCAGGAGGCGCACTTGGCTTATGCATTCATGTCCGATGTCCAGGGACTAGATGCTGCGACCTCGACACCACCAGCTCTCAAAGCAGGCCCAAGCAACAATGAGCCGGTCCGCCCCCCAGGACTCCATACCATCCCGTCAATTCTGAGAGAGTACGATAAACTCCCACGAACCTTTGAGAATTCTAGGTGGTTCACGCGCGGCTGGACGCTGCAAGAGCTGATTGCGCCTCCTGTGGTCGAATTCTATGCACACGACTGGACTGAGATTGGCACAAAGTTTAGCCTCCGCAGGGTCATCAGCAAGATTACGGGTATCGACATACGCGTTCTGGAGGGGGCGGATCCTTCCACGTGCCACGTGGCTGAGCGCATGTCATGGGCGGCGAACAGGGAGACGACACGCGTGGAAGATGCCGCCTACTGCCTGCTGGGAATCTTCAAAGTCCACATGCCGCTGATCTATGGCGAAGGACAGAGAGCTTTTTACCGCCTTCAAAAGGAGATTATGAAGACCACTGAGGATTACACCATGCTTGCGTGGGGGCTGTCAAAATACCTGAGCAACAAGCACCACTGGAAGGGCGTCCAGCGAAATCACTTTGAAGAGCCTCGTCGCCCTCTTGCTGATAGCCCAAATGACTTCGAGCTCCACAACAGGGCGGCGTGGACGTATTCGCGGCTAATCGCTGACGAAAGCAGCTCGGTGGCGGCTCAGACCTCACCCTCTCTGGACGACACCCCTCCCCTCATCACAAGCCGTGGCCTTCGTGTGTCATTGCTTCTGAGGCCGTCTAAGCCACGGACCGGAGAAGTCCTGGCCTATATTAACTGCAAGACAACGAAGCCGGGTGTGTCCCCGGAAGGGCGGCTTTCTCCCGTGTGCCTCGTGCTCCGCCGCCAGGAGGAATCCAGCATTTACACGGGGTCAGACGATCCAAACGCTGCATTCGAACTTCTAGAGCACGAGAAGGCCCTCAGTTCGTTTGAGCGCAAGACCATCTACCTCTCGCTAGCCAATGCCGACTCGGCTCTGAGCCAGACGCACAACTACCGCATGAGCAGCCTCGAGAAGAATCTCTACATGTTGGAGAAACCGCCGCCGCTTCGTGCTGGGGAAACCTCCCTTGCCTCGCGGGCGCCGTGGAAGATCACAAGCTGTTTTTCCCATGCCATTGGCGGTGGTGCTGGGCATACACATTTTGAGGCCCCGCGAAAGTTTACAACAGCAACGCTCTTTAACGCCTTTGACCTTCCACCTTCGAGTGCCCGCTTGTTCGCTTTTGAGCAGCCGCAGGCGGGCAGCGGGGCGTTTGGTCTTGTCGTTGGCCATGGGTGGTGTGATGTAGTTGCTATTGCAGACTTGGCCTTCAGAGCCAAGTGGGGGAATCTCGTGCGAGATGGGTATTGGAACGAGGCCTTGGTCATCAAGTTTCTCGTCCATGTGGCCGCCGGTGCCAAGGGGCAACTCGCCGGTGATGGAGACGAGGCTGTGGACCGGGTTTCCAAGAGAATCAACAACTTTTCCGTCTCTGTTTCGTTGAAGAAAATCCGTCGAGCAGATATCAACTGCGAGAGCGCCATCAAGATCTTGTGGTCGGTGGAGTGGGATGATGTACAGTAGCCTTTGCTTTCTTACCTACACTGTTCGCTACCAAGAATAGGCCCAAAAGCTTGTTCAACCAGACCAACTGTCCAAGAAATCTAGCTTCAACCACTCTCGCAGCCGAGTCCAGCCTAAGGAACCTTCCGAAGCAAACAAAACTCAATTTTCGGCACGTACTCAGCTCCTCTTGATCCACATCCGACATGCACAACCGAATATCGTCCTCCCGATGTTTTCTAACGCCATCGCTGGTTTGCTACACAACCAGAACCGAGATCATCCATTACCAGTTGAGAACATTGTATACCGTTTTTCTCGGGTTCCCTTCGGATTCAACCAACAACCTTTGGTCCCGTCTCGCTCGAACTTGGGCGGTGTTTTGTTGTGAGAACATGCGGTTCATTGTCTCGGATTCTTTATGAAGCTGTGACCTAACGTAGGCCACCACTCCAGAAACTGCTCGCAGCATGAGATCAGATGTTCGTTCTCTCCATCATGCTGCCACGCAGTTGATCCAGCAAGCAGAGGGGGGGACAGGATAGCCCACCTGCGCCAACAACAACCAGCCCTGGTATAATCATGCTTGGTACTGATCTAAAAACCCCACATTTAGCTTCAAGTCTTGCGCATCAAGTTTTGGGGCAGAGGATACCTCATGACTGGACTCCTCAGAGCGCTTGTGGGAGCACTGGCAGCGAGGCGCATTGTTGAGCGGAAAGGAGCCGTTTGCGACATCATTTGGGTGGCTCGTCAAAGAGGATGGAAGAGTGTCGTGGTAACTGAGCTGTGTTTGGACTTGGCCTGAAAGTAGAGAGGTAAACTGTCTTCCAAAAGACCAAACAGAGGATAATGTTGCATCTTAATCTTCGTCCCAAACAACGGGGTCTTGCTGCGACACGTGGTTCAGTCCATGTGTCCGCCGAAGTTGGGTGATCTCGGGCGGAGATCGAGCGACTTGGAGTGGCGCGCTGCCGCCGGATCGGGCGATGGTGGTGCGACGGTGCACACGGCCCAGCCCGGAATGGTGCAAGATGGCCTGACCACCAGCAAAAGCGGCGAGAATGGAGCCACTTTTACTCGCCATAGAATCGGGAGCAGCCTCCTGCTCCTAAATAGAGTTGACTGACCCTATTTGACATGAAAACATCCAAGGCTCGTCCTCGCAGGACTGACGAGGGGGGGAAACCAGGCCATCGATACACGACAACCCTAACCCTTAGTAAGCGAAACGAGAGAAGGGAACGGCTTCAAGTTTAATGATGGCGCTTACACGGGTTCAACCAAACAAGCGACCAGAAATTGCTGGGCTGCTCAAAAGACAGGACAAAGACATGTGTATATTTGTTGTTGTTCTAAACCGCCCCATGACCTCGACCCGAGCAATGACAAACTTTCCATGGCTGGGTGGAACGTGGATGGCGGGCGGCCCGGCGCCGTCCCTCCCTCCCGCGACCCCACCCCCGCATCTCGTCAGATGCGGCAGGGCCCAGAGAACCCAGAACCTGGCAGTTGAACACAGCTCGAATACGCCCGGGTGCGCCTCGTGCGCTTCTCTGGCCAATCTCACAAAAGTGACACCACGTCGTGTCAAGGCCTTCACCCTCAGCTCCTTCTGCTCTCGCTGTGTATTCGGGGAACAAAGCGCGGGATCCTCGGGAGCTCTCCACCTTCCAGTCCGGACCCTGGAGTTGGGAGAAGCCAACCGCCCGCGTGGCTGTCAGGGGGGCCAGCGAATCGCCGGTTTGCTCGGAAGTGTTGCCGGAGCGGGGTCGTCTGACATGCAGGTGCCGGGCATGCAGCAGCGGCTTGGGATCCAGGGATGGAATGGTGTCGAATTTTATTCCTGGTCAACGCA
>OUNM010127415.1_pt1 | contig 52596 bp, 49 predicted proteins | sample 1769961 | NCBI WGS metagenome assembly OUNM01 (sample SAMEA3914820, study PRJEB12502) | metagenome | biome: forest; material: soil | place: USA | collected 2012-03-12 | depth 0.3 m
CGAGATCGACCGGTTCATGGAGGTCTTCAACCAGGTCAAGAAGTCCTATGTCGACAAGGTTGACGACAAGACCCTGATCCGCGGCGCGATCGACGGCATGCTCAACAGCCTCGACCCGCATTCCAACTACATGGACGCGGTCGACTTCCAGAACATGAAGATCCTGACCGAGGGCAATTATGGCGGCCTCGGCCTCTCGGTCACGATGCAGGACGGCGCGGTCAAGGTCATCGCGCCGCAGGAAGACACGCCGGCTTATCGCGCCGGGATCAAGTCGGGCGACTACATCACGCATATCGACGGCCAGCTGATCTATGGCGAGACGCTCGACGAGGCGATCAGCGCGATGCGCGGCAAGCCCGGCACCAAGATCGCGCTGACCATCGTCCGCCCCGGCCGCGACAAGCCGATCGAGGTCAGCCTGGTCCGCGAGACGATCGTCCAGAAACCCGTCAAATGGGAAGTCAAGGACGGCATCGGCTATATCAACATCAACAGCTTCAGCGAGAATACCGGCGCCGACGTGCGATCGGCGATCTCGAGCATCGACAAGTCGCTCGGCCACAAGCCGCTCGGCTATGTCGTCGACCTGCGCGACAATGGCGGCGGGCTGCTGAGCCAGGCGATCGAGGTGTCGGACGCGTTCCTGTCCTATGGCGAGATCGTCAGCCAGCGCGGCCGCGAAAAGACCGATATCGAGCGTTATTACGCCAAGCCCGGCGACCTCGCCAATGGCCTGCCGGTGATCGTGCTGACCAATGCCGGCACTGCCTCCGCCTCGGAAATCGTCGCCGGCGCGCTGCAGGACCATCACCGCGCGCTGATCATGGGCGAGCGCAGCTTCGGCAAGGGATCGGTCCAGACCCTGCTCCAGCTCGACGATACCAGCGCGCTCAAGCTGACCACCGCGCGCTATTACACGCCGTCGGGCCGCTCCGTGCAGGAAGGCGGGATCAAGCCCGACATATCGGTGCCGCAGATTTCCGACCCCGATTACAAGACCCGGCCCTCGTTCCGCGAGGCCGACCTGCGCAAGCACCTGGTCAACGAGGTCAAGGCCGACAATGCCATCCTCGAAGAGGATACCAAGACCGATCCGCGCTTCGCCGCGACCCCCGACGAGCTCGAGAAGCGCGGGGTCAAGGATTTCCAGCTCTGGTATGCGCTGCAGACGATCGGGCGGCTGGCCAAGGTCGCGCCGGTGACCACCGCCGCCGCGACACCGGCCAAGAAGCGCTGATCCGGCGATGACGGCTTTCCAGAAGGCGCGTGCGCTTGCCCTGCTCGTTCCTGCCGCGTTGCTCGGCGGGGCGTGGGGATCACAATTGATCGGCGGCCTGGTGCCGTGCGAGATGTGCCATTGGCAGCGCTGGCCGCATTACGCCGCGCTCGTCATCGCGCTGCTCGCCTTCGTGCCCAAGGTCTCGCAGCGGCTGCTCGTCCTGCTCGCCGCACTCGCGATCGGCGCCAGCGGGGTGATCGGCGTGCTCCATGCCGGGGTCGAATATCATTGGTGGCCGGGCTTTACGGCGTGCACGGCGGCGATCGGCGGGGGCAGCAATGCCGATGTCCTTGCCTCGATCATGAAGACCCCGATCGTGCGCTGCGACGCGCCGCAATGGACCCTGTTCGGCATCTCGCTGGCGGGATTCAACGCGATCATCTCGCTCGGATCGGCGCTGGTGATCCTGTTCCTGCTGACTCGCCGGAGCCGCCGCGCGAGAGCCGCTGGCGCCCCGGCGATCGCCGCCCGGCGACCGACTCGATGATCCGGGTCGACCAGGCAGGCGAATATGGGGCGACGCGCATCTATGCCGGGCAGCTCGCGATCATGGGCGACCGCTCGCCGGCCGCGCGCGAGATTGCCGGCATGGCGCGGCAGGAAGAGCGCCACCGCGCCTTTTTCGACAAGATGATCGCCGATCGCGGCGTACGCCCGACCCTGCTCCAGCCGTTCTGGAACGTCGCCGGCTTCGCGCTCGGCGCGGCGACTGCGGCGATCGGCCCCGAAGCCGCGATGGCCTGCACCGCGGCAGTCGAAACCGAGATCGACAAACATTATTCAGAACAGCTTCAGCAACTGGGCGATAGCGATCCCACATTGTCGGCGGCGATCGCGGAATTCCAGGCCGAGGAGGTCGAGCATCGCGAGACCGCCTTGGCGCATGGCGCGGAAGCCGCACCGGCCTATCCGCTGATGTCGGCGCTGATCCGGCTCGGCTGCCGGGTGGCGATCGCAACTGCCAAGCGCTTCTAGGCGTTGGCGGCGAGGAGGGAGACGAGGATGCAGAGGATCGTGATGCTGGCCGCGCTGGCGGTCATGGTGGCGAGCCCGGCAATGGCGCAGAATGTCGCGGGCCCGGGCGTGTCGCCGCCGCCCAAGCCCAAGGGGCCGGGCAACATATCGAAGAACGCGCCGGTCAACGGCGTGCTCGTCCTCTACGGCAATGAGCGCTGCCCGACCGATGCCGACGGCAACGAGATCGTCGTCTGCACGCGGCAGGACGCCGCCGAGCAATTCCGCATCCCCAAGGATCTGCGCAACTTCAAGATCACGCCCGAGAACCAGAGCTGGGCCTTGCGCGCGCAAGGCACGCTCGATACCGGCGCGAGCGGGATCGGGTCGTGCTCGGCGATCGGCCCGGGCGGCTCGATCGGCTGTTCGAACCAGCAGTTCAAGGCCAACAAGACGTTCAACAAGGAACGCAAGGAAGACGAGAAGCAGGGCCAGTAAGCCGCTTCGCAATCCGCTCCGTCCTCGTTAGGAGACCAACGTTCGTACGAGGGTAGAAGCGGGGATCCATGGCCACCTTGTTCATCCGGGCCGACAAACCGGTCGGTTCGATCGCACCCAATTGGTACGACAAGCTGCTGTCCGCTGCCGCGATGCTGCTGCTCGCGGTGGTGCTGGTCGCGCTCGCCAAGGGCTATCCGCATTGGGCCGCGGTGCCGGGGATCGTCTGGGGCCATCTATTCACCGTGCTCATCGCCCTGGTGCTGACGCCATGGCAATTGCTCGGCACGCGCGGCACCGCGCGCCACCGCCTGTTCGGCAAGGTCTGGGTGGCGGCGATGGTCGCGACCGCGGCGCTCAGCCTGTTCGTCAAGACGATCAACCCCGGTCATTTCAGCCTGATCCACCTATTGTCGATCTTCGTATTGGTCATGGCGCCGCGTGTCTGGCTGACCGCGCGGGCGCATCGCGTCGCGCAGCACAGGGCGACGGTGCGCGGGCTGGTGACCGGCGCGCTGCTGATCGCGGGCTTCTTCACCTTGCCGCCGTTCCGGCTGCTCGGCTCCTGGCTGTTCGGCTGAGACGATGGCGACGATCCGTGCCCTGTTGTTCGCGCTCGTCTGGCTGTCGTGCGTCTGGTTCTCGTCCTGGGCGATGAACCCCAACAACACCACGCGCCTGTTCGCGGCGATGTCTTTGGTCGAGCAGGGCGATGCGACGATCGACGAGTACCAGAAGCTGACGATCGACAAGGCCAGGTTCGGCGATCATTATTATCTCGACAAGGCGCCGGGCATGACGCTGCTCGCGCTGCCCGCGATAGCGATCGCCGACCGCATCCAGCCGACGCCGCCGGTCATCCCCCAGACCGTCTATAACGCGCCGTTCGAGCGCTACATGACGCTGCGCCTGCGGCTGTCCGTCGCCCTGGTCACGGCCCTGCTCACCGCGCTGGCGGCCATCGCCTTGCACGACCTCGCCTTCCGCCTCACCGGCAGCGCCGGCGGGGCATTGTTCGCGAGCCTGAGCTTCGCGCTCGGCACGACGATCTGGGGCTGGTCGACCACGCTGTTCGGCCACGCGCCGGTCGCGAGCCTGTTCGTCATCGCAGTCTGGGCATTGTGGCGCGCGGGCAAGGACGCGGATGGGAACAGGCCGATCCGCTTTGCCGCGCTTGGCGGCGCGGCGCTGGGGCTCGCGGTGCTGATCGAGTTCCAGGCGGCTTTGTCGGGACTGGTGATCGCGATCTGGGGCGCGCACCGGCTGTGGCAGGCCGATCGCCGGTCGGTCGCAATGGCCGCCGCCGCGGGCCTCACCATCCTGCTGGTGCCGTTCGTCACCTACAATCTGATCGCATTCGGAACGCCGTTCCGGCTCGGTTATTCGGGCGTGGTCGGCTTTTCGGGCATGAACGAGGGCTTTTTCGGGCTGACCGTCCCCAAGCCTTTGGTGCTCGAGGAAATCCTGGTCGGCCAGCGCCGCGGGCTGCTGTGGGTCGCGCCTATCCTGTTCCTCGCACCGATCGGATTGTGGCAGCTCGGCCGGACGCATCGCGGGATGGCGCGGATGCTCGGCATTGCCGCGGCGATCGTGCTGCTGATCAATGCCGCCTATGTCTATTGGGATGGCGGCAATTCGACCGGGCCGCGCCATTCGGTCCCGGCGATCGGGCTGCTCGCGATCGGCCTGGCGCCGTTCTGGGCGAGCCTGCGCCACCATTGGGAACGGACGCTCACGGGCGGCCTGCTGTGCCTGTCGGTGCTGCTCAATTTGTGGATCGCAGCCGCGGACATCACGCCGTCCACCGCCTATGCGTTTCCGCTGGTCGACCCGATCTTCCAGGACTGGAAGAACGGAATCCTCCGGACCCTGCCGAGCGATTATTTCGGATGGAGCCCGATCGCCGGCGTCAGCCTGTACGTCGTGCTGGCCATGCCGCTTGTCCTGATGCTCTTGGCGCGATCGACCGCAAAGGATATAAGCACCGTCGCTGCGTGACTGGCGAAACCGTGGTCACCACAGGGGAGCGCAGCCTTGGTCCTGCCGCTCGCCTGGGCATCTTCGCTGATGAGAGGAGCCCGATCATGGCCAGCATTCCGCCGATCTCCGTCGCTTTCCTGCTGTTCCCCAATGTCACCCAGCTCGACCTGACCGGTCCCGCGCAAGTGCTGTCGCGGCTGGGCAATGTGACGCTCGACCTCGTCTGGAAGAACCGCGACCCGGTGCCGACCGATGCCGGATTCGGGATCGTCCCGACCGCGACCTTCGCCGATGTCACGCGGGCCGACATCCTTTGCATCCCCGGCGGCATGGGCGTGACCGATGTGATCGAGGATCCCGAGGCCATGGCCTGGGTCCGCGCGATCGGCGGCGAGGCGCGCTGGGTGACGAGCGTGTGCACCGGCTCGCTGATCCTCGGCGCGGCCGGGCTTCTCAAGGGCTATCGCGCGGCGACGCATTGGTCGTGGCGCGAGTATCTCGCGCTGTTCGGCGCCGAAATGGTGCCCGACCGCGTCGTGCTCGACCGCAATCGCGTGACCGGCGGCGGCGTCACCGCGGGAATCGATTTCGCGCTGACATTGATGGCCGAAGTGCGCAGCCAGGACTTCGCCAGGGCGGTGCAGCTCAGCCTGGAATATGATCCCGCGCCCCCGTTCGACGCCGGCACGCCGGAAAAGGCCGGACCCGAGTTGGTCGCGACCTATGCGCGGCGGGTCAACCAGCTGGCGCCGGACCGCGAGGAACGATTCAAGGCTGCTGCGGCGGCTCTTGGTTTTGGTGCGTGAAGGCGGTTCAGCGACGCTGAACCGGTGGCGGCGCCGGCCCGCTCCCCCACCCGACCTCCCAATAGAATATGCTATGGGAGGTCGGGTGGGGGAGCGGGCCGGCGCCGTATCAGCGAAGCAGATTCAACGACGCAGCCCGCGGGTGCGGTGCCAGATGTAGAAGGCGATCGCGGCGACCAGGACGATCGCGATCGCCACGTCGGCCGAATGGAATGCCGCCTTCATCCGCGGGTCGCTGTCCCAGGCCTTGCCGAGCTTCATCCCCACCCAGGCGAGCCCGAAGCACCACGGCCAGGAGCCGATGAAGGTATAGACGTGGAACGGCACCAGCCGCATCCGCGCGACGCCGGCCGGGAAAGCGATGAATGAGCGGATCACCGGCAGCAGGCGCCCGATCAGCACCGCGATCGAGCCGTATTTGTCGAAGAAGCGGTCGGCGGCGTCGATCTCGCCGGGGCCGACCAGCACGTACTTGCCCCATTTTAGCGCGAGCGGACGGCCGCCGCGCTTGCCGATTTCATAGGCGACGATCGAACCGAGATTGCAGCCGATCGCTCCCGCGGTGGCCGCGAGATAGAGATCGAACCGCCCGGTCGAGACGAGATAGCCGGCGAACGGCATGATGATCTCGCTGGGCAAGGGAATGCAGGCGCTCTCGATCGCCATCAGCACGACGATGCCGAGATAGCCGCCGGTCGAGATGACCCAGATGGTGAAGACGGCAAGCGTGCCGATGATTTTCTCGATCATCGCCGGGCGATGCCCGCAAGCGCGGCGTCAGGTCAATCGCCAATCGGCGCGGCGCTTCGCTCGACCAAAGCGGCATGGACCTCGTTCGCCGCGGCAAGGACGGCGGGATCGGCCGCCGCGTCGTGCCGCGCCGGCGGCCGCAGACCCTCACCCGAGCCCAGTCCCGTCCCGGTCGCCGCCGCGATCCGCGCCACGGCACCGGCGGGATCGGCGCACAAGGCATCATAATCGACGAACAGCTGGCGCGCGCGCACCTCGGACGGCTGGTCGAGCAGGCGGCGATGCGTCGCGATCCAGATTCGCAGCCAGTAGTCGAGCCGGTCGATCGATTCGGCCTCGGCCGGGCCGCCGGGCAGCAAGGGCGGACGATGGTCGCGGCCGAATTCGTAATGGCCGAGCCAGCGCATGTAGCGCGCGCGAAACGGGTCCTCGCGGCCGAGTTCGGTCGCGCGGCGATGCTGGGCAAGCAGGGACGCGGCCTGCTGGACGGGATCGCGGAACGGATGGATCAGCACCGCATCGGGGAACGCCGCGATCACGCCGCCGAGGCGCAGCACGTCGGCATTGTTCTTCGACAGGTAGCGCGGCCGGTCGTAGCGATGGCAGACCAAAGCGACGAGATCGCGAAACGCCGCGATCGTCTCGGCATCGGGCTCGTGCAGATGGAGATGGCGGCGGGTGACGTAGCGATCGCCCTCGAGCGTGCGCCAGAACACTTCCTCGATCGCTTCGGGGCTATCGAGATCATGCTCGATCCCGTCGCCATGCCCGCGCTGCGCCCTGGCGACATCGCGGCGCATCCCGCGGCTCATCCTGAGCCAGCTGTTGGGCGCCAGCGGGAACGGCATGTCGCGATAGGTCAGCGAGGCGAAGACTCCGCTTTCGTGGAGCAGGCGCAGCAGGATCGTCGTCCCGGCCCGCGCCAGCCCGGTGACGAACACCGGTGCCCCCATCTCCCGCGCGCGCGCCGCAGCACCGTAGCGCGACCGCTCGATGTCGAACGACATGTCGAGCACCGCGCGACGCATCGCGAGATGGTGGAGCAGGCGGTCAGCGCGGCCGTAGCCGCCCGGCCTGCCAACGGACGAGGACATAAAGGACCATCAATGTCAGGAGGAAAAGCCGCGCCTGCCAGTCGAGAAAGGCGGCGCGCACGCCGAGCGGCAGCACCGGGCCATCGGCAAGCAGCACCAGCACAACCGGCGCGATCACCAGCAGCAACAGGCCGCCCGCGATCAGTGACGCGCGCATCATCCGCCCCGCCAGGATGCGCGTCGCGCGCTCCTTGCTGAAGTCGGACACGCCGCGCCGCGCCACCACGCCCGCCGAGCGCCGCCCGAGCGCGCCAAGCGCGCCGAACCGGGCAAGGATATGCGTGCGCCGCGCCACTTCACCCGCCACGACCAAGGCGGCGAACAGCAGCGGCACGGGCCACAGGCTGGCGGAGAGACTCAGGCCTTGCGCTCGCGCGGGGTCGGCTTGCTGCGAAAGCTCCGGATCATCCGCTTGAACGGGTACCAGATCAGCGACAGCGTCATCAGGAAGACCGAGCCGACGATGCCGATCACGACGCCGATCGCGCCGAGGCCGACGCCCGGTCCGCTATAAGCCTGCGCGATGCCGGGGGTGAGCATCGCGAGGATCACGCCGGACAGGGCGCAGATGCGGTGGAGGGTCATACGCATTGCTCCTTGGTGGTTGCCGCTTTCACGGCGGATTGGACGCCGGGGGCGTCGGGATCGAGATAGCGGCTCCAGCTCAGCCACAGCCGGCGGCCGGAGGAATCGGCGGAAATGTAGCGCCAGCGCACGCTGCCGTCGGGAGCGAGCCGCAGCAGCTGGCCGCGCTCGGTTTCCTCGACCATCACGTCGCCATTGGCGAGCGGCGTCGCGCGCCCCTGCGTCGCGGTGGTGATGTCGCGCATGGCGAACGCGGCGGCGAGCGGCGAGCTGACCTTGTCCGCGGCGAAATCATAGACGAGGAGCCGGCTGTTGCCGTCGACGCGGCGCCCGCTCGCGCCCCAGCGGACATTGTTGTCGAACAGCATGATGCGATGGTCGTCGAGGATCGAGACGTCGTGCTGCGCCGACCATGGCCCCGCCCGGCTCCACAAAATCTTGCCGGTCGACGGCCGGTAGAGCGCGACCAGCGACATGTTGCGCAAGGAGATGAGGACGTCGCCCTTCTGCCAATAGGGACCCGAGGTGAAGACCGGCTCGATATCGTTGAGGTGGAACGGGTCCTCCTCATAGGGCCGCCCGCGCCACAGCCCGCCGAGCCCGTTGCGGTCGAAAATGTCGATCAGCCGCTCGGTCCGGAGCACCTTACCGTCTTCGCTGACATTGGCGAGCGCTTCGTCGGCGAACTTGGCGCCGACCCCGGGGACCGGCGATCTCGCCAGGCGATAGGGAATCCACAAGGTCCCGTCGGCGGCGCGCTCGAGCGAATGGTGGTAGATGCCGTCGAGCACCCAGACCGGCTTGCCGCATCGGTCGATCCGCGCGAGCGGGGTATTGTCGTGGATCAGCAGGTCGCCATTGGCGAGCAGCATCGGGTGCATCGGCCGCATCCGGTCGACGCTCTTGTCGCGGGCGAGGTCGACGATCGCCGATCGGAAGGTCGATCGCGCGTTGATCGCGGCAATGTCGGGCAGCCATTCCTTGAGCAACTTGCCGTCGGACAGCCGGATCAGCTGGATCGTCGCGCGTCCGCGTTTGGTGTCGTACGGCGTGATCAGCGCGTAACCACGGTCGACGAACGCACGCGCCGTGTTGCGCTGGAATCCCGGCGGCAGCGCAGGATAGGGCGAAGCGCTGAACGGCGCCGCGCCTTTCCACCAATCGCCGATCGTGTCGGGAATTTCGGCGATCTGCACCGCCACCGCACCGACCGCGCCATGCTTGTCGGCGCTGCGCACCAGGGCCGCGACCGTCACGACCAGGATCAGCGCGATGTTGAGGACGAGGATCAGGCTCCACAACGGCACCTTGCGGGCGAGCAAAGGCACGTCACGCGAGGCCGCCGCGGAATCGCTGCGCGCCATCAGCATGAAGCCTGCCCGTGTCGCCGGCTGTCGCCTGCCGCCATGTCGTCCCCTTGTTCCAGCCGCGAGACTAAGGACGGTTTGTCGCACAAGTGTGTCACTGGGTCAGATATGTTGACCCATGTATCGTGGCTGTTTCGCGACTGTGTCGATGATCGCCCGGTCGCGTTACGCGCCGGCAACAATGACGTCGCCCGGCCCGGAATTGGTTATCGATGCGCCGCCGCACGGTTCAAATCCTGGACGAACCGGGCATATTCCTCACGCCGGGCATCCTCATCGGGCAGGCGCAACAGATAGCTCGGATGGACGGTGATCCATGCCGCGCCACCATCGGGCAGGTCGAGCACGCGGCCCCTTTCGCGCGCGATCGTCACCGTCTTGCCGAACAGCGACCGCGCGGCGGTGGCACCGAGCGCGACGGTCATGCGCGGCTTGACCAGCGCCAGCTCCTGCTCGATCCACCAGCGGCACGCCGTGATCTCACCGGCATCGGGTTTCGAATGGATGCGGCGCTTGCCGCGCAGCTCGTATTTGAAATGCTTGACCGCGTTGGTGATGTAGACGCGCGCCCGGTCGATCCCGGCATCGGCGAGCGCGCGGTCGAACATTTGCCCGGCCGGGCCGACGAAGACCTTGCCGGCCAGGTCTTCCTGGTCGCCGGGCTGCTCGCCGACGAACAGCAGATCGGCATCGAGCGGACCTTCGCCGAACACCGTCTGCGTCGCATGCCTGTAGAGATCGCAGCGCCGGCATTGCGCCGCTTCATCGCGCAACGCCGCCCAGGCGGCCTCGACATTGCCGGTCTTCGCGCGTGCGGTCGCGACCATCGCCTGCTCCCGTGCCTGCGCCCCCGCGATCAGTTGCGGCACCAACGCGGTTTCGGGCATGTTTTTCCAATATTTGCGCGGCATCTCCCTGAGCATCGCGCCGACCTTCACGCGCGCCGGGTTGAAGATCGACGCATAATAGGTCTTCCACACCGCCTCGACCGGATCGCCGTCGGGCGCGTCCGCTTTCGAGGCGCCGGGTCCTTCGGTCAGCGTCCTGCCGTCCCAATGGATCGAGATGTCGGGCGTCAGGATCGACCAGCGCATCGTCGCGAAGCGCTCGACGAAGAAACCGGCATTGGCACGGACGATGTGATGCTCCGGTTCGAACCAGGCAACGTAGCGCGTGCCGGAGCCATCGTGATCGGCACCAGCCGGTACTTCGCGGAAGCGCAAAAACGCGCGCATCTTGTGGACGTCGCGGCGGACGGCCTTGGCCAGTCCTTCCACCTTGCGGACGAGCGGATCAGCCTGGTCTTCCATCAACCCGGGCTCGCGCAGCACGCGGTCGAGCAAGGTGTGGAGCAGCGCGAAGCGCTGGCGGTCCGAATGAAGGATCGCCGAGCGCGCGAGGTCGATGAAGCCGCGCGAGACCGAAAAGGCGCCGCGCTCGGCCGCGACCACCGGCATCTGCCCGGTGAAGAGCTGCCCCGGCTCCTCGCCAACCTGCCAAACCACTTGATCGGGCGGCACCTGGTCGAGCACCAGCCCGCGCACCGCATCGCGCCAGCCAGGGAAATCGTCCTCGGCCTCGAGGGTTACGATACGCATCGAGCTGGACAACCGGCAGAAGCCGCCAGGAGTTTCAGCGGTCCGCCTTCATCGCCGCGATCCATTGCGTCAGCAATGCGATCGCCTCGTCATGCCTGGTCGCGCGGCCGAGCTCGGGCATGGCGATGCCGGGATCGGTCGAGGCCATGCGATAGAGGATGATCGAATCGCCGGGCTTGCCGGGATCCACGTCGAAATCGCGGTCGCCCGATCCGCGCCCCGCCGCGACCGGACGCTTGCCGATCCCGCGCGCGACCGGGTCGGCGACGTCCCAGCCGAGGAACAGCCCCGAATTGGACGCCGCGCCCTGCGGATTGTGGCAATGTGCGCAATTGGTCTCGAGATAGGCGCGCGCCCGGGCGTCGAGCGGGGCGGCGGGATCGTCCCAGCGCGCGAGCCGCGGGGCATTGGCGGGCGCGCGGTCGAGCAGGCCGGCGCTGACCAGCGCGGCGAGCTGACGCCCGTCATTGAGGTTGCGCGCCTTGGGCCCGATCGGCGTGATCGCGCCGGCCAGCGCATGGCAATCCTTGCACTGGTTCTGGTTGGGCACGGCATAGCTGATTGTCCGCGGCTGGCCCGACGGATCGGTGAAGGTCACCGGGATGCGGGTGCCCGCACGCTTCAATACCGCGTCGCTGCCATCCGCATTCCAGACATAGGGGATCGCCACCCAGCCGCTCGCGCGATGGAGCAGCAGGCGCGTCTCGAGCGGTTTGAACGCGCCGTCCTGCTCATAGCCGAAGGTCTTGATCAGCGCCGACCCGACCGGCAGCGCGAGCACATTGGCCGGATCGTACGCCGCTTTCTTGCCCGCCGGCACGTAGAGGAAGCGCTGTTTCTCGGCATAGTCCGAGAAGAGCGGGGTATTGAGGTGATAGCCGACCACCCGCGTCGCCGGAGTCCGCGCCTTCAGATCGGCGAAGAAGCCGTAGTCGCTCAGCGCCGGGACGTAGCCGTCTTGCAAGATCGCCGCGTCGTTGACCCTGGGCGCCGGTTTGGCGGCAATGCCGGCGATCGCGACCAGGCATGCCGCCGACACCGCGAACGACGCGCGCTGGGCCCAGGCGAGCGCGGGGCTCACTTCGCCGCCGCCTCCATCGCCGCGGGAAGGACGACCGGCGGGCGTACCGACATCGCCGGGACCTTCGACAAATCGGCGGGCGCGGGCTTGGCGCTGTCGAGCGGCGCGCCTTGCGGCAGGTTGAGGCTCAGCACCGCAACCCCGTCGGCGACGCGGATACCCTGCTCGCCCGCGGTCGCGCCGTCCCACAGGACCGGCGGCAGGCTGCCGCCGAACGCCGCCTTCAACTGGTCAGCGCCGGGCAATTGCGGGTCGAACCCGGCCTTGCCCTGGCGGTTGCCCGACACGTCGACGCGGCGCGGATAGGGATTGTACTTCTTGTCGGTGAAGGCGTTGCGATAGCTGGTGATCATCACATTGGCGGTCGCATTGCCCGAGATGTCGTTGTCGGTGATCCAGACCTGGTCGTTGGCCATCACCAGCACGCCCGTCCCGCGCGGCACGGTTGCGACGATATTGCCCCTGGGCGCGAAATTGGGCTGGTCGTTGTCGATCACCTTGTTGCCCCAGACGCGCACGTCGCCGCCGCCGCCGCGCGGCAGATTGGGCAGGTCGAACACCAGGATGCCGCCGGTGTTCCTGGTCGCCAGATTGCCGGTGACATCGGCATGGCGGCTGTTCTCGATCTCGATCCCGGCGACATTGCCCATCGCGGTCGAGTTGCGGACGATGATGTCCTGGCTCTGCCCGACATAGATGCCGGCGTCCGATGCGCCCTTCACCAGCACCGAATCAATCAGCACCTGGCTGCTCTCGACCGGATAGACGCCGTAGGCGCCGTTGGTTTCCTTGGGACCGCCGGTCCATTCGACGCGGATATTCTTGTAGACGATGCGGTCGGCGCCCTTGGACTTGATGCCGTCGCCCTTGCTGTCCTCGACGGCAAAGTCACGCAAGACGACATCGTCCGAGGTCACCAGCAGCCCCTCGCCCGCGCCCAATTGGCCCTTGAAGCTCAGCACGGTCCTGTCGGGCCCGGCGCCGCGCACGGTCACCCCGTTGACGTCGAGCGACAGCCCGTCGGTCAGCTCGAACCGCCCCACGCCGATCGCCACCACGTCTCCGGGCTTGGCATCGAGCAAGGCCTCCTGCAGCCGTTCCTGCGCCTTGTCCCCGGCGGCCACCGCGATCGTCTTCGCCGCGGCGGGCGATGCCAGCAGCGCGACCAATGCCAGCGCATATCTCATCGGACCTCTCCCTTTTCTTTCGGGGCATGATGCAGGCGCGGGGCGCGGGCGGCAAGTCAACCGAACAGCTCCAATTGCCTGTGTTTCGGCACCACCAGCGCGCGCAGGTCGGCCTTGTCGGTCAGCGCCACCGGCCGCCAGTCGCTGGCGATCACGAACGGCCGCACTTTCGTCACCGACACGGTGAGCCGCCCGACATCGGCCAGCGCCAGCCGCCGCCAGCGCCGGGTCGCGATGATCCGGTCGACCGCGCGCGTGCCGAGGCCGGGCACGCGCAGCAGCGCCTCGCGCGGCGCCCGGTTGACGTCGACCGGGAAGCGGCCGCGGAACTTGAGCGCCCAGGCGAGCTTGGGATCGATGTCGAGCGGCATCATGCCCGTCTCGTCGGCGGCGTCGGCGACGTCCTGGGCGCTGTAATCGTAGAAGCGCATCAGCCAGTCGGACTGGTAGAGGCGGTGCTCGCGCATCAGGGGCGGGCGCTTCAGCGGCAGCACCGCGCTGGCATCGGGGATCGGCGAGAAGGCCGAATAATAGACCCGCCTGAGGCCGAACCGGCCGTACAGTCCGGCGGCGCGCGCCACGATATCGCGGTCGGTCGCAGCGTCGGCGCCGACGATCATCTGGGTCGATTGCCCGGCCGGCGCGAATCGCGGTGCCGATTTGTAGCGCTTGCCCGCGTCGTCGGCGTCGAGGATGTCGTGTTTCATCCCCGCCATCGCGCCTTCGATCCGCGCCGAATCCTTCTCGGGCGCGAGCCGCTTGAGCCCGGCGATGGTCGGCAGCTCGACGTTGATCGACACGCGGTCGGCATGAAGGCCCGCGCGGTGGATCAGCCCGGGATCGGCATCAGGGATGGTCTTGAGATGGATGTACCCGCGGAAATCATGATCCTCGCGCAACGACCGCGCGACCTCGACGATCCGCTCCATCGTGTAATCGGACGAGCGGATGATCCCCGAGGAGAGGAACAGCCCCTCGATATAATTGCGCCGGTAGAAAGCCAGCGTCAGCTCGACGACTTCCGCGGTCGTGAAGCGCGCGCGGCGGACGTTCGAGCTCTTGCGGTTGATGCAATAATGGCAGTCGAACACGCAGGCATTGGTCAGCAGGACCTTGAGCAGCGAGATGCACCGTCCGTCGGGCGCATAGGCATGGCAGATGCCCATGCCCTGGTCGGTCGACCCGATGCCCCTGCCGCCGCGCGAGTCGCGCTTGACCGAGCCGGACGACGCGCAGCTGGCGTCGTATTTGGCGGCATCGGCGAGGATTTCGAGCTTCTGGCGGGTATCGAGTCGGGGCACATGTTCCTTTTATGTTCTCGCGCCACTCGTGTCACTGATTCGTGTCAGTCTCCAGCGCCCGCGCGACCGGCCGCGCGATCGCCAGCACCAGCAGGCCGCCGATCACGCCGATCGCGCCGTCGAGCGTCCAGAACGCCGCCGGGCTCATCTGGTCGTAGAAACTGCCGACCCAGCCCATGATCACGCTGCCCAGGAAGAAGGACAGGAACACCCCGCCCATCAGGGTCGCGGTGACCTGCCTGGGCGCGGCCTGGCTGATCAACGCGAGCAACACCGGCCAATAGTAAAGGAACGCCACCCCCATCCCGAAGAAACCGGCGAGCGCCCAGGCGACATTGGTCCTGCCGTCCGCACCGGGCAACAGCGCGCCCGCGACGAAGAACAGGGCCGACAGTCCGGTCAGCAGCGAGCCGATGCCGATCTTGACCACGTCCGACGGCTCGCGCCCGCGCTTCGCCTGCCATGCCCAGAGCGCGACCAGCGGCGGCACCGCGACGATCGAGGCGAAGGCGTCGACCGAATTGAACCATGACGCGGGCACCGGGCCGAGCGTGACATGCTGGTCGACCCACAACACGCCGATATTCCAGATCATCGGATAGGCGATGTTGGGGAACAGGGTCATCGCCGCGACCAGCACGAGCAGCCACGTCCGCTTGCGCTCGGCCGCGGTCATCGGCGGCAGCGCGGCGACCGCCTCGGCCCGCTGGCGGCTCGCCGGCAGATGGCACTGCCCGGCGAGGTAGATGACGAGGGCAAGCAGCATCAGCCCGGCCGCAGCGCCGAACCCGGCATGCCAGCCCCAGATCTTCGCCAGCCCGGCGCAGGTCAGCGGGCCGAGCACCGCGCCGACATTGATGCCCGCCGAGAAGACCGTGTAGCCCTGCGTCCGCAGGCTCTCCGCCTCTTGCGGGTAAAGCTCGCCGACCTGCGCCGAGATATTACCCTTGAGGCACCCCGACCCGCAGATCAGCAGCAGCAAGGCGATCAGGAACGAGGCATCGAACGCCATCGCCAGATGCCCGCCGCACATCAGCAAGGCGCCGAGCACCACCGTCGTCCGGGTCCCCAGCCAGCGATCGGCGATCCATCCGCCGATGATCGGGGTGAAATAGACGAGGCCACCATACCAGCCATAGATCAACGAGGCGAAAGCGATGTCGCTGAGCGGCCCGTGCCAGGCGAACAGGTGGCGCAGCGCGCCGAGCCCGAGCACGTGCTCGACATGGCCCGGCTTGAACAATTGCCCGACCATGTAGAGCGTGAGCAGCGAGGTCATGCCGTAATAGCTGAACCGCTCCCAGGTCTCGGTGAAGGCGAGATAGGCGAGGCCTTTGGGATGTCCGAAGAAGCTCGTGTCGGCGGGTGTGGCAGGCTCGGTCATCGCGCGACCGTGCCGCAGCGTTTGTCGCGGAGCAAGCAGCGCGCTAGCCTGCCCTCTTTTCGCGCAAGGGCCAGCACATGACGATCGAGGAACCCGATGCCGGGCCGCAATTCACGACTCCCCCGCGCGCCCGCGAATTCCTCGGCCATCCGGTCGGGCTGCCGGTCATCGCCTTCACCGAAGCGTTCGAGCGTTTCTCCTATTACGGCATGCAGACCCTGCTCGTGCTCTACATGGTCAAGGCGCTGCTGCTCCCGGGCCATGTCGAGAATATCGCCGGGTTCGGCTGGTTCAGCGGCCTGCTCGCCAATTTGTACGGCGCGCCGCCAACCACGCAGGCGCTCGCCTCGCACATCTTCGGCAGCTACACGGCTTTGGTCTATGCGACGCCGATCCTCGGCGGGCTGCTCGCCGATCGCGTGCTGGGCAAGACACGGACGGTGACGCTGGGCGCGCTGCTGATGGCGGCCGGGCATTTCCTGATGGCGTTCGACGTCTCGTTCCTGCTCGCCCTCCTGCTGCTCGTGCTCGGGGTCGGCTGCCTCAAGGGCAATCTTGCGAGCCAGGTCGGCGCGCTCTACGCGCCGGGCGACGGCCGCGCGACCGACGGGTTCCAGATCTATTATATCGGCATCAGCGCCGGCGCCTTCTTCGCGCCCCTGGTGTGCGGGGCGCTGGGCGAGGAAGTCGGCTGGCATTGGGGATTCGGCGCCGCCGGCGTCGGCATGGTGATCGGACTGATCATCTATCTCTCGGGACGCCGCCATTTGCCGCCCGATCCGCTGGTCGAGCGCAAGGCCAATACCGGCGCGGTGAGCGCGCCGCGCCCGGCGCTGACCAGCCGCGACATCGCCGTCCTGGTGCTGCTCCTGTTGCTGATCCCGGTGCTCGCGGTCGGCGCGCTCGGCAACCAGCAGATGTTCAACGCCTATCTGATCTGGGCCGATCGCAGCTACGATTTCCAGTTGTTCGGCTTCCGCATGCCGACCTCGTTCCTGGTCTCGTTCGACGCCTTCACCGGCGTCGCGACGCTTGCCGGGTCGGTGCTGTTCTGGCGCTATTATGCCCGCCATTGGCGCGAGCCCGACGAGATCACCAAGCTGATCATCGGCTGCGTCGTTTCCTCCTCGGCCTTCATCCTGGTGATGGCGGTGGCCAGCCACCACGAAGCGACCGGGGTGAAGCCCGGCCTGTGGATCGCCTTGCTGGTCAACACGCTCAACAATCTCGGCTTCGCCAATGTCTTCCCGGTCAGCCTCGCGCTCTATTCGCGCGCCGCACCGCGCGCGATCGCGGGGACCGTGATCGGGGTCTATTACCTGTTCCTGTTCGGCGCGAACCTGCTGGTCGGCTGGGTCGGCGGCTGGCTCGACATCATGCCGGCGGGGCAATTCTGGGGGATTCATGTCGCCGCGATCCTGGGCGCGGCGGCGATCTTCCTGGTGGTGAAACTGGCGTTCGGGCGGCTGCTCGCGCCGCAACCCGGCTAGCTATTCTGCAGCCAGCAAACTCTCCGCGCCGCCGAGGTCGACCGACACCAGCCGGCTGACCCCGCGCTCGACCATCGTCACGCCGAACAGGCGGTGCATGCGGCTCATCGTCACCGCATTGTGCGTGACGATCAGGTAGCGCGTCCGCGTCTCCTGGCACATCCGGTCGAGCAGGTCGCAGAAGCGCTCGATATTGGCGTCGTCGAGCGGCGCGTCGACTTCGTCGAGCACGCAGATCGGCGCCGGGTTGGTCAGGAACAGGCCAAAGATCAGCGCCACCGCGGTCAGCGCCTGCTCACCGCCCGACAGCAAGGTCAGCGACTGCAATTTCTTGCCCGGCGGCTGCGCCATGATCTCCAGCCCGGCCTCGAGCGGATCGTCCGAATCGATCAGTTCGAGCCGCGCGGTGCCGCCATTGAACAGCGTCGTGAACAGCCGCTGGAAATGGCCATTGACCGCCTCGAACGCCGCCAGCAGCCGCTGCCGCCCCTCGCGATTGAGCGTGCCGATCGAGCCGCGCAGCTGGTTGACCGCCTGGCCCAGCTCGTCGCGCTCGGCCGCAGCATCGAGCCGCGCGGCGTCCAGTTCGGCGAGCTCGGTATCGGCGACGAGATTGACCGGCCCGAGCCGCTCGCGATCGACCAGCAATTTGTCGTGCGCGACCGATTCGTCCTGCGGATCGCCGACGCTGCCGGTATCGAACCCGACGCGCTCGCCGAGCAGGGGTGGCGGACAGGCGAAGCGTTCGCCCGACAGCCGCGCCATCTCGATCCGGCGGAGATCCTGGTTCTCGGCCCGGGCCGCCGCCCCGGCACGGGCTTCGCGCGCCAGCGACATGGCCTCGGCCGCGACGCGCGCGGCTTCGTCGACGGTGCGGACGCGACCCTCGGCCTCGCGCTCGGCAACGGCCGCGGTCTCGGCAGCGGTGCGCAAGCCCGCATGGCCTTCCTCGCTCGCCGCAATCTGTTGGGCGAGCTCGGCCGGCCGCGCCTCGGCTGCCTCGGCCTCGGCCGCCAGCTGCGCCTCGCGCTTGTCCATGTCGGCAATCCGCTTGGCCGCCTCGCCGGCTCGCGCCTTCCACCCTTTCTGTTCGGCTTCGGCCGCGGCCAGCCGCTCGCGATCGGCGGCAATCGCGCGATCGACCGCGGCACGCTCGGCCCGCGCGTTCGAGGCGTTCGCGCGCCGCGTCTCGGCCTCGGCCTGCAATTGCGCCACCGCCGCGCGCGTCGCCGCCCCGTCGGGCAGTGCCGCCCGCGCCGCCTCGGCGCGCTGCAGCTCACCCTCGGCCTCGCCGATCTCGGCGGCGACGCGGCGTCCGCGCGTGTCGAGATCGGCGCGCTGCGCGTCGAGCCGCTCGAGCTGCGCGGTGGCGCGGTCCTCGGCCCGGCTCGCCTCGCGCGCGGCATTGTCGGCGCGGTCGAGCGAGGCGCGCGCGGCCGCGGCATCGGCGCGTGCGGCCGCGATCTTCGCCTCGGCGGCGTCGAGCTGGCCATTGGCCTTGTCGAGCGCGCCTTGCGCCTGCGGCCGCATCTTGTTGAGCGCCGCCAGTCGATTGATCCGTTCGAGCCGCTCGGCCGCCGCCGCCCCGCCCGATTTGGCGACATAGCCGTCCCAGCGCCGCAGCACGCCGCCCAGGGTCACCAGCCGCTGCCCGACCGCGAGCGGACGGCCATCGTCGCTTTCGGCCACCAGCACTTGCGCCAGCCGCCGCGCCAGCGCCGCCGGCGCCTCGACATGGTCGCCCAGCCGCGTCAGGCCCTGCGCGCCGGGGTCGCCCGGCTGCGGCTCGGCGCCTGCCCAGTAACGCTCGGCCGTACCATCGAGCCCAGCCTCGAGATCGTCGCCCAATGCCGCCGCCAGGGCGCGCTCATAGCCCGGCGCCGCGCGCACCTGGTCGAGCAGCCGGTCGCGTCCCGACGGCCGCGTCGCTTTCTCCAGCGCCACGACTTCGCTCTCGATCGCCGCCAGCTCGGCGCGCGCCGCGGCCCGCGCCTGTTCGGCGGCATCGCGCGCTTCCTGCGCGGCGCGTTCGTCAGCATCGGCGCGTGCCCGCGCCGCGCGTGCGGTCTCGGCCGAATCGAGCGCGTCGGCGCGCGCCTTGACCGCCGCCGCCTTGGCTTCGCGGAGCGGCGCGGCATCGCCCAGCGCACGAAGCTCCGCCTCCAGCGTCGTCCGGTCGCGCAGCGCGCGGTCGTGCCGGGCCCTGGCCGCCGCCGCCGCGGCTTCGGCGACGCGCGCATCGGCCAGCTCGGCCGCCTGCCGGCTCATTGCCTGCGCCAAAGCGACATCGGCATCGCGCGCCGATCGCTCGGCCTCGGTCAGCGTCGCATCGAGCGCGGGAAGCCGTGCCGCCGCCTCGTCGGCGCGCCTGGCCAGCGCTTTCACCTCGGCCTCGAGCCGCGCCAGCGCCTCGGCGGCGTCGACCGCCAGCGCGCCTTCGCGCTCGCGATCCTCGGCGATCCGGCCGCGCTGCCCCGACAATTCGACGATCCGCCGCTCGGCGGCCCCATGCTCGGCGCGCAGCCCGGCCAGCACATGCGCCGCCTCGCTCGCCGCCTCGCGCGCGGCGGTCGCGGCGGAACGCGCCTCGGCCAAAGCGTCGGTCGCCGCCGCCTGGTGCGCGGTCGCGGCGCGCTGCGCCTCGGCGGCGGCGGCCACCTTTTCCTCGCATTGCGCCGCCTCGGCCTTGGCGGCATCGGCCGCCGCTGCGGCATCGCGCCAGCGCGCGAAGATCATCCGGCCCTCGGCGATGCGAATCTTTTCCGACAGGTCGCGATAGCGTTCGGCCTGCCGCGCCTGGCGCCGCAGCGCGTTGGCGCGCGCTTCCTGGTCGGACATGATCTCGTCGAGCCGCGCGAGATTGGCCTCGGTCGCGCGCAGGCGCTGCTCGGCATCCTTGCGGCGGACGTGCAGGCCGGCGATTCCGGCCGCCTCTTCGAGCATCGCGCGGCGCTCGGCCGGCTTGGCCGAGATCACCGCGCTGATCCGTCCCTGGCTGACCAGGGCCGGCGAATGCGCGCCGGTCGCCGCGTCGGCGAACAGCAAGGCGACGTCCTTGGCACGCACGTCGCGCCCGTCGATGCGATAGGCCGATCCCGCGCCGCGCTCGATCCGCCGCACGATCTCGGTCTCGTTGCCGTCGACCTCGGCAAGGATCGACACTTCGGCAAAATCGCGCGACGGGCGGTTGTCGGTGCCGGCGAAGATGACGTCGTCCATGCCCGATCCGCGCATCGACTTCGGGCTGTTCTCGCCCATTGTCCAGCGCAGCGCCTCGAGCAGGTTCGACTTGCCGCAGCCATTGGGGCCGACCACGCCGGTCAGCCCCGGCTCGATCCGCAGATCGGCCGCGTCGACGAAGCTCTTGAAGCCCGACAGCCTCAGGCGCTTGATCTGCATCGCGTCAGTGGCCCCCCGGCACCGTCACGTGTCAGGCACCCCGTGCCTTGAGCACCGCCTCGAGCTGCGACCAGGTGATCGCGTCGACCTTGTCGCCATTGACGAAGAAGCTCGGCGTACCGTTGACGCCCTTGGCGGTACCGGCATTCATGACCTCGAGAATGCGGTCGAGCGCCTTGGCATCGGCGAGGCAGGCGCGCGCCTTGTCCTCGGGCAGCCCGCGCTGCTTGAAGAAGTCGACATAGCCGAGATAATCGGCCCAGGCGGTCGCGGCTTCCTGCGGCTTGGCGTTCTGATATTTCTGGAACAGCGCCTGGCCCTCGGGCGAGCCGAGCTTCTCCTCGACCGGACCCTGGTTGACGTACATCTGTTCGAGGATCGGGAAGAAGGTCTCGATCGGCACGCACTTGCCGAGCAGCGAGGCCGGCACGTCGGGCTGGCCATGGACCAGATATTCGCGGAATTCCCAGCTGACCTTGCCGGTCGCGATATAGCCCTTTTCGAGCGGCTGGGTCGCCTCGCGGCCGAACGCGCCGCACACCGGGCAGGTCCGCGAGCCATATTCGACCAGCTTGATCGGGGCATCGGGATTGCCCATCCGCACGCCGCCTTCGGGCGTCGCCGACACGGTCTCGAGCCAGTTGGTCCCGGCCGGCGCCGTGACGGGCTTGACCGATCCGGCCGGCGCCGAGCTGTTGCCCCCGGTCGACCCGCCGCAGGCAGCCAGCGCGAGCGCGGGGAAGAGGAGGAGAGCGGACGAGAACTTCATGCGGATGCTCCTTGGGAGAAAATCAAAGACCGGCAGCGGCAAGCTGGGGCTGAAGGGCCGCCCAATCATAGGCGCCTTCGGCTTTCTTGCCATTGATGATGAAGGTCGGGGTGCCGCTGACGGCATATTTGTCGTTGGCGACCTTGGCCGTCGCGACGATGCGATCGATCCCGGCCGGCGCGGCGAGGCACGCCTTGGCGCGCGCGTCGGGCAGGCCGAGCCTGGCCATGAAAGCGACATAGCCGAGATCGGTCGCGAACACCGTCGCAAGCTGGTTGGGCGTGGGCTTGGTCATGCCCTCGACCTTGGCGCCGACCGCCTCGACCTTGGCGAGCAAGGTGCCCTGCGCCCTGAACATGCGGTCGAGCACGTCGAAGAACCGCGCCGCGGGCACGCAGCGGCCGAGCAGGATCGGGCCGAGGTCGAGCGCGCCATGGACCGGATAGTCGCGGAATTCATAGCTCAACTTGCCGCTGGCGATCGGCCCGGCCTTGAGCAATGGAAAGCCCTCGGCGTCGAACTTGGCGCAATGCGGACAGGTCCGCGAGCCATATTCGATCAGTTTGATTGCTGCGGCCGGATTGCCCATCCGCATCCCGCCGTCGGGAGTCGCGACGACGACGCGCGTCCAGTCGGTCTTCGCCGCTGGCCTGGCCGCGGGTTTCGCTACGGTGCGTGCCGGCGCCTTGCGCGCGGGCGTTGCGGCAGACAGGGGAGCAGCGGCCATGGCCAGCATGCCCAGAACCAGAGCGAACCGCATCAATCCTCCTTCTTTCCGATTACCGGCAGCCCGCGAGCTCCCGCCGCGCCCGACGCGCCAGCCACTCCCGACGCCAACGCAGCGAGCACGGCCTGTAGCTCGGGATCGGCGATCGCGCGCAGCCCCGGCCCCAGTTCGGCCGGCGGCGTCACCGGCCTGACGCTCGGCGGTGCGTGGCGCGACGGCCGTTCGGCGACCTTGCCCTGCTTGAGATTGAGCCGCACGACCGCGGCATAACCGAAAAAGCGGTTCACCCGCTCGATGATCTCGGGCGCGATATGCTGCATCATCGCGGCATGCGCGCCCTTGACCGTCACGGTCAGCACGCCTTCCGATTTCTTGCCCGGCGGGAAGCGGATCGATTCGGGAGTCGAGACGCCGGCATAACGCGGCCCGACAATCTCCGCCCAGCGCGTGACGATCCCGGCCTGGACGAAGCCGTAGCGCCGGAACGCCGCGCCGCCGACCTGCGGCAGCAGGTCGCCGACCGCGCGCGCCGGCCCGCCCCGCGGCCGCCCGGCATCCTTGGCGACCGCAGGTTTGGCGGGGCCTTTGGGGGTCGCGCGCTTGCTCATCCGGTGATCCATGCCATAGCCGCGGGGTGCCCGCCAAGCTTCCTTCCGCACCGCTCGTCGCCAAGGCCCTGCTCGACTGGTACGACCGCCACCGCCGCGACCTGCCGTGGCGCGCCAAGGCGGGGGAAACAGCCGATCCCTATCGCGTCTGGCTGTCCGAAGTGATGCTGCAGCAGACCACGGTCGCGACAGTCGGTCCGCGCTTCGCCGCCTGGGTCGCGCGCTGGCCCGATTTCGCCAGCCTGGCCGGCGCCGAAGACGCCGATGTGATGGCCGCCTGGGCCGGGCTCGGTTATTATGCCCGCGCCCGCAACCTCGTCGCCTGCGCGAAATCCGTCGTGGCGGAGCATGACGGCCATTTCCCGCGGACCGAGGCCGAATTGCGTGCCTTGCCCGGGATCGGCGACTATACCGCTGCGGCGATCGCCGCGATCGCGTTCGACGAGCCCGCCACCGTGGTCGACGCCAATGTCGAGCGCGTCGTCGCGCGGTTGTTCCGGATCGCCGCCAAGGCCGATATCCGCCCCGCCGCGGCGACCCTCACTCCCCAATTGCGGAGCGGCGATTTCGCGCAGGCGATGATGGACCTGGGCGCGACGATCTGCACCCCGCGCAATCCCAAATGCCTGCTTTGCCCGCTCAACGACCAATGCGGCGCCCAAGCGGCGGGCGATCCCGAGGCCTGGCCGGTCAAGCCGGCCAAGGCGGCGCGCCCGACTCGCCACGGCACGATCTTCTGGGCGCAGCATGGCCATGACGTCCTGCTCGTCCGCCGCCCGCCCAGGGGATTGCTCGGCGGGATGCGCGCGCTGCCGACCGGTCCCTGGACCACCGAGCCGCCGGGTCTCGCCGATGCGCCGGCGGCGGCGGACTGGGCGCTGCTTCCCGGCAGCGTCGAGCACGTCTTCACCCATTTCAGATTGCAACTCGTGCTTGCGAGCGCCCGCATCCCCCGCCATGCAGCCCCGGCGGGGGCCGAATGGTGGCCCATCGAGTCGCTGGAGGATGCGGGCCTGCCCACGGTCTTCGCCAAGGCGGCGCGAGCTATGGCGGTCGCGATAGGAGAGGCCTGATGCGGACATTTTCCCTGATCACCGGCGGTGCGGTGATCGCCCTCCTGGCCGGCAGCGCGATCGCGCAGCAAGCGGCGACAGCGCCGCAGGCGGTGCCCGCGCCAGTCGTCGCCAGCCCGCTGCCGGCGACGCAGGCGCTCTACCAATCCTATATCGCGCAGGACAAGATGCCCGGGATCGTCGGCGCATTCGGGGTCGGTGACCTGCCGACCGTGTTCGTCTCGGCCGGGCATGTCTCGGACAATCCGGGTGCCCAGGCGGCCGGCCCCGACAGTTTGTGGCGGGTCTATTCGATGACCAAGCCGGTCACCGCGATGGCGGCGATGATCCTGATCGAGGAAGGCAAATTGCAGCTCGACGAGCCGATTTCCGACCTGATCCCCGAATTCAGGAACATGCGCGTCCAGCTCAACGCCGACACGATCGAGAGCCGCCCGGCGGTCCGGCCGATCACCGTTCGCAACCTGCTGACGCACACGGCGGGCCTCGGCTACAATATCGTCACCACGGGGCCGCTGCTCAAACTCTATGAAGCAAAGGGCATCCTGCCCGGCGCGGTCAACGCCGCGCTCGAGGTCGAATCGCGCAAGACCCGCCCCGACAATGTCCAGGAGTTCGCCCGGCGCGTCGCCAGCGTGCCGCTGATCGCCGATCCCGGCACCAAGTGGAGCTATTCGATCGGGCTCGACGTGATGGTCGCGGTGATCGAGAAAGCGGCCAAGATGCCGTTCGACACGTTCGTGCAGACGCGCATCTTCGATCCGCTCAAGATGAATTCGAGCTATTGGACGGTACCGGCCAGCGACGTCGGCCGCTTCGCGACCAATTACGCGTTCGTCGAAAGTCGCCGCGTGCCGTTCGATCCGGCGGCGACCTCGGTCTATCTCCAGAAGCCGAGCTTTCCCTATGGCGGCGCCGGCCTGGTGATGTCGGCGCATGATTATGACCGCTTCCTCCATATGCTCCAGAATTACGGCGAGCTCGACGGCAAGCGCATCATGAAGGTCGAGACCGCGAAGCTCGCCATGTCGGACCTGCTGCCCCCGGGCGTGTCGTTCGAGATGGTCGCCGCCACCACCGGCGGCACCGCGGGACCCAGGATGGGCTTTGGCGCGGGCGGGTCGGTGGTGCTCGAGGACAAGGAAAACTCGATGGGCGCCGGCACCTATGGCTGGGGCGGTGCCGCCGGGACCGCGGCCTGGGTCAATCCGGGCAGGAAGATCCGCGGCACGATCATGGTCAACTACTTCCCGGCCAACAAATGGCCGATCCGCGACGACACGGTGAAGGCGCTGATCGCCGACATGGCAAAATACCAGAAGAAGTGATCGCGTGATCCAGCCAGGCTTCACCGGCAGCCCGCTCGACCGGGCCGATCATCTTCGTCACGACGCCGAGGCACTCGGCGCGGCGATGAGCGACTGGCGCGCGAAACTGCTCAAGCTCGACAATTTCATGCCCGAAGTCGCGCCCGACGGCACGCTCGGCTGGACCAGCCTGGCCGATGCGCCGCCCGATGCCGAGCTGGTGTTCCTCGGGCTGATCGAGGGCAAGCCGCATTTCGCCGCCTATATCGACGGCATGCGCACGCCGGCCGGGCGCCCGGCGGCGATGTTCGCGATCCTCGACCTGCTCCAGCCGGGCGAGGCCGAGACCTATGCCGCGGCGCGCAGCGTGCTCGACTGGCACAGCCGGCACCTGTTCTGCGCCAATTGCGGGGCCAGGACAGCGATGTTCCGCGCCGGCTGGGGACGGCTGTGCCCGAGTTGCGGCACCGAGCATTTCCCGCGCACCGACCCGGTGGTGATCATGATCGCCGAACATTCGGGCCGCGCGCTGATGGGCCGCGGGCCGCAATGGCCCGAGCGGCGCTATTCGGCGCTCGCCGGGTTCATGGAACCGGGCGAATCGATCGAGGAAGCGGTCGCGCGCGAGATTTTCGAGGAAGCCGGCATCCGCGTGACAAACGTCCGTTACATCGCCAGCCAGCCCTGGCCGTTCCCGTCGCAGCTGATGATGGCGTGTGTCGGCGAGGCCGAGAATGACGACATCATTATCGACCCCAAGGAGCTGCAGGACGCGATGTGGGTCAGCCGCGAGGACGTGAAGCGCGCGCTGGCGGGCGATCCGGACGCGCCGTTCATCTGCCCGCCGCGTTATGCGATCGCGCATACCCTGCTGACGATCTGGGCGGACGAAGGCTAGGCGGGCGAAAAGGGCGGCTTTCGATTCAAATGTCGGTTTTTCGTCGGCAGCCTCTCCGGCATGCCGCGATTCGACCTTCCCTCGAGCGTTACCCCGGACGTGATCCGGGGTCCCGCCTGCTTCCAGACAGAAGAAGAAGCGGGATGCCGGATCACGTCCGGCATGACGACGGTGGTACCGACTCGCGCGCGTAGAGGTGCGAAGTTAGCGATCTTAACCGGCGCCAAATCGCTCACGCGTAGTGATAGCGACTTTAGCGACGCCAGCTCAGCTCGCCGCTGCCTTCACCGCGTCGCAGATGCGGTCGACCACTGCCTCGACCTGCCCGGCATCCTCGCCCTCGGCCATCACGCGGATCACCGGCTCGGTGCCCGAGGGGCGAATCACCAGCCGCCCCTTGCCGGCCAGCTCGGCCTCGGCGTCGGCGATCACCGCCTTCACGCCGGCGTCCTCCAGCGGCTTGCCGCCCTTGAAGCGCACGTTCTTGAGCAATTGCGGCAGGGGATCGAAGCGGTGAAGCAATTCGCTCGCCGGCTGTCCCGACCGCACCAGCTCGGCGAGGATCTGCAGCGCTGCGACCAGCCCGTCGCCGGTCGTGGCATAATCGCTCAGGATGATGTGCCCCGATTGCTCGCCGCCGACATTGTAGCCCTGCCCGCGCATCGCTTCCAGCACATAGCGGTCGCCGACCGCGGTGCGGATCAGCTTGATCCCCTGCGCCGCAAGGTGGCGTTCGAGCCCGAGGTTGGACATCACCGTCGCGACCAGCCCGCCATTCCTGAGGTTGCCGGCGCGTGCCCAGCCGGTCGCGATCACGGCCATCAGCTGGTCGCCGTCGATCACCCGGCCGGTCTCGTCGACCACGATCAGCCGGTCGGCATCGCCGTCGAGCGCGATGCCGATATGCGCACCGCTCGCCACCACGGTCTCGCACAATGTTTGCGGCGCGGTCGAGCCGACCTGGTCGTTGATGTTCTTGCCGTTCGGGGTGACCCCGATCGCGATCACGTCGGCGCCCAATTCCCACAAGGCCGAAGGCGCGACCTGGTAGGCGGCGCCATTGGCGCAATCGACCACGATCTTGAGCCCGTCGAGCGTGAGGTCGTCGGGAAAGGTCGCCTTGGCGAAATGGATGTAGCGCCCGCGAGCATCCTCGACCCGGCGCGCGCGGCCGATATCGGGCGCCGCGGCCAGCGCGACATCGCCCTCGATCAGCGCCTCGATCGCCAGCTCGTCGGCGTCGCTGAGCTTGTAGCCATCGGGGCCGAACAACTTGATCCCGTTGTCGGCGAACGGATTGTGGCTGGCCGAGATCATCACGCCGAGATCGGCGCGCATCGACCTGGTCAGCATGCCGATCGCCGGGGTCGGCAACGGCCCGAACAGGGTCACGTCCATGCCGACGCTGGTGAAGCCCGCGACCAGGGCGTTTTCGAGCATATAGCCCGACAAACGCGTGTCCTTGCCGATCACGACGCGGTGCTTGTGGTCGCCGCGCACGAAATGCGCGCCCGCCGCCATCCCGACCTTCATCGCCATCGCCGCGGTCATCGGCGCCATGTTGGTCAGCCCGCGAATGCCATCGGTACCGAAATATTTTCTTGCCATTATGAGCGTTTCCGTCCGCTATCAGCGCTTCTTTGGCCGCTGATAGCGCGGCAAACGGGGAAGAGCGAGTATGAGCCAGGCATTGCGGATCCTGATCGCGCTGGCGGTCGGGCTCCTGTTGGGGATCGCCCTCGCAAACTGGTCGCCGCAGGCCGGCGCGTTCATGCTGCTGTTCACCAAGCGGATCGGCGGAGCGTGGCTCCACGGATTGCAGATGGTGATCGTGCCGCTGGTCGTCGCGTTGCTGGTGATCGGCATCGCCGCGTCGGCCGAAGCGGCGCGCGCGGGCAAGATCGCCGCGCGCGCGCTGATCGCGTTCGTCGCCATCCTGTGGGTCAACACCTTGTTGTCGGCGTTCCTGACGCCGCTGTTGCTCAGGCTCTTCCCGCTGCCGGCTGCCTGGGGCGACGCGCTGCGCGCCTCATTGTCGAGCGCCAAGGCGGCCGGCCAGATCCCCAGCCTCGGCGATTTCTTCGACAAGATCGTGCCGACCAACATCGTCGATGCCGCCGCGACCGATGCCTTCCTGCCGCTGACCGTGTTCGCGATGGTGTTCGCCTTCGCCATCACGCGGCTCGAAGAAAAGCGCCGCACCCTGCTGATCGATTTCTTCCAGGCGATCGCCGACGCGATGGTCGTGGTGATCGGCTGGGTGCTGGTGCTGGCGCCGCTCGGCGTGTTCTGCCTCGCCTTCGGCCTGGGGATGGAGACGGGCGCCGCGGCGTTCGGCGCGCTGGCGCATTATATCGCGATCGTCTCGACGCTCGGCATCCTGGTGCTGCTGTCGGCCTATCCGATCGCCGCGATCGGCGCCCGGGTCGGGATCGGCCGGTTCGCGCGCGCGGTGCTGCCGAGCCAGGTGGTCGCCTTGTCGACCTCGTCCTCGCTTGCCTCGCTGCCGACGATGCTGCGGTCGAGCGAGGCGATCGGCGCGCCGGCCAGCGTGTCGGGGGTCGTCCTGCCGATCGCGGTCGCGGTGTTCCGCGCGACCAGCCCGGCAATGAATCTCGCGGTCGCGCTCTATGTCGCGCATTTGACCGGCACGGTGATCGGCCCCGGCCAGCTTGCCGCCGGCGTAGCGACCGCGGCGATCACGACGATGGGGTCGGTATCGCTGCCCGGCACGATCAGCTTCTTCGCCTCGGTCGCGCCGGTCGCCGCGGCGATGGGCGTGCCGCTCGAGGCGCTGGGGCTGCTGGTCGCGGTCGAGACGGTGCCCGACCTGTTCCGCACGCTCGGCAATGTGACGATGGACGTCGCGGTGACCGGGACGGTCGCGGCGCGCAGCGGCGTCTCGACCGACGGCGAAACCGACGATCTGATCGAGACGCTGCCCGGCTAGGCCTGGCCGATCCAGCGCCAGATGCCGGCCGGCATGCCCGCCAGCGGATTGTGCGCCCAGGTCGCGGCGAGCCAGAGCGCGATCCCGCCGATCGCGGGGATCACGCCGGCGGGAGTGAATTTCACGCGCCCGCCAAGGATCGCGCCGAGCGGCCAGTAGCTGGTCTTCGCTTGCCATGCCCGCCACGTCTCGGGCTGGAGCCGTTCCTTCTTGCGGTCCTGCAGGAAGGCACCGACGAGCGCGAGGAAGATGATCGTCTTGGCCAGCACGATGGTCGCCGGGGTCGGCATGACCAGGATGTGCGCGACGCCCCACAAGGCGAAGCTCCACATCATCGGGTGGCGCGTCACGCTGAACACGCCGCGCGGCTCGGGCGCGGGCGTGATCCTGCCGGTCGGGTTGGGGAGCGCCGGATTGCCGAGCAGCGAGCCGACGAACATGATGCTGGCGAAGAAGGTCAGGACGGTCGCGGTGATCCACAAACCGTCGCCGACCGCCCAGAGCGGCGCCTCGGCCGGCACCGCGCGGAAGGCGAGCGCCAGCCAGACGAAGGTGACCGCCGCGACCAGCGCATAGAGGCCGAGGAACGGCCCTTCGCCGGTGACCCGGACGATGGGGTCACGCAGCGGATGCGACAGCAGGAAATGGGTTCCCACGAACGCGAACGCCGCGGCGATTTCCCAGTGCAGCGGACTCATCGTCCTCTCCCCGATCGTTGCCGGGGAGAGGCTAGAGCATCACTTGACCCCGTGCATCCAGTATTTGAGCGGGAAGGACAGCACGAACAGGACCGCGGCCGCGATGATCGCGATCAGCCCGATGTTCCAGAACACGCCGACATAGGTGTTGAGCGCGACCGCCGCGTTGGTGACCTGTCCGCCGACCGTCTCGACGCTGGCGAACTGCGCGACGACGCCCGCGACATATTGCGCGCAGCTGATCGACAGGAACCACACGCCCATCATCAGCCCGACGATCCGCGCGATCGACAGCTTGGTGATCATGCTGAGGCCCACCGGCGAGATGCACAATTCGGCGATCGAGTGGATCAGGTAGAGGCCCGCCAGCCACCAGATGCCGACCTTGAAATCGGCGCTGGCGAAATGCGATCCCCAGACCAGGAACCAGAAGCCCAGCCCGACGCCGGCCAGCGCGATCGCGAACTTGACCGGGATCGGCGGCTCGAGATTCTTCTTCGCGAGCGCGGTCCACAGGATGCTCATCACCGGCGCGAACAGCACGATGAACAAGGCGTTGAACGTCTGGGTCTGCCCCGCCGACATCGAGAAGCCGAAGATGGTGAGGTCGGTGTTGCGGTCCGCGAACAGCGTCAGCGACGAGCCGGCCTGTTCGAACAGGGTCCAGAAGAACACGTTGAACACGATCATGACCATCGCCGCCAACATCATCTGCAGCTCGGTCCGCGAGCCGACTCGCCACGACCAGATCAGGATCGCCGGAAGGCCGATCAGGAACGTGCCGAACAGCAATTTGCCCATGATCGGCAGCGCGATGAGATAGCCGACGAACCCGGCACCCTCGACCGGCTTGGGGGCGTCCATCAGGTTGATGAACAGGAACAGGATCACCGGCACCGCGACCAGCGCGCAGATGTAGATGATCATCGACCGGTTGGGCTGGCCCGCCGGGGGCTCGCCATAGCCGTTGAGGCGGCCGCCATCGAACTGGATCAGCGTCCAGGAGAACAGCATGCCGAGCGCGGCGAGGCCGAAGCCCGCCCACCAGCCGACGGCTTCCTGGAGGAACGGGCACAGCGCCTGCGACAGCAGGGAGCCGAGGTTGATGCCCATGTAGAAGATGGTGAAGCCCGAATCGCGCCGGCGGTCGCCCTGGTCGTAGAGCTCGCCGACCATCGTCGAGATGTTGGGCTTGAAGAAGCCGTTGCCCATCGTCACCAGCGACAGGCCGATCAGCAGCACCATGGTGAACAGGAACGAGCGGTCGCCGCCGGGCTCGAACCCGCCCTTGGCGATCTTGCGCGCGACCGTCCCATTCGCGGCGACCAGGTTGACGCTGCCGTCTTCCTGGCCCTTGATCGCGAGCTTGTCGGCGCCGACCGTCACATATTGCTGCTTTTCCTTGCTCTTGCCGTCGATCGTGACTTCATAACGCTGCCCGTCGATCGTCGCATAGGGCGTCGCCTGCTGGCCGAGCCCGGCGCCGAGGCTGAGCGTGAAATAGCCGATCGACATGATGATCGCGCCGAACTTCACCGAGCGCTTGGCGCCGAGATAGCGGTCCGCGAGCAGGCCGCCGACCAATGGCGTCAGATAGACCAAGGCGGTGAAGCCGCCATACAGGCCGTTGGTGGTGCGGTCGGAGAACAGGAAGTAGTTGGCGAGGTAGAGCGTGAGCAGCGCCCGCATGCCGTAATAGCCGAACCGCTCCCACATCTCGGTGGTGAACAATCGCGCCAGCTGTCGGGGGTGACCGAACCACGTACTCTCGGCCGCCGGATTGGTATGGGTAATATCCGGCTCGCGCGGGTTGTCCGCGGTCGGGGTGTCCACCATGCATTCGCTCCCAGAAACCTTTGTCCCGCCGTCGAAATCGCGGCGAGTGAATGGCGCGAGACTAGCGGCAAAGCCCCGGGTGTAAATATGCGCTTCACCACCCTAGATGGCGGGCATGTTCAACGACCGCTCCACGCCATTGTCGCTGCTCTCGACCCGCCGCTCGGGCAAGCCGCGCGACCTCGCCGCACCGGGCCCCGACGAGGCGCAATTGCGCCAGATCCTCGAGGTTGCCGCCCGCACGCCCGACCATGGCAAGCTCGCCCCGTGGCGGTTCGTGATCGTGCCGGCGGACAAGCGTGCCGCCCTGGCCGGGGTGATCACCAATGCCTATCGCGTCGAGCGCCCGCAGGCGGCACGGCTCGAGATCGAGGCGCTCGAACAATTCGCGACCCAGGCACCGACCCTCGTCGTCGTCCTCTCCTCGCCCAGGCCCGGCAGCCACATCCCGCTCTGGGAACAGGAATTGTCGGCGGGCGCTGCCTGCATGAACCTGCTCCACGCGGCGCACGCGCTCGGCTTCGCCGGCGGCTGGCTGACCGGCTGGTCGGCCTATTCGGATGCGGTGCGCGATGCATTCGGCGCGGATCCCGAACGGATTGCCGGGTTCATCTTCCTCGGCACGCCCTCGAAACAATTAGAGGAAAGACCTCGCCCAGATCCCGACAAGATTATTTCAAATTGGGCAGGCTGAACGACTGGACTCTTTTGCCAATTAGTGTATTAAAGCGGCATGGCACTGAGCAACGATGACAGCCCGGTTTACATCCGGCTGAGGGGGACGATCGCTGCGGCGATCCTGCGCGGCGAGTATCGAGCGGGGGATCAGCTGCCGTCGGTGCGGGCGCTGGCAGCCGAACATGGCGCCAATCCGCTGACCGTGGCGAAGGCATATCAGAGCTTCCAGGACGACGGCTATGTCGAAGTCCGGCGCGGGGTCGGCATGTTCGTCCTGCCCGGCGCCGCCGAAAAGCTGCGCGTCGCCGAGCGCGACCGTTTCGTCAGCCAGCAATGGCCGCGCATCGCCGATTATATCGACCTGCTCGGGCTGGACGCGGCGGACCTGCTCGAGCGCGAGCGCGCCTGATCAGAACAAGCCGAGGCTCGCGATCTCATCCTGGGTGAGGTCGATCCCGAACAACATGCTCAGCCGCAGCCGGTAGACGCGCGGGTCGTCGATCTCGGCCGCCGTGTCCTCGCCTGCCGAGTGCCGCTTGTACGCCCGGTCGGTCAGCGAGGCGAAGCCGTGCGGCAGGATGATGCTGACCACGATCAGGTCGGTGAAGCGCGTGCCCGGCGCCGTCGACGTCCAGTGGTTCGACATGACGAGATCGATCGGCGCAACCTCGGCGAGCGTGAAACTGTACTGCTCGACCCAGCCGTCGCCAATACCGCGCCCGTCGGTCGTCGCCGGATTGCCGTCGCGCGACAGCACCCAGCCGCGATGGTCGGTGGTCAGCCGGTACAAGGCGCCGTCGGGCGCGGTCACTTCGGCGCCCTCGACCAACGGCAAGGGTGGCGAATAGCTGCCGCCGAACCCGGCATCGGCAATCCAGTCCTGCCCGTCGATCGTCACCAGCAGCAGGGTATGCGTCAGCCCCGGCGTCTCGGTCGCGCCGAACCAGACGCGGGCAAGCAATGGTCGGACGGTGAAACCGAGTGCTGCGAGCGCATCGCCGAACAAGCGGTTCTGCTCGAAACAATAGCCGCCGCGCCTGGCGGTCACGAGCTTGGCGAAGACCGACTCGCTGTCGACCCGGATGCCGCGGCCGAGGCGGATGTCGAGATTCTCGAACGGGATGGCGAGCCGGTGGGCGCGCTGGATCGCGTGCAGGCCGTCGAGGTCGCAGCCCGGCAGCTCGGCGAGCCGAATCCGCTCGACATAGGCATGGAGGTCGAAGCTCATGCCGCGAACAGGTCCGCGGGCAGTTCGTAGAGCGCCGCCGCCGGCGCCGAGGCCGCGGCATGGAGCCCGAGCGCCTCGGGCACGATCTGCTCGACATAGAAAGCGCAGACCGCGCGCTTCATCCTGAGGAAATCGTCATCGCCTTCGGCCGCCGCACGCCCCTGCCGCTCCATCAGCCAGCCGCTCACCGCGACCGACAGCATCGTCAGGAACGGATAGCTCGCCGCCAGCCGGTCGTCGGCATCGGCGGTCGACAGGCGGTGGCCGACGTCGTTGCAGGCATCGATCAGCGTGCGCAGCGCCGCATCCTCGGCCATCGCGCGCATGTCGGCGATCAAGGTGGTGAATGCCGCCCCGTTGGACAGACCGAGCTTGCGCCCGACCAGATCGGCGGCCTGGATGCCGTTGGTGCCTTCGTAGATCGGGGTGATGCGGGCATCACGAAAGAATTGCGCCGCGCCGGTCTCCTCGATGAAGCCCATCCCGCCATGGACCTGGACGCCGAGGCTCGCGACTTCATTGCCGAGATCGGTGCCGTGCGCCTTGGCCAGCGGCGTCAGAATTTCGAGCCGGTCCTTCGCCGCTTCGTCACCCAGCCCGGCACGGTCGACCATCGACGCGGCGAGATAGACCAAAGCGCGCGCCGCCTGGGTCTGCGCCTTCATCCGCATCAGCATGCGGCGAACGTCGGGATGCTCGATGATCGCGACCGGGCTCTTGTCGGGCGAGCCGGCGCGCGCCGACTGGATGCGCTCGCGGGCATAGCCGACCGCTTTCTGCGTCGCCGCCTCGGCGACCTGGACGCCCTGGAGGCCGACATTGAGCCGGGCATTGTTCATCATCGTGAACATCGCGCGCATGCCGCCATTTTCGGGGCCGATCAGCTCGCCGATGCAATCGCCGTGATCGCCGAACGACAATACGCAGGTCGGCGAGGCGTGAAGCCCCATCTTGTGCTCGATCGAGACGACGCGGACGTCGTTGAAGTCGCCGGGATTGCCATCGGCATCGAGCCGGTATTTCGGCACGAGGAACAGCGAGATGCCGCGCGTCCCCTCGGGCGCGCCAGGAGTCCGGGCAAGGACGAGATGGACGATATTGTCGGCCATGTCGTGATCGCCGAACGAGATGAAGATCTTGGTGCCGCTGATCTTGAACGTGCCGTCGCCGACCGGCTCGGCCCGGGCACGCAGCGCGCCGACATCGGATCCGGCCTGCGGCTCGGTCAGGTTCATCGTGCCGGTCCAGGCGCCGGTCGCGAGATGCGGGAGGTAGGCGGCCTGCTGCTCGGGCGTGCCGTGATGGAGCAGCGATTCGATCGCCCCCACGGTCAGGGTCGGCGCCAGCGCGAAGCCCATGTTCGCGGTGCCGAGCGTCTCGAGCACCGCGCTCGACAGGACGAAGGGCAGTCCCTGCCCACCGAAATCGCCCGGCGCGCCGATCGTGCCCCAGCCGCCCTCGACATAGGCCTTGTACGCCTCGGGATAGCCCCTGGGCATGACGACGCCATTCTCGGTCCATTTGGGGCCGTTGGTGTCACCTTCGCGCAAAAGCGGCGACCATTCGCCCGCGGCGAACTGGCCGACGCCGTCGAGCACCGCGTCGATCAAATCGGGACTGGCATCGGCGAAACGTTCGGTCGCGGCGAGATCGGCGATCGCTGCAACATGATCGAGGACGAAGCGTTGCTCGCGGGACGCTGGTGTGAAGGACATCGGCTTCCTCTCTTGAATGGACGCGCTATAGCCCCCCGCGATGGACGCGCAACTCACCCGGACTTTAGCCTATGGCAGCGATGCTATCGCCGACGCCGCGCGGCTGATCGCCGAGGGCCAGTGCGTCGCGATCCCGACCGAGACGGTCTATGGCCTCGCCGCCGACGCGACCAATGGCGCCGCGGTGACGCGCGTCTACGAAGCGAAGGGGCGGCCCAGCTTCAACCCGCTGATCGTCCATGTCGCCGATCTCGCCACCGCGAAGAGGTTCGCGGCATTCGACAAGCGCGCCGAGATGCTCGCCGCCGCTTTCTGGCCCGGACCGCTGACCCTGGTGTTGCCAGTGCGGCCGTCGGGCGGGATCGCCTCGCTCGTCACCGCGGGGCTCGAGACGATCGCGATCCGCGTCCCGCGCCACCGCGCGATGCAGGCCCTGCTCGCCGCCTCGGGCAAGCCGCTCGCCGCCCCTTCCGCCAATGCCTCGGGAACGATCAGCCCGACCCGTGCCGAGCATGTCCTCGCCAGCCTCAACGGCCGCATCCCGCTGATCGTCGATGACGGCCCGACCGAACAGGGGATCGAATCGACCATCGTCCGCCAGGTGTTCGGGATGACGCGGATCCTGCGCCACGGCCCGGTCACCGTCGACGCGCTGCGCGAGGCGCTGGGCGGCCAGGCCAATATCAGCCGGTTCGATCCGACCGAAAGCCCGACCAAGATCGATTCACCCGGCCAGTTGCTGTCGCATTACGCCCCGCGCAAGCCGCTCAGGATCGACGCGCCGCGCGCGGCACCCGAGGAATGGATGATCGGCTTCGGCGCGACCGGGGGCGACGACAATCTCTCGGCGACCGGCGACCTGGTCGAGGCGGCGACGCGATTGTTCGACGCGCTCCACCGCGGCGATCTGTCGACCAAGCCGCGCATCGCGGTGGCGCCAGTGCCCGACGAAGGGATTGGCGAGGCGATCAACGACCGCCTGCGCCGCGCCGCGTTCACCGTCCGCTGATCGGTTCAAAACGACCGCGAAGCGAACCTTTACACCTGCGCAACAAGGCGTAGATTCGTCATCCTCAGGCCGTCCCCGGCACCTGGTCCGCGAGAGAGACGGCAGCAAGGAGAGGGGCGTATGACCAACACCCAACGTGGACTGGCCGAATTCCTCGGCACTTTCTGGCTCGTGTTCGGCGGCTGCGGCAGCGCGGTGATCGCCGCCGGCTTTCCCAATGTCGGGATCGGCCTGGCCGGCGTCAGCCTGGCTTTCGGCCTGACCGTGCTGACCATGGCCTATTCGATCGGGCATATTTCGGGCTGCCACCTCAACCCGGCGGTGACCTTCGGCCTGTGGGCCGGCGGGCGCTTCCCGGGCAAGGACATCCCGCTCTACGTCATCGCCCAGGTGGTGGGCGCGATCGTCGCGGCGTACCTGCTGTGCATGATCGCGTGGAGCGCGCCGGGCTTCACGATGGGGCCGACCAGCCTCGCGGTGAACGGATTCGATGCGCTGTCGCCGGGCCATTATTCGATGATGGCGGGCGCGATCATCGAGGTCGTGCTGACGTTCTTCTTCGTCCTGATCATCATGGGATCGACCGACAGCCGCGCACCCGCCGGCTTCGCCCCGATCGCGATCGGGCTCGGGCTGACGCTGATCCACCTGATCTCGATCCCGGTGACCAATACGTCGGTCAATCCGGCGCGCTCGACCGGGCCGGCACTGATCCTGGCGATGCATGGCCATGCCGAGGCGGCGACCCAGCTCTGGCTGTTCTGGATCGCGCCGATCGTCGGCGGGATGCTGGGCGGGATCGCCTACAAGGCGCTCGGCGCCGATGCCAAGGCCAAGCCGCCGATCGAGGGGGAAGCGATTTGAGGCTGTAACTGCCCTCCCGCGTGCGGGAGGGGTCGGGGGAGGGCCTGTTCGCCAGTTTGGGATATGCCCTCCCCTAGCCCCTCCCGCGCGCGGGAGGGGGACTCCCTTTACATTGGGTCAGGCGGCGGTCAGTGCTTTCGACCGCGCCGCGAAGCTCTTGCGGAGCTTCTGCAGCTTGGGCGGGATCACCGCCAGGCAATAGGGATTACGCTGGCCTTCGCCTTCCCAATATTCCTGGTGATAGTCCTCGGCCGGGTACCATTCGGCCAGCGGCTCGATCGTGGTCACGATCGGGTTGGGCCAATTGGCCGCGTTGCGCGCGATCGCCGCTTTGGCTTCGGCGTCCTGCGCCGCATCGTGCGGGAAGATCGCCGAGCGATATTGCGTGCCGACATCGTTGCCCTGGCGGTTGAGCGTGGTCGGATCGTGCGTCGCGAAGAAGATGTCGAGCAGGTCGGCATAGGACACCTGCTCGGGGTCGAAGCCGACCCGGATCGCTTCGGCATGGCCGGTATCGCCGCCGCACACCTGCTTGTAGGTCGGGTTGGCGACCTGGCCGCCGGTATAGCCACTCTCGACGCTCTCCACGCCGATCACGTCCTTGTACACCGCTTCGGTGCACCAGAAGCAGCCGCCGGCAAGCGTCGCATAGTCGAGAGCCATCTCGTCACTCCTTTTCAATTTGGTGTGAACATAGGTACGGGCGAGGCAACGACAAAGAGGCAGCGAGATGAGCAAGGGAAACGTACTGGTTACAGGCGGCGCCGGTTACATTGGCAGCCACGCGGTTCTTGCCTTGCTCGATGCCGGCTGGGACGTGGTGGTGGTCGACAATCTGGTTACCGGGTTCGACTGGGCGGTCGACCGCCGGGCAAAGCTGGTCGTCGCCAGTATCGAGGATGACGACAAGGTCCGTGCCGCGATGCGCGACAACCAGGTCGTCGCGGTGATGCATTTCGCCGGATCGGTGGTGGTGCCCGAATCGGTCGAGGACCCGCTCAAATATTATCGCAACAACACCGTCGCGAGCCGCGCGCTGATCGAGAGCGCGGTGGCGTCGGGCGTGAAGCATTTCATCTTCAGCTCGACCGCCGCGACCTATGGCACGCCCGAGCGCGTGCCCGTGGCCGAGGACGATCCCAAGATCCCGATCAACCCCTATGGCATGTCCAAGCTGATGACCGAGATCATGCTGAAGGACGTCGCCGCGGCGCACCCGATCAATTATTGCGCGCTACGCTATTTCAACGTCGCCGGCGCCGATCCGCAGGGCCGGTCGGGCCAGTCGACCGCGGGCGCCACGCACCTGATCAAGGTCGCGGTCGAGGCGGCGACGGGCAAGCGCGAGTCGGTCGGCGTGTTCGGCACCGATTTCGCCACGCCCGACGGCACCGGCGTGCGCGACTATATCCATGTCAGCGACCTCGCCGCCGCGCATGTCCATGCGCTCGACCGGCTGATCGCCGAACCGGGCGAAAGCCTGACGATGAATGCCGGCTATGGTCACGGTTATTCGGTGCTCGAAGTGCTCGACGCGGTCGACCGCGTGACCAATCACGAGATCAAGCGCGTGATGCAGGGCCGCCGCGCGGGCGACCCGGCTGAACTGGTCTCCGACAATCGCCGCATCCTCGCGACCCTGCCGTGGCGGCCGCACTATGACGACCTCGATCGGATCGTCCGCGATGCGCTGGCATGGGAGCGAACGCTGGCCGAGCGCGGGCGCTGACCCGCATCCACCCGTTCGTGTCGAGCGGACGGGTTAGATCGCGACCTTCAGCGTCAGCCGGATATCGCGTCCGGCCAGTGGCGCGAAATCCTTGAGCACGCTCGCCGCGCGGCGCGCGTCGACGTCGAAGATGTTGTTCGCCGACAGGGTCAGGCTGGACTTGTTGCCGTCCCACGGGGTCAGCGAGACGCTGGCATTGACCATCGTATAGCCGTCGGTCGGCGTCTCGAACGCGGCGATGCGCTGCTGGTCGAAGACATGTTCGAGCTCGACGCGGCCGGCCAGCCGGTCGCTTTGCAGTTCGAGCCCGCCAAGCAGGCGCATCGGCGGGATGCGCGGCACCGGGCCGACATTGACGATCGTCGCATGGACATAATCGGCGACGCCGTCGAAATTGAGCTTGTACGCGCCGAACTCGGCCAACTTGAGCGAGGCATCGACCTCGAACCCGTAATAACGCGCATCGGCCTGGGCATAGACGAAGCACGGCAAATCGACCGAACGGCCCGACGGCGCGGCCGCCGCCTCGCACAGGGCCTGCGGCGCCTGGCTGTCATAGGTATAGTTGGCGAACGAATTGTAATAAGCCGAGGCGTCGATCGAATAGCCGCGGCCATGGCCGTGCAAGGTCGCCTCGATTCCCCAGCTCTTCTCCAGCTTGAAGTCGGGATTGCCCAGTTCATAGGCCTGCGTCCCGGCATGCGGGCCGTTGGCGAACAATTCCTCGTCCGACGGCGCGCGTTCGGTGCGCGAGAGGTTGAGGCCGAACTTCCAGTCGGTCGCGAATTCGTACGACGCGCCGAGCGATGCCGAGAAGGAATCGAAGCTGCGTTCGCCGCGGAAAAAGCGCAGGTCGGTCGCCACGGTCCGCGCGGTCTCGTTGGTCCGCTCGTAGCGCACGCCGGCTTCGGCCTTCACCTTGCCGAACTCGAACTGCTGGAGCGTGAACAGCCCGATCTGGTCGGTGCCGCTCCGCGGCAGGAAAGCCTCGTCGCCGACGACGTTGAAGTCGCGGTTGAAGAATTGCACGCCCGACGCACCTTGCCAGCCGCCGCGCTGGCTCTGGACCAGTTCGAGCCGCGCCTCGATCCCCTTGTTGTAGAAAGCGGTGCCGATCGAATTGTCCGCCTCGAGCTCGAAATGGCGATATTGCGCCGCTGCCGCGCGCAAGCGGATCGCCTTCAGGAATCCGCTGGCATTGACCTCGGCGCGCAGATCGAGCCGGTTCTGGACGACATCGAGCCGCGGTGCTTCCTGTTCGTCGCCCGGCTGCAGCGCGTAGCGGATCGGCACGCCGTACAGGCTGTCATAATGGCTGTAGGAAATGCCCAGCGAGCCGCCATCGGTGATCAGCGCGAGGCCGACCCCCGCGGTCCAGGTCTCGGCCGCGGTATTGGGCAGCTTGCCCTTGAGCGCGGCGGTCGCGGCGAAATCGATCGGGTCGTTGGGTGCCGCGGCAGCCGAGGCCAGTGCCTCGGCGCGGGCATTGGGCGAGAGCACGTAGCCGCCGATCCTGAGGTCGTCGGTCTTGAGGTACGAGCCATCGACATGGAGCACGAGGACCTTGCCGAGCGCGACATCGCCGGCAAGACCGCCCGACCGCTCGTTCGACGCCGAGCCATAGGTCGCGATACCGGTCAACCGGTAGCCGTTCTTCGGCACCGTGCGCGGGATGCGCGTGTCGATGACATTGACCACGCCACCCACCGCGCTCGACCCGTAGAGCAGTGCCGCGGGACCGCGCAGCACCTCGATGCGCTCGGCGAGCAGGGGATCGATGATCACCGCGTGGTCGGCAGAGGTGTTCGAAACGTCGACCGAGCCGATCCCGTCGGACAGGACGCGGATGCGGTCGCCCTGGAAGCCGCGCAGGATCGGCTTGGACGCATTGGGGCCGAACGAGCTGGCCGACACGCCGGGCAGCTTCTGCAGCGTCTCGCCGATCGTCGGCTTGAGGTCGCGCGTGAGTTCCTCGCCGCTGACGATCGAGGTGCCCGACAGCACGTCCTTCTCGCCGCGCGCGATCACCCCGGTAACGACGATGTCGTTGCCGCTGGCCGGCGGAATCTGGGGGTTGGCCGCTGCCGATGAGGCCGGGCCCGGCGGCATGTCCTGCGCCAGGGCGGGACCAGCGACGACGCAGGCGGCGCTCGCAAGCAAGGCAAAACGGATCATGACGACTCCAACGCAACGATGCTGCGGCGCAGTACGAGCAACGTTATAAAGTCACAACCGCCGTTCGTCGCATCGCAGCAACGGCTGGTCAGCGGCAAAGGAGCGAAAGGCTGGTGGGTCCGCCGGGATTCGAACCCGGGACCTCTCGATTAAAAGTCGCTTGCTCTACCGACTGAGCTACGGACCCACGCGCGGCGGGGCCTAGGCGGGGCGAGGCGTCCAAGTCAACCATGCGCGCTTGGTTTTCGTGGCCCGGGCGGTTAGCCAAGGGGTCGAACGCCATTGAAACAGGGGGCAAGGTGGCCAGCAATCCCGACCCGCATTCGCATTTCGACCGTCCGTTGCCGTATCAAGCGGGGGCGCCGACGACTGGCAACAGCGCCGGCACCGCGGCGCTGGTGATGGGCATCATCGCCCTGGTCTGCTCGTTCATCCCGGTCATCGGCTTGCTGTCGTGGCTGCTTGCTCCGGCCGCGATCGTCACCGGGGCGATCGGCATGGGCAAGGAGCCGAGGGGATCGGCGATCGCCGGACTGGTTACCGGGAGCATGGCGCTGGTGATCTGCATCCTGTGGGTGGTGGTGCTGGGCGCGATGATGGCGAGCATCGGCAACGCGAGGAATTTCTAGGGCGCGCCCCGGATACCCTTCCCTGCAAGGGAGGGGCGTTCGAGGCCTAACGCAATCGTGCCGCGAGCTGGCGCATGGTCAGCCCGGACAGCGGATCGCGCCAGTCGGGCACCACCTGCATCACCGGACGCAGCACGAAATCGCGTTGCCGGAACTCGGGATGGGGAATGGTGAGCCCCTCGCCTGCCCATGCCCCACCCGACCACAGGACGATGTCGAGGTCGATCACCCGGTCGGTCCAGCGCTGCCCGCGCCGCCGCCCGAAATCCGCCTCGATCGCTTTCAGCCGTGCCAGCATCGCCGGCGGGTCGTCGTCGCTGTCGACCAAGGCCGCCGCGTTGACGAAGCGCCGCCGCGCCGGCCCCAAGGGCGGCGTGCCGATCAGATCCGACGTCATGACGACTCCTCCGATCGCCTCCAGCGCGGCCCGCACCTCGTCGGCGGGTCCGCCGTGGCGGCCGCGGCGGTTCGAGCCAAGGGCGATGACATAGCTGGACGTCATGACGTCGACGCGCGTACCGCAGGCGGATGAATTTTGCACCCGGCCCGATCCCGACGACCGAACCGCCGCACGATTGCCCGCTTTGCCCGCGGCTGGTCGCGTTGCGCGAGGAACTGAAGGGCGAGCATCCCGATTGGTGGAACGCGCCGGTCCCGGTGTTCGGCGATCCCGACGGCTGGCTGTGCATCGTCGGGCTCGCGCCGGGCAAGAACGGCGCCAATCGCACCGGCCGGCCGTTCACCGGCGATTATGCCGGCGACCTGCTGTTCGCGACGCTGGCGAAATTCGGCTTCACCCTGGGCACTTACCAGTCGCGGCCCGATGACGGCCTGTCGCTCCATGGCGTCATCATCTGCAATTCGGTCAAATGCCTGCCGCCCGAGAACAAGCCGACGCCGCAGGAAATCCATAGCTGCCGCCCGTTCCTGCAACGACAGGTCGATGTGCTGCCCAAGGCGCGCGTGTTCGTCGCGCTCGGCCAGATTGCGCACCAATCGGCGGTCAAGGTGCTGGGCGGCAAGCTTCCCAAATGCCGCTTCGGCCATCTCGCCGAGCATCGCATGCCCGACGGCCGGATGCTGATCGATAGCTATCATTGCTCGCGCTATAATACGAACACCGGCCGGCTGACGGCGGAGATGTTCGAAGCCGTGTTCGCCCGCGCGCTCGAACTCAAGCCCCATTGACTCAGGCCCCATTGACTCAGGCCCGACTGACTCGGGCCCGTCACATCTCCGGTCTAGGGCGCCCGCGACTGAAGCCGGGGGACGCCGCATGCTGCGTCAGCGATCGGGATGGATTGCCGCGAGCGTGATGGCGCTCGTCCTCGTCACCGCCGTCCTGGCTTTTGCGCAAGGCTGGATCGGCCTCCATTCGATCGGGGCGGCCGAGGCACTGGCTGGCCCGGCAATCGCGCATCACCCGATCGCCACCGCCGCCATCGCGTTCCTGCTCTGCGTCATCGCCTTTGCCCTGAGCTTCCCGGTGGCGCCGCTGATCGGGATCGCGGCGGGCGCCTTGTTCGGTTTCTGGCCGGCGCTGCTGCTGGTCTGGCCCGCGCAGACGATCGGCTCGACGCTTGCCTTTCTCGGCACCCGGCGCTGGCTCAAGGGGTTCGTGTCGCGACGACTGGCGCGGCGGATTGCCGCGCTGGAGAATGATCGCCGCAGCACCGCCGCCTTGCTGGCGATCCGGCTCAACCCGCTGATCCCTTATTGGCCGGTCAACCTCGCGCTCGGTGCGACCGATCTGCCGACCGGGCGGTTCGTTGCGGTCACCGCGATCGGGCTGCTGCCGGCGACGCTGGTCTATGCCGAGGCTGGGACGCGGCTCGCCAGCCTGCGGTCGCTCGGTGATATCGTCTCTCCTGCGCTGATCGGCTGGATGCTGCTCGCCAGCCTCTTGCCGCTCGCGGTTGGTCGAGCCCGGCACGTCCTTCAGTCATGGCTGCGAAAGCGGGCCCCCGTTGCCCAGGCCGACGGGTGACCCAACGCTCGAGATCGACGCATCATCGAGGATGTAGCGCGCGTGGTAAAAGTCGCGCAGGCGGACGATCCGGCCATCGGCCCAGTCGATCAGGATCAGCCCGATCGGCGCCCCCACCGGATCGGCCGGGTGGCGCACGATCGCCACCGCGCGTCCTTCGATCAGGCCGACCGACAGACGCCACGACGTCATCTCCGTATAGCGAGTGAAATAGGTCTCGAACGCTGCGCGGCCGCGCTCCATCCGCGCCACCAGTTCGAACCGCACCTCGTCGGCCAGCATGCTGCGAATGGCGTCGAAATCGCGGGCGTTGAAGCGATCGACATAAGCCTGCAGCCGCCGCAGATCGTCGGGATCGGTCGGCCGCAGGGGCGCCGGTGTGTCGGCCAATATGCGAAGCCGTGCCCGGCCCCGGTGCAGCGCCGCCTTGGCCGCCGCCAGGGTGGTGTCGAGAATACCGGCCGCTTCCTCGTTCGAATAGCCCAGCACGTCCTTCAGGATGACCGTGCCGCGCTGCAACGGCGGCAATTGCAGGAACACCGACAAGGCAGCGCCGGCGGCGACGCGCCCGGCGGTCTCGTCGCCATCGGTGACCAGATCGTTCTCCTCGACCTCCTGCTCGGCGGTGCGCCGGGCCCGCGACCGCAAATGGTCGATCGCCACATTGTGCGCGATGCGGAACAGCCACGCGGTGGCATCACCATCGGGCGGCGCCCGGTCGAGCGCCGCCATCGCCCGGGCAATGGCGTCATGGACCACATCCTCGCCATCGAGCACCGATCCGACCATCCGCGCCGCATAGCGATGCAGCGCGGGCCGCAGCTCGACCACCAGCGCCTCGATCTCGTCCCGGCCGTTTCCGCTTGTCATCGCCGTCACCGCTCCATTGCTTCCCGTCGGGAAGACGGTCGGGCTCGCCGAAAGGATTCGCTCGACGCGAATCCTTTTTCATGCCGCCGCCGTCCTTGGTGCGGGAGTGGCATGGCGCCGTTCCCGCACGACGGAGAGTTACCATGCAGCTGTACGCGCTGACCAAATCGATGAATTCCCGCAAATTGCTCGCGCTGATCCACCATCTCGGCCTGCCGGTCGACATTCTCGCCATGACGGTCGAGCAGGTCCAGTCCGACGATTATGCGGCGATCAATCCCAATCGCCTCGCGCCGACCCTGGTCGATGGCGATTTCGTGCTGTGGGAATCGAACGCGATCGGGCTCTATTTGGCCGAGGGCAGTTCGATGATTCCGGCCGGCCGCCGCGAGCGGCTCGACATGCTGCGCTGGCTGCATTGGGAAGGCATCCACTATAACCGCATGCTCGGCACGATCTTCTTCGAATCGGTGGTGCGCCCGCAACTGGGCTGGGGTCCGACCAACCAGGCGCTGGTCGACGACGGCCTGGAGCAGGCGAAGCGCTTCCTGCCGGTGCTCGACCGGCATCTCGCCGGACGCGAGTTCATCCTGGGCGACCGGTTGAGCTTCGTCGATTTCGCGATGGCCTCGGCCGAACCGTATCGCGAGGCGATCCCGGTCGATTTCGACGACTATCCGCATGTCCAGCGCTTCTACGACACGATCGCCTTGCTGCCGGCATGGCAGAAAGCGCTGGGCAAGGCGCCCGTCGCGATCGCTGCGTAATCGGGGCCGGGCGTCGCGCGCGAACCGCGGCGCCCGGTTCAGATATCCTGGACCAGCCGCCCGTACAGATCGGGCCGGCGATCGCGGAAGAAGCCGAACGCGGCACGGTGGCGCTTGACCAGATCGAGGTCGAGCGTCGCGGTGATCACCCCTTCCTCCTCGCGGTCGAGTTCGGCGAGGATGTCGCCGCGCTCGTCGGTGATGAAGCTGGTGCCGTAGAAGGTCTGGCCATGCTCGGTGCCGACGCGGTTGGCGGCGACCACCGGCACGACGTTGGACACCGCATGCCCGACCATCGCACGACGCCACAGGCGCGCGGTGTCGAGCCCTTCGTCATGCGGCTCGCTGCCGATCGCGGTCGGGTAGAACAATATGTCGGCACCCATCAGCATCATCGCGCGCGCCGTCTCGGGATACCATTGGTCCCAGCACACGCCGACGCCGAGCGTGGTGCGATCGGGGCCGTTCCATACCTTGAAGCCGGTATTGCCGGGGCGGAAATAGAATTTCTCCTCGTAACCGGGCCCGTCGGGAATGTGGCTCTTGCGATAGACGCCGGCGACCTTGCCGTCGGGGTTCACCATCGCGAGGCTGTTGTAATGATGCGGCCCGTCGGCCTCGAAGAAGCTGGTCGGGATCCACACCTTGAGCTCGGCGGCGAGCGCCTGCATCGCCTGCACCGCGCGATGCTCGGCGGTCGGCCGGGCATTGGCGAACAGCCCTTCGTCCTCGACGCGGCAGAAATATTCGCCCTCGAACAATTCGGGCGGCAGGATCACTTGCGCACCCTTGGCCGCCGCCTCGCGGACGAGCCGCGACACGTTGGCGATGTTCGCCTCGATATCATTGGAGAAAGCGAGCTGGAGCGCGCCGACGCTGATCTGGGTCATGGTTCTCGCCATAGCGGGGAAGGCCGGAAAGTGGCAGTCCCAGTCGCAGGTTCAAGAGGAGACGGACGGTGGAGCGCATTTTCGAGATGGTGGCGGCCAAGGTCGCGAGCTGGACCGGCCGCCCGCCGGCCTTCATCCTCGCGCTGACCGTGATCGTCGTCTGGGGCGTCACGGGTCCGATCTTCCATTATTCGGATACCTGGCAGCTGATCATCAATACCGGCACGACGATCGTCACCTTCCTGATGGTGTTCCTGATCCAGAATGCGCAGAATCGCGACGGGTCGGCGATCCAGGCCAAGCTCGACGAGCTGATCCGCGCGCTGGAGGGACCGCGCAACGAGTTCGTCGGGATCGAGAACCTGACCCAGGACCAGCTCGAGCAGATCAAGAAGAAGCTCGAACAGGAATGCGGCGGCGACGAGGGCAGCAGCCACGCCTCGTTCAAGGCGTTCATCGACCGGTTGTAGGCTAGACCGTCAGCCCCGCCAGCAGCTTCGGCAGCGCGCCCGATTCGCCGCGCGCTTCGGCGATGAAGCGATCCTTCAGAACCGGGGTGCGCTGAACGGCGGAGAGGCCGAAGCGGCGGACCGCCCCGGCGGTCTTCCCCGGAATCCCGAACAGGCGCGTGAGCCCGTCGGTCGCCGCCGCCACCATGAAGGTGTCGAGGCTGCGCCAGCGCTCGTAGCGCTTGTGCAAGGCCGGGTCGCCCGGATCGAGCCCGATCCGCTTGCCGTCGACCAGCACCTCGACCAGGGCGGCGACGTCGCGGAAGCCGACATTGACTCCCTGGCCGGCGATCGGATGGATGCCGTGCGCGGCGTCCCCGACCAGCGCCAGTCGCTCGGCGGTGATCGTCGCGGCATGATGGAAGCCGAGCGGATGCGCGAAGCGTGGGCCGAGCCAGGTGATCCTGCCGAGGAACCCGCCCATCTTGCGCTCGAGCTCTGCCATGTAGCCGCGCTCGCCGAGCTTCTGCATGCCGGGGCCCTGATTCCCCCGGACCGACCAGACGATCGCCGAGCGGTGCCCGCGCTCGTCGTCGTTGAGCGGGAGGATCGCGAACGGCCCCTCGGGATAGAAAATTTCGTAGGCGACGTTCTCGTGGCTGTGCTCGTGGCCGATCGAGGTGACCAGCGCGACGTGATCATAGGTCCAGCGCGCGACGTTGAGCCCCGCGGTCTCGCGCGTCGGCGAATTGCGGCCCTCGGCGCCGATCAGCAGCGAGGCGCCGACCTCGCTGCCGTCGCTCAGCGTCGCGCGGACCCCGGCGGCATCGCGAATCACCGAGTCGGCGCGCGTCCGCATCCGCAAGTCGATGCCGGGTGCCGCGCCCGCCGCGTCGAGCAACGCGGTGCGCAGGTCGCGATTCTCGAACATCGTGCCGAGCGCTTCTTCGCCATCCTGCGGCACGAAATCGAGCGCGCCGGGTTCGAGACCATCCGACACGCGGATTCCCTCGATCGGGCAGCCCTTGCCCGCCAGCCTTTCGGCGACTCCGATTGCCTGGAGCATCCGCATCGGCGCGCTGGCGATCGCCGACGCGCGGCCGTCGAATCCGGCCGCCGTGACCACCGCCGGATCGGCCGGATCGACCACGATGCTGGTAAGACCATGGGCATCGGCCGCGACCGCGAGCGCGCTGCCGACCAGCCCGCCGCCCAGGATAAGGAGATCAACCTGACTCATATGATGGGCGTCCTAGCGTGCCACTGCGCGGGTGCCAATCGCGCTGCCTTGACGTCGGACTCCGCTGGAGCGAGAATCCATCGTGAACGAAGTGCGTACATTTTCGGGGGATTGAACCATGGCCAGCCGCGCGCAGCCGCCGCTCTGGCGCGAGACCGTCAAGGCGGGTGCCGCCCGTTCGGGGGCGATGATCACGGCGATCGCGATCCTGATCGCGACGTTGCTGCTCGCGCTGGCGCTCGCCAGCTACAATTCGGGCGATCCCTCGCTCAGCACTGCCGCGGGCGGTCCCGCGCACAACCTGCTCGGCTGGCCCGGCGCGCTGGTCGCCGACTTCGCCTACACCCTGCTCGGCTGGCCGGTCTGGGGCATGCTCGCGATCGGACCGGTGGTGGCGTGGCGGCTGTGGCATGACGAGGACATCGGCGGCTGGGGCCGGATGGCGCTGACCGCCGCGTTCGGGCTCGTCCTGGTCGCGACGGCACAGGCTTTCCTGTCGAGCGCCGCCAGCCTCGACTGGCCGGCGGGCAAGAGCGGGCTGATCGGCATGCTGATCGCCGGCGCCCTCAAATGGTGCTTCGCCTTGACCGGCAGCGTGACCGCGATCGCCTGGCTCGAGCGGATCGTCGGCGCGATCGCCGGCACGGTCGGGCTCGTCACCTGGTTCATGAGCCTCGAAGTCGGCCTGCCGCGGGTCCCCGCCATACCGCGAATCGGCCGGGCGGGCGACGTGCAGCGCCTGACCGACCAGCGCCCGGGCGAGCGTGTGATCGACATGGAGCCCGAGCAGACCATCCGCCAGCCGCGCGCGGTCGCCTTGCCCGACAATCGCCCCGGCCCGGTCATCGCCGAGCGCAACAGCGCACCGCCGCCTGCCAAGCCGGCCAAGCCCAAGCAGGGCAGTTTCGACCTGCGCGACAATTACACCCTGCCGGGGCTCGACCTGCTCAGCGCGCCGGCCGCCTCGACCAGCGCGCCGATCGACAAGGCCGCGCTCGAGCGCAATGCACGGCTGCTCGAGACCGTGCTCGACGATTTCCACGTCAAGGGCCAGATCACCGCGGTCCATCCTGGCCCGGTAGTGACGATCTACGAGCTCGAGCCTGCCGCGGGCACCAAGGCGAGCCGCGTCGTCCAGCTCGCCGACGATATCGCCCGCAACATGTCCGCGGTCTCGGCGCGCATCGCGCCGGTGCCGGGGCGGACGGTGATCGGCATCGAATTGCCCAATGCCAAGCGCGAGACGGTCAATCTCCACGAATTGATGGCGTCCGAGGCGTTCGAGGACCAGTCGGCCTCGCTGCCGATCGTGCTCGGCAAGAATACCGCAGGCGATCCGGTCATCGTCGACCTTGCGCCGATGCCGCACCTGCTCGTCGCGGGCACCACCGGATCGGGCAAGTCGGTCGGGCTCAACTGCATGATCCTGTCGCTGCTGTACCGGCTCACGCCCGACCAGTGCCGGCTGATCATGATCGATCCCAAGATGCTCGAACTGAGCATGTATGACGACATCCCGCACCTGCTCTCGCCAGTGGTCACCGATCCGTCAAAGGCGGTCCGTGCGCTCAAATGGGCGGTCGAGCAGATGGAGGAGCGGTACCGCCAGATGTCGTCGGTCGGCGTGCGCAGTCTCGCCAGCTTCAACGACAAGGTCCGCGCCGCGCGCGCCAAGGGCCAGCCGCTCGGGCGCAAGGTCCAGATCGGCTATGAGAGCGGCAAGCCTGTCTACGAGGAAGAGCAGCTCGATTACCAGCCGCTGCCGCAGATCGTCATCGTCGTCGACGAGCTCGCCGACCTGATGATGACCGCGGGCAAGGAAGTCGAATTCCTGATCCAGCGCCTGGCGCAGAAGGCGCGCGCCGCGGGCATCCACCTGATCATGGCGACGCAGCGTCCGTCGGTCGACGTCATCACCGGCGTGATCAAGGCGAATTTGCCGACCCGGATCAGCTTCCACGTCACCAGCAAGATCGATTCGCGCACCATCCTGGGCGAGCAGGGCGCCGAACAGCTGCTCGGCAAGGGCGACATGCTCTACATGGCCTATGGCAAGCAGATCAGCCGCGTCCACGGCCCGTTCGTCAGCGACGACGAAGTCCGCGCGATCGCCGATCACTGGCGCGCGCAGGGCCAGCCCGACTATGTCCAGTCGGTCACCGAGGAGAATGAGGACGGCTTCGCGCTCGACGGCGCGCCGACGGGCGAGGATTCGGCCGAGGACCAGCAATATCGCGGCGCCGTCCAGCTGGTTGTCGAAAGCCAGAAGGCGTCGACCAGCTGGCTGCAGCGCCAGATGCGGATCGGCTATAATTCGGCCGCGCGGCTGATCGAGCGGATGGAGAAGGACGGCATCGTCGGACGGCCGGACCATGTCGGTCGCCGCGAGGTCTTGCGCGACCGCGACGGCAACCCGCTATAAGGTTGCGCGTTCAGAGCGGGTTCAAGCCGGCCGCGCCATCGCTCGCGGTCATAGCTTCAGGAGACAATTCGTGACGTTTCGCGCTCTCGCGCTTGTGGCCGTGCCCGCTTTGATCGCTGCGGCGCCTGCCCCTGATGCGGCTTCGGCCGATCTTGCCAAGGTCCAGGAACATCTCCGTGCCGTCGAATCGATGACCGCGGGCTTCACGCAGACCGACCGCAACGGCAAGACGCTGACCGGTACCTTTTCGCTCAAGCGTCCCGGCAAGATCCGCTTCCAGTATCAGAAGGGCGTGCCGATCCTGATCGTCGGCGACGGCAAGTCCTTGTGGTTCCTAGATTACCAGGTCGGACAGAAGCAGCGCTGGCCGATCGGCGGCTCGCCTTTGGGCGTGCTGCTCGATCCGTCCAAGGACATTTCGCGCTTCGCCAAGGTCGTGCCGAGCGCCGACCCGTCGATCATCACGGTCGAGGCGAACGATACGCGGCATCCCGAATATGGCCGCATCACCATGGTGTTCGACCGCAATGCCGGCGGGCCCGCGGGGCTACGCCTGCGCGGCTGGGTGGCGCTCGATGCGCAGAACAACCGCACCCGGGTGATACTGTCGAATCCGCAGTTCAACGTGCCGATTTCCGATGGAACGTTCCGCTTCAACGACCCGGTGCGGAGCGGCGCGCGAAAATAAACAATCGTTCATCTGGCAGACAGACTTGGTCGCCTAATACAGTTCTCGCGGATGTGGGGCGGTTCGGGATTTTCCCCCTGTTGCCCGGCCAAGCCACTTCCCGCCTGCGTGACGAACGCTAGGTCGGCCCCTGTTCCATGCCCCCGGAACAGGGGCCTTTCCATGCGCAGAGCGGACGGCGGCGAGCCGCCGCCGACACGCTCAAGCACGGCCGGCGCCGCAACGCGGCGTCCGACGTCCACGACGCGGCTTTGCCGCGGCGGGCATGAGGGTGACGAATGGCTTCCAACTCCCTAAGTGCGCTCCCGTGAAGATCGTTTCCTGGAACATCAACTCGGTCCGGTTCCGCATCGAGATCGTCGAGAAATTCCTGCGCGAGGCCGCGCCCGATATCCTGTGCCTGCAGGAAACCAAGGTGATCGACCAGGATTTCCCCGAAGGCACCTTCCGCGCGCTCGGCTATGACACGATCCTGCTCCACGGCCAGCGCATGCACCACGGCGTCGCGATCATCAGCCGCGTGCCGCTGGTCGAGGACGACCGCTTCGACTGGCAGGCGAATCGCGAGGCGCGGCATGTCGGCGTGCGACTGCCGGGCGGGACGCGGCTCGAGAATGTCTATGTCCCCGCCGGCGGCGATATCCCCGATCGCGAGCTCAACCCCAAATTCGGGCAGAAGCTCGATTTCGTCGAGCGGATGACCGCCTGGTCGTCGACGCTCGACTGCCCGACCATCCTGACCGGCGATTTCAACATCGCCCCGCTCGAATCGGACGTGTGGAGCCACAAGCAGCTGCTCAAGGTCGTCAGCCACACGCCGATCGAGGTCGACGCGCTCAACCGGCTCAAGGACTCGAACTCCTGGGTCGATCTCGGCCGCCATTTCTACCCCGCCCCGGCGCGGCTCCACACATGGTGGAGCTATCGGTCCGCGGACTGGACCAGGAACGACCGCGGCCGCCGGCTCGACCATATGTGGGCGACCGCCGATGTCGCGGCCAAGGCGACGTCGCACCGCGTATTCGAGGAATGCCGGGCGTGGCTCAAGCCATCCGACCATGTCCCGATCATGACCGAGTTCGACCTGTGAGCACCGCATCATGAGCGCGCGTGACGTCGCCCGCGCGATCGACGCGCTGCGTCGCGGCTGGCCGATCGCGATCCAGGGCGCGGGCGCGCCGGTCGGACTGCTCGCGATCGAGACCGCCGATGCCGGACGGATGAAGGCGTTCGATCCGGAAGGCGATTCGCCAATCCTGCTCTCGGCGGGGCGCGCGGCAACGCTCAAGCTCGCCAACCAGCTGGAAGCGGCGGTGCCCGATTCGCCGGTGCTGGTCGAGCGCACCTTCTGGATCGATTTCGATTGCGCGGTGGCGCTTGCCGACCCGCAGCTCGACATGGCAACGCCGATGAAGGGCCCGTTCCGCGCAATTGCGGTCCATGACCGTGACGTCATGACGGCGGCGCTCGCGCTCGCGCGTACCGCCGGCGTGCTCCCCGCCTTCTTCGTCGGTACGGCGCCCGAAGACGGCGTCATCACCATCGCCGATATCGAGGATTTCGAGGACCCCATCCACCTCGCCATCGCCGCGCGCGCGAAGCTGCCGGTCGCGGGGTCGGAAAAGTCCGAGATC